>Ga0247822_10000592_pt1 | contig 20096 bp, 19 predicted proteins | sample 13C_Cellulose_Da_FD_192423 | JGI IMG/M metagenome (GOLD analysis project Ga0247822, IMG submission 192423) | Soil microbial communities from agricultural site in Penn Yan, New York, United States - 13C_Cellulose_Day30 | ecosystem: Environmental > Terrestrial > Soil > Agricultural land | place...
TCCTACGCCCCCCCGCGTACCCCGTACCGCCCGTGCCCCTCCGCATCGCCCTCCGCTAGATTGCGGGGTGACCCTGATATCCTGCTCCAACGTCGGCATCAGCTTCGGCGCAACGACCCTACTGGAAAACATCACCTTCACCGTCGGTGAAGGTGACCGGTGGGGCATTGTCGGGCGTAACGGCTCCGGCAAATCCTCTCTCTTCAAGATCCTGACCGGCACGATGCAGCCCACCACGGGCAGCGTCGCGCGGCAGCCGGGCCTGCGGCATGCGCTGCTCGACCAGCACCGCGCGTTCGAGGGCGTGAACACGGTCTGGGAAGCGGCCGCGACGGCCTTCCGCGAAGTCAGCGAGCTCGAGCAGTCTCTCGCCGAGCAGGCGGCGCAGCTCGCCGAGCTTGGTGAGAAGACGCCGGACAGCGTGCTCAACAAGTTCGGACGCGACCAGGAACGGTTTGCCGACATGGGCGGCTACACCTTCCACGCCCGCGTCGACGCGGTGCTCCAGGGACTCGGCTTCGACGCCGAGGAGTCCAAGACGCGCTCCATCAAGACGCTGAGCGGTGGTGAGCGCGGACGCGTGGGGCTCGCGGCGCAGCTGATCGCGCCGGCGGAGTTGTTGCTCCTCGACGAGCCGACCAACCACCTCGATCTCGACACCACCACCTGGCTGCAGGACTGGCTCAAGGAGTGCGACGAGACCGTCATCGTGATCAGCCACGACCGTGCGTTCCTCGACGTCGTCGCCGACCACATGCTGCACCTCGAGGGCGGCACGGGCGAGTCCTACCGCGGCGGCTACTCGAGCTTCGTCTCGCAGCGGGCCGAACGCCGCCTCTCGCGCGACCGTGAGGTCGAGCGCCAGCGGAAGTTCATCGCCAAGGAAGAGGACTACATCCGCCGCAACATCGCCGGCGTGAACACCGCGCAGGCCAAGGGCCGCCGCAAGCGCCTCGAGCGCCTGCCCCGCCTCGCGCCGCCACCGGGTTCCGAGGGCGCCATGTCGCTGCGGCTCGAGCCGGGCGAGCGCGGCGGCGACCGCGTGATCACGGCCAACAAGCTGACGGTGAAGGTCGACGACCGCGTGCTCGTTGACAACTTCACCGGCGTCGCCCAGCGCGGCGACACGATCGCGCTCGTAGGTCCCAACGGCGCCGGCAAGTCGACGCTGCTCTCGACGCTGCTCGGCTACCGCGCGCCGGCAGCCGGCGAGGCGAAGGTCGGTGGGTCCATCTCGCCGGCGTGGTTCCGGCAGGACCTCGCGGACCTGCCGCTCAACAAGACGATGTACGACGCCATCGCCGACCTGCGGCCGCTTTGGACCCGTGGCGCCATCCAGAACCACCTGGGCGCGTTCGGCTTCACCGGCCAGGAAGTCATGCGCGGCATCTCGACGCTCTCAGGCGGCGAGCGGGCGCGCATCGCGCTCGCGATCATCACCTTGGCGCACGCCAACCTGCTCGTGCTCGACGAGCCGACCAACCACCTCGACGTCGAGAGCATCGAGGCGATCGAGGACGCGCTCGACGAGTACGAGGGTACGACGATCCTGGTGAGCCATGATCGCGCGTTCCTCCGCGAACTGGCCACGCGTGTCTGGGCGTTCGACGGCACGCGCATCGAGGACTTCGACGGGCCGTTCGTCGACTGGGAAGCGGCCGTGAAGGAGCGCGCCTCGCGCGCGGCACGTGCGGAGGCTGACGCGGCCGGCGCGCGCAAGGCGCAGGAGAAGCAGAAGGAGAAGCAGCAGTCGAAGAAGGGCGCCGCCGCGCCGAGTCTCGACCAGTCAGCCGGTCGCAATCGCAAGCGCGCGGCCGAGGACGCCGAGAAGGCGGTGCAGCGGCACGAGGCGCGCATCGCGCAGCTCGAGGGTGAGCTCGCCGACCCCGAGTTGTATGATGGGTCGCCGGAGGCGGCGCGAAAGGCGGGGAAGCTGGACCAGGATTTGGTGCGCGCTCGCCGGGAGCTCGATGCGGCGATGGCGGCGTGGGCGGAGCTGGCTTAGTTCACTGCGTATTCGATGATCACCGGCTCGCCTGACTCGAGCGTGATCGTCGCGGCTTCACCTACGCCGATTCCGGTCGCAGCGCCGCATACGTCGTCATCGCCTGCTTGAGCGCCAGCCGCGCCGACATCTCCAGTTCGTAGTCGAGCGCGATCTCGCCGAACTGCGCCGAGTCGTGGCGCTTGAACCGCGCACCCGCCGCATCCGAGGCCGCGTGCCGGCGGCCGTACTCGCGGCTCGCCATCCAGAGCGCGTTGGCCGCGTGCCAGAGCTCCTCGCTCTCCTTGCCACGGCCACCCGCCGCCGCCAACTCGTAACGCTTCACCTGGTCGCAGAGCAGTCGATCGCAGACCGCGGTCACTTCGCAGACACCGTTGAACTCGACATCGTCGGCGTCCTTCTCGTGCAGGAGACTCAGGCGCTGGTGCTGGTGGCAGCTCTCGCGCGCGGTGCGGTACAGGGCATCAGCGGCGTCGCGAAGCGGATGCGCGCTCTTCTTGGGCGCGCGTGCGGGGGCGGACTTTGTGGGCATGGGGTCCTGCGAGGTGGGGAGGCGACTCTGATTCAACCTCGCGGGATGTGCGAGCGCCGCGCAAGCGGGTCAGCGAACCTCACCCGCGCGGATCACCATCGGCCAGCTCACCATCCGTCGCGGCACCGGTCCCCAGCGTTCCCCGAGTGCCTGCTCGAACGCCTCGACCTCCGCCGCGCCTCCCGCCTTGAGCATCCGCTGCGTCGCCGACCACGTCCGCAGGAACCCCACGAACTGCGCGAGCGTCCACTCCTCGCGCATCTCGAGCGGCGGCGGCACCAGCTCGTCGATCGGCAGGGCCAGCGAGCGATACCCCTCGTGGATCAGCATGTGCTCGCGCGGCCAATGGCGCCCGAGCGTCACGTCATGATGATGCCGCACGAGCGCGTCGATCTCGGGCGCGACGCGATTATGGCCGTACGCGAACGCCGCCAGCACGCCTCGCGGCTGCAGCACGCGCCGTACCTCGCTCGTGAACGCGCCGAGATCGAACCAGTGCAGCGCCTGCCCCACGGTCACGAGCTGGGCCGATCCCGCGACGATTCCGCTCTCGTAGCTCGTCACTGCGTACGTGATGCGTGGGTGCGGCGGCGCATGGGACAGCTGTTCGACGCTTGCGTCGGTCGCCACCACGCGCGCGAACCGCGTCACCAGTCCATGCGCGACTTGTCCGTTGCCCGTTCCGACATCCCACGCCAGCTGCGTGCCCGGCGCGATGGTCGCCAGCCAGTGAAAGAGCGCTGCGGGGTAGCGTGGCCGGTACGCCGCATACTGGCCGGCGTGCGCCGAGAAGTGGTCGGCGAAGGAGAACTCCCTGGACGGACCGACGCCCGCTGGCTGCGTCATGGCGACGCGCGATCCTCCGCCACGAAGGCGAGACGGTCACCCGACGGACTCAACGCCAGCCTAGAGATGCCGCGCACACCGACCTCCGAGAAATCCCGCAGCAGGTCCCAGCGGCCGTCTATCCACACCCAGAGGCGCGAGTCCGATGCCGAGACAAGGCGGCCGCCCGACGTCCACGCGTGGTAGTCGGCGCGAGCCGGGGCCGGCGCCACCTTGCGGACAGCGCGCGTGCGCACGTCCATCTCGACGATCCAGTTCGTGTCGCCACGCGTGCCGGCCTGCACGTAAGTGAACGCATCGCGGCCGGGCACGCGCACCAGCGCACGCCCGATGTTGCGCGCCACCGTGTCCGCCTTCTCCGTCCGGGGGTCCACCAGCACCAGCGCGTTCGGGGAGCCGAGCACGAACGCGCCGACGGTCGCGTCGCCCACCCACACGTGGTAGCCCACCGGGCGCAGTGCGTTGAGAACGAGGCTCGGGGCCCCCGTGGCGAACGGGAACTTCCAGAGCCGCTGCGTCGAATCATGCTCCACGCGGATCACCGAGTACGACACGCCGTCAGGCATCGGCGTCGCCGAGTACTCGCTCTCGGCTGTCGCGGTCAGGCGCGTCGTCGCGCCGTTCGTGAGCAACACGCGCCAGATGTCGGCCTGGGAGTCCGCGCGCACCGAGGTGAACAGGATCGCATCGCCCGCCCGAGTGAACGCCGGCTGGTTGTCGTAGCCCTTCCGCTCCGTGAGGTTGCGTGGCATCCCGACCTCGATGCTGGCGCCGAGTTCGCGGAACGGCGCGACCCACACGTCGGTGCCTCCCTGCGCACCAGCCGCAATGGGCGCGAGCGCGAAGATGATGCCCCTGAGGGTGCTGCTCGTTGTCCGCTTCATCATCCCCAAAAAAACCTCGGTCAGCCGTTCAGGATCCCGCGGCACTCCCCCAGTCCTACTCTCGCGGCGCCGGCACGTTCGCACCAGCCCTTCATGATCACCTCGTCCCCATCGGCGAGGAACGTTCTCGTCTCCCCATTCGACAGCGTCACCGGTTCGGTACCGCGCCACGCCAGCTCCATCATCGAACCGCGCGAATCCTTCGTGGGCCCGGAGACGGTGCCGCTCGCGAGCAGGTCGCCCGGCCGCAGGTTGCACCCGTTGCTGGCATGATGCGTCAGCATCTGGCCCAGCGTCCAGTACATCCGCTCGAACGTCGAGTGGCTCAGCCGCTCGGCCGGTGCGCCCGCCTCGCGCATGTGTGCCGTCCGGAGCCACACCTCGAGATTGAGCGCGATGCCGCCCTGCGCCCGGTCGCCTTCATCAGTGAGATACGGCAGTGGCGAGGGCTCGTCCGCGCTCAAAGAACGCTCGCGCGCCGCCGTGCGGTAGGGGGCGAGCGCATCCATCGAGACCACCCACGGCGAGATGGTCGTCGCGAAGTTCTTCGCCAGGAACGGACCGAGCGGCTGGTACTCCCACGATTGCAGGTCTCGCGCCGACCAATCGTTCACAAGGACGATGCCAGCCATGTGCGAGTCGGCGTCGGCGAGCGCGATCGGCGCCCCGAGCGCGTTGCCCGTGCCCACGAACGCGCCCACCTCGCACTCGTAGTCGAGGCGCTGGCTCGGCCCGAACGTCGGCGGTCCCGTGGGCGCGGCGACGGTCTGCCCGCTCGGCCGCCGGACCGGCGTGCCGCTCACCACGATCGACGACGCGCGCCCGTGATAGCCGATCGGCACGTGGCGATAGTTGGGCAGCAGCGGATTGTCCGGGCGGAACATCGACCCGATGTTCGTCGCGTGCTCTACGGAGGCGTAGAAGTCGGTGTAGTCCCCGACCTCGGCCGGCAACAGCATCTCCGCGTCGGACATGCGCACGAGCAGCACCGCATCCGCCCGCGCGCGCGCACTCTCCGGCGTGTCCGTGCGCAGCATCGCGCTCACGCGTGCGCGGAGTGTCGCATGCGCGAGCCTGCCGAGCCCGAACACCGCGTTCAGCGACGTGCCGCCGAGCGCCTCGAGCAACTCGGCCTTGAGTCCGTCGAGATAACCCGTGTCGCGCGCATGGCATAGGTCGACGATGCGGTCGCCGATGGCGACGCCGATGCGCGGCGCGCCGCTGCCGTCGGCATGCCGGAAGACGCCGAGCGGCAGGTTCTGGATGGTGAAGTCGGCGCCCGTCGCGTGGGCGGACTCAACCCAGGAGCGCAGTGCCGTGTCATGCGTCTCGTCGAGCTTGGCGTGGGTCATGTCGGGGAGAGGAGCTGGAGCGTCGCAAGGTCCTGCACGGGTTCCTCGAACGAGCAGGAGCCGAACGAGCCCGCGAACGCCTCACGCGCCCTCGCGATCTCGCCGGCGGTCACGCTCTGGCCACGCCAGGAGATCGCGTCGTCCCCGATCGCAAGCGCGCCCGCGTCCCACTCCTCGAGCAGCGGCGCCACGTCCGATTCATCGGCGCCATCGTAGAGCAACGCGGCGGCGAGGAAGACGTTGAGGAAACCGTACATCATCCCGCGCGGGCTCTCCGGCGCGTAGGTGAGCGGATACTCGCCGCGCAGCGGATGATGCAATCCCGCGGTCGCCTTGAACGGCACGCCATGGCGCGCACAAGCCGCGAGGAAGCGCACGATGTCGCGCGCCTCGGGGAACGCGTCAGCGGTCACGCCGCCGGTGCGGATCTTGGCCCGCATCCCGCGCGTCGCGAGTTCCGCCACCAGCGGTTCGGGATCCTCCGCCGAGGGGATCTCCACGTACACGACGTACGATTCGTCGTAAGCGGACGACAGCCGCCAGATGGTCTCGTGGTCCGACGCCCGGGCCTCGATCGTGTCGGCCTGGTAACGGCCCACGTGTGCGCCATTGAACCGCGCGATCTCCCCTGCGTCGTCCGGGCCGGCGAGCACCGCGAGCCGCCAGTCGTCACCGGTGTCGCCGGCGGCGTGCGCGAACTCGCCCAGCCTTGCCACCGGCAGCACGAACCGGCCGAGCATCTGGCGGTGCGGCCCGCGGAAGTAGCGCGCGTAGGCCTCGACCGCCTCGGGCATGCTGAGTGCAGCCGGAGGAAAGAGGCCGGCGTAGTCGACGAGCCCGTCGAGTAGCGCGCCGAGCGGGGGCGCGACGTTCATTGCGGCACCGTGCCGGCCGTGCCCGCGGCGCCCGACCCTTCGGGCCCGTGCAGGTGCACCGGCGCACGAGACTTGGCCCGCAGCTTGATGTTCAGCATCTCCACCGCGACCGAGAACGCCATCGCGAAGTACGTGTACCCCTTCGGCACATGATAGCCGAAGCCCTCGACGATCAGGTTGCCACCGATCATCACGAGGAACGCCAGTGCGAGGATCTTGATCGTCGGATGCCGGTCCACGAACGCCGCGATCTGCCCGGCCGCGAGGAGCATCACGCCCAGCGCGATCACGTTCGCGACGATCATGACCCAGACCTGCTGTACCATGCCGACCGCGGTGATGACGGAGTCGATCGAGAACACGATGTCGATCAGCATGATCTGCATGACCACGCCGGAGAGCGTCGACTTGACGCGCTTGGCCGTGTGCTCTCCTGCCTCGCCTTCGAGCTTGCCATGGATCTCGAAGGTAGCCTTGCCGATCAGGAAGAGGCCGCCAAGGATCAGGATGAGGTCGCGTCCGCTGAAGCCGTTCCCCATCAGCTCGAACAGCGGCTGGTCGAGCCGCATGATCCAGGCGATCGAGAGGAGGAACAGGATGCGCGTCACGAGTGCGCCGGTGAGCCCGAGGTTGCGGGCCCGCGCCTGCTGTTCCGGCGGCAGCTTCGACGCGAGGATCGCGATGAAGATGATGTTGTCGATGCCGAGCACGAGCTCGAGCAAGGTCAGCGTGAGCAGGCCGACGACGATCTCTGATCCCATCCTACGATCCTCCTCGTAATGTCATCGACCAGCGGCGTTGCTCGCCCGGCACCAGCCATGTGATCGCCTTCCAGTCACCGAGCGCATCGGGGAGGTGGTCCGGCGCACCGAGCGAAGGACACAGCGCCACCGCCGGTGCGCCATGCTTGGCCCGACCGAACATCCCCTTCCGTCCACCGGTGCCGATGCCTGCCCGGTCGACGATGATGCCGCAGTACGGTACACCTGCGCCATCGAGAGTGAGCGTCAACCGCTCGTCGCCCTGCCAGAGCTGGAGCGTCGCGCGTGCCTTGCCGAGTTCGAGCCACGCCGAGATACTGGCGGCCCGCGGCAGCGACCACGGGTGACCAAGATCGCGTGACTTGCCGTCGAGCGTCAGGCGGGGCCACTGGGCGACGAAACCCTGCTCGACGCCTCCGGCGACGGTCGCGCCCTGCACGGCCGAGACCCGCAGCCGTGCGCCCTCCGGCAATCCAAGGCGGGTTCGCGAGTCGAGATTGAACGGGATCAGCGCGCTCCAGAGGAACGGCAGGCGCTCCGAGCCGGTGGTCCACGCCTCGTAGCGCGCCTCGACGGCACCGTCGGGCCGCACCAGGAGAGTCCGCGTCATCACCCAAGGCAGCGCGGAGCCGCGCCACGTGGACGTGACGCTCTGCCCCTCCGGGAGCGTGGCGATGCGCGTCTCAGGGTGCTGCAACCGGGCGCCGGCGGCCGGCGCACATTCCTCCCAGCCGCTCCCCGCGAGGAGTCCGGCGCTCGCGGGGCCGTCGCCGCTCGTGTCGCGGAGCCACTCGCGCCCGAACATGTGCAGCGAGCGAACCTTGCCGCCTTGGCTGGGTACGACTTCAACGCGTGAGTCCCCGCCCTCGAGGGCGACGAACCCAGGCTGCTCAGGCAATCGCCGCGATGTCGACACCGCGCGTCGCCAGCACCCGCGCCACGGTCTCGCCGATCTTGTTGTTCGGCGTGCTCGCCCCCGCGGTGAGGCCGACGCTCGCCGGACCCTGCATCGGCATCCACGCGTCCGTCACTTTCTCGGCGCCCGTCGCCGGATCGCGGAATCGCACCGTGCCCTTGGCCGGGTCGACGGCCGCGGCGTCCTCGATGTGGAACGTCCGCACCTTCTCCGCGCAGAGCGCCGCGAGCGAGATCGTGTTGCTCGAGTTGTAGCCGCCGACGACGAGCATGACGTCGAGCGCCGCGGGCTCGGCGAGCAGCGCGTTCACGGCATCCTGCCGGTCCTGCGTGGCGCTGCAGATCGTGTCGAACGTGCGGAAGTGCTCCGCCCGGTGGGGGGCGCCGTAGACGCGCTCCATCGCCTGCCCCACCGCCTCGCCGATCGCGAGCGACTCACGGGCCAGCATCGTCGTCTGGTTGGCGACGCCGACGCGCTGCAGGTGGAGATCCGGGTCGAAGTGCGGACTCGCGGCGTGCGCATACTTGCCGAGGAAGCCCTCGCGCGCGCCCGGGAAGCGTCCCTCGATGTAGGCGATCACGTCCTCGGCCTCCGACATGTCGCGCACCACGAGGTAGGTGCCGCCCTCGTATTTCTCCACCTGCGACGCCGTCGCGCGCGTCTCCTCGTGGTAGTACTTGCCGTGGATCAGGCACGTGAAACCGTCACGCGCATATGCGTCCACGCGCTTCCAGACGTTGAGCACCGAGCCGCAGGTCGTGTCGACCATGATGCAGCCCTTGGCGCGCAGCATCTCGAAATCGTGGATCGTCACGCCGAACGCCGGCAGGATCACCACGTCAGCCGGCTCCACCAGCGAGTAATCGAACCCCTTCTCGCTCGGCGAGAGGAAGACGATCCCCATGTCCTTCAGCTTGGCGTTGACGTGCGGGTTGTGGATGATCTCGCCGGCGAGGAAGATCCGGCGGTCCGGGAACTTGGCCCGCGTCTGGTACGCATACTCGACCGCCCGCTCCACGCCGTAACAGAAGCCGAACTCCTTGGCCAGGCGGATCGTGACCGGTCCCGCGACCAGCGTGTGGTCGCGGGCGAGCAGCAGGTCGACGAGATGGCCGTCGTAATCGGCCGTGAGCGTCGCCTCGACCTCGGTCTTGAGGCCGAAACCCTTCCTGAAGTACGTGGACTCGGCGGTCATGCCCGAAAGATAAGGCGTTGGACCGGCTCGCGCCCCCGGACGCGCCGTCAGTGCACCAGGTACGGCGTCAGCGCCACCCTCACGAACTCCGGCAGCGGTCGCTTCGTGATGCTCTCCTTCTCCACGCACACCACGGTCAGCGACGCCGAGGCGCGATGCGCGCCGTCATCGACGCGGTAGACCTCGAAGCGCATCGTGATGGCTGTCTGGCCGATACGCGAGATGCCGGCCCGGATCTCGACGAGCTCATCCATCTGCGCAGGCGAGTGGAACTCCACCTGGAACGCCTTTCGCGGCAACTGCACGTGCCGCTGCACGCGCATCACATCGTATGGCAGGCCGGCGGCGCGGAACATCTCGTGCTCCGCCGCCTCGAAGAACCGGATGTAAGCCCCGTAGTAGATGATCCCGAGTGGGTCGCAATCGCTCCACCGCACGCGTTCACGGACGGCGAAGGGGAGTTTCGGCGCTGGTTCGGCCTCGGACACGGGTTCACCTGACTGGGAATCGGGGGGACTCTGACCGCGCGGGACAGTATGCGGTATACAATGGTAGTCACGCAGCGACCCCCCGAAAAAAGGGAGAAGACGATGATCCGGACGGTCCTGGTCCCGCTCGACGGCTCGACGCTCGCGGAGCGTGCGCTGCCCGTCGCGTTCGACATCGCGAGGCGCACCGGTGGTGCGGTGCATCTCGTGCGCGCACACGCCCCGCTCGCGATCATCGGTGCCACCTCCGAGGGGATCGTGACGCAGGACATGCTCGCGGCCGACGATCTCATGCGCAAGCGGGCCAAGGAGTACCTCGACGAGACGGCGTCGCGGCTTGGCGCCGAGTGGGGCGTGCGCGTCGTCCCGCACGTCGACGATGGCAGCGCGGCCGGCCTCATCACCCAAGTCGCCGATGACGTGCTGGCCGACATCGTCGTGATGACGACGCATGGCCAGGGCGGCTTCGCGCCCGGCTGGCTCGGCTCCGTCGCCGACGGCGTCATCCGTCACTCGTACCGCCCGGTGCTGGCGCTGCCGGAGAACGACGAGAGCGGCGGGGAGCCGCTCGCGATCCGCAGCATCATGGTCACGCTCGATGGCAGTGCGGGGTCGATGGCGATCATCCCGCCGGTGCGCGACCTGGCACTCGTGTTCGGCGCCGAGGTGCACCTCGTGCGCGTGGTCGCTCCCTATGTGCCGATGGACGTCGTCACGACGCTCACGGCCAGCCAGCCGGACCGCGACGACATCGATAGCGAGGCGGTGCAGGCAAAGCACGAGCTCGACGGATACGTGACGTCGCTGGAGGCCAGCGGCCTTCGCGCGACGGCCACCGTGCTGGTGCAGCTCTCGCCGCCGCGCGCGCTCCTCGATCACGTGAAGGAGACGGATCCGGACTGCATCGCCATCGCGACGCAGGGGCGTGGCATCTCGCGCCTGTTCGTCGGGTCCGTCGCCGACAAGCTGATCCGCTCGGCCGGGCGCCCCACCCTCGTGCTGCGGCCGCCGAAGACCTAGCGGTCGCCGCCGTCCCGCGCGTAGAGGGCTGGCGTCAGGAACGGCGCGAGCGCGTACGTCACCAGCACCTCGTAGGCGGCGCGACGGTCGATGCGCCCGTCCGTGAGGATGCCGACGGCGCCCTTGCCGTGCTTCGTGCCGCTCGCGGAGACGAGCCGGTCCATCGCGTGGCCGAGCTCCACGCCGTCGCGCACCATCGCGGCCACGGCGTCCGGCAGCGGCATGGAGAGCGAGCCGCCCACGCCCTCGCGTCCGTCGCGGTGCACGATGACGCACCACGCATTCGTGCGCATCCCGCCGAAGGAAGGCGCATCGACGACGCCACCCTCGAGCCCGACGCCAAGGTCCGCATCGAGTGCATCCCTCGCCGCCACGGCGCGCGCACGCGCACCGCGGATCGTCTCCTCGTCGCCGAACGGCTGGTCGGCGACTCCGCTGGGGACGGCGCGAGCCTCGACCGCCGCGGCCGGCGCTGCGGACCCGAGCACCGCCCGCACGGCGGCGAGCTTCACGGGATTCGCGGACCCCACTGCGACGAGCTTCACGTCAGGCATCGGTGCATGCATTCGCCGAATCTACGCGCCCCGCACTATCTTCGCGGGGTGCACGACTTCACCTTCGTCGGCGGCCGCCTGTGGCTCGACTTCGTGAACACCGACGACGCCCGGCTCGGCGTTCGCATCGACACGATCGGCTCGTTCGACCGCTACGTCGATTGGCTCGAGGCCGGACGCATCGTCGACGCCGAACGCGCCGCGGCGCTCCACCGCCGCGCGGCCGAGCAGCCATCCGGTGCGGCGGCCGCGCTCGTGGAGGCGCGGCGCGTGCGCGCGGCGCTGCGGGCGCTGGCCGAGCGCGGTCGCACCGACCAAGGCGAGCGCGCGCGCGAAGTGGCGCTCGAGGAGATCAACCGCCTGCTCTCGCGTTCCGTCGGCACGCGGCGCGTCGAGGCACTGCCGGATGGCGGCTACGCGCGCGGCTTCGTGCCGGTGGGCGACGCCTTCGGCGGGCTCATGATCCCCGTCGTCGAGTCCGCGGTGGACACGCTCGTGCTCGGCGAGCTCGTGCGTATCCACCGCTGCGCCGACCGGCGCTGCCCGCGCGTCTTCTTCGACGTCAGCCGCTCGCGCACCCGCCGCTGGTGCGACATGCGCACCTGCGGCAATCGCGCTAAGGCGCAGCGCTCACGGAAGCGGACTTGATGTAGCCCATCTCCTCCGCGTAGCCGCGCAGCTTGGACTGCAGCAAGCGGCGACCGCGGAAGAGACGCGACTTGATCGTGCCCTCGGGCACGTGCAGCGCGTCGGCGATCTCCGAGTACTTGAGCCCGTGCAGGTCGCTCATCACGACCGCGGCGCGGTACTCCCTCGGCAAGCGCACGATCGCCTCGACGATCTCCTCGTCGAGGAACGAGTCGTAGAACGCGCCCTCGGGGTCCGACTCGCCCACCGGCTGGAACACCTCGCGCCCGTCCTCGTCCTCGAGCGGCTGGATCTCGCGCGCGTCGACGCGGCGCTTCCGGCTCACGAACGCGTGATAGAGGATGGTGAAGAGCCACGCACGGATGTTCGTGCCCAGGCGATACTGCTCCCAGCGCTGGAACGCGCGGAGCAGCGTGTCGGAGACGAGGTCCTCGGCATCCTCGCGCGCGCGGGTCAGCTTGAGCGCGAACGAGAAGAGCGCGTCCACCTGCGCCATCGCCTCGATGTCGAACCGCGCGCGCCGCTCGCTGCGCTCGCGCGGTGACTCGCCCAACTGGTAGATCTCTGCGGCTGCCATCGTTGCCATCGGGTCTCCTCCTGACGACCGGTCCGTTCATGGGGTTCGCTCAAGCGGTCATACCCCGCTGTTCCCCATCGGCTACGCGTGGCAAGCGTGCCATCTTGCGCGCACCATCCTTGTGCGCGCGACGACCTCAGCCGCGTCGGCGCTTCGTGCGTCGATCGCCGCGGCCGTCAGCGCGACCTCCGTCGCGACCTCCCCGGGATCCGCCGCTCGGACCGCGATTCCCACCGCGCGGCCCCTTGCCCCTCGGCCGCCGCGATTCGTCGCGCTCATCCGGCGTGAACGGACGGTCCAGCTCCTCCTGCACCTCCGCCAGCGAGTCGCCCTTCACGCTGCCCCGCGCGCCGCGACTCACTGCGAACCGCAACGGACGGTCGAGCCGCGGCAACTCCTCCTCGACGAGCGTCCGCGCGAGCTTCTCCGGCAGTTGCAGCCGGACGACCGCCGTGAGTGCGCCGTCGCCACCGTCCTCGACCTCGTAGTGCATCGTGACCGTGCGGTCACGGATCTCCACGGCGCCGGGCAGCTTCATCCATCGAGCGCGTTCGGCGGCGCCCACGAACTCGTCGGCGTCGAAGCGCGGCGTGGCGCGGCGGAAATCGTCCAAGCCGTCCACCCGCGAGAGCTGAGAGAGGTACCACGCGGACAGGTCGGCCTGCGAGAGGCGTGCCGTGCTCCCGCCGGAGCGACGCCACACTTCCCGCACCTCCTCGATCCCCTGGCGATTGCGCAGCACCGCCGGGTGCCGGGCCTCGCCGCGCGCGAGCGCGTCGGCAAGCGTGCGCCGCGCCTCCTCCTCCATTCCCGGCGGGAAGTCGTCGATCGCCTCGCGTTCGCGCTCCAGCTCGAAGCCGAAGTAGCTGACGCGCCGTTCGAGCGCGAGCGGTCGTTCCTTGCGCTGTGGATCGTAGGTGAGGCGCGGCGTGCTCGTCGTCGCGTTCCTCCGCACGAGGTCGCGCGGCACCTGCGTGCCCTCGATCGCCGCGCGCGGGATCCCGAACTTGTCCGCGAAGTAGCGCAGCGTGCCCGCGATCGCGCCCCAGCTCCCGGCCACGCTCGTCTTCGACACGCGCGCCTCGTCGCCGCTCGCCGTGCGCTCGTCGATCACGAGGTCGAACGGCATGATGCGCGCCAGCAACTCGATGAACTTGCGCTCGACGGCGGCCGTCGTGCGCGGCATGCGCGTCGGCAGCGGCAGTCCCACGGACCGGTAGATGCTCGCCATCGCCAGCGCCGCGTCCTCGATCGACTTCACCAGCACGCCGCGCCGCTCGGCCCACACGCCGACGCTCTCGTCGAACATCTGCCGCGGCAGGCCGTACACCTCGCCGAGGTAGCCGCACTTTGTGAACGCCTCGGCGTAGACGTTGTACGTCGTCAGGTGGTCGCTCCCCGTGACCACCAGGCCCGCGAGATCACGGTCGTCGCGCGTCATCCGGTGCAGCGACTCGATGCTCGCCATCACCGCCACGTACGGCACCAGCTCGTCGTCGCAGTGCACCAGCAGCTCGGCCCAGCTGCGGTCCACCGGCATCGCTTCCACGGCCCTGCCGTACGTCGTCAGCTTGCCGTTCTCGATGATGCCGCGCGTCTCGAGGAAGCCGAGCGCCTTGCGGTACGAGAGCTTGTCGAGCGCTACCGGCAGGTCGAGTTCGTCGGCGCGCACGCCGAGCGCGGCGCAGGTGAGCGCCACGCGCTCTGAATCCCCGGCGAGCTGGAACTCCGGTGCCGTGGGGCGCAGTGCGCTGAACTTGATGTCGCGGTCGGAGAGGATGAACACCCGCCCGCCCTGCACGCGGCCGTGCACGCGACCCGCCATCTGTAGGATCTCGTTCGCGCCCAAATGAAGCCGCGTCAGCACGTTCCGTCCGTGCTCGACGACGTTCGCGAACCGCGTGTCGTCGATCACGACCGTGTCGAGCCCGCGCACGTTGAGCGCGCTCTGGCCAGCCGCCGTCATCGCCAGCAGGAAGGGCTTCTCCACCTCTCCCTCGAGGAACGGCCGGATCACGCGGATCGGCTCGCCGCCGTGGTAGAACGCCACCTGCATCCGCGGGTAGCGCGTGCCCACATCGCCCGCGACCTCCTCCACGCCGGCGCGCGTCGGCAGGAACACGCCGATGCCGCGCTTTCCCTTGATCGCCGACTGGATGAACCGGTCGTCGAGGAAGTAGACCGGCTTCTTGCGCTCGACCTCCACCCGCGCCGCCCGCTCGGGGTCGAACGCGGACGACTCGATCACCTCGGCCGCGTGCAGGTACTGCGCATAGAACGACGGGTCCACCGTCGCCGAGAGCCAGATGAAGCGGCATCCCGTGCGCTTGCCAAGTGCGAGGCAGAGCTCGAGCTCGGCAGACGTCTGGTGGATCTCATCCACCACCAGCGTGTCGTGCGGGCGGATGTCGCCGTCCTGGAACCATCGCCGCGCGATGCCGGTGGTGACGATGACCACGTTCCAGCTCGGCGTCTCGGGCGTCGCCTCGCGCTCGCGGTTGACGACGCCAACTCGCAGCGTGTCCGTGTCGAGCAGCGCCTTGGCGATCGGCTTGACGGCGAGCGTCTTGCCCGTGCCGGTGCCCGCCACGATGCCGAAACCCTGGCGCGGACGGGCCGGCGACACCGCGAGACGCTCGGCGAGCGAGGTCAGTTCCGGCCCGCGGGTGCTCCAGAGGAGCGTCTCGATGTCCAGCCCGAACCCGAGCTCGATAGTCTCGCAGGCGGCGCGCGTGGGAGCGATGACGATGATGCGGCCGCGCTCGCCGCCCGAGCGCACGAACGCCTCGTGATCCGGCGGCAGGTACTGGTCGCGAACCGGCCGGAGCGGCGGGTCCTCCGGATCTTGGGGTGTTACGGCTTCTCCGGTTTCTTCGATTGCGGCGGCGGGTCAGGCCGGCGCGTCTCTGGCGGCGGTGCCTCACGCGCCGCCGGCATGGCTCGCGTCGTCGGCGTGGGTGCGGCGCGCACCGCCGCTTCGCGCCGCGGCGCCACGACCTGCGTGCCCGCAGTCGCCGGCGAGGGCGCCCTCTTCCGCTCCGGTTCGCCGTTGCGCCGCGTGTCGTCAGCGCGGGCGTTGCGCCGCGTGGCTCCGTTCGATTCGACGAACGGGTTGCGCACGTCGAACGGCGAGAGGTCGCGGAGCGCCGGCCCGAAGACCAGCACGCCGTTGGGCGGCGATTGCCTCAGTGCCGTGGTGCAATCGGTCGGGGCGGGCTGCTGCGCGGCCGGCACGCCCTTCATCCAGATTCGGCACTTCCCGGCCGGCGGCATCATGTTGCGCGGGATCGACACCACGGAGTCGGCCACGGCGCGCTGCGACTCGCGTTCGGGCGCACCACGCTCCTGCGCCCCGGCCACAAAGGCAGGGACGACAGCGAGCAGCGTGATCGCGGTCAGGCGGGGGAGTCGCAAGTCAGGCACCGAATGGGAGACGAGGAAACATACCCCTAGGGCACGTCCCGGTTCAGTGCAGAACCTTCGGTCTATCCCAGATCCAGCGGCACCCTTCGGTCAATCCCCGAAGTTGATGCCCACGCGGCGCGCCGTCTGCACCACGTCGTGCCGCGGGTCGACCCGCTTCGCCACCTTCAAGACCTCGGTGATCGGCACTGTCACGATGTTCGGCGTCTGGAGCGCCACCATGTGCCCCCACTTGCCGTCCTCCACGGCTTGCGTCGCCGCGCCGCCGAACCGGGTGGCGAGCAGGCGGTCGTAGCCTGTCGGCATGCCGCCCCGCTGCAGGTGCCCGAGCACCATCGACCTGCACTCCTTGCCCGTGCGGTCCTGGATCTGCTTCGCGAGCCGCTGCGCGATCCCACCCACGCGCCGGTTCTGCCCCGGCATCGACTCGCCGAGCGTCGACACCTCGCCGCTCTCGTCCTTGGCGCCCTCGGCGACCACGATGATCGCGAACTTGTGTCCATTGCGGTCGCGCTCCATGACCGCCTCACAGACGTTCTCGAGCTTCCAGGCGATCTCCGGGATCAGCACGACGTCCGCCGTGCCGGCCACGCCGGAATGCAGCGCGATGAACCCGGCATCACGTCCCATCACTTCCAGCAGCATCACGCGGTCGTGGCTCTCGGCGGTCGTGTGCAGCTTGTCGATCGCCTCGATGGCGGTCTGCACCGCCGTGTCGAAGCCGAAGGTGGTGACCGTGCACGAGACATCGTTGTCGATCGTCTTCGGCACGCCGACGATCTTCATCCCCTTGTCCACGAGCTTCTGCGCGATCGCCAGCGACCCATCGCCGCCGATCGAGATCATCGCATCGATCCCGAACTTGCGGGCGTTCTCGATCAGTTCGTCGGAGCGGTCGATCTCCTTCCACGATCCGTCGGGCTGCTGGACGGGGAACGCCAGCGGGTTGCCGCGATTCGTCGTGCGCAGGATCGTGCCGCCGAGGTGGGCGATGCCGCGCACGGCGTCCTCCGTCAGCGGGATCACCTCATCCTCACCGAGCAGTCCCGCGTAGCCGCGCTTGATGCCAAGCACGTCCCAGCCGCGGTCGAGCGCGGAGAGCGTGGCGGCGCGGATCACCGCGTTGAGGCCAGGAGCGTCGCCGCCGCCGGTCGAGATGGCGAGGCGCATGCTCATCGCTGGTAGGGCACGCCGGCCAGGTTGGCGAGACGATAGATCGCCGTGTCCTGCCGTGCGACGATCAGCCGCAGCGAGTCGAGTGTGAACGTCATCTCGGATGTGCGGGCGCTGAGCTCGTTCACGACGTCCACCATGTCGGTCATCTGCTGCATCTGGTCCATCTGCTCCTGCGGATCCTTGTAGCAGCCCGCCGTCGCGGCGAGGGCGAGGGTGCCGACGAGGAGCGAGGCGCGACGACGGACGAACGTAGTGGTGGGTCGCTGCATGGAAAGTCCTATGTCTTGTGCGTGCTTGCGCTGTGGATACACCGCCCGCGCTCGATGGATGGGGCTTGTCGCGACGAATCTACGCATGTTGGCCGCGTCCCGTACCGGAGTTCCCTTTGCGCATGCGCCGCGGCCTGACGCTCGCCGAGCTGGTCCTTGTGTGCACCCTCGTCGGTCTCGTGGCCGGCATCGCCGTGCCGCGGGTGGGCGCCACGCTCGACTCACTACGGCTGCGCCAGGCCTCGCACGAAGTCGCCGGCGCACTCACGCTGGCCCGCGCCGCCGCCATCCGTCGTGCCGACTTCTCACGACTCATCGTGGACGGCCCAAGCGGCACGATCCGCGTCGAGAGCGGCGCCGACACGCTCTGGAGCCGCGACCTGCGCGCCCTGCATTACGTCGAACTCCGCGCCTCGCGCGACACCATCACCTACGCCGCCAACGGACTCGGCTACGGCGTCGCGAACGCGACGATCATCGTCTCCCTCGGCGCGCGCGCCGAGACGGTGACGGTGAGCAGGCTCGGACGGATGAGAATGTCGTTCTGACCACCGCGTCACGTCCCGAAATCGTAGCCCGGTATCGAGATCCTCGGAATCTCCTGCCCGATCACCCGCTCGATCGTGCGCACCATGCCGATCTCATCCGCGCTCATGAAGGTGAACGCGTCCCCTTCGCTCGCGGCGCGGCCGGTGCGACCGATGCGGTGCACGTAGTCCTCCGCCTGCTGCGGCACGTCGTAGTTCACCACGTGCGAGATGCCGGAGATGTCGAGGCCTCGCTGCGCGATGTCCGTCGCCACCAGCACCTGCACCTTCCCTTCCTTGAACCGTGCCAGCGCCTGCTCGCGCTGCACCTGCGTCTTGTCGGCGTGCAGGGCATCCGCCTTGAAGCCGGCGTCCAGCAGGTGCTGCACCACGCGGTCCGCGCCATGCTTGGTGCGGGTGAACACGAGGATCGAGTCGGCGGCGACGAGGTCTTTCAGGAGGTGCGTCAGCAGTTCCGTCTTCTTTGCCTTGGGCACCGGGTACACGAAGTGGCGCACGGTCGTCGCCGCGGCCGAGCGACGTCCCACCTGCACGACGACGGGCTTTCGCAGGTACTTCCGCGCCAGCGCCTCGACCTCGGGCGGCATCGTCGCCGAGAAGAGCAGCGTCTGCCGGTACGGATGCAGCGCCGCGACGATCTTGGCCAGTTGCGGCGCGAAGCCCATGTCGAGCATCCGGTCCGCTTCGTCGAGCACCAGCACCTCGAGGTCGTCGAACACGACGTTCTGCTTCTCGATGTGGTCGATCAGTCGTCCCGGGGTCGCGACGATAACGTCGACGCCCTCGCGCAGCGCCTTCAGCTGGATATCGTAGCCGACCCCGCCGTAGACGCTCACCACCGCCAGGCCCGTGCCTTCACCGTACCGCGCGAAGCTCGCCTCGACCTGCTGGCAGAGCTCGCGTGTGGGAGTCAGGATCAGCGCGCGCGTTCCCTTCGGACCGTTCATCAGCCGTTCGATGATCGGGATCGTGAACGCGGCGGTCTTGCCGGTGCCCGTCTGCGCGAGACCCATGAGATCGCGGCCCTTCATCGCCAGCGGCACGGCCTGCGCCTGGATCGGCGTCGGGCGCGTGTAGCCGGCCCTCGAGAGCGACGCCAGCATCGGCGGGCTCAGCCCGAGGTCCGTGAACGTGATGTCGATCGTCCCCGCCTCCGCTTGCGCGAGGGTCTCGGTCGGGATCACCGCCGCCGGCAGTTCGCTCGGCAGCGGATGGTCGACCGTCGCCGGCAGTATCTCGGGCACGGCGGACGCCCTCCCGGGCGCGGCCGACGCTTTCCCAACCGCCTTTGCCGCGGACTTCTTGCGTGTCACCGCCGGCGCAGTCTTCGCCGCACGCTTCGGCGGACCCTCAGCCGCAACCTTCGTATTGCTTTTGGTCATCTTCCGAAACGTAATGCCTCGATCATCATGGCGTTCACGCGGTCGGGGGCCTCCTCCATCACCACGTGTCCGCCGTCCTCGATCCACTCGAGCCGGCCGCGAGAAAGGGACTTCACGAGACGCTCGGCGTGCACGGGACGAACCGTGCGATCACGCGTCCCAAAGACCACCAGCGTCGGCACCTGCACGCGTGCGAGCGCCTCCTGCGTCCAGGGCGCCCAGTCGAACTCCTTGAGCATCTGCACCTGCGCGCGGATGACCGAGGGGAACTGCGTCGGCGCCCAGTACTCGTCGATATCGTGTTCCGTGAACCAACCGATCTTGCCCCAGACGCGCTGCTGTACGAACGCGACGACCTGTCGCGGCACGAGCAGGGACGGAAGGATGCCGGGGATCACGGGCAGCGCAGGCGAGAACACCTTCCACGGGGGGAGCTCGCCGAATCCCACCGGGCCGAAGAGCTGCAAGGATGACACCCGCGAGGGTGCATCGAGCGCGCATTGGACCGCCACCTTGCCCGCCATCGACTGGGCGATGAGCGCTGCGCTCGACATACCGAGCGTATCCATGAGGGCGAGAACGGACTGCGTGAACGCCGGCAGCGTGTAGCTGCCCGCCGCCGACGGCGCGACGGAGAGCCCGTGG
>Ga0247822_10000597_pt1 | contig 20031 bp, 19 predicted proteins | sample 13C_Cellulose_Da_FD_192423 | JGI IMG/M metagenome (GOLD analysis project Ga0247822, IMG submission 192423) | Soil microbial communities from agricultural site in Penn Yan, New York, United States - 13C_Cellulose_Day30 | ecosystem: Environmental > Terrestrial > Soil > Agricultural land | place...
CTCGTGAACGGGCGCGATCACGTTCACGGCCACGATCACGACCACGTTCACCTCACAGGTTTTGATCGTCCGCTCTAAGTGCGTGCGTGCGGGCCGTGGACGCTCGCGCGATAGAACGTCAGGTGCGTGAAGAGGATGCCGCCGACGAGCACGAGCTCGATCGTGGAGATCCACATCTTGAGCATGTTGGGTGCAGCGATCGTCCAGCCGAACGTCTGCGCCGCGGGGAACAGGAAGTGCTCGACGATCACGAGCAGGATCGCGGCCCCGAACAGCGGGATGGCGACGGCGCGCGGTAGCTCGGTGAACGCGCGCGCGAGATAGAGATATCCGAACGGCACGTAGACGATGAACGCGTACGCGAGCATGCGTGCGGTGTCGCAGGCGATCAGCGCCTGGATGAAGATCGGGATCACGAGCAGGGCGATCGGCTTCATCCAGCGCTCGGCGTACATCCCGAAGCCGAGCAGCGCGTAGAGCGTGAACGGGCCGAACGGGAACCACAGCATCTGCATGCCGTTGCTGCGCACGTTGTCGGTCATCCTGCCGCCGAGCGACGTGAACGACATGACGTGCAGGTTCTCGAAGCACAGGTTCGCCTCGAGCCGCGAAGCCTCCAGATACCGGCTGAGCACGAAGAAGTAGAGCAGCGTGGGCCCCAGGCACAGCGCGGCGAGCTTGAGGATCGCGACCAGGTCGCGCTTCTTCCACGGCGGCCCCGCGTGCAGCAGCGTGACCATCACGAACACGGGGATGAAGTAGACGGCCTTCTCCGCGTTGAGCGCGTCGACGAGCAGGATGATCGCGAAGTACGGCCAGTGCTCGCGGCGCAGCAGCGTGTGGAACATCAGCACGAACAGCGCGTAGTTCGCGGGGTCGAGCACGAGGCGGTTGCTCGCGCCGTACACCCCTAGGTAGCTGCCGAGGAGGAACACGGGAGACGCGAGCGCCAGCCACAGCGGCACGCGGAGGCGGACGAGCAGGAGGATGAGGCCGAACGCGGTGACGACGAAGGCGCCGAAGTTGATCGCCTTGATCGCCGCCATGTCGTCGACGGGGATGAAGTTCCACGCGCCGCCGATCATGGGGACGAGCCAGCTGATGTTGAACGGCAACAGGCCGTCCCGGATGATCCGCTCCTCGCGCAGGGTCATCAGGTAGTTGCTCTCGTCGAGCGCGACCTGGTTCCAATCCGTGACGACGAGCTGGCACGCGAGCACCGCGACGACGGCGACCGCGGCGCTCGCGACGAGCTTCCACGCCTTGCCGTCGCCGAGCGCGCCGAAACCGAGCACGTCGCGCCGCGTGTAGACGAACGCGATCCCCAGCGCGATCAGCGCGAGGTCGACGGCGACCCACGTCGGCTGTGCGTGCTGCTCGACGGCGACCGCGTAGACGACGATGGCGAACAGCCACAGCGAGAGGAACAGCGCCGCGTGGACGGCGGCGGTGATCGCGACGGTGCCGGCGCGCGAGCTCACGGGCGCGCCTCGCGTACGTTGGCGATACGACGTGCGGTCACCACGACCACCGCGACGAGCGTGCACACGACCATCCAGTGCGAGTAGCGGTAGTCGACGCTCGGGGCGAGGAACACGAGCGAGCTCACGAGGACCAGGCCGCTGAGCAACAGCGCGAGCACGTCGCGGTGCCGCCGCGCGAGCGGGAGGAGGACGAGGGAGAGCACGAGGTAGATCCAGGGCACGAACAGCGAGGTGTGGCGATCGAGCCAGCGGAGCCCGTCGGACAGCTTGTACTGCAGCTTCGTCCACCGCGTCTGCAACCCGAACTGCTGGGCGAGCTCGGGCCACCGCATGTCGCGCGGGATGACGGCCAGGCTCTTCTCGCCGAGCCCGATCACCTCGCCGAACACGGTGAGCCGATGCTCGAGATACGCGAGCGGGTGACCGCTCACGACCTCCCACCACGCGCGCCCGATCGCGTCGCGCTGCGCGGCAGGGGCGGGGACCGTCCCCTGGATCGGCAGCCCCCACAGCCCGTTGCCGTCGATGATCGGCATGAAGTCGCGCGGGTTGTAGATGCTGCGGATCGCCTGGTGGATGTCGCGCTGCGGCTTGAGCTCGGTGCCCTCGAACAGGCGCACGAGCTCGTCGTCGGGCATGTCGTCGACGTGGTCGAGCGTGCCCACGATGTCGAACACCGCCAGCGACGAGTGCCAGAAGTGCATCTTCTTGTCGGCGAGCGCGGCGTTGAAGCCGAAGGCCGCGAGCGTGACCGCGAGCCACGCCGTGCACGCGAGCGCGTAGCGCTTGATCCACGGCAGGCCTTCACGCCACTCGAACAGCAGCACGACGAGCGGCAGCGTCGCGCCGAACGCGTTGTAGCGGACCGCCGACGCGAACCACAGTGGCACGAGGGCGAGCAGCCGCGCGCGCCGGCGTCCCGAGCACAGCCCCGCGGCGCCGAGCATCAGGCACCCCGCCATCACGCCGTCCTTCCAGATCACGGCGAACGGCAGCATCACCGGCGGCCAGACATAGAGCATCGCCGTCACCCAGGCAGCGGCGCGCGGCGTGAACGTCACGCGCATCACGCCGTACAGGCCGAGGAGGAACGTCGTGAGCTGCACGACGAGCATGCCGGCGGGCCCGACGACGAACAGCTCGCACACGCGCCACAGCCACGTGATCGCGGGCGGGTGACTGTCCGTGTACATGCCGGAGCGCACCTCGCCGAGGTGATCGAAGGAGTCCTTCGTCATCTGCCCCGGGAACGCATAGAGGAACAGGGCGAGCCACGCCGCGCCGAGGACGAGCCACGGGGGCGCCGACGCGATCACGCACCCGATCCGACGAGCGGTGCGACGAACCACATCGGGGAGGGGCACGGCGGGGCAATAAGACACGGGAAAGGGGTCAGACACAACTTGCACAACTTCCACGGAAGTCGTGCAAGTTGTGTCTGACCCCTTTCCGTGTAGGCTCGTCCCAGATGTGCGGCATTTTTGGAGTCATCTGCGCCAGCGACGGGTCGGTCGACCGTGACCTCGCGCGGTCGCTGACCATCTCGCTGTTGCGGTTCTCCGAAACGCGCGGTCGTGAGGCAGCGGGGCTCGTCATCCATCACGGCTCCGGGATCGAGGTGCTGAAGCAGGCCGGCTCGGTGGCCGACTTCCTCGCGAACCCCAAGCTGCACGCGGTGCTCGACGCTGCGCTCGACGAGTTCGCCAGGGGCGGCGGCCGCCGCACGGCGCTCGCCATCGCCGGACACTCGCGGCTCGCGACCAACGGCGCGCAGAGCAACCACGACAACAACCAGCCCGTGATCACGGGAGGCTCGGTCGCGCTGCACAACGGCATCGTGGTCAACGACGCCGCGCTCGCGAGGCGGTACCCGCAGCTCGTGCGCGCGGGCGAGCTCGACAGCGAGCTGCTCGCCGCGGTGCTGCGCAGCAAGCTCGACGCGAGTGGTGACCTCGTCGCCGCGACGCGCGCGACGTTCGCGGAGCTCGAGGGATCGGCGTCGATCTCGATGCTGTTCGACAACCTCGACGTGATGTTGCTCGCGACCAACACGGGGTCGCTGTTCCAGCTGACGAGCGAACGCGGCAACGTCGTCGCGTTCGCGTCGGAGCGGTTCATCCTCCAGCGCGTGATCGAGGACAAGGAGCTCGCGGCGCGCCTCGGCGACTGCCGGCTCGAGCAAGTGCGCGCGGGCCACGCGCTCGCGATCCACCTCGACGGCATGCGCCGCCAGACGTTCGCGCTCGCCTCGGATGCGCCGGAGCCGCCGGCCGACGCGGACTTCAAGCCCAACGGCCACTCCGTGGAGATCGTCGACCACTCGCCGCGCATCGAGCGGCTCAAGCGCTGCACCAGGTGCGTCCTGCCCGAGTCGTACCCGTTCGTCGACTTCGACGCGAACGGCGTCTGCCACTACTGCCGCACGTGGAAGACGATCCGCGTGAAGGGCGAGCAGGCGCTGCTCGACGCGGTCGAGCCGTATCGCTCCAAGGACGGCAGCCCCGACGTGATCGTGGCGTTCTCGGGCGGTCGGGACTCGTCGTACGGCCTGCACTACGTCAAGAAGAACCTCGGGATGAACCCGGTCGCATTCACCTACGACTGGGGCATGGTCACCGACCTCGCGCGGCGCAACCAGGCGCGCGTGTGCGGCAAGCTCGGCGTCGAGCACATCATCCGCTCGGCGGACATCACGGCGAAGCGCCGCTACGTGCGCAAGAACGTCGAGGCGTGGCTCAAGCGTCCCGAGCTCGGGATGGTCACGCTGTTCATGGCCGGCGACAAAGAGTTCTACTCGTACGCGCGCGAGCTGCGGAAGGAGACGGGGATCAAGCTCGTCGTCTTCTGCACCGGCAACATGATCGAGGACGCGCCGTACAAGACCGGCCTCATGGGCGTGCCGCAGGACGATCACGGCAACGTGCTGACCAAGATGTCCCTGCGCAACAAGGCCGGGATGCTCTGGTACTACGCGAAGAACTACGCGCTGAACCCGCGCTACTTCAACGAGTCGCTCTACGACACGTGGAACGCGTTCTGGCAAACGTTCGTCGTGAAGGACGACTTCCTCTACCTGTTCCAGTACCTCGACTGGCACGAGGACACGATCGTCAACACGATCCGCAACGAGTACGACTGGGAGGTCGCCGAGGACACCACGACGACGTGGCGCATCGGCGACGGCACGGCCCCATTCTACAACTACATCTACCAGACGATCGCGGGCTTCACCGAGGACGAGGTGATGCTCTCGAACATGGTGCGCGAGGGTCACCTCGATCGCGCCGAGGCGCTGCGCCGAGCCATCGAGTACAGCAGGCCGCGGTGGCCCTCGATCCGCGAGTACGCGCAGCTGATCGGGTTCTCCGCCGAGGAAGCCCTTCAGATCATCAACGCCGCGCCGAAGCTGTACTGACGCTCCGCACCTACTGCAGCCAGCAGGTCTGGATCGCCACGGCGCAGCGCGCGCGGATGCAGGGCTCCGCGAAGTCGCAAGCGACGACGCACGTCCCGACCCGCGCCAGCGCGAGGGTGTGACGAGGGTCTGCGCGTTCGGTGCACCGGCAGCCGCAGCCGAGGTCCCGCTCCGGACACGCGAGCATGCAGTCGAGCGCGCTGCGGCACGTGCCGGTGCCCACCGGGGCATGCGGCCCACAGGTCTGCGCGAGGAAGCAGCGGGCCGCGACCGTGCAGTCGCTAGCGACGTCGACGCACGCGCGGATCGCCGGCTCGCCGCGGCAGCGCGCGACGCAAGCTGCCGGAGCGAGCAGACACGAACCGGCGGCGGCGCACCCGCGCTCGCAGACATCGGCGGCGACGGGCTCTGGCTCGTCCGCGCGCGAACACGCGAGCAGCATGGCTGCGGAGATCGCGAGTAGACAGCGAGCGCGCCCCACCACAGAGGCGATCACTCGGTCGTGCGGCGCAGGCCCGCCAGCTCCTCGGCCTCGCGGCGCTTGCGCTCGAGCTCGCGCTCCTGCGCGCGGACCCGGTCCTCGGCCTCGCGCTGCCACCGCTTCATCTTGTCGCGCAGCGCGCGCTCGTGCGCCTTGGCCTCCTCGCGGGCCTTGCGCGCGACCTCCTTGTCGACCGCTCGCGCATGCGCCTCCCGCGCTTCACGTCCGAGCTTGGCGTCGGTCCGCAGGGCGTCGAGCTCGCGCTTCAGCTGCTCGATCTCCTCGCGCGCGTGTTCGAGCTCGCGCTCGAGCACGGTGACGCGCGCATGGGCAGCGGCGAGGTCATCACGATACGACACCAGGCCGAGCGTAGCCGATACCGACCGGGTGCGGCCGACGAAGATCACGTCGCGTGTGTGCCAGCGCGAGGAGGGCGCCCGCGACCGCGCCCGCGAGACCGACCGCGAGCTCGAGCATGGTGTCATCGAGCGCGGACAGGCCGGGTGATCGCTGCGTCTGGCGAGCGAGCACCTGGTCGATGCCGTACTCGGCGATCTCCCAGACGGCGCCGATGCCGACGGCGACGAGGATGCTCGCGACGACGGCGAGCCACGCCGGCGACCTGCGCAGCGCGTGAAGTGCGACGGTGGTGAGCAGCGCCGAGGTCGCGACGTGCAGGGCCTTGTCGAGCCATGGCAACCGCGCGTACAGACCGAGCGTGTTGCCGAGGGTCATGTCGACGACCATCAGCGACAGCAGCGCGAGCGGCAGCCATGCGTGCGTGCGGATCGCGGGCAGCAGCGTGACGCCCAGCGCGGCGGCGCAGAACGCCGCATAGAACGCATCGCCGCGCGCGAGCTGGGCGATCGCGGTCGCGAGGATGACGCCACGCAGGAGCGCAGTCACAGCGTGGCGACCTGCTCTCGCTGCAACATCTGCGCGAACACCTGGCACGCATCGACCGTCGTGAAGATGCCCTCGACGCCATTGCGGCCGACCACGATGACCGAGCCGTACTTCTGCTCGGCCATGATCTGGAGGACCTCGTCGAGCGGTGTGTCCGCGGTGACGATGAACGGGTTCTCGTGCATCGCCTCCTCGACGAGGACCGTCTCCGGATCCGCGTCTGCGAGGGTCTCGATCAGGTGGAGATCTCGCTCGGTCACGATGCCGCACAGCTGCCCGTTATCGAGGACGGGCAGGTGACGGACCTGGTGCCCGCGCATGATGTCGTGGGCATCGGCCAACGTCGCAGTGCGCTCCACCGTGGCCGGTTGCGAGCTCATGAAGTGCGAGACGGCAGGAATCGCCATGCGACGACTCGCTGCATCGCGCATGCCCGGATCAGCGGCGGCGGGCTCCGAATCTCTTGTTGAACCCGAACAGGAACCTGGTCTGATCGAAGCCGCCGCTCAGGATCGGCAGCGTCGTCGTCGGATCTTGGAGATCACCGCGATCGAGGATCGAGGTCTCCAGGAAGAAGTCGAGGCTCTTGGTGACGCCGACCAGCGCACCGAGCGCCACACCGACACGGGTCTGCGGATCGAGCACGAGCCCGGTCTCGGGGTCCGGATCCCCCGGCGCGGGCATCGCGGCGAGCGGGAAGTGGAACGTGAAGTTGAACCACATCGCGAAGAAGCCGCGACGATCACGGATCGCGATGCCGGTCTCTGCGAGCAACTCCGTCTGCCAGGTCAGGTCGCGGCCCTGATCGGGAAACAGCTGTGTGTACGTGACGCCGAGCGTGCTGTCCCAGTACAGCGCGCGCTCGGCGAGATGGATCTTCGCTTGCGCGGCCGCTTCGCCCATCGCCCAGTAGCCCTGGCGATCGAGCTCCGGTCCGCCGCGTCCGCGCAGGTACAAGCCGTACTTGTCGGAGAGCGAGCGCCGCACGCCGACGAGCGCGCCTTGCCACACCAGCTCGTCGGTGAAGCTCGGCTGCTTGGGCAACAGGTCGACGCCGCCGAACAGCTCGGTCTTCGTGCCGACCGCGAGCAGCCCGTGCACGCGGAAGAACACGACATCGGTGAACTTGTACTCGGCCGCACCGGCGGCGCGATCGCGGGTCAAGAAGTCCAGGCTCGCGCCCATCTCGTAGCCGAGCTTCAGCGGCGCGTCGCCTCTCGCGATCACCTGATCGTCGGAGCCACTGCTCGCCAGGACGAGGGACTCGCTGCGCCCGGTCGCCTGCGCCGGCACGTTGTATTGCGCGCTCGCGACGCCGGTCCCGAGCACCAGGACCAGGGCGATCCAACCGAAACGAAGGCGGCGGTGTCCGTGCATCCCTTCACCCTACGCGCGACGCGACGCCTCGGTCTAATCCGAGGGTGTCACCGCGTACCCATGGGTGAGCGCAACGCTGCGTTTCGATTACTGAAACCGCCCCTAAAGATCTGCGCCGCGGGACCGAACCAGGCCCTGCCGGCCGCCTCGGTCGGCATCCACCCATGAAAGGCAAGGTCTCCATGAACACGTTCTCCAAGCTCGCGATCGTCTCGATGCTCGTCGGCATGTCTGGTCTCGCGAACGCGAGCGAGTCGTCTGGCTCCCTGACCGTCACCGGCACGATCGAGAGCTCGATCAGCCTGACGATCGAGTCGGCCGGCGGCACGACCGCGGGCACGGGCACCGAGGCGGCGGTCTCGGCGCTCGGCAGCATCGCGAAGTACGGCGCCGCGCCGACGGGCTTCACGCTCGCGCGTGGTGCCTCGAACTGGACGCTATCGTCGACGGTCGGCGTGAAGGTCGAGAAGGCCAACCTGACGAGCACGGACTACACGCTCACCGCACAGCTCGGTGTGGCGCCTGCCTCCGGCGTCACGTGGAAGCTCAACGGCTCGACGCTGAGCGACTCGGCCGCGACCACGCTGACCTCGACGGGCACCTACGGCTCGACGGGCAGCTACTCGTGGGACATCGTGATCGCGGACTCGGCGGCCGCGGCGGCCATCGACAACGTGATCAACTTCACCGCGACGTCGAACTGATGCGGGCCGCGGCGTTGCCGATGTGGAGCATGCTCGCGGCGCTCGCCATGCCGGCGGTCGCGGCCGCAGGACCCGAGCCATTTCGGCTCGTCTTCCTCGATGCCGATCCGGGTGCCTCCGTGCGACAAGGCGCCGGCGACAGCGCGACGATCGACGTCGGCCGCGTCGTCGCGCGCACGTGTGGTGGGCGCGCGTGCATGCGCACCGTCATACAACGCCGGTTTCGCCTCCGCGTCGACGGGCAGTCCTCGGGACGCTTCGTGCGCGTGAGCGCGTTCGTCCAGCACGACGTGCCGGGCCAGCGCGTGAAGCTCGACGGCCGCATCCTGTCCACGATGCCGCAAGTCGTGGACGCCGCGCGCCCCCTTCGCATGCCGGTCGCGCACATGCTCGAGATCGAGGTGTCGGCGTCGCAGCCGGAGGGGCCGCTCGCCGAGTCCATCATCTGGATCGTGGAGGACGCGCGATGATGCGAGCTCTCATCCTGTTGTGTGTGGTGTGCGGAACGGCGGCGGCGGATGCGCTGACGCTGTCGCCCGCGGTCGTGCCGCTCGGCGGCCGGCCCGGGCAGAGCACCACGCAGCACCTCACGCTGTTCAATGGCACCGCGCACGAGCTCGCGTTCGAGGTCGTCGCGAAGGACGTCGCCGTGATCGGCGGATCGCGCGTGTTCGTGAACGCCGGCGAGCTCCCCGGCAGCATCGCCGCGACCGCGGTGTTCTCGGCGGCGTCGGTGCGCTTGCGGCCTGGCGAGGAGCGCTCGATCGACGTCACGCTGACGCTGCCGCCGCGCGTCGGACACCGCGGAGTCATCGTGCTGTTCCAGGGCACGACGCGGATCGGCGGCAACACCGTCGTCTCGCTCGGCTCGCTGCTGACGTTCGATCTCGCCGGCAAGAAGTCGGTCGCCGCGGGCGAGCTGCACGCCTCCCCGGCGACGGCCTCGACGAACGCCTCCTTCGCGATCCCGGTCACGAACGACGGCAGCGAGCCGATGATCGCGCGCGCGGCGGTCGCCGTCGTCGCGGCGAATGGCGTCCTGGTCGGCAAGGCGGCGCTCGAGCCGCAGCGGCTGTTGCCCGGCGAGCGCGCGGCGCTGCGCGCCGAGTATCCGGGCGAGCTCCCCGCAGGGACGTATCGCGTGATCGCGACGGTGGAGACGGTCGGGCGCGCGGTGTCGCGCACCGTGGAGCTCGTGGTGCGATGAAGCGTCTCGTGGCCGTGGTCTTGTGCGCCGTCGGCGCGGCCGATGCCGAGCCCGCGTTGTCGATCAGCTCCGATGCGCCCGTCGACGAGGTGACCGAGCTCGCGCGCCTCGAGCTCGGTGACAGCGTGATGCTCGATCACGCGGGCGCCACGGCGGCGTTCAGCGTCGACGCCGAGGTGGTGGAAGTCGCTGCGCGCGAGGGTCGCGTGCTGGTCACCGCGCGCGGGGTCGGGACCACGACGATCTCGGTCGTGACGGCGGCGGGCGTCGTTTCGTTCCCGCTCACCGTCGTCGCACGGCCGCGGTGGACGCCCGGCGAGGGCCGTGCCCCCGCGTCGCCGAAGTGGACTGTCTGGCAGGGGCGCTACGAGTCGGCGACCTCGCGGGTCACCAACAGCCTCGAGATGGTCGACGCGAGCCCGCGGCGCACGTTGCGGGCGTACGCGGTCAATGTGGTGCGGCTCGACGAGGTCGGCAGTGACGACGTCGACGCGCGGACCGCGGTGCCGGCGCTGTCCCTCGAGTGGCGCACCAAGCGCCACGAGGTCGTGGTGTTCGACAAGCTGATCGATCACTCGCCGCTCACGCTCGACGGCGTCACCGTGCGCGGCGTGCACGTCCGCTCCGGTGGGCTCGAGCTCCATGCCGGCGTGACCTCGCCGCTGCTCTATCAGAACGTCTTCCTCACGACGCAACAGGAGGTCGCGCTGGGCGCCTCGTACGAGCTGCGCGCGGGGCGCTCGTCGGTGACACCGAGCGTGTACGCGTTCCCGAGCACGCCCGCGACCGGAGGCACCGAGGGCACGATGGGATCGCTGCTCTATCGCTACGCGTCGCGCGATGATCGCCTGCAGCTGCGCAGCGAGCTTGGGTGGGGCGGCGTGCTCGGCGCCGCCGGCGAGTTGACCTATCAGGATCGCGGCAACCGGGCCTGGATCGCTGCGCGCCATCAGCCGCGCGGGTTCGCGGCGCTCGGGCTCGGCCGGCCGCTCGGCACCATGCTCGATGCGGTGTGGACCGCGGAGCCGACCAAGCGCTTCACGTTCAACCTCGCCACGACGGCCGCGCGATATCAGACCGGCGACAGCGAGCAAGCCGTCGCGACTGCGAGCAGCGAGGCGCGCATCGCGGTCGTACGTCACCTCGCCGCCTCGCTCGGCTTGGCCGCGGGGCAGTTCCGCCCCGATCCGATGCAGGAGCGGCTGTACAGCATCACCGTGCCCGCCGGTCTTCACGTCGAGGGCAAGCACGCCGCTGCCTCGGCGATCTATCGCTATCAACAGAACAGCGCCCGCAACCGCGGCGGCCACGGAGGGCGGCTCTCGCTGCGCGCGCGAGGCGGCGCGCTCTACGGCTCGACGTTCGTCGATGTCCAGCAGGAAGCGGCGACGCTCGAGCTCGTCCTGCGCCAGGAGCCGGGGCTCGCGCAGGCGCTCGCCGAGCTCGGCCTCACCGCGGCGACGCCCGACGACCTCGCACGCCTGCTACGCGAGAACGCGACGCTGAACGAGCTTGGTTACGTCGAGGGCGCGACGCTGTCGTTCGCCCCTTGGCGTGCGCAGGCCGGCGCCGAGCTCGCGTGGCTGCCGCGCGACAAGACGCGCCAGCAGCTGCGGCTGCGCATGTTGCTCGACCACAGTCAGACCGTCACCAACCTGCGCGACACCGTGAGCGCCTCCGCTTCGTACGAGCGCGGCTTCGGCAAGCGCATCGATGCGAGCGCGATGGCGAGCTGGTGGTCGCGCGAGGACGCGATGTCATCGCGCACGAACCAGTGGTCGATGACCGCCGGACTGCGCGTGAAGATCGATGCGGTGCCGCGCCTGCGGTCCAGGCGGCCGCGCGAGATCGCGGGGATCGTGCTCGCCGACGGCGCGCCGATGCCCGGCGTGCGCGTGCGGCTCGCCGGTCGCGGCAGCGCCGTGAGTGATGCGACCGGGCGGTTCTCGTTCGGCGGGGTCGACGAGGGCAGTTACCGCGTGGAGGCCGAGCTGCCGGACGATGCGTACTTCACGGGGCCGTCGCACGTCGATGTCGAGGCAGGTGGCGCGGTCCGGTTCACCCTCGCGCGCGCACAGGCGCACGCCACCGGCGCCGTGCGCGACGATGCGGGCACGGGGCTCGCCGGTGTGACCGTCGTGGCACGCGGCGCTGTCGAGCATCGCGCGACCACCGACTCCTCGGGCCATTATCGGTTTGCGGTCGGCGCCGGCGCGTACGAGCTCGCGGCGCTGCCCGAGAGCCTGGGCGCCGGCTACGACGCGACGGCGCTCGCACCACGTACGCTTCGCCTCGACGCCGGCTCGCCCGCGCGCGCGGACTTCGTGGTGCGGGCGAACCGCAGCATCGCAGGCACGCTGCGCGGTGCCGCGGGTAGCGTCACGCTCGTCGAGCTCGGGCGCGCCGGCGTGCTCGATAGCGAAGGCCGCTACGTGTTTCGCGGCCTGCCAGCCGGCACCTATACCGTCGAGGCAGTGGTCGGCGACCGGAGAGCGCGCCGCGTGATCGTGCTGCCCGCGGCGCCGACCGCGATCCGCGGCGTCGACTTCGGGCACTAGGCGAACAGCGCCCCGAGCTCGGCGGGCGCGTGCACGAGGTGATCCGGCCCCGCGGCGACGAGGATCTGCTGCGGGCGCAGGCCCCAGCTGACCGCGATGCTCGGCACACCGGCGGCGCGTGCGGTCGCGACGTCGACCTCGGAGTCGCCGATCATCACGCAGGCGCTCGGCTCGATGGCGAGCTCGGCGGCGACGTCGAGCAGCGCGGCCGGATCGGGCTTGTGCGGGCGGCCGGCCCGCTGCCCGGCGACCACCGCGAACGGCCAGCGCGCGAGCAGCGCATCGACGACGGCGACGGTGAGGTCGTGGGGCTTGTTCGACAGCACGGCGAGCTTGCGGCCGGCGGCGATCGCATCGAGCACGGAGGCGAGCCCGGCGTAGACGCGCGTGTGCACGACCGGGCGTGCGCGGTAGTACGCGCGGAGCTCGGCGAGCGCCTCGGCGACCTGCTCGGGATGTGGCATCGCGCGCACGACGAGCTGCTCGGCGCCGTAGCCGACCCACTCGGCGATCTCGGTGCGCGAGCGCGGGGCGAGCCCGCGTGCGACGAGCATCGCGTTGAGGTGCAGCGCGATGTCCTCGAGGCTATCGACGAGCGTGCCGTCGAGATCGAAGATGAGGGCGCGCGCGTCGCGGAGGGCCATGCCCGAAGGCTACCCCGGCGCTTGCGTGAGGTTGAGGCGAGTGCCCTGGCCGGCGACCATCCGCCACGCGGCGCCGCGCCGCAGATAGACGCGCGTGAACCGTACGTCTTCGACCATACGCGCGTTGGGCACCTTCACCTTCGCGACCACGCGCCCGGTGACCACGCCGGTATCGCCGAGCACGCGGATCTTCACGTCGTCCATGTCGATCGACTCGACCGACACGCCCTGCGCCGGCAGCGCGCGGTAGCCGGCGAGGTAGGCGGTGCGATCCTCGACCTGGCCGTCGGGGCCGATGAACGAGAACTCGTCATCGATGAGGCCGGCGAGCAGCTCGGGGTCGGACGTGGTGAGGGCGCGGGACCAGGTGGCTTCGGCGTCCTGCAGCGACTTGGTGTCGAGATCCATGGGGCGGGGTCCTTTCGGGGTAGTGGCACATGCGGTGAGGGCGGCGAATGCGATCGCGAAGGTCTTGCTCATTGGTAGAAACCTAGGGCGCGCTCGCGCCGCGCCCCATGACCTCCAGCGACACAAACCAGACCTCCGGCGCCACCACCCTGCTCGCGCCGATGCTCGCCATGCACGTGGAGGCGGCGCGCGCCTACGGGCTGCCCGCCGACGAGCTCGCGCGGGCCGCCGGCATCGACGACGCTGCGCTCCGCGATCCCGACGGCCGCGTACCGCTCGAGCTGTTCATCCGGCTGTGGGAGCTGATCAGCGAGGACCCGCGCGCCGAGGGCTTCGGACTCTGGCTCGGCACGGCGTTCGACGTCCGCGGGCTCGGCGTGATCGGCTACGCGATGCAGCACGCCGCCGACGTGCGCGCCGCGTTCGGCTGCCTCGATCGGTTCGGCAAGCTCGTCAACGATATCGTGCGGCCGATCATCGAGGAGACCGCGGACCAGGTCGTGTTCCGTCGCGCCGAGCCGCCGCGCATCGCCCGGCTCGCGCCGCTCGTCGTGACCGCGCCGGTCGGCACGCTGACCCTCGTGCGCCAGCTCGCGACGGTGCCGCCGACCCAGCGGCTCGCCATCTCCGCCGCGTTCCAGCACGCGCCACCCCCGAACGCCGCCGACTACGAGCGCGTGCTCGGCTGCCCCGTCGAGTTCAACGCGCCCGAGCTGCGGCTGGTGTTGCCGCGCGCGGTGTTCGATCTGCCGCTCGCGCGCCCCGACGCCGGCCTGTTCGCGTACCTCGAGCAGCACGCCGCGAGGCTCCAGGAGCGCCTGCACGAACAGCAGACCACCGCGGCGCGCGTGCGCGAGCTCGTGCTCGGGGCGGTGCGTGCCGGTGAGCCCGAGCAGGCGCAGATCGCGCGCCAGCTCGCGATGAGCGAGCGCACGCTCCAGCGCCGGCTCAAGGACGAGGGCGTCACCTTCAACGCGCTCGTCGACGACGTGCGGCTCGAGCTCGCGAAGATGTACCTCGCGGACGACAGGCTCGCCGTCTACGAGGTGGCGTTCCTCCTCGGCTACTCGGAGCCGAGTGCGTTCAACCGCGCGTTCAAGCGCTGGCTCGGCACGAGCCCGAGCGAGTACCGCGCGCGATAGCTCCAATGCCGGCTAGGTAACGAGAGCGCGGCAAGCGAGCCCACCGTGCACGCGGTAATTCTGCGTGCCGCAGATCCTGAGTCGCCAAGATCGCCAAGATCGCCAAGACGAATCGGGAGAAGTGTGACGTTCCAGACGGTGGCGGGTGGTGCAGACCGAAGGCCCGAGAACCTCCTTCTGCTTGGCGATCATGGCGATCTTGGCGGCTCCCTCTCTGAAAGAACGAGATTACCAACGAAGCTCAGTGCGCTCGTCTTACGCGATCCAGCTTAGCGGGCGCTACGTCGCGCTAGGTCTTGGCCGCACGGAACGAGCGCTCGAGGTCGCCCTGCAGATCGGAGGCGTCCTCGATGCCGACCGACAGCCGGATGAAGCCGTCGACGATGCCGAGCCTCTGGCGGTTCTCCGCGGGCACGCTCGCGTGCGTCATGATCGCCGGGTGCTCGATCAGCGACTCGACGCCGCCGAGCGACTCGGCGAGCGTGAAGATCTGACAGGCCGAGAGGAACCGGCGCGCCTCGTCGAGCCCGCCCTTGAGCACGAAGCTGATCATGCCGCCGAAGCCGCTCGCCTGCGTGCGCGCGAGCGCGTGCTGCGGGTGCGACTCGAGGCCGGGATAGATCACCTTCTCGACCTGCGGATGCTTGGCGAGCCAGGTCGCGAGCGTGCGCGCGTTCGACTCGTGGCGATCCATGCGGACGTGCAGCGTCTTGGTGCCGCGCATGACGAGGAAGCTGTCCATCGGCGACGGCACCGCGCCCGCCGCGTTCTGGAGGAACGCGAGCTTCTGGCGCAGCCCCTCGTCCTTGACGATCAGCGCGCCACCGACGACGTCGGAGTGACCGTTGAGGTACTTCGTCATCGAGTGCGCGACGATGTCCGCGCCGAGCTCCAGCGGGCGCTGGAAGTACGGCGTGATGAACGTGTTGTCGACGGCGAGCAGCAGGCCCTTCGCCTTGCACACGCCGGCCACCGCCGCGATGTCGACGAGCTTGAGCATGGGGTTCGTCGGCGTCTCGATCCACACGAGCTTCGTGGTGGGACGGATCGCGGCCTCGACGGCCTTCGCGCCGCCGAGTGGATCGACGTACGTGAACTCGAACCCGAGCCGGCGATACACCTTGTCGAACAGCCGGAACGTGCCGCCGTACAGGTCATCGCACGCGATCACGTGCGTGCCCGCGTCGAACATCTGCAGCAGCGTCGACGTCGCCGCGAGCCCCGACGCGAAGCACAGGCCCGCCGTGCCTTTCTCGAGCGAGGCGAGGTTCGCTTCGAGCGAGAACCGCGTGAGGTTGTGCGTGCGCGAGTACTCGAAGCCCTTGTGCTCGCCGGGGGCCGACTGCGCGTAGGTCGACGTGTAATAGACGGGCGTCATCACCGCGCCGGTGACGGGGTCGGGGCGCTGGCCCGCGTGGATGGCGCGCGTGCCGAAGCCGAGCGAGGGGTCGTCGTGGGAAGCCATGGTGGCTACTCGTCGAAGGAGAAGGTTGCCGGGTCCTTGTCCATGATGCGCTCCATCGCCGCTTCCTCGAGGAGATCGATCATCCGCTGCCCACCGTACTTCTTCCTCAGCTTGTCATCGTACTCGTCGGCGATCAGCGCGACGTCGCGCAGCGTCGCCGTGAGCTCCTCCCCATCGAGCGTGGTGCCGCCGAGGATCGTGTGCGTGAACAGCACCGTGTGCTCGGTGGTGTCGATCGCGAACGCTCCGAACCGGAGGTGCCCGTTGAGCTCGAGCAGCTGCTTCGCGAGCGGGCCGTCGACGTCGACGCCCTTCACGAGCTGCGCCGTGCACCGCACCATGGCGCGGTTGTCACCCCACGGCACGACGTTGACCATCACGTACGCCGAGCCTTGCTTGATGACGTACAGCGAGTCATCGACCTTGCGGTAGGCAGGGCTGTTCTGCAGGGTGCGCTCGATCATGAGCGCCGTCGCGACCTCGGCGGGGTTCATGGTGCCGTTGTTAGCACGGCGGCCTCCGAGTGTGATCGACCACGCACCGCGAGCGGGCGCCGGTCCCGTCGTGCGATACTCGTCGCGTGCGTTGCGCCGTTGCCTGTGTGGTCCTCGCCGTGGCGACGGGGCTCGCGGCCGCGGAGCCGATCCGCGAGATCGTCGTCGAGGACAACACGAAGACGACGGCGGACACCGTCGAGCTGATCGCGAAGATCTCCGTCGGAGACGACTGGACGCCCGACATGGCCGAGCGGGTCAAAGCCGATCTGGTGTCCAGCGGCCTGTTCAAGGACGTCGAGGTGTTCTGGTCGAAGGTCGACGACGGTGTGCGGGTCCACATCCTTGTCAAGGACAAGCACTCGTGGGTGATCGCGCCCGCGTTCTACAACCAGCCCACCAACTTCGGCGGCGGCATCGGGTTTGGCGAGAACAACCTGTTCGGCCTCAACCAGAAGCTGCTGGTCTATGGCCAGATCGCGACCGGCGACTCGTTCTTCATCGGCGCCTGGGTGATCCCCGCGATCGCTGGGTCGCGGTTCTACGCGCAGTTCGACACCTATCTGAAGAGCGCGCGCAACATCGAGTACCGCACGCCGACGAAGTACATCGACAACCCGGAGCCGGTGCGCGAGTCGCGGATGCACTACCTCAACGGCGGCTTCAAGCTCGGCGTCGAGCTGTTCCGCGGCCTGCGCATCGACACCCGCCTCCGCGGGGCCAAGGTCAGCTATCCCGAGGCGTCGCTGAAGTACCTCGGCGCGGATCCGGCGAACCAGGCGGCGGACCTCGGGACCGCCGAGGGCGCCCCGATCCCCAAGCCCGGCAAGGAGGGTTGGGACATCTCGAACGAGACGTCGCTGACCATCGATCGGCGCGCGAACTGGTACGGCATCTCGACCGGCTACAAGCTGCAGTTCAGCTACGAGCAGGCGTTGCCGTCGCTCGGCTCCGACTTCCACTACTCGAGCTTCGGAGTGTCCTTCTACAAGGCGTGGAAGATCTTCGAGCAGCACAACTTCATCGTGCGCGCGGGCGGCAACTACGGCCGGCACCTCCCGTTCCAGCAGGAGTTCCTCGTCGGTGGCACGTCGATGCGTGGGTGGCTCAACAACCAGTTCCGCGGTGACGTGAAGGCGCTCGGCAACGTCGAGTACTCGGTGCCGATCTTCACGATCAAGGGCCTCAGCGTCCGAGGCCTGGCGTTCTTCGACTCCGGTTACACCGCGTTTCTCACCACGAGCAATCCCGAGCGCACGTACCTGCCGGCCTCGCGCCGCGACCAGCACGCCTTGCTCGCACCATTCAAGAACTCGGTCGGCGTGGGCACGCGGCTGTATCTGAGGCAGATCGTGCTGCCCCTGCTAGGCCTCGATTTTGGGTATGGTCTCGAAGCCCGTGACTTCCAGGTCTATCTCGCGATCGGCCTCACTGATTAGCGCACTGATCAGCGCGTCCGCGGGGGCGTGCGGGCCGTCGTCGTCGAGCATGTCCTCGGCCGTGCCCGTGCCGCGCCCCGCACACCGCACGGCAGATCTCGTGCTCGTCGGTGGCGAAGTGCGCACGATGGATCCCGCGCACCCGCACGCGACGGCGATCGCGGTCGACGACGGGAAGGTGGTCGCGGTCGGCAGCGACGCGGAGATCGCGCCGTGGATCGACACAGGGACGAAGCAGATCGCGCTCGCCGGCGCGACGGTGACGCCCGGCCTGATCGATGCGCACTGCCACCTGTACGGCCTCGGCGTCGACGGCGAGAGCATCTCGGTGCGCAACGCGGCGACCGCGGTCGCGGCCGCGGAGCTCGTCGCGGCGCAGGTCAGCACGCGTGCTCCGAACGAGTGGCTGATCGGTCGCGGCTGGGACCAGAACAGGTGGCCCGAGCAGACGTTCCCGACGCGGGCGACGCTCGATGCCGTGATCGCGGATCGCCCGGTCATGCTGCGCCGGATCGACGGGCACGCGATCTGGGTGAACAGCAAGGCGCTCGCCCTCGCGAACATCACCAAGGCGACGAAGGACCCTGCCGGCGGCAAGATCGTGCGCGACGCCAAGGGCGAGCCGACGGGCGTGCTGATCGACAACGCGATCGATCTCGTCGAGCGCGTGGTGCCGGCGCCCAGCCCGCAGGTGCGCGAACGCCGCATCCTCGCGGCGGCCGAGAAGGCGGTCGCGGCCGGCATCACGGGCGTCCACGAGATGGGCATCGAGCCCGAGACCGCGGCGGTGTACGAGAAGCTCGCGCGCGAGGGCAAGCTGCCGCTGCGCGTCTATGCCCTCCTCGCCGGCGATCCGAGCAAGCCCGAGCAGCTGAGCGAGGCGCCGCGTCCGGCGGTCGGACGCTTCGAGATGCGCGCGGTGAAGTTCTTCGCCGACGGTGCGCTCGGCTCGCGTGGTGCGCGGCTGGCGGCGCCGTACGACGACGATCCCAAGAACCTGGGACTCTGGGTCACCGAGCCCGCACAGCTCACCGCGGCCGTCACGAACGCGAGCGCGCACGGCTGGCAGGTCGGCGTACACGCGATCGGGGATGCCGGCGTCGGCGCCGTGCTCGACGCGTTCGCCGCCGCGAAGGCCGAAGCAGACGTCCGCGCCGAGGCCCCTCGCGAGCTACGGCCGCGCATCGAGCACGTGCAGGTCATCGCGCCTGCCGACGTGGAGCGCATGGCCGCCGTGAAGGCGATCGCGTCGATGCAGCCGACGCACGCCACGAGCGACATGCCGTGGGCGGAGCAACGTCTCGGCAAGCAGCGCATCCTCGGCGCCTATGCGTGGCGGACGATGCTCGACCACCACATCCCGCTCGCCGCCGGCTCGGACTTCCCGATCGAGGAGGTCGCGCCGCTGCTCGGGCTCTACGCCGCGGTCACGCGTCAGGATGCCGAGGGCACGCCGGCCGGCGGCTGGTATCCCGCGCAGAGGCTGACGCTCGACGAGGCGATCGCCGCGTTCACCTCGGGCGCGGCGTACGCGCAGTTCGCCGAGCACACGCTGGGCACGATCGCCGTCGGCCGCACCGCGGATCTCACCGTGTTCGATCGACCGCTCGCCGCCGCTCGATCGCTGCTCGCGACCGGCGTCGCCTACACGATCGTCGACGGGGCGATCGTCTACGAGAGGCCGAAGCCGTAGATGCGGTTCTGTCCGTTCTGCAGCGCCGAGAACGCCGACGATCAGGCGGTCTGCGTGTCGTGCAGCCGCCGGCTGCCTCCGCTGCCGCCGCGCCGCACGCGCAACGCCCCGCCATCGGGTGTCCAGCTGCCGCCGCGCGCCTCGACCCCATCCTTACCATCCGTGCGGAAGTCGCCGACGCTGCCGCCCTCGCCGGCGCCCACCGGGCCGGCACCTGGTCAGCCGGGCGTGATGGTCTCGCCCGGCGCCCAGCAGGCGCGCCCCGGCAGCCACACCGAGCTGGATGGCCGGCCCGGGACCTTCGATGAATCGACGACGATCGATCCCCACGATCAGGACACGACGCTCGAGCCACAGGGGGAGCGCCAGTCGTTGATGGACGCGATCTCGCCGGGCCCCGCGGCGCTGCGTCGCGAAGCAGCGCGACCCGATGCGCACGATCCACAGGGCCCCGCGCGGCGCGCGAGCGACCAGGCGCGACCGAACACGCCGCCGACGCCACCGCTGCGATCGCAGACGCCGGCCGCGACGCCACCGCTGCGCGCGAACACGCCGTCCACGCCACCACCGTTGCGCGGGAGGACGCGCACCTCGCCGCCGCCGCGCCCGCGAAC
>Ga0247822_10000598_pt1 | contig 20019 bp, 9 predicted proteins | sample 13C_Cellulose_Da_FD_192423 | JGI IMG/M metagenome (GOLD analysis project Ga0247822, IMG submission 192423) | Soil microbial communities from agricultural site in Penn Yan, New York, United States - 13C_Cellulose_Day30 | ecosystem: Environmental > Terrestrial > Soil > Agricultural land | place...
TCCCGCCAAGCGGCCATATACTTCCAACTCTGAGCGCGTCAAAAGTCTCCTCTTTGCCATAGCGTCAGTGGATCAGCAGAATCTTCAACTTCTCTCAGAATCCCAGAAAAACATCCTGCCCCCCCCGCTACCTCAGATCCGATTAAGGAGTGGGAAGACGACTTGGCCGGCGCTGATCTTCCCGCACCGGCCCGCGCAGCCATCCGATTTCAGAGTAAGGTTATCTCTCTTCCATGAAAAAGCCCCCAATCCCGCGTCAGTTGAGCCTTCGCCGCAAAGGGCGCGGCATGGCACTGGTCGTTTGTCTTGCACTCATCGTACTCATCACGGCAGCGGTGCTCGCTTTTTTTGCCAGAGCCACCTCCAACCGCGTGGTCGAGGTATCGCGCGTAAATCGTATAAAAACCGAGCAACTCGCTCAAAGCGCCACCGACTATGTCATCGGAAATTTCGTTAAAGAAATCGCTGCTTCCTCAAACAATGCAGCAATCACTACAGTCGGCGACTTCACGATTTACCAGCCGCTAAACGGAAACAAAGCCGTTCCCGAACGTAAGATCGCCGCATCTCTCAGCGCAGACACCAATTTTATAAACCTGATCCGACAGAGCATACCCGCAGTCGATACTAACGCTTCTGGCAATAATTCCGCCACCGCCTCCAGAAACGGCCGCTACATCGACGCCTCCAGGTGGAATGCCCCCGCCCTCCATATCGGCACCGGGTTTACCTCCACAAACACCCTCCCGAACTGGATCTATCTTACGGCCAACGCCACTCCTACAAACGCGGCCTCAACCGACACCATCGGTCGCTTTGCTTATAATGTCTATTCTGAGGGCGGCCTTTTGGACATCAATGTCGCCGGTTACTCATCCGCGACGGTGCCCTCCAGCGTCGATATCGCTGCCCTCAAAAACTCCCTGGCAGGTGCAGACCTATCGAAACTCGGAATCACGCAGTCTACTATCAATGATCTCGTAGGCTTCCGAAACCCACAATCAACCACGGCCACTCAATATAAGCAGCAGACATCCGCAGCGTTAAGAGACGGATTCATAAACCGCACCGGACCAGGGTACGCCCATAACCTTCTTACCTCGCGTCAGGACCTCATTCGCTATGCCAAGAATAGCCCAGACCCGGAACTACTCAAAGCCCTGCCGTACTTGACGACCTTCACGCGAATGGTCAACGCGCCAAGCTTCACCCCCGATCCCAACCGCCCCGCCAAGGATGACGCCGCAAATCCCAGCCTGATCAATACCCGCGTCACCACTCCGTTTACCCGAACTGACGCCACCCTCGCGCAAACGGGTGAACCACTCATCAAACACCGCTTCCCGCTCAGCCGCCTTGTATGGATCACCAAAAACGGTCCGTTAGCAGGCATCACCTCCCAGCAGATCGAGAACTCTTTCGGTTTGACCTACTCCGCAGCCAACGGCGGAACCTGGACTTACACAAAAACTGGAAGCGGTAACAGAATACTCAACCTTGCAGAAGTCGCTAATGCGGGAAGAGAGCCTAACTTTTTTGAACTGCTTCAGGCTAGCATAGTAAAGGGATCTTTGGGAAAGCAGATAGTTCCCACAGATGAAACCGCGGAGACACAGATCTTTCAGATCGGAGCTAACATTATTGATCAGTACGACGGGAACTCGTTCCCAACGCGAGTAGTATTTGCAGGCAAGGCAATCTCAGGAATTGAAGATCTCCCGTACATCTCGCGTATAGTACCCCAGATATACACAGTGGCAAGCACCCCCGCCGAACGACATCAAGCGTGGTATCGTGTAGAGGTGTGGAATCCCCATGCGCCTTCCGCAAGCTCAGAGATACCAACTGAGTTTCGATACATGATTGGGCCGGGATCGGTGTCCGTAAATATCTACGACCTTAGCAACAATCTCGTTTCCGCTGGCACCGTAAGAGATGTTCTGAACGACTTTCCAGATAACCAGAATGGCATAATAATTCCCAACTCTAATCCCGCTCTCTTTCGCGTTCCGTACCGAGTCAGCAACAGCTTCACGACTACTTATGTGATCTCGACAGGAATGAACGCTTATCGGAGCCCAGAACATCCGTACAACGGCTTTTATGTTGGGGATATTGTTGCTAACGTCTCGGTTAATAGAGAGGCCGAAATCGTGGCTAATTCCGTGCCTCACCAATTACAGTACAAAAGTCCCACTTCTGGAGACTGGATTCCATACCACACGATACAAAGCGTTCCTTCGGTGAGAGTGCGCACAAATGATGTTCCTGGCCGCCCATGGAACAATTTCAGCATGTCTCACGTTGCTGCGTCCGACCCTCGAAGCGACAGATTTGGGCTCTATAAATTCTACTTTCCAACTTCGACGGCACTACCTGCATCAAACCAGACTATACGCCCAACGGAGGCTGCGGGAATGTCTTCGACGCAACCAAACTGGTTTGGTTCAACGATTTATCCGGGCTTACTCACAGAAAATTTCGCGGGCCGAAGCGGAGACAAAACGCATTATGCAGATCCGGACGGTCTCGTCAGACGAGCAGATGGGGGTTACGCGACAGGCGCAATAGTCAACGGCGGGTATCCGATGAGCAACCCGATGAGCATGCCAGTTACTTCGGCAAGTGTTCCAGATCGCCCTGTGGTTCTGAACAGGCCTTTTATCTCCGTCGCTGAAATGGGATACGCATCAAGAGGCATGCCTTGGAAATCCTTGGATTTCTTCACGTCAGAAAGCGCAGACTCCGCCCTCCTCGATCTTTTCAGCATCAGCGAAGGACCGACCACAGCCGCGGTTGCTGGCTGCATTGATCCCAATTCGCCCCACGAAAAGGTACTGGAAGCCATCTTTTCGGGAGCGAGCAAAGCGGAAGGGATCAGCGATCCGCCAACAGGGAGCATGACTTCTAGTTTACTAGCCCAAAGCCTGCGTCAAACCACAAGCGCAACTCCTCTGCTGAACCGCTCGGACCTTGTAATGCGATGGATCGGTGATGTGAACAAGATCCCTGCCAACTCACAGGATACCATTATTAAACAACGTAGGGAGGCTCCAGTACGAGCATTAGCGGAAGTCAGCAATACGCGCACCTGGAATCTCCTTATCGATCTCGTCGCCCAAGCCGGAAAGTTTTCTGAGCCAGACAACTTCGTCGTTCAAGGTGAGGTTCGCTACTGGATACATGTCGCTCTGGATCGATACACGGGCCGGATCGTTGATCAATACATCGAACCTGTACTGGAGTAAGCGCTCGACTGACCGCCCACCCTGACTCGCACTACCAATTTCTTGCCACCCATGAAACCAGCCACAAGCGCTCACCCTTTCACATCCACTCTATGCCGTTCGGCACTGCTCATCGGCGCTTCCCTTTTGATGATAGAGGCAACACAGGCCCAGGTAATCTTCAAAGACAACTTTGATCGCCCGGGAATGATCCCACCAGCCGCGAGTATCAATATCGCGGAGACGACACCTGAGATAGGAGAAAAGTATACCGGCGAGGCGGTCATTCACAGCGCTGCCGCCGGAGGCAGTGCTCAAGCAGCCAGCGAAGCTCTGGGAAAGGCAAACGTAGTGGAGGCACTCCCAAGAGCGCAATGGAACAGCGCTCGTTGGTGGATCGTTGCGAAAGAGCAGAAATCCACCAATCTGGCGACTGTCACTTTTACGTTTGATTTCTTCATGACGGGCACAAAAGGAACCGTGATCTTTACGAGCCTCGCAGACTCACAGAGTAATGGCCGAGGATTTACTATTTACCTCACATCGGATGGTAACATCTCGTGGTGGGATGGCGTTGGCAAGGATGGCACCGGGATCACGGAGGCCGGGACCTTTGAGCTCGAAAAAGCGGTGGCCGTAAAAGTAGTGGCGGACTACGAAAATCAAAAATTCACCGCCACTATCGGAGATACAACATTTGAGGGAACCTTTAATCCTGAAACGACAAACTTTAGAAACGCGATCATCTATAACTCTAGCGCTGCGGAGTTCTACTACAATAACGTCGAGATCGCCATCGGGGGCTAGCGTTAGGAAAATCTTCGTAAATAACGCGGCCATGTTTCAATCGAACCACACCTTTTAATGAAGCCTGCTAAAATCCTTAAAGAAAAAATCAATGCACGGGAACTAACCATCGGAGCCATCGCGTCCTATCACTGCTGGCCTGGTCTGGTGGAGATCCTAAAGGGTGCTGGCTTTGACTTTCTCATCATCGATTTCGAGCACGGACCGTTCGATGCGGATATGGCGCTCCAGACATGCACGATCGGACGGCTAGCCGGATTTCCGGTGTTGATCAGGCCTCCTTCGCTTGAGCCGACATTCATTCACATGGCTCTCGACTCCGGCGCGGTGGGCCTGCTCCTTCCCTATGTAGAGTCCTCGGAGCAACTCGATACCGTGCAAGAAGCCATCTACCTCCCCCCTCGTGGTAAACGCCGTCCGGGAGGGGCCGGTGTCCACTGGGTCTCCGGTTTCCATTACGAAAACTGGAAAGCAGATGTCGAAGATGATCTCATCGTCCTACCACAGATCGAATCCCGGCGCGGCGTGCAGAACGCTGATGCTATCGCCCAACATCCGATCACCACGGCGATCGCCACCGGCCCCTATGATTTATCAGCCGATCTCGGTGTGTGCTGGCAACCTCACCATCCGGAGCTACTAAAGGCGCTCGATACTGTGCAAAAGGCGGGAGAAAAGGCGGGCAAGAACATCTGGATGAATGGCTCCGCCGAGGACCTGCAAAAGCGAGGTTACACCTTCTTCTGCGCTGGAGAGCCATCAGCGGTTCTGACTAACGCCCTGACCAACATCGCTCAGGCCGCACGCAAGAGCTCCCTCCCGGCAGTTTCGGAGGTGGATCAGATTCTTAGCTAGATCATGTGAGGACTCACTAACGCTCGTGTCTATGACGCATCTTTTGAGAACAGCTTTGGTAATCACTATCGCTACGCTGCTGGATGCGACGTCACTCGCCAACACCCTGGGGACCACGCCGAACGATCCGTCGCTGGTCCCCATCACCGATGTACCAGGGTTACCCCGGGTGCTCATCATCGGTGACTCTATCTCTATGGGATACACCATCCCGGTCAGAGCACTGCTGAAAGACAAGGCTAACGTCCACCGGATCCCTCAAAATGGTGAATCCACGACAGTCGGACTGGTCAAGCTGCGTCAATGGATTGGAAGCACTCGCTGGGACGTTATCCATTTCAATTGGGGATTGCATGACCTCAAGCACGTCCGTGACAACGCGTTTGACCTTGAGGCGCCTGTCACGACAGAGGTTGATCAGTATAAAACCAACTTGGCCAACTTAGTAACTTCCCTCAAGGTTACCGGCGCTCGTCTGATTTGGGCATCCACCACGCCCGTCCCGGAAAACTGCCCGGGGCGAATATCTGGCGATGAGATCATCTACAACGCCGCCGCCCTACCGGTGATGAAGGATGCTCATATTTCAGTAAATGACCTCCACAGCCGCGCGATGGAGAGGCTAGAGGCCATCCAAAAACCGAACGACGTCCATTTCAACCAAACCGGAAACGACTACCTCGCGGCGCAAGTAGCTAGTGCGATCGAAGCATACCTAGACTCCTCCAAACAACAGCCCTAACCAGCTCCGCGTCTTAGCCATTTCCTCCGGCATGAAGCTGATGCCCAAGAGAAAGTCCCTTTGAACCCACCTCCGCAGCCGCCTCTCAATGCAAAGGCGCGACACACTATCTCAGCACAGATCTTCTTTCCTTGTCAAAAATTACCTCAGCAGGCGTTTCGCTCTTAGTCACGCAACAACTAATTGGATACCTTATGAAAAATCAGAATAGATACAAAGCAACCCTTCATGAGAGGCGAGTCCTCCTATCCGCGGCGGCTATCTCTTTTCTAACGCTGATAGCGGCCACTCCTGAGGCCATATCAGGAGAGACGTTATTCGCTGATAGTTTCACAGGATACGGAGTTCAGGCGGCTTCCGGAGGGAACATTGTTCCAGGAGCGCCCAAACCCACCGGCAGCGCATTCGCCGGGGACGGAAAGGTGTTTAGCCTATCCACCGCGACTGGCAGTGCCGCGTTAGCGGGGAGCGCATTTAGCAACGACACCTCAAACAACTTCGCCCAAGCTGTTTTTGGTACCACAAACACCACGACCAATGCCACGACGCAGTGGGTTCTTTCTTCGGCAGCCGAGACGTTATCAGCAAATAAGATCGTCACGATCTCCTTTGATTTTTACATCGCCAGCGCGTCGGGAGGTGCCAAGACACTATCGCTGATCACGTACAGCCAGATACTAAACCGGGGAAACTTCAATGAAGGAAGAGGACTCGGCATTAACATCACCTCCGCTGGGACGATCAACTACTATTCCGGAACTGGAACGTCTCCAACCGGGACTGTCTCGGGGACCTTCCCCACAGACACTCTGCAAAACTTCAGGGTCACCCTGGATTACTCAACCCACACATTTAGCGCCACGGTGGCAGGCCTCTCATTTACGGGCTCATTTAATCCAGCAGTCTCCGACCTCAGGAGTGTATGGCTGAACAACTCCACCTCTAACAACGTCGGATTCTACTACGATAACCTGAAGATAACGGTCGCGTCAGCGCCTCAGACCTTAATCAACAGTGGGGTGACAAACTATGTTATCGCGCTAGCCGACGACGCAACGCCAGCTGAGACAACGGCCGCCACGAAGCTTCAGCAGTACCTGCAGGAGATGACCAGCGTCACTATGCCTATCCAATCGGAGGCTTCTGTAAGCCTGTCAGCAAAACAAATCCTTGTGGGTGCTGGCACTCGGGTCAAGGCACTCGTACCCGAACAAGAATGGGCCAACCTCGAAAAGGACGGATTCATCGTGAGGACGGTTGGAAATCGTTTGATCCTAGCCGGAGGTCGCCCAAGAGGCACACTCTATGCCGTCTATGACTTCCTCGAGCGACAACTAGGATGCCGTTGGTGGACTCCCTCCGAGAAGGACATTCCTGCCTCGTCCGCGATCGTGGTCAACGATCTCGACGCTACCCATACGCCGATATTTGCATACCGAGGACAACATACAACGTCTCTCATCGATGATCTTCACACATCGCCCATCGAGAATCAGGAATTTGCGACGATCCTGCGAGCCAACGGAACCCTCCAACCCCAAACGGAAAGCTGGGGCAGCCACAACAAGATTATCGGCTGGGCGCACACCCATTTTGAACTGGTACCACCAGCCACCCACTTTGCCGCTCACCCGGAATGGTACACAAATCCTAATAATGGGAATAAGCCTTACACAACATCCGCCGGGATCACGACACTTCCATCGAAGGGGTCTAGCCAGCTATGTCTTTCGGCTCCGGGTTTAATTGCCGAGGTGACCAATCGGGCTCTGGCCAACATCGCCAACGATCCCACGGCTGGATTTATATCAATCACCGAGAACGACAATGGCAACTATTGTCAATGCGTTGATTGTAAGGCGAAACGTACTACCGGAGGGTCACAATCCGCTCCAAACCTAGAGTTCGTAAATGCGATCGCTGCCGCTGTCCGAAATCCCGCGAATCCCTATCCTAACTTTATCGTGGATACCTTCGCGTATCGAGGAACGGTTGATTTCCCTGTTGGTGTCGTCCCTGACGAAAATGTACTCATCCGCTTCGCCCCCCTCACCGCAGACTGGGGACATCCGTTAGACAGCATCTGGAATGGACCGACTCCTCCACTGACCCCCTCGCAGAATGCGCAAGAAAACGTGGCGGAGAACCTGCCGGCATGGGCTAGTGCCACAAACCAGATTTTCGTCTGGTACTACGCGAGCAACTACAAATACACCATGCTCCCCTATCCAAACTTCCAGAATCTTGAATCTGATTTTCGCTTCTTCTACGAAAATCGTGTCACCGGTGTATTCGTGCAGAGCGACGCATACACCAACAACGTCGGCGACTTCGTCCAGATGCGTGCGTGGGTAGCGGCGAAGTTGCTGTGGGATCCGTTCTTGTCCCAAGCCGACCTCGTGGCTGAGTTTTTAGACGGGTACTACGGCGCGGCAGGCCCGTACTTGGAAGATTACCTGACCTTGGTGCAAGAGAGCTACCTCGACACTGAAAGAAAGCTGTGGGCGGATGAAAGCGCCTTTGGCTACATGACCTACGATGTGATGAGCCAGGGCAAACTCCTCTTCGATCAGGCTGAAGCTGCCGTCTCTGGCAATACCACGCTGCTCAATCGAGTGAAGCGTGAGCGAATATCCTTCGACCTGATGTGGGTCTACCGATACAACGCGCTACGACAAAACGCCGCGTTTCAGCAGGTGTCGTTCGTAGGTCCCTCGAACCCTGGCACCTTTTTGCAAACTGTCGCTACCAGGGCGAACAGCTTTGGCGTCGGGGAGTTTCAGGAGAACGGCTACCCGGGCAGAGGCAGCTTCATGCTCAACGAAGTGCCCCGCCTCGAGGACAAGGTGGCTGCCGCAGCCACGCTGCCTTCACAGATCCAGAGTCTCATTACCCCTGGAACTGAGGCCACTAACGTAATCGTCCTCTACCCCCACGACCTCACCGATGTATCGCTGGATGTAAGCAACGTGGTTACAGACCCCGCCGCATCCACCGGAAAAGCCCTTAAAATCACTAACAGCAAGTTAGACTGGAAAGTGCAATACGACATGATTCAATACGGGCAGACATTCTTCAATGGAAACCAATGGAGAATGTTTGTAGAGGCTCGTGTCGCAGCTACAACATGGTCCGGCGGGCTCGTCTACATAGGAATGTATGACGTCCCAACATATCTAAACACAGGTTCCGGCAACGTCTTCGTCAGATCGCTCAATGTCACGGACTTCTCAGGCACCGGCTACCAGATCATACCCGTTGGGAAATCAAATACTTCACCCTTCACCCAGTCGAATCTCATTCCTGAGACGGGGCATATATGGCTGGATTTCTTAGATAACCCAAACGTGACCGCCCTCTACATCGACCGCATCTTTCTCGTCCGCATGCCTTGATCTTGGCGAGCCCAATCATGGAGGGCGCCCACACTTCTTCACCCATGTGAGTAGCTCGCAAGGTCTAACTCCCAGCGGCCAACCAGGGTCGCTGGGAGTTAATCATCGCTCCTGACCATCAACAAGTTCCACTAGGCTTTCGATGAGCCCTTCGTCACTCAGTAAGGGCGGAGCCGTTCTTCAGCTAACTCTCCCAGCATCGCGTGCTCACCTAGAACCGAAAAAGAGCATTCCGTGCTTCCGGCAGGCACATACTGATTCGTAACGCCTATGCACTTTAGAGTGCGGGGAAATGGGTTTAACTCTCAGAGCATCGCCATTGGGATTGTGGGCGTACGCGCTGACGGGTGGAATCTCATCACCGCTTTTGGTATAACACCGATATCAAGCGCTCCCGCCCACCAAGATAGGTAGGCCACCTACAGTCACTCCAAGACGCCACAGACACAGAGATACGAAGAACCTCCGTACCTCTGTCTCACAACTGAATCTAAAGCCTTACAAAGAATACCCGATCGATATATACCGTAGTTCCGCCCCCCGAGTAGTTGATCAGGTAGAAGTATGAGTACGGAGGAATTGCATTCGACTGCGTAGGTGAAGCCAGTACTTTGCCGATCGAAAGCAAGTTATAGCTACTGGAAACCAAGCTAGCACTAGGCACATCCCTCACAAACACGACGCCAGTCGTTGAGCCGGGCGCCATTGCCGTCGCATTATCGTAAACCACGAACTTCACAGCCGAATAATTTGGAGTGACCGCACGAGCCTCCACAAACATCCGCCATTGGCCAGTCCCGAGAAAGGAGCTGCCATACTGGGACAAATCAAACAGAGTCCGTTGATCGAGGCTCGTGTCGGTGATTTTCAGCGCATAGCCAGTCGAGGCGACAGGTTCGACGACCACGTTGCTAGCGGCTCGATTCCAGTCTACTAGATCGTCTGGGTATAGAGTGATAACATTCACATCCTCTGTACCGGGAGTGATCAGACTCTGAATCGCGGCAGGCAGAGCCGCGCTAGCCTGGAGTTTCCGCAGGAGCCGAGGGTATTCGAAATTAACGAAGCTCCCCCGGCCGTCGCGATTCTCTTGAAAGTTGCCAACGCCGTGAGTAACTGCCGTAGTTTTCACCGCGTTCAAGAATGTTACTGGATTTGACGGTCCTACGAAGCTCACGCCAGCCTTCGCTGCGGACTGTTTGAGAGCCCGATAGCGATAAGCCCACATCAGATCGAATGATACGCGCTCTCTCTGCACGCGAGCAAGTAGCGCAGGGGTTCCACTAACCGCGCTCTCGGCCTGATCGAAATAGGTCTTTCCCTGCGCCATCGTTGGGTAATCCATGTACGAGAAAGCGCTTTCATCAACCATCATTCGCCGATTGGTAGCCACATAGGATGACCGCACGAGATCAAGATAGCTCTTCAAGTAGGGCTTGGCCGCACCGTAATATCCCGTCAGGAATTCGTCCACCAAAGCGTTCTGATCCAGATAGGGATTCCACAGGAGCTTGGATAGCACCCAAGACCTCAACTGAACAAAGTCCCCTACCCCATTTGTAAAGTTGTCCCCTTCTGCAAGAACACCGATCACCTTGTTTTCAAATAGGAACTGCAAATCCTCGGCATAATTCGCCATGTTCGGGAAAGGCAGCATCGAATATTTGAAGTTCGCTACGTAGTGCCAGAAGAACAACTGCTTTGATATGGCGGCCCACGCTGGCAAGTTCTCCCGCACGTTCTCGTGAGCCCAATCCGTGGGTTCTCCTGGAGGAGTCGGGCCGTTCGCTGCACTATCCAATAGATGCCCGAAATCTGCCTGCAGTGGTGCAAAGCGGATCATCACATTATCTGCGGGGACCAATAGAGGCACTCCAGGGGCGTTCACGGGAGGCTTCACACTGCCACGGTAGGCGAGCGTTTCGACAAGTCGATCAGGATGGACCAACTTAACCGCCGCCGCTACTTCGTTCACAAAAGTCAAATTGACGGCCGATTGACGCCCTCCATATTGCGTGCGCAAAGCGACACAGACAGAACACTCGCAATAATTGCTATTGTCATTCTCGGAGACCGAAACATACGCCGCCATGGGATCAGTCGTTAGCCAGCTATTCGCCGTAGTAGCCGCCCGTGCTGCTATTCCTGGTGCGGTCAGATTCAGCTGATTGTCCTCTTTTTTAGGGACAGGCGTCTCTGAGGAAGAGGTATAGGGCAGCTTGGTTGAGGATTTTACAAACCAGCCCGGATTGATCGCGAACTGCCCAGGTATTCCCTGGTCCGGAAATGGCGGGACCAAGCTGAAATGCGTATGTACACCACCACTTATCTTTCTCCTACCGCCCCAAGCTGTGGTCTGATGTTGCACGGTACCGTTCACACGCATGATGGTCGGGAATTCCTCGTTGTGAACACCATCTAATGGGTCATCACGCAGCGAACTTATCGAGTATCCCCGATACTCAAAATACGGCACTTCCAAGGTATCCTGATGCGAGATCCCCACCGTCGCCAGAGAAGGAATCGTCTTCTCAGTCGGCGTCCACCATTTGCAGTTGAACGGAGCTTTCTCGAGAAAATCATAGACGGCATAAAGTGTGCCTCGGGGAAAACCACCCGCGAGCACCAGCTTTTCTCCAACCGTGCGAACAACAAACGCATCCTCCCCGAGGTCCTGGACATCCTGCTCGGGAAGCAAAGCCGCCACTCTGGGACCATACCCAACAAGAATCTGCTTTGGGCCATTCACCGTATCGGTTGCCTCGGTGAGGATCGGCACAGTAACGCCGGTGATCTCCGCGAAGTACTGCTGGAATTTCTGAGCGGCTGTTGACTCAGCTGCCGTCGCGTTCGTCGGCTTGACAATGACGTAGGCGCTCGTACCACCGGAGGCGAGAGTCAGTGTTCCGACCGTGTGCACGATAACCTTCGGATTATCATAGTAGAACTTCACGTCATTCGACACCGAGTTGTTCAACCAAATGTTTTTCAGATCTGAAACACTCGAACTAAATGTTCCGCTGGCGAGCGAGGCCCCACCGATGGTAGCCGAAAAAGTGTGCGTGGCGTAGTTCATTGTCACAGAGAACTTCTGCCGTTTACCGGGCGTAAATGTTCCGACGAAACTTCCCGTGGGTGCGGTCCCAGTGCCGCTGTAATAAGAGACAGTCCCATTATCGAAAACATTGATACTCAGGCCCCTTCCTGCGCTGAAATTGCTCCGATCAAGCGTCTGGCTGTAGGCAATGACTGCCAGGGATTTAGGAGTCGATGGATTACCTGCTTTGATGTAAAAATCGAAGGATACAGTAACCGTCTTGCCTGCGGTTAACGTCTCGTTCGCAGTTGATAGCACCCACTGTGTGGTGCCATTAGTAGTGGTGTTCGTAACTCCCGAAACCGCCTTCGCAAACAAATTCCCCGCTCCGCCACTAAGTTCTGCCGAAGCCTCCGCTTGCTCGCTCGCCGGCACGAGATAGTCGGAGGAGAAGATCGTTCCCGCTCCTGCATATGAGTTTCCAGTAGGTTTAGGAGCACCCGCCAGAATGCTTGAGCCCGTAGAGGAGGTCACGCTATGCGCTGTGAAATTGTCCCCAAAGGCTGTCTGCCCAAAAACTACCGCAGGATAAAAAGCGGCCGCCAAATAAAGGCAACAGGCCTTCCGAGCTAGTGGCACACTCGCCCGTCGGACGGAGGGCACAGCGTATTTTAAGACTCGGCTCAACAAAAGTAGTTCATTCATAGATGCCATTAGCAGTCCGGCAAAAAGACGCGACCTACCTACAACAGAGTCGACATCACAAAACTTGCCGAAACGAACTGGGGTTAAAGTTAACTCAACCACTATTCATGAGTGGGCGTTCAGTCAAACACAATCGCCCATATCGATTAGAAACCATTATTAGCAATCGGTTGCAAAAACACCGACCGATGAATTAGTTATTTTTCGGCAAAGGGAGGGGTTAAGCGACCTTGCATGAAAGAAAAACCCGGAGGACAATTTTACATCATCCATCCGGGTTAAAACAGCTCGAGGTCGGGACCCCGAATATTGCGACACTACTTACTCATCGGCAGTGATACGACCTTCAAAGCGGCCTTGCCAGTAGGCCCAAAGCCAGTTCGTGATCGCATCTCCATCCTGCATACGACACATGAACTTGAAGGGATCGGGAACTTGATGCCCATCGGGATCTATCACGTGAAGCATACGATCCATATCCACATTTCGAAGAATCTTTTTTACAATGACCATCGCGTCCTTTTCTGGAAGCCACTTGGCAACATGAATACCTACACGGGCTAACTGCGTGCTACGGGCAGTGGTATGGCCTCCAATATATCGGAGATACCCCCAGTTTAGCGGATCCTGACCGCCAATCCACTGGGGCTCAGGCGACCAAGATTTGCTGGTGCGAGGGTCATACACCATGCTCACTCGACCAAAGCCTTCCTCGTCCAAGCAAAGCGTCCCTTCCTCCCACATCGTCGCGACCGACTGAAGCCAGTTCTCGGTTCGGCTTTTGCTAAGATTGAGACACAGATCCAGATCCATAATATCCATGGCTGCGACCTCCACCGTTCCGTGAGGGGCGAGATAGCAGTCCCCCAAGCTCTTTTCGATCTCACTGAAAGCATCCCCAGCTCTCGCTCGATGGAGAATTTGTCCGTCCGGAGGATTTAGGTGGACATTTCTCTCGTCGTGCAATCTTTCGGCCTCATCCAAATATTTCTGGTCACCACTGGCGGCATGAGCAGCGTAAAGCAGTGAAACGAATCTACCCAAGGGCCACTCGAGATCTTTCAGAGCGAAGTAGTCGTGATGGTATTTCCGCTTCATCCAGTAATCCACCATCTTGGGGACCATGCGACGGATCGAGGCAGCATCATCCCATGGGGCCACTGGCAGCCACTCCATCATTCCCTTGATCGCCCACTGGTACTGATCGCTACTAAGTTCGTGGCTGAATCGCCCACCGTAGGTTTTCGGGAAAAAGCCCTCCTCCTTCTGGCGGCCAAGTTCGTAGATCCGGCAAATTCCCTTGAAAGCCTTCTTGGCACGGGCATAAGCACGTTCATCCTTGGTCACACGCCACTTGAAGGATTGTGCTGCAAGATAGGATCCGGTCGTCATACCGGAGTTCTCGTAGTTCACAAAGTCCCATGGGGTGATTCCCAGCACGGGTTGGCAGTCGTCGCCTGCCGCAAAATCCTGCTCGATCCAGGGGCGATGGGTCACGCTGTTGATGCAAGCGTAAACCATGCCGTCCTGATCTATGAAATGATCTTCGATGTATTGTTCGATGCGGACAGCCTTTTCCGCGAGACTGTTTTTTTCTGATGTAGAGTTCACGATTTTGGGTAAGGAGAATTATTTTCTGACAAAGATAAGCCGGTCGATATAAGCAGCGGTGACAGCAGGGTGACCCATGGCGGCGAGGAAAAACCAGCTGGTCGAGGGGATCCTAGCTGTTCCCATATCGATCAAATGATACTTGCCGTCGGCCAACTCGGAGACTGGTATATTCTTGCTAAAGACGGCGCCGGTCTTGGTCTTCTTCCACATCTCCATGTCGTACACGCCAGTCTGAATGGCATCGCCCGGGAGCGGCTGCTTTTCATCGATGTCGGCGCGGACTGAGACGAACATGTGCCACTCGTCGTTCTTCAGTAGTGGAGCATAGTTCGCCATCTGATAGGTTATGACCCAACCCAGATTATTGTCTGCGTGCCGGATGGCTCGACCGCTGGTTGAGAGGGGATCTGCTACTCGCGTCGTTGTAATTTTTTCCTTAAAGGCCTGGATTTTCAGCGAATCCAAGTCGATCACATCGACTTCTTCGCGCCCTTTTCTGACCAACTTCGCCACTTCGGGAGGTAATGGTGGACGCTTTTCGGACATCTGCTGGAGGCGCTCCAGTTCCTCACTCCAGAGTCCAATGTCATCGCTATGCTGTTGATGAAACTGCTTAATGTTAAAGTGACGAGCGGTCTCATCTACAGCAGCTACAGCCGCCACGGGATCGACGGGTCCCAGGAATGGCTCCTTGCTGAGGATCGAGTACTGCTTCAGTGGACCGTATTGGTAGATCCAGAGAAGATCCAAGGCCACTCTTTGCAACCTGACCCGCTCGCTCAATACGGGGTCCTGCTTTACCGCATCCTTCGCTTTATCAAATAGCTTGGTGGCCTCGTTCATGGCTGCCAGATCCATGAAGAAGAAGTTTTCATTATAGGCCGTCAGCCGGAGTTTGGGATACTCCACAAACTTCTTCACCAAAAGATCCAGATACTGCCTCAAGAACGGTGCGGCCGCTCCGTAATATCCTGTCAGAAACTCATTAGTTAGCTTGCTCTGATCCTGGCTTGGATCCCAGAGAAGCTGCGCAAGCAACCACGTCCGCAGTTGCGTGAAATCACCCACGCCATTGGTGTACTTATCACCTTCCAAGAAGACCCCCTTGACGTTGTTCGCCACGAAGTACCGAAGATCTTTCCCCAATCCGTCCCAGTTAGGATGAGGTAGCATCGTGTACCGGTAGTTGGTGGTGTAGTTCCAAATGAACATCTGCTTCGATAGCTTGGCCCAGGCAGGCAGCAACTCGCGGATGTGCTCAGTAGAGTCGGGATCCGCCGATGAATTCCTTTCGTGATCGTACGGGCGGCTAAAATCCAGGTTCAGGGGAGCCAGTCGGATCATCACATTGTCAGCTGGCTTGATATTCTTCGGAGTGGTCACCGTCTTCCGATAGGCCAGTGTCTCGACGATGAAGTCGGGGTATTTTTCCTTAACCTTCTCCGCGACTTGATTTACCACATTAAGAAGCGCCCCGGAGTGTGAACCTTCCTTCTCGAACAACTCTTCACACTTCTCACAGGTGCAATAATAGTCATTATCGCCCTGCGAAATGGAGATGTAACCACAATCGGGGTCGCGGCTGATCCATTCGAGCGCGTTCTCCGTCAGCGCCTCCACTACACCCGGATTCGTCCAGCACAGTTGGCTGGTGTAGAGGTTTGGCGTGGGTGAGCTCTCGGTGGACGGCTTGCTACCCTTCGAGCTGTCCGTAAACCACTCGGGATGTTCCGCGAAATACTTCTCAGGCGGAACTAAGTAGAGCATTGTATGCACCGACCCGAAGATTTTGTTATGCCCACCCCATTCCTTCGTCTGCTTTTGCACCGTGCCATTCTCCCCCATGATGGTGGCAAATACCGGGTCATCGATAGTCGCCGTCATCTGCTGTGATCGGTAGTCGAACGGCGGACGATAGACTGTGTTCTGATCCGGAATTCGTAGGGTGGCTATCTCTGGAATAAAAGCCTCCGTAGGCGTCCACCATCTACAGCCGACGGTATTTTGGAGGAATCGAAAGACAGAGTAGAGCGTTCCTCGCGGACGACCACCAGCGAGGATGAGATTGCGCCCCTCCGTCTTGATGACGATGCCGTCGCGACCGAGCGCATCCCAGTTCTGTTGCGGCAAGAGTTTCTTCACCCGCTCACCCGCTCCTACCAAGATTTGAGGGGTACTATCGGAGACCACCTTCTCCGATTTGATCTTTAGCTCAGCGCCCGTTATTTCCTTCAGATACTTTTGCAGTTGTTCAGCAGCCGTTTGCTCCGCAGGAATGACGTCCTCGGGGACTACGATCACATAGGACGAACGTCCCTGCTCACTCAGAGCTATAGTGCCCGCAGCGGGCAAGAGGCCAGATGTGGCGAATAAAGAGACAAGACTGAATAAGGCTATCTTCATTATGAAAAATTTCAGAGGCGAGACTCGTGGACTACTTGGTTTCAGATTTTTCTCTGACAAGAACGATGCGGTCTATGTAGATCGTCTTCACCGCAGGGTTTCCAGAGGCGGCTAGCCAGAAGTGGCTCGACGCTTTCATTTTTCCCGTACCGAGATCGAGCACATGGTACTTTCCGTCGGCTAGGGTTTCCAGAGGGACTTTGGCTTTGAACAGATCGCCTTTCCCCGTTTTTTTGAACAGCGGATGGTCATAAATTGCCAACTCAAAAGCATCTCCCGTCAGCGGCTTATCAGGCACCAGCTTCACCCGGGCGACCACGAAGAGGCGCCATTCATCGTCTTTGAAAAAGTTGTCGCCGTGATATCCAAATTGATAGGAGACCAGCCTCGCTCCATTTTCGCCGGCCACGCTGATCGCGCGACCAGTGGAGGACTCAGGATCGTCCACTCGATCCGTGAAGACTTTTTCTCGGTTGATGCGAATTTCCGGAGGAGCCACGTCTAGCACATCGATCTCTTCCCGACCGCCCCGGACCTTGGACAGAATTTCTTTCGGCAGTGGCTTCCTAGGTGCCACCATTGTTTCAAGTCGGGCCAACTCCTCAGACCAAAGCCCGATGTCATCACTATGCTGCTGATGGAATTGCTTGATCTTGAAGTGCCTCGCAGTCGCGTCCAACTCCGCCAGGGCCCCAACGGGATCTTTAGGGCCTAAGAATGGCTTTCCTTCCGCCGTCGCTCGCTGCTTGTATTCCCGATACCGATACAGCCAGAGGAGGTCGAGCGGTACACGCTGGAGGCGAACTCTTTCGCTCAAGACCGGATCAGATTTCACTGCTTCGGCCGCCGATGCCATCAGCTTCATGGACTCATTCATCGTATCGAGATCCATAAACATAAAATCCACATTATACACGCTCAACCGTGACTCCGTGTAGGCCTGAAACTTCTCGACAGTCAGGTCCAGATACTTCCGCAAGAAAGGAGCGGCGTCACCATAGTACCCTGATAGAAACTCGTCGGTCAGACTGCTCTGATCTTTCGTAGGGTCCCAGAGAAGCTGGGCCAGCAACCATGTACGCAGTTGCACAAAGTCTCCCACTCCGTTCGTGTACTTGTCGCCTTCCTGGAAGACACCTTTCACGTTATTCGCCACAAAGAACCGCAGATCCTTAGCCAGCCCATCCCAGTTAGGATGCGGTAACATCGTGTAGCGATAGTTCGTCGTGTAGTTCCAGATGAACATCTGCCTGGCCAGCTTAGCCCAGGCGGGTAGCAACTCTCGGATGTGTTCGGTCGACTCAGGATCCGCCGAGGAGTTGCGCTCATCGTCGTAAGGTCTGCTGAAGTCGAGCTTTAGCGGAGCGAGGCGGATCATGACATTATCCGCCGGTTTGATGTCTTTCGGGGGATTGATAGTCCCTCGATAAGTCAATGTCTCCACGATAAAGTCCGGGTATTTTTCTTTGACCTTGGCGGCAACCTGATTGACGAGATACAGGAGGGGAGCCGAGCGTGATCCCTCACGTTTTACCATCTCTTCGCACTTCTCACAGGTACAGTAGTTGTCATTGTCACTCTGCGATATCGAGATGTAGCCACATTCGGGATCGCGGCTTATCCACTCGAGCGCGTTCTCGGCCATCACCTCGGCTACATCCGGATTCGTCCAGCAGAGCTGACTATTGTAGAGGGTCGGAGTGGGTGAGGTGCTCGTACATGGCTTATCCCCGTTCGTCGCATCGGTGTACCACTCCGGATGTCTCTTGAAATGCTTCTCCGGCGGTACCAGATACAGCATGGTGTGGACCGATCCAAAAATTTTATTGTGCCCTCCCCACTCTTTCGTCTGTTTCTGCACGGTGCCATTTTCACCCATGATCGTGGCAAATACAGGATCATCGATAGTCGCGGTCGTCTGTTGGGAGCGATAGTCGAAAGGGGGGCGATACACGGTATTCTGCTCAGGGATCCGCAATGTTGCTTGCTTGGGGATCAGGCGTTCCGTCGGAGTCCACCATTGACATCCCACCGTATCTTGGAGGAACCGGAAAACTGCGTATAGCGTACCTCGCGGTTGTCCGCCGGCGAGGATAAGATCCTCCCCTACAGTTTTGATCACGATGCCGTCATGGCCTAGCTCCTTCCACCTTTGATCAGGCATCAACTCCTTGGCACGCTTTCCTGCACCGATCAAAATCTGCGGGGTGCCAGCAGCAACTCCCTTCTCAGGCACAATTTTCAGATCGGCTCCGGTAATCTCCGCAAAATACTTCTTAAATTGCTCCGCAGCGGTTTTTTCAGCGGGTATGGCATTCTCCGGAACCACGATGACATGAGAGCTCGATCCATCTTTGGCGAGAGTGACACCAGATTCGGCGTAGCCAGAGAAAACGCTCAGCAGACTCAATCCAAAGGCCATGCAGGCACTTAAAAGAGCTCGTGAGAAACAGCGTTCGGGTGATGTGGGGAATCGGGTTATCGAAAACATGTCGCGTAACGCCCACTTTGCAACATTGGGCGCATTTAGTAAGAAAGAATATCGCCTCATTTGCAAACTAAAAATATAGTTTCGCTTTAGGTTTTTAAGACGCGTCCCCTCATACAGAACGGGCGAGGATGGGCTGCCCCTGCGCGTCATAGAACACAGGTAAATTCGCACCCCAGGTGCGCCGGCGCGAGATAAGCCAGTGGGGATGCAACTCCACGGTGCCACGGATGCGATCCCGGCCCCAATGCGACAGCCAGGTCGTGATATTCACGGCGGCGAGCGCCTTGTCCCGGATAGCATCGATGCGAATGAAGAACTGCCGCTATCGCCGACGAGGTGTTCTATTTTTACGGCGAACCCATGATTTAAGTCCTTACGGGATAAACATACTCAGATCAGACTCCAATGGAAAAACTCTACACGATCCTCTGACGCTCTTCGTCTCGCTATTCGAAAAGGTGCCTCTCTTGAATCCGACCGATTTCTTCCCCCATCGAGCATCTTTATACAAACCTCTGACGCACAAATGCATCAAGAAGGTCTCAGACTTCGCACCCATTATCCTTTCGCCACCGATGTATGAGGCCATCATAGATCAGGGACCCCAGCGCCAGATCCACCCGGTTCGACCGGCGCCCCTATCACCATTGCTCCCCTCTAAGGCGATGGAAACAGACGGATCCCTCCATTCTTGTCTTTGAGGATTAGAATCGGCATCCCCCGCTCGTGGGTTCCAAATCTGC
>Ga0247822_10000599_pt1 | contig 20016 bp, 21 predicted proteins | sample 13C_Cellulose_Da_FD_192423 | JGI IMG/M metagenome (GOLD analysis project Ga0247822, IMG submission 192423) | Soil microbial communities from agricultural site in Penn Yan, New York, United States - 13C_Cellulose_Day30 | ecosystem: Environmental > Terrestrial > Soil > Agricultural land | place...
ACGTCGTCCTCGAGCGTGACGCCATCGTAGAGCGAGACGTGGTTCTGGATCCGGCAGCCATCGCCGATGCGCACCTTGCCGATGAAGCAGCCCTGTCCGATCGAGCAGCGATCGCCGATGTGCGCGCCCGGCATCACGTGGACCCAGTGCCAGATCCGCGTCTCGGCGCCGACGTGCGTGTCCGGCCCGTCGACGATCGCGGTGGGATGAACGAGCTGGTCCGGACGCCGCATCGAGCGTAGGATGCGCCCGCCGTGCCCAAACGTCCACCGCGCGTCGTTCGCGAGCTGAGCGTGCCGCGCGACCTGCGCGGCGCCGGCCCGACGCGCGCGCTCGCGGCGCATGGCGGCGAGCTGTGGCACGCGGACGTGATGGCGCTGCTCGGCGAGCTCGACGACGGCTCGGTCGATCTCGTCGTCACCGATCCGCCGTACGCGATCGCGAAGGCCGAGTGGGACGAGTTCGAGTCGCTCGAGGTGTACGTCGACTGGTGCGACGCGTGGCTCGCCGAGGTCGCGCGCGTGCTCGCGCCTCACGGCTCCGCGTACGTGTGCGGGTTCTCCGAGATCCTCGCCGACGTGAAGGCGCGCAGCGCGAAGCGCTTCGACGGCTGCCGCTGGCTCGTCTGGTACTACAAGAACAAGGCGAACCTCGGGAAGGACTGGGGCCGCTCGCACGAGTCGATCCTTCACCTGCGCAAGGCAGGCGCGAAGCTCGACGTCGACGCCGTGCGCGTGCCGTACAACGGCCACACCACGAAGTACCCGGCGCGCGTGCAGGCGGTGTCGTCGCAGTACGGCCGCGGCGTGCGGCGCGACAAGTGGGAGCCGCACCCGCTCGGGGCCAAGCCGCGCGACGTGATCGAGGTGCCGGTGATCTGCAACGGCATGGCCGAGAAGACGCCGCACGCGACGCAGAAGCCCGAGACGCTGATCGAGAAGCTCGTGCTCGCGTCGAGCAAGCCGGGGCAGCTCGTGGTCGATCCGTTCGTCGGCTCGGGCACGACGGCCGTGGTCGCGGCGAAGCTCGAGCGGCGCTGGCTCGCGGGCGACGCGGACGCGCGCTACGTCGGGCTCACGCGCGAGCGGCTCGCCCGGCGTTGAGCGCGCAACCGGCGGCCGCCGGGCGTGTCCGTCGCTCATGCTTCGCTTTGTCGCGATCTCACTCTGGGTCACGGCGGCCGCTTGCGCCGGGACCTATGCCAACGACTCCAACGACGCTGGCGACGTCGAGCCCGTGTCCGCCGAACGGGCGGTGACGGACCTCCCGATCGACGGGCCGGTCTCCGGCCTGCCCGGCTACGCGATCACCGTCATGCGCGATACGAGCTACTGCGGCGAGAAGAAGCTGGTCGTCACCCTGCCGCCGCAGCGCTCGACGGCGGAGCCCGCGCTCGTGTCCATGCTCGAGCTCCAGTTCCCGAGTGGGCTCAGCTTCGATCCCAGCCCGGAGGCCGCCGCCGTGCGCGAGGCGTCGATGCAGCGGTTCACCGCGTTCGTCGAGCAGCTGACCGCGGCCGGGGGCGCGGCGCGGGCGGTGTACGCGCCGCAGATGAACGGCGACGACGAGCCGGCGTTCGCGGCGGCCGCGCGCCTCGCACAGGCGCAGCTCCACGCCGCGCGCCTCGTCCGGTACGCGGAGATCCCCGTCAACGTGCGCACGAGCGACTACGCGGCCGACACGACGAAGGCGTTCTGCGACAAGCTGAGCGAGGTCAGCGAGCCGCTGTTCGCGGCCGCGCGCCCCGCGTTCGACAGGTGCCGCGCCGGCGCCACGCGGTTCCCCGATGCGTGGTGGACGTCGGTGTGCACGTCGCCGTGACGGCGGTAGAGTGCGCGCATGCTGCGAACCGCGTTGTTGTCTCTCGCTCTCGTCGCGTGCGGGAAGTCCTCGGAGCCGTCGAAGACCGAGCCGGCCAAGCCCCAGACGGCTCAACCCGAGCACGCCGCGAAGCCTGCCCCCTCCGCAGCGAAGGATCCCGCGGCCGCCAAGAAGCTGATCGGAGAGGGCGCCGTCGTGATCGACGTGCGCACCCCGGACGAGTTCGCCGAGGGGCACCTTCCGCAGGCGACGAACATCCCGGTCGCCGAGCTGCCTCAGCGCCTCGCCGAGGTCGACGCGCTCGTGAAGGGCAACAAGGCCCAGCCGGTCGTCGTGTACTGCGCGGCCGGCGCGCGCGCCGGCAAGGCCAAGCAGGCGCTCGACGGCGCGGGCTATTCGCAGGTCGTCAACGGCGGCGGCCTCGACGACCTGCAGTGATCACAGCGACGGCTTGATGCCCATCTCGACGAGGAGATGGTCGGCGCCGTCGAGCAGATCCATGTTCCACAGCATGTAGCGCGCGTCGGCGTGGATCACGCGCGTGGTGGCGCCGTTGAACACGACGTCGGACGCGAGGCCCTCGGTCGTGCCGTCGAACGCGAGCCCGACGAGCTCGCCCTTGTCGTTGAGCGTCGCCGAGCCGGAGTTGCCGCCGGTGATGTCGAGATCGCTGAGGAAGTCGACGGCCAGCTCGCCGCCGAGCGTGGGGTCCGCGTACGGGCCGTAGTTCTTCGCCTTGACCGCCGCGAGCAGCTTGGCCGGCGCGTCGAACGGCGCCTTGCCCGTGTTCTTCGCAAGCATCTGCTTCGCCGTGGTGAGCGGCCAGTCGGCCTCGGCCGTCGAGCCGGGCTTGAACGACTTCACGGTGCCGTAGGTGACGCGCAGCGTGGAGTTCGCGTCGGGCGCGAGCAGGCCGCCGAGCACCTGCTTCATGCCCTCGGCGTACGACGGCGCGACGAGCAGCCGGTCGCCGGCCTTCGCGTCGTCCTTCTTCTCCTGCGCCTTCACGAGCGGCCACACCCGCTGCGCGGCCTGGACGAACGGATCCTTCGACGCCTTCAGCTGCTTGGTCGTGCCCTTCTGGAGCAGCTCGAGGCGGACCTTCTCGTCCTCGAGCGTCGAGGCCGCGTACCACGCGTCGAGGGTCTTATCGATCAGCGCCTCGTCGATCTTGGTGCCCACCTTCACGCCGAGCAGCGTCGCGAGCCACGGGCGCTGCTTTTCGTCGAGCTGCAGCGCGCGGACGAGCGCGAGGCGGAAGGCCGCGCGGTCGAGCGTGCGGTCGTACGCCTTCGCGAACGACTTCTGGCCGGCGATCGAGCGCGGCAGATCGCGATCCTGGTAGCCGGGCTTGCGGTCGGCGTCCTTCTTCACGCGCTCCTCGGCCATGCGCGTGAACATGATCGCGTTGCCGAGCAGCTTGGAGCCGCCGAGCGCCACGTTGCGATCGAAGTCGACGCGCGCGGTACGCTGCTCCTCGAGGATCATCAACTCGAGCTTGTCGATCGCGGTCTTGTGCGCCTCGTTGCCCGGCTTGCCGGCCCACGCCTTGACCTGCGCGTCGAGCGAGCGCTTGCGCGCCATCAGCGCCTCGTTCTTCTTCAGGCCCTCGAGCACGCCCGAGAACTTCTCCACGCCGTTCTGCACGCTCTGCTTGAGCACCGCCGCCTTGATCGCGGTCTCTCCGCCGTCCTTGAGGTGCGCCTCCGCGATCGCGTAGCGCTCCTTGTAGTAGTTGATGAGGTACGGGTAGTACCACTCGATGTCGTGCGTGGTCTCGAGGACGGTCTCGGTGCGGCTCGTGGTGCCCGGGTAGCCGGTGACCATCACGAAGTCGCCCGGCTTCACGCCAGCCGACGACACCTTCAGGAAGTGCTTCGGCTTGAACGGGACGTTGTCCTGCGAGAACTCAGCCGGCTTGCCGTCCTTGCCGACGTACGCGCGATAGAACGAGAAGTCGCCGGTGTGGCGCGGCCACGCCCAGTTGTCGATCTCGCCGCCGTAGTTCCCGACGGAGCGCGGCGGCACGTAGACGAGGCGGACGTCCTTGATCTCGAGGTTCTCGATCTGGATCCACTGCCCACCGCGGAAGAAGCTCTTGATGTCGCAGCGCAGCTCGGGCCGCCCCTTCTCGCACGCGGCGGTCAGCTGCTTGAGGCGCTTCTCCGACTCGTCCTTGCGCTTCGTCGGGTCCTTGATCTTCTCGAGGCCGTCACGCATCTCCTTGGTGACGTCCTTGAACGCCTGCGCGACGTACACGCGCTGCGATGGACCGGCGCTGCGCTCCTCGGCGCGGGTCTTCGCGAGGAACCCGTTCTCGACGAGGTTGTCCTCGGGCGTCGAGTTGTGCTGCAGGGCGCCTTGCACGCAGTGGTGGTTGGTGACGATCAGGCCGTCGGGCGAGACGAACGACGCCGAGCAACCACCGAGCGAGACGATCGCGTTGAGCGGCGCCGCGAGCGGATCGGCGAGCACGCTCGCGTCCATCTTCACGCCCATCTTCTTGAACAGCTCGACGTGACCCGGCAGGTTCATCTGCATCGGCATCCACATGCCGCCCTCGTTCGAGTGCGCAAGGCGGAACGCGGTCTCCGGCGACACGGGCGCGGGCTCGGGTGCCGGCGCCGCGGGGCCTTCACTCGGAGGCGCGGGCTCTGCGTGCGAAGCACCGAGCGAGTCGTTCTGCGGAGCGGACTTTCCGCCGCATGCCGCGGCGAGAAGACCGAAGAGGATCGCAGGTCTGATCATGCGCGGGGACATAGCAGACTTCGCGCGCCGGCGTCGTGCATCATCTGATGACACCAAGAGAATTCCGGTTCACGCGACGACTGCGACGGGTGCGACAGCCTCGCTAAGCCGGCGGACTTGCTAGATCGACGCACGGTGCGGCGCGTTGTGGGGCAGATGCGCAGCCTGATCCTGTGTTTCGTCATCGGTCTCGTGCTCGTGCTCGGCGCCACGCGGTCTGCGAGTGCATGTGACTGCGCCGTCGGCCCGACGGACCGGACCCTGCTCGACAAGTCCGCGGCGATCTTCGTCGGGCGCGTCATCGAGGTGTTCCCCGATTACACGGGTGCGCGACTTCAGATCCTCGCCACCTGGCGCGGCGTCGATGCGGGCGCGACGATCACGGTGCGATCTGAGGCGAGCGACTGCGGCTTTCACTTCACGCTCGGCGAATCGGTGCTCCTGTTCACGAACGCGAAGCACGAGGCGAGCCAGTGCACGCTCGACCAGGATGCCCGCCCCGCGACCGCCGCATCGCTCGCGTTCCTCGGCGCGCCCAAGGCCGCGATCTCCGACGACGAGCTCGCGCGCTGTCCGTGCAAGCCGTCCTCACCCGTCGCCGTGAAGAAGAACGAGGACGGCTTCGAGTATCGCGTCGCGGGCAAGTCGGTCGCCGACGGCCGATACGCGCTGTCGATCCCGCTGTCGTCGAAGCGTCCCAAGGATCGCTTCAAGGACGCGCCGATCCCCACGCGCATCATCACGCCTGCAGGCGGCTGCGCGCTCGTGGCTCCGAAGAAGCCGTTCTGGTTCGCGCGCACGGTGTTCGGGGAAGCGGCCACCGTGAACGCGTGCATCGCCGACCAGCTCCAGGTGAAGAAGTAGTTTTCTCGTCGGGCCGGTCGATTTCGGTGCAAAGACGGACCGCGACCTCCATCAGGGCGGCACCTGCAACCCGATGGAGAGTCCGATGTCCCGTGCTTCCCTGATCCCCTTCCTCCTCTGTTCGCTCGCACTCTGCGCGTGCTCCGGCTCCGGCTCCGGCGATGACACCCCGCCCAACCCTGATGGAGGCGGTGGTGGTGGTGACGGCGGTGGTAGTGATGGCGATGGCGGAGGCGGCATCGCGGAGTGCCTCGATGGCGTCCCGCGCTTGATGCCCGGCGTCTCCGTGACCGTGAACAGCACGACGAGTGGCGCCAACCCTCCGCGCGACTACTGCCTCGTCGTCCCGTCGGGCTCGTCGGAGATCCGGCTGCACCTCGAAGGCGGCACGTGCGACTCCAACGACTGCACCGACGACGTCGAGATGTACCTGAAGCGCGGCGACCTTCCCGATCCGTTCGATCCCGATGACGCCACCACGCAGTGGACGTACACGCCGGACCCGGGTGGCTTCGGCGATTACGTCAAGGGAGCGCAAGCCGGCATCTGGTACCTGTCGTTGATCGACGGCCAGTACACGCTCGGCTACAGCGGCGTCGAGATGTCCGTCATGTATCCCTGATCAGACGACGATCTCGATCCGCCGCAGCAGCGCGGGCCAGCCGGCGCCCATGCCTTCGAGCGCTTGCTTGCCGAGCGGCGAGTCGAGATCGAAGCCGTCGTGGATCAAGGTCAGCCGGGTGCCCGTGCCCTCGGGCGCGAGCTTCCACGTGATCGTGGTGTTCAGCGTGCCGGTCGCGAAGCGATAGCTGAGCAGCCGCTCGGGCTCGACGGCGATCACCTCGCAGGGCTGCTTGCCCCACTTGCCCATGTCGAGCTCGAAGCGATGTCCGAGCACCGGACGAACGTCGCCGGCCGCCCACCACCGCGCGTGAAGCTCGGGATCGGTGAGCGCCCTCCAGATCGCGGCGGGCGGATGCGCGTAGACGTGGTCGAGTTGGATGACGCCGGGCTTGCTCATTTCTGCTTGTGCTCCTCGTCGAGAAGGGTCTCGAGCGCGCTCATGCGCGCCTTCCAGTAGCGCGAGAACGCCGCGATCCAGTCCTCCACCTCCGACAGCGGCCGCAGGTCGAGGTGGTAGTAGCGCTCGCGCCCGCGTGGCTCCTCGCGAACGAGCTGCGCCTTACGCAGGACTTGAAGGTGCTCGGAGACGGCGGGGCGGCCGATGTCGAACCCTCGTGCGAGCTCGCTCGCGCCGCGCGGCCCCTGACGGAGCCGAACCAGGATCGCTCGGCGCACGGGATTTGCCAGCGCGGAGAACACGTCGACCTCGGCCATGCATGATCAATATGTCGGAACTTTCCGACATGTCAACGATTCCCGACGCATCCTGAACTACGATGGAGCACTGTGACCTCGGCCGTAGACATCCAGGCGCAGCTCCGCGGCACGCAGCGCCTCGTACAAGCGATCCAGGATCTCTCCCTCGCGCGCAGCGTCGATGCGATCCGCGAGATCGTCCGGCACGCGGCGCGCGAGATGACCGGCGCGGATGGGGCGACGTTCGTGCTCCGCGACGGCAGCTACTGCCACTACGTCGACGAGGACGCGATCTCGCCGCTATGGAAAGGGCTCCGCTTTCCGCTCGAGACCTGCATCAGCGGCTGGGCGATGCTCAACCGCACGTCCGCCGTGATCGAGGACATCTACGCCGACCCTCGCATCCCCGCCGACGCTTACCGGCCGACGTTCGTGAAGAGCCTCGCCATGGTGCCCATCCGTACCGCCGATCCGATCGGCGCGATCGGCAACTACTGGGCGAGCCACCGCACACCGACCGACGGCGAGGTCGCGCTGCTGCAGGCGCTCGCCGACGGCACCTCGGTCGCGATGGAGAACGTGCGGCTCATCGAGACGCTCGAGCAGCGAGTGGAGGCACGCACGCGCGACCTCGAGCGCGCCAACCGCGAGCTCGAGGCGTTCAGCTACGCGGTCTCGCACGACCTGCGCGCGCCGATCCGTGTCGCCGACGGCTTCGCGCGCGCCGTGCTCGAGGATCACGACGAGGTGCTACCCGAGGCCGCGAAGCGCGACCTCCACCGGATCATCAAGGCGAGCTCGCGGATGGGCGCGCTGGTCGAGGATCTCCTGCGGCTCTCGCAGGTCGTGCGGGGCGAGCTCCGGCGCAGCCGCGTCGATCTTGCCGACCTCGCGCGCGACGTCCTGCGCCAGCTCCGCGTCCGTGATCCGCAGCGCACCGTCGACGAGGTCATCACCAGCGAGCTGTCGGTCGAGTGCGATGGCGCGCTCGCGCTGATCGTCCTGCAGAACCTGCTCGGCAACGCCTGGAAGTACACCTCCAAGCGGCAACGCGCGCGCATCGAGGTCGGCACGAGCGAGCGCGACGGCGGCCGCGCGTTCTTCGTGCGCGACGACGGCCCGGGCTTCGACATGGCGTTCGCCGAGCGCCTGTTCACGCCGTTCCAGCGCCTCCACACCGCCGCCGAGTTCGAGGGCTCGGGCCTCGGGCTCGCGACCGTCCAGCGCATCATCGATCGCCACGGCGGGCGGATCTGGGCGGAGAGCGCGCAGGATCAAGGCGCGACGTTCTGGTTCACGCTCGGCGGTTAACGTCGATAGCGGATACGCGCTTTGCGCTCACGCGCTGATGCCAGCGTCCGCATAGAGTTCGTCGAGATCGAGCTCGAGTCCCAGCGAGGGGAGGACAGCGCGCTCCCCGGTGCCGTAACTGCGATGGGTCCAGCTCGCCCCTGCATCAGCCCGCGCATAGACCTCGACGGCGCACTTGTCCTGCGCCACGAGCACGTACTCGCGGAGGCTGTCGAGCCGTTCGTAGTGCTGTCGTTTCTCACCGCGATCGTAGTCTTCGGTGCTCGCGCTCGAGACTTCGATCAAGATGATGGGGTTCGTGACATGGGTCGGCGAGTCCGCATCACGTGCCGGCTCACCCCAGATCACCGCAGCGTCTGGATATGTCGCGAGCCCCGTGGCGGGGACACGCAAGCGAAGGTCCGAGCTCTAGGGACGGCACGGTCGCCCACGGAGCTGCACGCCGAGCGCTGTGAGGACCGCAGCCGCGAGCGCCGCGTGCTCCGGCGTGCCACCCGCCATCGCGAGGATCTCGCCGTTCAGGTACTCGTGTCTCACGGCGCCCAGCTCCTCGACGTCGAGGTAGTCCTGAAACGAGTAACGATGGCGCGTGGGGGCGACCACGTCACGAGGCTTATCACCTCGTCCTGCAGACGCCCTCCGCGAGTTGTTCGTGGTGTCAGTCGTCGAGCAGCGAGGCGAGGTTGCCGAAGAAGCCCTTCACTTCGTCGGCCGGCACCTGCTGGCGCTGCAGCTCGCCGATGTCGAGCACCTCGTACAGCTCCTCGGGAATCTCGAGGAGGAAGCGCGAGGGAGTGCGCGGGACGGGGCGGCCGCGCGTGACGCGCGTGCAGGCGCGGGTCAGGTAGAGCTTGCGCTGCGCGCGCGTGATGCCGACGTAGCAGAGGCGGCGCTCCTCGCTGATGTCGGTCGCGTGATCGGCGTCGAGCACATCGGTGGCTTGCGGTTGCAGCGTGCGCGCATGCGGCAACAGCTCTTCCTCGAGGCCGATCATGAAGCACACGGGGAACTCGAGGCCCTTCGCGCCGTGCAGCGTGGTGAGCACGACGCGCGGACCGTGGTCCGTGTCCTCTTCATCCTTGGACTCGAGCGAGAGCATGCGGAGGTACTCGGCGAGCTCGGCGCGACCCTTGCCCTTCTCGGCGAACCGCTTCAGCGAGCCGAGCAGGCCCTCGACGTTGTCGATCCGGCGCTGCGCCGCGGACATGCTGGTCGCGGCGTGCTTGAGGTCGTCATAGAGCTTGATGTCCTCGATCAGGACCTTGGTCGCCGCGACGATGTCCTCGCCGTGCTCGATCGAGGCGCCGAGCTCGGAGACGACGTGGATGAGCTCGAGGATGCCGTTCTTCGCGGCGCCGCGCAGCGGATCCATGTCGACGGCGGGCCCGTCGCCGAGCGGGTCATCGTCGTCGGAGGACAGCATGGGGCCCATGCCCGGCAGCGTGCCGGTGCCCGACACCGCGGCCTTGCAGGCGTCCCACAGCGTGACGTGCTTCGCCTGCGCTGCGGCGACGAGCTTCTCGACGGTGGTCGCGCCGATGCCGCGCGCCGGGTAGTTGATGATCCGGCGCAGCGCGAGCTCGTCCTTGGGGTTGAGCGCGACGCGGAGGTACGCGATGACGTCCTTGACCTCCTTGCGCTCGAAGAACTGCTGCCCGCCGTACATCACGTATGGCACGCTCGCGGTGCGCAGCTCCTCCTCGACGATCTTGGCCTGGATGTTCGAGCGGTACATCACCGCGATCGCGTCCCACGGACGGCCGTCCTTGTGCAGCTGATGGATCTCGGCGGCGATCCACTTCGCTTCGTCCTCCGGCGTCGCGGCGACGGCGTGCGTGATCAACTCGCCGCCGGCGATCTGCGACCACAGCGACTTGCCGTGGCGCTGCTTGTTGTTCGCGATGACGGTGTTCGCCGCGTCGAGGATGGTCTTGGTCGAGCGGTAGTTCTGCTCGAGCTTGACGACCTTCGCGCCCGGGAACATCTCGGCGAACCGCAGGATGTTCGTCGGGTCAGCGCCGCGCCAGCTGTAGATCGATTGATCATCGTCGCCGACGACGCACAGGTTGCCGTGCTGCGCGACGAGCTGCTTCACCATCCGCAGCTGCGCCGGGTTGGTGTCCTGGAACTCGTCGACCATCACGAACCGGTACTTGCTCGCCCAGCGATCGCGCACGTCGGGATCGCGCTCGAACAGGCGCACGGGCTCGACGATGAGGTCGTCGAAGTCGAACGCGGCGCACGCGCGCAGCATCTCCTGATACTTCGGATAGACCTCCCGGGTCATCGCGTCGTAGTCGTCGGCGGGGTTGCCGGTGTACGCCTCCGCGTCGACGAAGCCGTTCTTGGCGAGCGAGATGCGCGTGAGGATCGCCTTGACGTCGAACCGGCGCTCGCCGTCGCGGCTCATGTCCTTGACGTGGCGCATCGCCTCGCGCACCGCGCCCGTCTGATCCGACTGGTCGTAGATGACGAACCCGCGCGGCAGCCCGAGCGCCTTGCGCTCCTGCTTGAGGATCGTGAGCCCGAGCGCGTGGAACGTGCCGATCGTCAGCGCGCGCGCGGTCGCCTTGTCTTGCAGCAGCGCGGCGACGCGCTCGCGCATCTCCTCGGCGGCCTTGTTGGTGAACGTGACCGCGCAGATCTGCTCGGGCCGCACGCCCGTCGCGAGCAGGTGTGCGATGCGGAACGTGATCACGCGCGTCTTGCCCGAGCCGGCGCCGGCCAGCACGAGGATCGGCCCCTCGCGGTGGCCCGCCGCTTCGCGTTGCGGCGGATTCAGCTTCGCGAGGTCGACCACGGACGGAGCACGCTACGGATCTGCCCCCGCGACGTCAACGCTCCCCGTCGACTGCATGGAGCGTGGGCCGTCTTACCGAGGGAACATGGCGGTTTTTTTTCGTGTTTCCTTTCCGCGGGAGCCGAGTAGCGTTCGCCGCCATGCTGCAGCGCCTATTCGGAGTGGGTGAGCTTTCGCCGGAGAAATTCGCCGCGCTTGTCGCGCAGATCGGCGTCGAGGAGGGTGTCCTCGAGGCGCCATCGATCGACGTCGAGGAGATGCGCATCACCGACCGCGACCAGGTGATGCACCTGCACAACATTTATGCGGCGTTCCTGGCCGCGCCGCGGCGCAAGCGGCTCGCGCTCGTGCGGCAGTACGCGGTCTCGACGAAGCAGCTGGACATCCCCGACGGCTTCGAGGACGTGCGGCCGCGCCTGCGTCCGGTGATCCGCGACGGCGCGTATCTCGCGCTCGCCGGCCTGCAGGCGAGCCGGAGTCTGGCGCCCAGCGGAGCGAAGATGCCGGAGATCGCGCACGCGCCTCTCGCGCCCGACGTGTACCTGACGTTCGTGATCGACGCGGAGCACTCGATGGCCGTCGTTTCGGAGTCCCTGCTCGCGAGCTGGGGCGTGACGTTCGAGCAAGCGCGCGAGGTTGCCATCGCGAACCTGCGACGCGCGACCACCGAGCACGAGTTCCAGCAGATCATGGAGCACGTCTGGGTCTCAACGTGGAACGACTCGTACGCCGCGGCGCGCCTGCTGTTGCCCGACGTGATCCAGCGTGTGTGCGCCGATCCTCTCGTGTGCATCCCCAACCGCGACGTGCTGCTCGTCGCCGACGCGCGCCACGGCTTCCCGGGCATGGTGGCTGCGCTCGCCGAGATCGTCGAGGATCAGCGCTATCCGATCTCACGCCGGGTCTTCCAGCTCGAGCACCACGCGCTGCGCGCCTACGAGCCCCCGGCCGATGCGAGCACCGAGGCGAAGCTCGCGCACGATCGGCTGTACGCGGAAGAGCGCGTGCAGGTCTACGGCGAGGAGCGCGCCCTGCACGAGGACGACGAGCAGGACGTGTTCTACGCGCACCTGAAGGCGTTCATCCTCGACGGTGGAGAGGTGAAGACCTACGCGACGTGGACCCGCGGCGTCCCCTCGCTCCTCCCACCCGCGCAGGCGATCATGTTCGTCGACGTCGACGATCCCGCGAGCGGCTTCAAGTCGTGGAGCGCTCCGTGGGCGGTAGTGCAGGCGGAGCCCGGCATGCTGACGCGCACGTCATCACCGCTCGAGCGCTGGCAGACGGGTACGTTCCCTTCGCCAGCGTGGCTGGCCGAGCACGCCGAGCGGTTCGACTCCAAGCCGACGGGCGGCGACGTCAACTGAAGCTATGCTCGTGGCGTGAATCGCTACGAGGCGCTGCTCGAGCAGCTGCGCGCCGAGTTCCCTCGGTTCCGCGTCGTGCGCAAGGATCGGTCGCCGCTCCACAAGGCGATCCACTACGCGCTGCTGGTGCTCACGTTCGGGGGCATGCGCTCCTACCTCGACGGCTACCAGACGACGATCGGCAACACGGTCTACGTCACCGCCGACTGGGACGAGCTGCCCGCGGACAGCCGCTACGTGACGATGCGCCACGAGGCCGTGCACATCCGGCAGTTCCGCAGGTTCACGCTGCCGGGGATGGCGCTCCTCTACGTGCTGTTGCCGTTGCCGATGGGGCTCGCGTGGTTCCGCGCGTACTTCGAGCGCGAGGCCTACACCGAGAGCATCCGCGCCGCCGCCGAGGTCTACGGGATCGCGCACGTCGAGCGCGCCGGATACCGCGACTACATCATCGAGCAGTTCACCAGCGCCTCGTACGGGTGGATGTGGCCGTTCCGCTCGCAGCTCGAGCGCTGGTACGACGGCGTGCTCGCGGAGCTGCGCCGCTCGTAGCCTCTACTCGCCGCCCTGGTCCGGATCCTCGGTGCGGGCGTTGGACTTCTTGACCGCGCCGCGCGTGGCGGGCTTCGCGGACTCCTTCTCCTCGTCGCCACCTTCGTCGGCAGCGGCCGCTTCCTCGCCGCCGTCCTCGGGACACCACGGCAGCTTGATCGCGCGCTTCTCCGAGAGCGTCTTCGCGTCGAGCACCGCGAGCTGGCCGAGCCGGTCGCCGCGCAGCATGACCAGGAAGTTCGTCGAGCCCGCGACGGCGGTCGCACCGACGAGGTGACCGAACTCCTTGCTCAGCGCCGCCTTGCACTTCGCGCCGACGCTGTCGGGATTCTGCTTCCAGTACGCGTCGACCTCGGCGGCCTTGCACGGCGGCTTGGTCAGCTTGCGCACGACCTTGGAGCGCTTGCCGGTCTCGATCTCGTAGATCGTCATCGACGTGAAGCCGTGCTCGGCGACCGCGACGCGGCTCTTGTCGAGCAGCGAGAACGAGCCGCCGAACGTGGACAGCGGCTTGCCGTCCTTGCTGCCGATCGCCTCGATCGCACCGACCGGGCTGCCGTCCTCGGCCTTGAACGCCCACACGCCGGCGGACGGCCCCTCGTCGACGCCCTCGACGAACACCATGTCGCCGACCCAGTGCACGGCGGTCGGGTTGTTGGTCACGCCCTTGTCGCCGCGGATCGAGAAGCTCTTCTCGTGCGCGCGCGAGTCGTTCGCGAACAGGTGAAGGTCATCGCCCGCGAGCACCGCGACCTTCGAGCCGTCGAGGCTCCACGCGATGTGCACGACGCCGTCGTCGGGCGCCTTGGCCGCGCTCGGCAGGCAGAAGCCGCGGGCGCAGTTGTCGTCGAGCCTGACCGTGAGGCTGCGGCCGGGGAGCGGTGCGGGCTCCTTGTACGCGAGGCTGCCGCTCGCTAGGTCGACCTTCCAGCACGCAACCGGGCCGAGCAAGCGCGAGGCGTCGGTATCGTTCGCACACACGATCGCGTCGGTCCCGATCGCGGCCATCGCGAGATCGAGGCCCTCGTCGGTCTTGAGCGCCGAGGGCAGGCACGTGGAGCCCTCGGGGATCAGCTTGTGCGCGGCCTTGAGTCGCTTGGCCGCGCGATCCTCCTCGGTCTCCTTGCGCGGAGCGACGGGCTTCTCGTCATCGGCGACGGGCTGCTTCGTGGGGGGCTTGCTGCCGCCGCAGGCCACGAGGGAGAGAGGAAGAACGAGCGTCGCGAGGTGGCGCACCATGGGTTCGTTTGTACGATCGTGATGCAGCTGATACAAGGAGACGTGGGTCGCACCGCCTCCGTCGAGAGGAACACCAAAGAGACGCGGATCCGCGTCGAACTCGCCCTCGACGGCTCGGGCGCGCGCACGATCGAGACCCCGATCCCGTTCCTGTCGCACATGCTCGATGCGTTCGCCCGCCACGGCGTGTTCGATCTCACGGTCGCGGCGGCCGGCGATATCGAGATCGACGGTCACCACACCGTCGAGGACATCGGGCTCGTGCTCGGCTCCGCGTTCGAGCAAGCGCTCGGCGATCGCGCCGGCATCGTGCGCTACGGCTCCGCGACGCTGCCGATGGACGAGGTGCTCGCGACCGTCGCGATCGACTTTTGCGGCCGTCCGGCGTTCGTGTGGAACGTGAGCGGGCTCGACGGCAAGTGGATCGGCACGTTCGACTGCGAGCTCGCGAAAGAGTTCTTCGCAGCGTTCGCGACGCGCGCGCAGTGCAACCTGCACGTCCTGCTGCACTACGGCGGCAACGCGCACCACACCATCGAGTGCATCTTCAAGGCGTTCGCGCGTGCGTGCGATCAGGCGACGCGCGTCGATCCCCGGCTCGGCGGTGCCGTCCCGTCGACCAAGGGTACGCTGACGACGTGACCATCGCGCTCGTCGACGTGTGCTCGGGGAATCTGCGCTCCGTCGAGCGGGCCCTCGTGCGCGCCGGCGGCGAGGTCGTGGTGTCCAGCGATCCCGAGGTCGTGCGGCGCGCGGACAAGATCGTGGTGCCCGGGCAAGGCGCGTTCGGCGTGTTCATGCGCGGGCTGCGCGAGCGCGGGCTCGGCGACGTGCTGCGCGAGGCGATCGCGAGCGGCAAGCCGTACCTCGGCATCTGCCTCGGCCTCCAGGTCCTGTTCGACGAGAGCGAGGAGCAAGGCCCGTGCGCCGGGCTCGGCGTGCTCCGTGGTCGCGTCGTGAAGCTCGCGCCCGGCGACGTGCGGCTCAAGGTGCCGCACATGGGATGGAACGCCCTTCGCAAGCGCACCGACGAGCCGCTGCTCGCCGGCATCGCCGACGGTGCGTACGTGTACTTCGTGCACTCGTTCCACGCGATGCCCGCAGACCGCTCGCTGATCGTCGCGGAGGTCGAGCACGGCCACGCGATCACCGCGGCGATCCGCAAGGACAACCTGTTCGCGTGTCAGTTCCACCCCGAGAAGAGCCAGGCCGTCGGGCTCGCGATCCTCGAGAAGTTCGTGGAGGCCGCGTGAAGTTGTTCCCCGCGATCGATCTGCTCGGCGGCCGCGCGGTGCGCCTCGAGGAGGGCAAGCGCGACCGTGCGACGGTGTTCCACGAGCGGCCGATCGAGCTTGTCGGCGAGCTCGCACGCGGCGGCGCGGACCGCTTGCACGTCGTCGATCTCGACGGAGCGTTCGGCGAGCCGCGGCAAGCGGAGCTGGTGCGCGCGATCGTCGAGGCGTCGCCGCTCCCCGTCGAGGTCGGCGGCGGTGTGCGCGACCGCGCCGCGTTCGATGCCGTGCTCTCGCTCGGGGTCGCCTACGTCGTGCTCGGCACCGCCGCCGTGCGCGCGCCGGCGTTCGTCGAGGACGTGTGCCGCGCCCATCCCGGCAAGGTGATCGTGGCGGTGGATGCGCGCGACGGCGTGGTCGCCGTCGACGGGTGGACCACGAGCGGCGGCGTCACCGCGATCGAGCTCGGGCAGCGCGCTTCCGCGTGGGGCGCCGCGGCCCTGCTCTATACCGATGTCGCGCGCGATGGGCTGCGCGGCGGACCGAACGTCGAGGCCACCGCGGCGCTCGCGCGTGCGGTCGACTGCGAGGTGATCGCGTCGGGCGGTGTCGGCAGCCTCGACGACCTGGCCGCGCTGCGCGCCGCGGGCATCGCGTCCGTCGTCGTCGGGCGCGCACTGTACGATCGCAAGTTCACCGTCGACGAAGCGGCCCGCGTGTGCCACGGAGCTGCGTGATGCTCGCGCGCCGGATCATCCCGTGCCTCGACGTGAAGGACGGCCGCGTCGTGAAGGGGATCAACTTCGTCTCGCTGCGCGACGCCGGCGATCCCGTCGAGCAGGCCGCCGCGTACGACGCCCAGGGTGCCGACGAGATCTGCTACCTCGACATCTCCGCGTCGCCGGAAGGGCGCGCCACGATGGTCGACGTCGTCGCGCGCACCGCCGATCAGGTGTTCGCGCCGCTCACCGTCGGTGGTGGCGTGCGCACCGTCGAGGACGCCGAGCGCTTGCTCGACGCGGGCGCGGACAAGATCGCGATCAACACCGCCGCGATCCGCCGGCCGGAGCTCGTCGCCGAGTGCGCGGCGCGCTTCGGCTCGCAGGCGATCGTCGTCGCCGTCGACGCCAAGCGCGCGGGCGCGAGCTGGGAGGTGTTCAGCCACGGCGGCCGCACGCCCGAGGGGCTCGACGCGCTCGCGTGGTGCGCGCGGATCGCCGAGCTCGGTGCGGGCGAGGTGCTGCTCACCAGCATGGATCGCGATGGCACCGGCGCCGGCTACGACACCGAGCTCGTGCACGCGGTCGCCACGCGCGTGTCGATCCCCGTGATCGCCTCGGGCGGCGTCGGAGAGCTCGCGCACCTCGCCGCGGGCCTCGAGGCCGGCGCGGATGCCGTGCTCGCCGCGTCGATCTTCCACTTCGGTCAGCACACGATCCGCGAGGCCAAGGACTTCCTCGTCGCCCGCGGCCTGCCGCTCCGGCACGAGTCAGACCTCTCGGTGCTGCGCGCCGCTCTCGATGAGGGGGAGCAGAGTGGCCGCGCCGCGGAATACAGCCTCGACGAGCTTCTCCGAGAGACCTCGCCCAAGCGACGCTGAACGCTGCGCCCTACTGTTCGTCAGGAAGAAGGCTCGAGCAGCGACTCGAGTCGATCGGTGAAGTAGCGCGTTAAGTCCGTCGGCGACGAGGCGCCGCTCGAGCTGTCGTAACGTCAGCCGCCTTGACACCCCGATCCCGGTTGGGGAACGTAGCGGCGTGAGCGCGCCGCTGCAGCCGACGTATGACGAGCGCGGCCTCGTGCCGTGCATCGTCCAGGATGCCGCCGCCGGCACGGTGTTGATGCTGGCGTGGATGAACGCGGAGGCGCTGCGCCTCACGCGCGAGACGAGCGTGGTGCACTTCTGGTCGCGGTCGCGGCAGGCGCTGTGGAAGAAGGGCGAGACGTCGGGCAACACGCTCGCGCTCGTCGAGCTGCGGCTCGATTGCGACGGCGACACGGTGCTCGCGCGCGTTCGGCCTGCGGGCCCCGCATGCCACACCGGCGCGACGACGTGCTTCTTCCATCGCGACGGCGCGGCCGATGATGATGGCGTGCCGGCTGACGAAGGCGCGGCGATCCTCGTGCGGCTCGCGGAGATCCTCGTGGCGCGGCGCGACTCGGCGACGGGCGAGATGAGCTACACGCGCTCGCTGCTCGACGCGGGCATGCCGAAGATCCTGGCGAAGATCGCCGAGGAGCACGGCGAGCTCGCGGCCGAGCTGCCGGCCGGGCCCGATGACAAGGTCGTGCACGAGACGGCGGATCTGCTGTTCCACGTCATGGTCGGGCTGACCGCGCGGCGGATCCCGATCGAGCGCGTGTTCGCCGAGCTCGCGCGCCGGTTCGGGACCAGCGGTCACGTCGAGAAGGCCGCGCGGAAGTGATCGATCTGCTCGCGCCGGGCGGCGGGCTCGCCCGCGCCATCCCGCACTACGAGGACCGCGCCGAGCAACGCCTGATGTCCGAGGCAGTGGCGCGCTCCCTCGCCGACGAGCGGCCGCTGATCGTCGAGGCGGGCACCGGCACGGGCAAGACGCTCGCGTACTTGATCCCCGCGCTGCAGTCGGGCAAGCGCGTCGTGGTGTCCACGGGGACGCGCACCCTGCAGGACCAGATCGCTCGCCACGACGTGCCGCTGTTGCGCGAGATCATCGCGCGGCCGTTCTCCGCCGTCGTGCTCAAGGGCGTCGCGAACTACGTCTGCCGACGCCGGCTCGCCGAGGCCGCGTCGATCGCGAAGCCCGACGTGTCCCTCGCTTCGCTCGTCGATTGGTCCGAGCACACCGAGACCGGTGACCGCGCCGAGGTCGAATGGCTCGCCGAGGGCTCGCCGCTGTGGGCCGAGGTCACGACGACGCCGGATGCGCGGATCGGACCGCGGTGTCCGTACTTCGAGCGGTGCTTCGTCACGCAGGCGCGCCGATTCGCCGAGCAGGCGCAGCTCATCCTCGTCAACCATCACCTGTACTTCGCCGACCGCGCGCTGCGTGCCGCGTATCCCGGCGCGCGCGTGCTGCCCGACCACGACGCGGTGATCTTCGACGAGGCGCACCAGCTCGAGGACGTCGCGACCGAGCACTTCGGCGCGAAGATCTCGACGGCGAAGCTCACCGAGCTCGTGCGCGATGCGCACCTGTCGCTCGCACGCATGCCGCTGTGGACCGGGCGCGCGACCGTCGAGGTCGTCGCCGCCGTCGAGCGGGGGAGCATCGCGCTGTTCGCGCAGGTGCGCTCCGCCTTGATCACGGACGACGGCGGCCGCGTGCCGCTGCCCGCCGGGCTGTTCGATCACCCCGAGCGCCAGCAGGCGTGGTTCCGGCTCGACACCGCACTCGAGGACCTCGCGCGCGCCGCGGAGGCCGAGGCCGAGCCGCCGCCCGACGAGGAAGAGGATGGCGACGCTGGCGCGCGCGCCTCGCTCGCCGGGCTCGCACGGCGGGCACGCGAGGCGCGCGATGCGCTCGCGACGATCGCCGAGCAGCGGCAGAAGAGCCACGTCTACTGGGGCGAGGCGCGCGCGACGGGCACGTACCTCACGGCGTCGCCGATCGACGTCGCGGAGCTGATGCGCAAGCAGATCGTACGCGCGGGCCCCACCCCGGTGTTCACGTCGGCGACGCTGTCCGCCGCGGGAGAGCTGAGGTACTCGCGCGCCCGGCTCGGGCTCGACGACGCGGACGAGCTGATCGTGTCGTCGCCGTTCGACTACGGGCGCCAGGCGATGCTCTACGTCCCGCGTGATCTGCCGCCGGTCAACGACGGGTTCTCGCTCGCCGCCGCCGAGCGCGTGCAGGAGCTGCTCGCGATCACGTCGGGCCGCGCGTTCCTGTTGTTCACCAGCCACCGCGCACTGCGCGAGGCGACGGCGCGGCTCGCGCAGCTGCCGTATCCGAAGCTCGTGCAGGGCGAGGCCCCGCGCGCGACGCTCGTCGATCGCTTCCGCTCGACGCCGAACGCGGTGCTGCTCGGCACCGGCTCGTTCTGGGAGGGCGTCGACGTGCCCGGTGATGCGCTGAGCCTCGTCGTGATCGACAAGCTCCCGTTCGCGCCGCACACCGATCCGCTGATCGCCGCGCGCATGCAGCTGCGCGCCGAGGCGGGGGAGGATCCGTTCACCGCGATCCAGCTGCCCGCCGCGGCGATCGCGCTCAAGCAGGGGTTCGGACGGCTGATCCGCCGGCGTGACGATCGCGGCATCGTCGCGATCCTCGACGGTCGCATCGTGACGAAGACGTACGGGCGCGTGTTCCTCGAAACGCTGCCGATCGGGCTCCCTCGTACGTCCGCGATCGAGCAAGTTCGCCGCTGGTGGGCGGCGCCGGAAGTGGCACCTTGATCTCATGACGTCCTGGCTGCTCGTGATGCTCGGCTTCTGGGCGGGCGCGATCCCGTTCGGGGTGCTCGTCGCGCGCGGGCTCGGCGTCGATATCCGCGCGCACGGCAGCGGCAACATCGGGGCGACCAACGTCACCCGCGTCATGGGGACCGTCCCCGGCGCGTTCGTGCTCGTCCTCGACGCGGCCAAGGGGGCGCTGCCGACCTGGCTCGCCTGGCACCACGCGACCGATCCGTGGATCGTGATCGCGACCGCCGCCGCCGCGATCCTCGGGCACTGCTTCTCGCCGTTCCTCGCGTTCAGGGGCGGCAAGGGCGTCGCGACAGCGCTCGGCGTGTTTCTCGTGCTCGCGCCCGAGCTCGTGCTGTGGTCGATCGTGGTGTT
>Ga0247822_10000600_pt1 | contig 20004 bp, 19 predicted proteins | sample 13C_Cellulose_Da_FD_192423 | JGI IMG/M metagenome (GOLD analysis project Ga0247822, IMG submission 192423) | Soil microbial communities from agricultural site in Penn Yan, New York, United States - 13C_Cellulose_Day30 | ecosystem: Environmental > Terrestrial > Soil > Agricultural land | place...
CGCTGACCCCGATCGACGACATGCTCTCGCCGGCGGCGCCGGCGCCGCCGGCCATCTGATCGAGGATGGCCCGGCACCGGCCGACCTGCTCGCGGATCAGCTTGGCGTCCTCGACCAGCGCGGGATCGCCGGTGCCGGCGAGGTGGCGCTCGAGCTCCTTGGCGACCAGCGCGACCGTGCCGAGCGGCGTGGCCAGCTCGTGGGCGGCGCCGGCGGCCATGGTCGCCAGCGAGGCCAGGCGCTCCTGGCGGGCGGCGAGGTTGCGCGCCTCGGCCAGCTCGCGCTCCTGATCGGTCATCGCGGTGGTCACCCGCAACAGGAAGTGGACGATGAACGCGGCCGCGACGCCGAGCGCGACCCACATGCCGATCATGCGGGTCTGGTCGGAGATCCGCAGCGGCTCGTGGTCGACCAGCAAGAGGCCGAAGCCGGCGAACGACAGGGCGACCAGGGTCCAGGTGCCGGCGGCGTCGAGGATCACGGTCGCCAGCGCGATCTGGACCAGGTACAGGAACCCGAACGGGTTGAGCGGCCCGCCGGTCAGGTACAGGAGCCCGGTCAAGAGCGCGACGTCGAGCGCCATGGTCGCGGCCAGGTTCCAGTTGGTGACCTCGCCGCCCCGCCGCAGGTGGACCTCGAAGACCAGGTTCGACACCAGCCCGATGGCGACGATCAGGCACAGCGGCAAGAGCGGCAGCGCCACCCCGATCACCGCGTGGGCCACCAGCACGGTGCCGGCCTGGCCGAACACCTGCGCCCAGCGCAGCTGGATCAGCCAGTGCGCGTTGACCGCGTTCCGCTCGGGGATGGCCGGCGTCGGGCGCACCGGCGGACTCTACTGCGACCCGTGCGCCGACGCACGCGGCCGCGGCGCCGCGTCGCTGGAGTGGCGCGGCGGCTCCGGTGTGACTGTCGGCCACGTGTCGCGGCGCGGAGGCGCCGCGAGGTGGTCGGTAGTGGATCGAGCGCTCGCCGCGCCGTGTTAGCGTGGCGGCCGTGGCTCGCTCGCCGTCCGTCGCCGCCGCCGTCGTCGTCTCGGGCCTGATCGCGGCCACCGGCGGCGCCGCCGCCGAGACCTTCACCGGCGAGGTCGTCACCGCCCACGGCCGCCGCACCGCCGACGGCTCGCGCATCGTCACCGACGCCACCGTGCGCACCGCCGACGGCGCCGAGGTCGAGCTCACCCAGCTCGGCGGCCACGCCGGCGGCAAGACCATGCTGGTCTTCCACGGCCCGCCGGTGCTGGCGACCGGGCTGCGGGTGCGCGTCGACGCCCATCGCGCGACCGCGCGGAGCCAGTCGCGCTGGATCGTCGACGACGTCACCGTGCTGGCCGGCGCCGGCGGCCTGCCCTACGTGCGCACCCCGGCCAGCAAGAGCGGCCGCCCGCTGTACTGGGCCAAGAGCTGCGCCCAGGTGTCATGGGCGGTCGAGGGCACCACCGCGATCGCCGGCGACGCCGAGCAAGCGGTGATCGAGCAGGCGATCGCGACCTGGAACCAGGGCGTCGCCGACTGCGCGTACATGAACCTGGTCCCCCAGGGCGCGGTCGATCGCGAGGTCGGCGAGGACCAGGTCAACCTGATCAAGTTCCGCGACACCAGCTGGTGCCGGCCGGCGGTCGACGGCGACAAGGCCAGGTGCCACTCGTCCAGCGCGGCCGCGGTGACCACGGTGATCTACGTCGACGATCCCGACGATCCCCGCGATGGCGAGATCGTCGACGCCGACATCGAGATCAACGGCAAGGACTTCGCCATCTCGGTCGACGGCCAGAGCCTGCGCGGCGGCAACCTGTGCCAGGCCGACCTGGCCAACACCCTGGTCCACGAGCTCGGCCACCTGCTCGGCCTCGATCACACCTGTCGCAAGGTCGACGATCCGGCGCGCGTCGATCACACCGGCGCGCCGACGCCGCTGTGCGCGGCCACCTCCGATCCGGCCATCACCGAGGCGACGATGTATCCCGAGCAGGCGTGCGGGGAGACCAAGAAGGCGAGCCTCGACGCCGACGACATCGCCGCGCTCTGCGCGATCTACCCGTCGGCGTCCGACCCCGGCGAGTGCAGCCCGCCCGACGACCTGAGCGGCGGCTGCTGCGGCGCCGGCGATCGCGGCGGCTCGACCGCCCTGCTCGCCCTGGCCACCGCCGCGCTGATCAATGCGCGTCTTCGTCGGTCAGCTCCTCGACGGTCGCGAGCACGTCCTTGACGTCGAGCAGGCGGAGCTTGTCGTCCCACGGCACCCGCACGCCCGCCTCCTTGCGGAACAGGACCCGCGAGCCATGGGGCACGCCGGAGATGTTTTCGGCGACGTCGTCCGAGGTCGGCCGATCGCGGGCGACCTCGATCACCTCGCCGTAGAGGGCGTCGTCCTGGGCCTCCTTGGCCCCCTGCGGCAGGTACAGCCCGGCGTCGGTGCGCTCGGTGTCCTGGATCAGACGGACCAGGACCCGCATGCCGAGCGGGAGGATGAGGCGGTGGGCCTTGCGAGGACGATCGACGACTTCGGACACGGCGGCGCAGCCTAACACGCCGATCCAACCCGGGCGCCCACCTCAGAGCGGGCGCGCGAACACCTCGGCGCCGTGCAGCTCGCGGCAGCGGGCGGTGGTCACGCCACCCGCGCGCAGGTCGGCGGCGTAGCGGGCGAGCTCGGCGGCCAGCGCGCCGTCGCTGCACGCGGCCGAGCGGATCTCGACGGTGTCGCCGCGGACCTCGACGGTGCCGAACAGCCGCGCGGCGGCCAGCGCGCGCGCGAGCGCGGCCGCGGCGACCGCCGGATCCGGGGCGGCCGGCGACAGCGACGGGGCGATCGGCTCGTCGGCCGACGGCGGCGCCACCGGCGCGGCCGCGGGCTCGGCCACCGCCTCGGGGGCGGCCGCGGGGACGGGCGCACGGCGGTCGCGGCCGAGGCTGCGCGCGACCAGGACCGCGGCGACGATCAGGCCGATCCCGGCGACCGCGGCGATCAAGACCCGCCGGTTGCCGGTCGCGCCGTCCGGGCTGGCTGCGACCGAGGTGCCACCACCCTCGAGCGAGGTGCCCCCGCCGGCCGACGCGCGCTTCATCCGGCCGGCGGACGGCATCGGGGCGTGGCAGCGCGGACAGCGCGCGTAGCCGACGGTGACGGCGATGCCGCAGCCCGGGCACGGGGTGGAGCCCATGGGCGGCGATCATACGCGAGCACCCGGCCGCGTCCAGATCGTGCGCCCACCGCGCGAGCGGCGGCGCGCTACGGCACGAGCTTGTAGCCGAACCCGTACACGGTCAGGATGTGGCGCGGGCTCTTCTGGTCTTCCTCGAGCTTGCGGCGCAGCTTGACGATGAAGTTGTCGACGGTGCGGTTGGTCGGCGAGCCGTGCACGCCCCACACCTTCTCGAGCAGCTCGTCGCGCGACACCGCCTCGTCGGCGCGCTCGCGCAGGAGCTTGAGGACCTCGAGCTCGTAGAACGTGAGCCGCTTGCTCTGCCGGCCGCGGGTCAGGGTGTGCTTGCGGGCGTTGACCGTCCACGGCCCGATCGCGAACAACTCGTCGGTCGCGGCCAGCCGGGCCTGGCGGCGGAAGATCGCGTTGATGCGCGCGATCAGCTCGGCCACCGAGAACGGCTTGGTGACGTAGTCGTCGGCACCCGAGTCGAGGCCGCGGACCTTGTCGGCCTCCTGGGCCTTGGCGGTGAGGATGATGATCGGCACCACCGGGTCACGCTCGCGCAGCTGCTCGCAGATCCGGTAGCCGTTGTCGTCGGGCAGCATCAGGTCGAGCAGGACCAGATCGGGGCCCCACTCGGCCGCGGCGTGCAGGCCCTCGGCCCCGGTGCCGCGCGACTCGACCTCGAACCCCTCGAAGCGCAGCGCGTCGACCAGGCCGCGCACGATGTCGGGCTCGTCCTCCACCACCAGGATCTTCTTCGCGCTCTCGGTCACGGACTGGCTGTGTTTATCACGGGGTCGCCCCATCCCGCAGGGCCGGCAGCCACAGCGTGAACGTCGCGCCCTGGCCGGGCACGCTGTCGACCCGGACCCCGCCACCGTGGGCGGTGGCCACCCGCTCGACCAGGGCCAGGCCGATCCCGGACCCGCGGATCGGCTTGAGGCGGACGGCGCGGGCCCGGTAGAAGCGCTCGAAGATCCGCTCGTGCTCGTCGGGGTCGATGCCGGGCCCGAAGTCGCGCACGGTGATCTCGATCCGCTCCGGGTCGGCCAGCCGGGCGGCGACGATGATCTTCTTGCCGTCGACCGCGTACTTGATCGCGTTGTCGATCAGGTTGAGGACCGCCAGGGTGAGGGCGTTGCCGTCGAGGCGCGCCGGCGGCAGCTCGGGCGCCAGCTCGGCCTCGCAGGTCATGCCGGCGTTGGCCAGGCGGTGGGTCGACAGCTCGATCGCCCGCGCGCACACGTCGGCGACGTCGCCGGCCTCGAACTCGTAGACGTCGACGCCGCGCTCGATCTTGGCGAAGTCGAGCACGTTGTCGATCAGCCGCGACAGGCGCACGCTCTCGCGCCAGATCACCTCGGCGTACTCGGTGGCCTGGGCCGGCCCCTTGACCCGCCCGGCGGCGAGCATCTCGCCGAACATGCTGATGATCGACAGCGGGGTCTTGAGCTCGTGCGACACGTTCGAGATGAACTCGCTCTTGAGGTCGTTGGCCTTGCGCTCGCGCCACATCGCCAGCAGCAGGATGACCAGGCCCGACGAGATCACCGCGAGCGCGAGCCCGATCAGCACGATGTCGATGAGCTGGCGCCGGCCGCGCGCGGCCTGGGTGCCGACGTCGCGCTGGGCGACCCGCAGCCGCCACTGGCTGACCGTCTCGGGGAACGGCAGCTCGACGACCGGCCCGCTCATGCTGCGGAATTCCATGCCGAAGCGGGTCTTGCCGGTCTCGTCGACGACCTGGTACAGGCGCGGCGAGCGGACGCCGAAGAACTGGGGGAACACCGAGAAGACCAGGTGATCGAGATCGGCCTCGACGACGACGTAGTAGGTCCGGTCGTCGGCGCTGCGCCGCGAGTAGGCGAACAGGTACGGCCGGTCGTCGAGGGTGAGGTGCTGGTGGCCGCGGGTCCGCTCGGCCAGGCTGCGCAGCGGGAGGACCGGGACGATGGTCGACTCGAAGAAGCTCCGGAACGCCTTGGCCTCGTCGTCGGGCCGGCTCGAGACGTGCCCGCTGGGGAGGATCTTGAGATCCGGCCCCAGCACGAACACCGTCTTCACCGGCGCCCGAACCCCCTTCACGATGTCGGCCAGGTCGGGGAGCCGATCGAGGTCGATGGCCGCGAACAGCTTCTCGTCGGCCTCGATCATCGGGGTCTCGATGCCGATGACCTTCTCCTCGGCCAGCTCGCGCATCGTGTCCTGGATGAGCGCGCGCTCGCGCGAGGAGGCCTCCGCGGTGTAGCTGTAGCCGTAGTACGCGAGCGCCGCCGCCGACACTAAGACCGCGAAAATCAACACGTTTACGACGAGCAGCCGGCGCATCCCCGCCACCTCCATAGCACGCGGCGGGAGATCTCGTTGACGATCTTGTAAGTGGGTATGGTTGCTGCCAATCGCGCCATGTGTTAGGACGCTGACTGTACTGCAGCCGTTCCTCCGGAGTGGGGTCCGGAGCGGCGCGATTCCGACTAGTTAGGTACGCGGCCTTCCCCCGAACGAGAGGCTGGGATGGACTCTATCTTCGACGAAGAAGCGGACGAGGTCGGCGGCGAGATCGAGGCGTATTGCCCGTCCCCACGGTGCAAGGCCGACACGACCCACACGATCATCAGCATGTACGAGGACGAGGTCCGTCGCGTGCAATGCGTCGTGTGTGGCGAGGTCCACGCCTACCGCAAGCCCCGCGGCGACGGTCCCGAGGAAGGCGGCGCCGGTACCGACGGCATCGCCCCGCGGCGCATGACCTCGAGCCGGGTCACCTGGAAGGACGCCATGGCCCGCGCGAGTGAGGCCGATCTGGCGAACTGCCGGCCCTACTCGATCCGCGACACCTACGAGATCGGTGACGTCGTCGCGCACCCGAAGTTCGACGTCGGGTTCGTGATCGAGCTGTTGCCCGACAACAAGGTCGCGATGGTGTTCAAGGACGAGGACGAGCCGCGGGTGCTCGTGCACAACCGCGGCGACCTCGCCCCGCAGATGCCCGGCATCAGCGAGATCCCCCCGCCCCGCGACGCCAAGAAGAAGAAGCGGCCCAAGAAGAAGGAAGACGCCGGCGCGCCGGTGTCGCTCCGGAGCGAGGCCGACATGGCGACCGCGCTCGAGAAGGCGCGCAACGCCGCAGCGGCCAAGACCGAAGAGGGCCAGCGCGTGGTCGCGACCCGGCTGACCGACCAGAAGGGCAAGCCTCCCAAGGGCAAGGCGGCCAAGGCGGCCGCGCCGCCGGCAGCGGCCAAGGGCGCGGCCAAGGTCGAGCCGAAGGCGGCCAAGGCGGCCGCCGCGCCGGCCAAGGTCGACGCGAAGGCCGCGGCCAAGGCCGCCAAGCCGGTCAAGGCGGCCAAGCCCGCCAAGCCGGCGGCCAAGCCCGCCAAGCCGGTCAAGGCCGCGGCGAAGGCGGCGGCCAAGCCCGCCGCCAAGAAGGCTGCCGCCAAGGCGGCCAAGCCCGCCGCCAAGGCGGCGCCGAAGGCTGCCAAGAAGGCCGCCGCGAAGAAGCCGGCCAAGCCCGCCAAGCCGGCCAAGAAGAAGAAGTAGCGCCGCCGGCGGCGCGCGCCGTCAGGTGCCGCGCGGGAGCAGCACCGTGAACTCGGTGAACTGATCCTCTTCCGACTCGACGGTGATCAGCCCACCGTGGAGCTCGACGAGGCCGCGGGCGATGAACAGCCCGAGCCCGGCCGAGTCGGGTCCCGACGAGGTGTGGTGCTTGGCCGGCTGGACGTCGGTGAACGGCTCGAAGATCCGGTGGCGGTGCGCGGCCGGGATGCCGATGCCGTTGTCGCGGACCCGCAGCCGGGCCCAGTCGCCGGCGTAGACGTCGGCCGGGGCGTCGTCGACCGAGATGCGGATGGTGCCGCCCTCGGGGGTGTAGCGGATCGCGTTCGACACCAGGTTGACGACGATCTGGTGGATCTTGTCGGCGTCGCCGGAGATGCGGGCGATCGGCGCGATCGCGGTCGACACCTCCTGGCGGCGGGCCTGGGCCAGCGGCAAGAGCTCGGTGACCGCGTCGTCGACCACGCCGGCCAGATCGACCGGCGTGCGCGCCACCCGGACCCGGCCGGCCTCGAGGCGCGAGAAGTCGAGCATCTCGTCGACCAGGCGCTTGAGCCGGTGGGCGTTGCGGCGGATCGACGCCACCGGCCGCTCCATCTCGTCGACGAGGTCCCCGAACCGACCCTCGACCAGGAGGTCGAGGTAGCCGACGATGCTGACCAGCGGCGTCCGCAGCTCGTGGGCGACGATCGAGATGAACTCGGCCTTCATCTGGCTCTGCCGCTCGAGCTCGGCGTTCTTGCGGATGAGCTGGGCCTCGGACTCGGCGAGCGCGCGGGTGCGCTGGCGAACCGCGTGATCGAGGTTGGCGGTGACCGCCTCGAGCTCGGCCTGCTTCTGCTCGAGCTCCTGGGTCCGGCTGTCGATCTGCTGCTCCATCCGGGCCGCGACCTCGAACAGCTCGGCCTGGCTGGGCTCGCTGGTGCGCCGCTCGGTGCGTGCGATCAGCACGTCGATCGTGCGCTGGGCGGCCTTGAGCTCGAGCTCGAGCTTGGCCACCTGCGCCGCCAGATCGGGCGTGCCGCCGTCCGACGGCGACGACCGGCGGGGCCGCCGGCGCGGACCGTCACGCCCGTCCGGCATGGGAGCCTCCGAGCGCGAGCGCGGCCAGGGTGTGATTGACCAGCAGGGGCCCGGCCTGCTCGCCGAAGCTGTGGAAGCCGATCACCGGCAGCGACGCGTAGATGTCGTCGAGGGCGGCGCTCGCGCCCCGGCCGTTGGCCTCGAGGTGGCGGCCGAGGCAGGAGAACGTGATCACCGCCGACAGGTCGCCGAGGCGGGCGCGCGCGCCGGCCAGCGCGGCGCGCGTCTGGGCGACCAGATCGCCGGGCTCCATGATGCGCAGGATGGCGCCCTCGTCGACCACCGCGGCCAGGCGCAGCTCGGCGCCGACGACCTCCTGGATCGAGCGCACGTAGGGGCGGCCGCCGACGTAGAGCGCGAGCGGGAACGATGACGCCAGCGCGTTGTCGAGCGGGCGGTCGGCGCCCAGCTCGTGGATCAGCTGCTCGTAGCGAGCGGCGGCGGGGTGCCCGTCGAGCTCGTAGATCACTCGCCGCGCCGGATCGGCGCCGGTGACCACGGTGCGCACCGGCGTCGGCATCATGTGCTCGGAGGTGATGACCTCGAACGCCAGCCGCGATTCGACGATGACGACCAGGCCGGCGTCGCGGTGGGCGGTGCCGCCGGCGAACACCGCCGAGCGCGGCGGCGCGCCGACCTCGTCCGACGCCGAGCCGCCGACGAACGGGATGCGAGGCGCGGTGGCCGCGGTGCCGAGACAGAATCCCTCGGCGAACGACGACCGGCCGTCGACCAGGGTGAGCGCCACGTGGCGGGACGGATCGAGATCGTCGGGGGAAAGGCCGAGGGTGGCGGCGGCGGTCGTCACCGCCGCGCGCCCGGCCTGCAGCGGTCCGCGCACCAGCTCGGACGCCAGCCCGACGCCGAAGCGGATCCCCGGTGTGGTGATCGCCACCGCGGCGGCGGTGCCGACCGCGACCGGTCCGGCGATCTCGCCGTTCGACGTGCAGCCGATCACCGTGGCCGGGGCGAGTCGTTCCTCGAGCGCCGCGGCGACCTCGTCGGGCGGCAACCGGCTCGACACGAACGCGAGCACCAAGGCGCCCGCCGGTGGCGCCAGGCGCGCGGCGAGATCGTCGGCGACCTGGCGCGGCGAGCGCGCGGGCACCGAGGTCCTGCGGACCGGTGGATCACCCTGAGCCACGGTGGGGGACTATAGCGCCGAAAAGTTGCCCCGGGACGCGACCGGCCGCTTCGATAAGGGCATGGAGAAGCTCTGCAGTGTCTGCGGCCAGTCGTTCCGCCCCGCGTTCGTGTACCAGGTCGCGGTCACCGGCGAGGGCCAGCGTGGTTACTACTGCACGCTCGACTGCCGCAAGCAGGGTCTCGGTGACGAGGCGTTCCGCGCCAAGCGCGCGCGGCGCGTGGCGGTGCTCAACCAGAAGGGCGGCACAGGCAAGACCACGACCTCGGTGAATCTCGCGGCCGGGGTCGCCGAGCGCGGTCACAAGGTCCTGCTGGTCGACACCGACGCCCAGGGCAACGTCGGCGTCTCGCTCGGCGTCGCCGGTGAGAAGTCGCTGTACCACGTGCTCGTCGAGGGCGCCGATCCCACCGAAGTTTCGGTGCCGGTCCGTCAGCACCTCGACGTCATCACCAGCGACGCGACCCTGGCGGCGGCCGAGATCTGGCTGGCCCGCCAGGATCCGGGCCAGCGATCGCGGATCATGACCAGACGACTGAACCTGATGCAGGTGTCCCGCCGCTACGACTACGTCGTCATCGATTGCGGCCCGTCGCTCAACCTGCTCAACCAGAACGCCCTGTCGTACGCCGACGAGGTCGTCATCCCGGTCACCTGCGACTACCTCGCGCTGGTCGGCGTGAAGCAGGTGCTGCGCACCATCAAGGACGTCGAGCGGCACCTCGGCCACGCGGTCCGGGTGTCCGCGGTCCTGCCCACGTTCTACGACGGCCGCACCCGGCTCGCCCGCGAGGTGCTCGAGACCCTGCAGGGGCACTTCAAGCAGAAGTGCCTCGAGCCGATCCGCATGAACACGCGTCTCGCGGAGGCGCCCAGCCACCGCAAGAGCATCTTCGAGTACGCACCGCAGTCGCATGGTGCGTCCGACTACAATCGCGTCGTGGACTGGTTGCTGGCCACCACCGCGGTTCACCAGACCACCGGCCCCACGGCGGAATCGCCGGTGGCGGCCTGAGGAGCCCTTATGAAGGACGAGAAGCTCCTGCAGCACGATCCCCTGTCGGACGCGGACCTCATCCTCCGCGACGACTTCTACGGTCGCGGCCCGGCCGAGGACGAGCCCGGCACACGGCGCAAGCGCGGCGGCGCGGCCGCCGCCCCGCGGCCGACCCACTACAAGGTCATCTGCATCTCGATGTACACCCGCGACCTTGAGGAGCTCGACGCCAAGGTCGGCGAGCTCAAGCGCCGCGGGTGGACCAAGGCCAACAAGAGCCAGCTGATCCGGCTGGCGCTGGCCCAGCTCGACCTGGACAAGCTCCCGGTTCCGCGCCAGTAGCCCGGCGACGGGTGCTATCATCGTCGGGCCGTTCATGTCCGACGACCTCGCCGCCGAGTACGAGTCCTATCTTCGCCGCTTCGAGGAGCAGCTCGGTTCGCTCGAGGCCGGCCAGTTCGTCAAGCACAACGGCCGGCTCATCCAGAAGCTGTCGCGCGCCGACTTCGAGCCCCTCTACACCGAGTACATGGGGCTGGCGTCGCACTACCTCGAGGGCATCGATCGCGGCGACACGATCAACGACCTGGTCGTGAAGATGATCCGCGACCACGCCGCGCGGCTGGTGCTGACCTCGCCGGTGTGAACGCGGCCTCCCGGGCTCGCCCGGGCTAGAACGATCGGCCGAGGCCGACCGTGAGCACGTGGGCGATGTCGGTGCGCTTGGCGGCGGTGGCCGCGCCCATCGTGCCCGTGACCCGGGCGGACGGCCCGGTCCAGCTGGTGCTGGCGTAGCCGAGGCGGTAGGCGGCGCCGAGCGCCCACGCGCCCTTCCACGCGTAGCTGCCACCGAGCTGCAGCGTCGCCGCCATCGCGCTCGACTCGGTCCCGTCCTCGTTGCCCTTGGTCTGGGTGCGCGCGCCGGGATAGACCAGGTCGAGCGACGCCTCGGCGCCGAGCTTGTTGGTCAGGCGCGGGATCCGCAGCGCGGCGCCGACCGTCGGGCCCTTGAAGACCTCCGACGGGATCTTGGCCAGGTTCTGCAGGTTCGCCACCGAGAACATGCCGTAGTGGTAGCCGAGGCGGGCCCACGCGGTCATGCCGTTCGGCTTGTGGAAGTCGTAGCCGAGCAGACCGCGCGCGTCGATGTCGTGGGTCTTGAAACCGATGTCCTCGGCCATCTGGCCGCTGGCGTAGCGGATGCCGGGGGTGGCGACGCAGCCGAGGTACTCGAGGCCGGCGCCGAGGTAGAGGTCCTGCTTGAACGCGAACACCGCCTCACCGCCGATCGCGATCGACACCGCGGTCGAGCCGAACGTGTAGTCGACCGGCGGGTTGAGGCCCATCGTCGGGGCGGCGTTGGAGTCGAACGTGCCTCCGACCGACGCGAAGCCGAGCCGGGCGGTGGCGGCGAGGATCCGCTTGGGGCGGCTACGACCGTCGGACGCGGTCACGGCGTCGGCGGCGATCCAGCCGGCCTCGCCGTCCTCGTCCTCGACGCGGATCCAGTCGCCCGACGCGCTCTCGTCGAGCACCAGCAGCTTGGCGCCGCGGCGAACGGTGAGGACCGGCTTGGATCGCTTCGACGCCCGCGGGTACAGCTTGGCCTTGCCGACCGAGACCGTGACCATCTGGACCGTGTCGGCCTCGTCGTCGCCGTCGCCGTCATCGCCCTCGTCGTCGTCGTCGTCGTCCCCGCGGCGGGACGCGCGACGCGGCTCGTCGTCGCCGTCGTCCTCGTCGGCGCGGCGGCCGCCGCCGTCGTCACCGCCGTCGTCATCGTCCTCGACCGCGTCGGCGCCGACGCGATCGTCGGGAGCGCCCCCCGACCAGCCGCGCCGCGTCGACCGGCCGTCGACGAACGGCCGCCGCCGGGTATTGCGCGGCAGGTCGCGGGCCTCGAGCGAGACCACGTTCGACTGGGTGACCCAGCCGGTGCGGCCGTTGACGCGCACCTTGAGCCAGCGTCCTTGCTTGGAGATGACGTCGAGCGTCTTGCCCTTGGCCACCTTGGTGACCACTCCCGACTGTTCGCCGGTGCGCTTGTACACCTTGGTCGACTTGGTGGTGCGGACCCGTTCGGCCCAGGAGGTCCCAGCCGTCAGCGCCACAGCCAGGACGACGGTACAGGCGGCGACGAGCCACCCGCCCCTCCCCCACAGCCGCGCCCGGGCCGGCGAACCCAGGCGAGGAGCAGCTCGAGTCATAGTTCGGTATCTTCCTACAACCCGCGTGCCGAGGTGCGGTCGAATGGCGAATCGCACGGTTGGGAAGTGACCGCCCGCCCGGACCCGGGAAATTCGGAGCCTGGGCGACCTCGGGACGGGAGTCCCTGGGGAGGTGGGTCACCACCCGTCGCCTGCAGACCCCAAGGGAGGATCCCAAGCCCTCGACCGTATTAGGATCGCAGCAAGGCGGGCCCACACACATGGCACTCACCGACAAGAGCTTCGCGACCGGCCACTACGACGTCGTGATCGACGGCGCTCCGCTCACGGCGTACGTGAAGAGCGTCGAGGGCGGCCTCATCTCGGCCACGTCGGTCGAGGAGGCCCGCGGCGCCTACCACCTCCGCGATCGCCACCTGGCGACCCGGCAGATCGAGCCGCTGTCGATCGAGTTCGGCGCCTCGGGCGGCGGCTGGGCGCTGCGCTACCTCGACAAGCTGCTCAGCACGCGCGAGCACAAGCGGTTCTCGGGTCGCATCACCTCGGGCGACATCAACTTCAAGCAGCAGTACCAGCAGCACTTCGAGAACGCGTTGATGACCGAGCTCGCCTTGCCCAAGGCCGACGCCACCAGCAAGGACTTCGCGACCATCAAGGTGAAGCTCCAGCCCGAGCTGAGCAGCTTCACCCTCGGGGAAGGTCCCAAGATCGGGCCGCGGTCCGTCGACAAGCAGAAGCAGTGGACGTGCTCGGCGTTCCGCATGAGCCTGGGGCCGTTCGACATGTCCCACGTCATCTCGGTCGAGGCGTTGACCTTCAAGATCGGGGTGAAGGCCTTCCAGCAGGGCGGCTTCCAGCTGCCCGTGTACCACCCGACCAAGATCGAGCTGCCGAAGCTGGTCTTCACCATGCCGATGAAGTACGCGCGCCCGGTCGTCGACTGGTTCAGCAGCGCCGTGGGCGAGCAAGGGAGCACGGACAACGACTACGAGCTCGACGGCTCGCTCGAGTTCCTCGATCAGTCCCGATCCAAGACGATCTACGAGATCGAGTTCGGCGAGGTCGGCCCCGAGAAGATGACGATCCTCAAGAGCGAGGCCAACAAGAACGACACCATGAAGGTCAAGTTCGAGGCGTACATCTCGCGGGTCAAGCCGGCCAAGGACATGGCCGGCTTCCTGTGAGCGCGGGCGCCGTCAGGGGCGCGCCACCAGCACGTACAGATCGTAGAGGGCGTGGGCCCACACCGCGTGGGCGAGCGAGCGGTACCAGAAGATGAGGCCGAAGGCGGCGCCGGCGAGGGCGCGGAACGCGAACACCCGCTGATCCCACGGCTCGCCCGCCCAGTGGTGGGCGGCCGAGAACACCAGCGACGACGCGATCAGCGCGACCAGCCACGCCAGCCGGGGCGGGACGCCGGCGCGACCGAGCAGCAGCGCGCCGCCGGCGAGGCCGAGCAGCCGGAACAGCAGCTCCTCGTGGAGGCCGGCGCCGATCGCCGCGACCACGCCGCCGGCGGCGCCGAGGCCGAGCACGCGGGTGAGCAGGACGTCGATCACCGCGGCCAGCGTCATGGCGTAGATCGCGGCCTCGATCACGACCGGGGTGGCGATCTCGAGGGTCAGCGCGCCGCGCCGCCCGGCGCGGGCGACCCAGACCAGGAAGCCGACGCCGAGCGCGACGTAGACGAGCAGGTAGGTGGTGCGATCGTGGCCGCACAGGCGCCACAGCGCGCGGGTCGGCACGTCGACGGCGCTGACGGTGCCGACCAGCAGCGCGCCGATGCCGTAGGCGAGGACCAGCGGAAAGCACAGCGCGAGGCTGGCGCCGAGATCGCCGTGGCCGGCCCAGGTCGCCGGCCGACGGACCTCGGCGCGGGCGCGGCGCGGCTGCGGACGCGCGCGCGTCACGAACGCCTCCCCGGCCGGGCGCGGGCCGGACGCCGGCGCGCCGGCGCGCGCTGCTGCTGGCGGCGGACCCCGGGCGTGCTGTCCGGCGGCCGGACCGTCACGACCAGCGCGTCGTCCCAGCGCAGGACGCGGGCGGCGACCCGCCGGACCGCGGCGCGACCGACGGCGGCGCGGGCGGCGCCGCGATCGAGGCCGGTCAGCTCGGCGATGGCGAGGTCGTCGGCGCGGGCGGCGGGCGTCGCCGCCGGGGCGAGGGCGGCGAGCGCAGCGGTCACCTCGGCGTCGGTGGGGCCGGCGGCGACGAGCGTGTCGAGGGCGGCCCGCACCGCGTCCAGGTGGACGTCGGTCGGCGGCGCACCATCGAGCGCGATGGCCAGGTAGCCGGCGTCGGGGGCGTCGGCGGCGGTGACCGCGACGGCGCGGACCGCGCCCGGACCGAGCGCGGTCGCCAGGCGGCCGCGCGGGCCATCGAGGATCGCGGCCAGCACGTCGAGCGCGGCGCGGTCGGCGTCGGTCGCGGCCAGGCCGGGCAGGCCGATGACGACCGCGGTCGCGTCGGCCGGACCATCGACGAAGACCTGGCGCGGCGTCGACGCGGGCGCGGGCGGCGCCGCGGGTGGAGGCGGCGACGCCCGGCGCGCCGGGACGCGCGCGCCGTCGACGCGAGCGCGGACCGCGGCGATCGCCGCGGCGGGATCGACGTCGCCGACCACGGCGATCACGGCCGCGCCGGGGGGGTGACGCTCGGCGAACACGCGCGCGAGATCCTCGCCGGCGAGGGCGTCGAGATCGCCGGCGGCGGTCAGCGGCTGGCGGCCCAGCGGGTGGGCGCCCCAGCGGGCGGCGAGGTAGGCGCCGAAGCCGGCGCGCGCCGGGCTGCCCGCGACGCCGGTGGCGAGCGCGCGCAGGCGCTCGCGCTCGCGGGCGATCGCCTCGGCCGGGAAGCGCGGCGCGGTCAGGCAGTTGGTGACCACGGCGAGGCCGTCCTGCCAGGCGGTGCTCGGCCAGGTCGAGCGCAGCCCGAGGCTCCACCGGCCGGCGATCCCGGCCAGCTCGCCATCGAGCCCGTCGACCACGGCGGCGACGTCGCCGGCGCCGCACGCCGACGGCAGCACCGCCGCGAGCAGCGCGGTGGTCGCCCGCGCGTCGACCGGATCGCGGGCGAAGCCACCCGGCCAGGCGACGCGGATCGCCACCCGGGACGCGCCGGGGACGCGCGCGGCGACCACGCGGACGCCGCTGGCCAGCGTCGCGCGCGTCGGCGCGACCGGCCGCGCCCGCGGCGCGGGTCGGGCCGGCGCGGGCGGTGGCGGCGCGCGGCGGGCACGACGGACCGGCGGGCGTCGCTCGTCGGTGATGCGGACCGCCCGGCCCGGATCGAGCGCGCCGAGCGCGCGCCCGACGTCGGCGGCGCCGACCTGCGCGACCCGGGCGTGGAAACGCGCGACCCAGTCGACGTCGCCGGCGAGGTGGTGGCCCACGGCGAGCTCGCTGGCCCGGCCGCGGACCCCGGGGATCGGGCACCCGACGCGGGCGCGGGCGGCGGCGAGCGCCGGCGGCGATGCGGCGCCGAGCGCCCGCAGGGCGGCCGCGACCGCGGGGCGCGCCGGCGCCACGCCGCGTCCGGTCAGCGCGAGCACGCCACCGCCGGCCAGCAGGATCAGCTCGACCGAATCGAGGTTGGCGTCGAGCCACGGCGTGCACCCCGCCGCCAGCGCCGCGGCGACCGCGAGCTCGGCGGCGGCGGCGGACACCAGCCGGCCGACCGGGAGGCCGATCGCCCACCGACCAGGCGGCGCGGCGGCGACCGCGGGCGCCGCCACGGCGGTGACGGCACGTTCCGGCGGGTGCGGCCGCCACGCGGGCGCGGGTCGGCGCGTCCGCCAGGTCGGCGCGTGCGCCCGCTGGACCGCGTCGACCGCCGCGCCACGGACCACGAGGGTCGTGCGGGCCGGGCGGTAGCTGCGCCGCCAGAAGCGAGCGACCGCATGGGGCGCCGCGGCGGCGACCGCGCCGGTCGACGGCAGGGCGCGCCCCGGCCACACGGCCGCGAGGAGGACCCGGGCCAGCGGCGGCGGCGCCGGTTCGGCCGCGATGGCGCGGCGCTCGCGGTCGAGCAGCGGCGCGAGGGCGTCGCCGGGGTCGGCGGCGAGCGCGTGGTCGATCGCCGCCAGCGCGGTGGCGAGCGACGCGGCGTCGGGCACGACCGCGCGGAACACGGTGGCATCGGGAGTGACCCAGCCATCGAGCGCCCCGCCCGCCGCGGTCAGGCGCGCGCCCGCGACCTGCTCGGCGTGCGCCAGCGCGACGTGCTCGGCCAGGTGGGCGAGGCCGGCCGCGCCGGGCTCCTCGTCCCCGGCGCCGCTCCCGGTCCAGGCCTCGACGGTGACCGGGCCGCGCGCGCCGTCGGGCTCGACGATCAGCGCGGGACCGCGGTCGGGGGACGTGAGCAGCATCATGGTCGTCGCCGCGCCGCCGGTGATCACGCCGGCGGCGAGCGCCAGGGAGGCGCGCCAGCGACGATAGACACGATCGGTAGGCGGGGGCACGTTTCGGCCGCAGCATACCCGTGAAGCCGCGGTGATGACTTCCATCACGTGAGCTGCCTTCCAGTCCTGCGAGCCCCGGTCAGTCGATATGATCGCGGGCCATGAAGCACCTCAACTGGCTTGCTGTCGTCGGAGCGCTGGTGGTCGCCGCCTGTGGTGACGACCCGGTCGACGTGACCGGCAGCTACACCGTGGCGCTGACCAACCGCGAGAACGGCTGCAACTTCCAGAACTGGGCGGTCGGCGACACCACGCAGGGCGTGGGCGTCGACATCACCCAGAGCGCCGACCAGGCCAGCGCCAGCGTCCAGGGGGTCGCCGGCGGCTTCCTCGACCTCTGGCTGGGTGGCCACGTGTTCAGCGGCACCGTCGACGGCAACGACGTGCGGCTGACCATCGTCGGCACCCGCGCCGGCAGCATGGGCGCGTGCGCGTTCACCTACGACGCCGAGATCGCCGGCACGCTGACCGGCGACGCCCTGCAGGGCAACCTGCGCTACAAGGCGAAGACCAACGGTGCTCCCGACTGCGGTGCGCTGACCGGCTGCGAGAGCCGCCAGGAGTTCTCCGGCGCCCGACCGCCTCGCTGACGGCGAGCGTGTCCGCTCCGGTCACCGGCGCCGACGTGAGGTAGGCTGCGCCCGTGGCTCATCTCCCGGCCGGGATCCCGGTCCTCACCACCGCACGCCTGCGTCTGCGACCCTACACGCTCGCCGACGCGCCGGCGGTGACCGAGCTGGCCGGGCATGCCGAGGTGAGCCGGTACCTCATCCACGTGCCCCACCCGTACCCGGCGGGCCTGGCCGAGACGTGGATCGCCGCCCAGGCCGATGCGTGGTCGCAAGGCCTCGGCGCGACCTGGGCGGTGACGCGACTGAGCGACGGCGTGCTGCTCGGCACGACCAGCCTGCGCTGGGTCCGTCGCCACGATCACGCCGAGCTCGGCTACTGGCTCGGCCGCGACCACTGGGGCCACGGCTTCGCGGTCGAGGCCGCCGGGGCGACCCTCGACTACGCGTTCGTCGGGCTGCGCTGCATGCGGGTGTTCGCCCAGTATCTGCGGGGCAACGAGCGGTCGGCGCGCGTGCTGACCCAGCTGGGCATGACCCCGGAGGGCATGCGCCGGGCGCACATCAAGAAGGGCGGCGAGTACCTCGACTGCTACCAGTTCGGCATCCTGCGCAGCGAGCACACCGCCCGACGGCGCTGACCGAGCTCAGGGGACGACCGGGCCGCCGCCCGAAGCCCCCTCTGGGGGGCAGCCCTCCATCGACATGCGCATCGGCCAGCCGCCGCCGAACCGGCGCAGCCCGTGCGCCTTCTCGTCGCCGAGCTTGGCGGCGAGCTGGCGCTCGGCCTCGTTGCCGAGATCGGCGAGGGCGCGGAAGTAGCGCTCGTACGGCGACAGGCGGGCGGGGTCGGCGGGCGGCGCGACCAGGCCGGCGCGCTCCTGCGAGAGCCGTCGCTGCAGGCCCTCCGGCTCGCCGTCGGCGGCCTTGTCCTGCAGCTCCTGCCCCATCGCGTAGGCCGACAGCTGGTCGGCGCCCTGGGTGTCGCCGGTGCCCTCGAGGTACCAGCCGCGCACGCGGCGGCGCCAGTCGGCGGTGAGGTCGACGAACACCTGGTTGGCGACCGCGACCTCGGCGTCGGTGAGGCCGGCGGACTTGGCCATGTCGGGCGAGATCTGCAGCGGCTGGCCGCGCATCACCGGCGGCAGGTCGATCTGAACGCGGCAGTCCTTGGCCCACGCGAGCAGCTCCTCCTTGCTCGGGTCGACCCACGAGCTGTCGTCGCCGGGCCGGCCGCCGGGCCCCCGCTTACCGCCCGCCGCGGGCCCGCCCGCGGCCTCGAGCTGCTTCAGCCGGGCCGACAGCGCGGCGATCTGCTCGCGCTGGGCCTTGTCGCGGACCAGCAGCTCCTCGCGGGTCGCGGTCGACGACGGCTCGGCGGGGACCTCGATGGCGGCCGCGGCGACCACCGGCGTGGCGGCCTCGACGGTCGGCGTCGTGCCCGGGGTCAGGGTCGCGCGCTCGCCGGCGACCACCTCGGTCTTGCCCGCCGGGCTGGCGACCAGCACCTTGCCCTCGTAGACGGTGACCACCGCGAGGGTGGCGATGGCAGCGCCGGCGGCGGCGCCGATCAGGGCTTGCTTCGATGGCTTCATGGGCAGCACCTCCACGCGAAAACAGGTTCCGGTGACCCGCACCTCGCCGGCCGGCGTGGTCACGGTGAACGGACCGCCGGGATCGACGCGGTAGAACACGTCGCCGGCGTCCTGGTGGACCAAGGCGGCGGCGCCGGCGCGCCGCCAGCCGAGGATCGCGCCCGGCTCGGCGACCGCGACCCCGCGCCCGCCGAGCACGATCGTCTCGCGGCCGGTGATCGTGCGAGCCGCCACGGTGATCGGCGGCGGCGCCGACGCCGGCCACAGCAGCAGCGCGGCGACCACGCCGACCGCGACGCCGGCGACGGTCCACGTCGGCCAGCCCGGCCGCGGCCGGGTCCGCGCCGGTGCCGGCGCCTCCGACTGCGCGGCGATGACGCGGTCGGCGAACCCGTCGGGCGGGCCCGGCGGCTGCCAGCGGCGCAGCGCGGCGTCGACGTCGGCGTCGCCTCCGCCTCCGCCTCCGCCCGCTCCGCTTCGTTCATCGGCCATCGTGAACCTCCGCCAGCGCCGTGCGCAGCGCGGCGCGGGCGCGCGCCAGCCGCGACTTCACGGTGCCGAGATCGATCTCGAGCGCGCGCGCGATGTCGGCGTAGTCGAGGCCGTGCAGCTCGCGCAGCACGAACGCCGCCCGGTACTCGGGCGACAGCTCGGCGAGCGCGCGGTCGATGGCCTGGGCCAGCTGCCGGCGGGCCAGTGCGTCGTCGGCGCGATCGCCGGCGGCCACGTCGTCGACCGCGATCGGCGCCGCCCCGCGCCGGCGCAGCTCGTCGACCGCGCGGCGCGACGCGATGGTGAGGATCCAGGTCGACAGCCGGGCCGGCCCCAGCGGCGCGAAGCCGGCCAGCTGGCGGAACACCGCCAGGAAGGTCTCCTGGGCCAGGTCCTCGACCAGGGCTCGGCGGCCGCCGCCGAGCAGGCGACCGAGCAGCGCGAACACCGGCCCCTGGTAGCGCTCGACCAGGGCCCGGCACGCCGCCGGATCGCCGCGCTGGGCGCGCCGGAGCGTGACGTCGTCCAGCTCGGACGTCACGTCGGCCGGCGGGTCTCGCGGGGCCAGGGCCACGGTCACGAACGCTTACTCGATCGGCCCCCGAAAAGGTTCCCGACAATTTCGGGCCCAGCCCTTGCTGTCGACCCACGTGGGTTGCCCACGTTCTTTGCTTTCGCGAGGTTAGGCCACCGCCATGTCGACAATCGCAACGTGCTGCCGCATCGCCTTGTGGCTCCTCTCCGCCGTGACCGCGGCGGCGGGCGCGGCCTGCAGCAGCCCCCCGACC
>Ga0247822_10000601_pt1 | contig 19972 bp, 22 predicted proteins | sample 13C_Cellulose_Da_FD_192423 | JGI IMG/M metagenome (GOLD analysis project Ga0247822, IMG submission 192423) | Soil microbial communities from agricultural site in Penn Yan, New York, United States - 13C_Cellulose_Day30 | ecosystem: Environmental > Terrestrial > Soil > Agricultural land | place...
CCCCCGCCCCTCCCCTCAAGGGGGAGGGGAGCAGAGAGCGAGAACACAGTTGCCAGCTTTCGCTGGGATGACATCGATTGGGTGGAGAACGTTGGGGGAGGACAGCCTATGAAAATCACCGAGATCGAGACCTTCACCGTCGGGGCTGGCTGGAAGAACTGGCTGTTCGTCAAGGTGCATACCGATGACGGCATCTACGGCATTGGCGAGGGGACGCTGAACGGCTTCATCGCTACCACCGAGGCGGGCGTGCATGAGCTGAAGCATCTCGCCATCGGACAGGACCCGCGCCGGATCAGTTCGCTGTCGAAGCGCATGCTCGACAGCGTGTCGCTCGATGGCGGCCATATCCATCGCACGGTGATCGCCGCGGTCGAAGTCGCCTGCTGGGACATCCTCGGCAAGAGCCTGGGCGTGCCGATCCACCAGTTGCTGGGCGGCCAGGTGCGCGACAGCGTGCTGGGTTACGCCAATGGCTGGTATCGCACCGAGCGAACGCCGGAGAACTTTCTCGAAGCTGCCAAGGCGGTGCTCGCCAAGGGCTTCAAGGCGTTCAAGCTCGACCCGTTCGGCACTGCAAAGGGCTTCATCTCGCGCGACGAACTGGAGCTCAGCTACGACATCTGCCGCATGCTGCGCGACAAACTGCCGGCCGACACCCGCATCCTCATCGACGTGCATGCGCGCTTCACCGAGATCGCCGCGCTGAAGGCGGCCGAGCGCTTCGCCGACCTCGACATCTACTGGTGGGAGGAGCCGACATCGCGCGACCGGCAGGAGACCGTGCACGAAGTCGGCCACCGCTCGCCGATCCCGGTGGCGACCGGCGAGATGTACGACACCGTCGGGCAGTTCTATGCGCTCGCCGCGGGCGGCGGGGTGAACATTTTTCAGCCCGAGCCGATGTCACTGGGCGGCATCGGCCCCTCGATGCAGGTCGCGAACCTGGCGCTGGCGCATGGCAGTTACATCGCTCCGCACCAGAGCGGTGGTCCGGTGGCGACGGCGGTGTGCCTGCAACTGGCGGCGGCAGTGCCGAACTTCCTGATCCAGGAGCATTTCGACGCCTTCAACGATGCGTGGACGTTCGACCTCGTCACCTGGCGGCCGACGGTTGATCCGAAGAACGGGCATCTGTCGCTGCCCGATGCGCCGGGGCTCGGCATCGATCTCAACATCGATGCGATCAAGGAGCACCCGTACGATCCGAATGCCTATCTCAACGTGCATACCGAGGGGTGGGAGCAGCGGTTGGGGACGGACGCGCAGAACAAGGCGAAGACCAAGGTTTGACCTGTCGTGAGGAAGGCTCCCCTCACCCGGCCTTTGGCCGACCTCTCCCCCAAAGGGAGAGGTGACGGTGTGGCGAGATCGTGCCCTCGCTCCACCTCTCCCTTGGGGGAGAGGTCGCCGCGCTAGCGGCGGGTGAGGGGGCCTTGGCCGGGCTCAGGCGCTCTCCCGATCCACAATCTCGAACCCCAGGCTGGTAATCGTCGCCAGCTTCTGCTTGCCGCCGAGCCGGTCGAGCAGCTGCCGCACCGCTCGCCGCCCCATCTCGTAGCGGTTCACCTTCACTGTGGTGAGCGGCGGGTAGAGTTGTGCCGCGAGGTCGACGTCGCCGTAGCCGGCGATGGCGATCCGGCCGGGGATGGCCCAGCCGCGGCGGTGGCACTCCTGTACGGCGCCGATCGCCAGCGTGTCGGATGAAAAGAAGATCGCATCGATTTCCTTGTGGCGCTCGGTCAGCGTCGCCAGTGCCTGCGCACCGCCGGCTGCGGTGATGGGCACTTCCACTTCCATCGAAGCGTGGTTCCTGATGCCGAGTTCGGTGAGCGCGGCGTGGTAGCCGGTGCGCCGCTGCTGCAACCGGTCGTTACCGTGGATCGGCGTCGAGACGAAGCCGATGCGCTTGTAGCCTTTGGCGGCGAGATGCATGGTCATGGCGTAGGCGGTCTCGAAGTTCGAGACGCCCACCACCATGTCGATCGGTTGCCGGCCCTTGATCTCGGAGATCTCGACCACCGGCGCGCCGCTCGAGACCAGCAGTTGCCGCGCCACCTCGCTCTGCACGAAGCTCTGGAGGATCATCCCCGCCGGTCGCCAGCCGAGGAGGGTGCGGATCGAGGCTTCTTCGGCTTCGGTGGTGAACTCGCCCTGCACCAGCAGCATCGAATAGCCGCCCTGGTGACACTCGTCCGACATGCCCTGCACCTGCTCGGCAATGCCCGAGTTGATCAGCGGTGGCACCACGGTGCCGATCATCCGGCCGTTGCCCTTCATGCTCGAAGCGAGCCGGTTGGGGACGAACCCCGCCGCTTCGATGGCTTCGAGCACCTTGGCGCGGGTGGCCGGCGCGACCATGTCGGGGTTGGACAGCACGCGCGAAACGGTCATCGGGGCAACGCCGACGCGCTTGGCGATCTCGCGCACTCCCAACCGCTCCAGCGGCTTCTTCTCGCCGCCGTCTTCCGACCTGGCCATGCGCTACTCCCAAAAACCGGGCCGAACCATAGTCGTCACGGGCGCTTCGCGCCAGCATCGGGGGCTCAGGCGACGGCCGGGACAGCAGGTGCGTAGCGGCTCCGGCTTAGATTCGGAACGGCTCGAAGCGAAGCGTCCCCTCCGCACTCTCGCCCGGCGCCAGCACGATCACGCCATCCTCCGCATCCCCGAAGCCCTCGGGTCGGTTGAACGCGCCAGACGCGTTGGTCTGGGGTTCGACGCAGAACACGTCGAGCGCCGGATCGGCGTAGAACATGACGTGCTTGTAGGGCGCGTCGCCCTTCATGGTGATGCCCGCGCCGCGGCTGGGGAAGCTCACCGTGGCGCTGCCGTCCCAGCCGCCGTAGTCGCTGCAGCGCCAGTATTTCGGCAGCGGCTGCGTGGTGTCGAACGACACTTCCGGCGGCAGGGTGATGCGCTGGCCGATCATCCCTTCGGGTTCGTTGAGGTGGAAGGTTCGGGCCCGGAACTGCACGGTGGTGTCCGCATCCCGGTCGAACCAGGGATGATGGCCGAAGCCGAAGGGCATGGTGCGTTCGCCGGTGTTGGTCACCCGCGTCACCAGTTCGAGCCCGGCATCGCTGAGCGCGAACCGCTGCTCGGCGCGATAGGAGTAGGACGAGGGATCGGCCACCGCCAGTGACAGCACCGCGCTTGCCGGGCCGGCCTGTTCGGCAGTCCACGGCCGGTGCCAGGCGGTGCCATGCACGTGGTAGATCTCGGGCGGGTTGTTCGCCGCGAACTCGTAGCGGTGCCCCTCGAACTCGAAGGCATTGCCGCCGATCCGGTTGGCGAAGGGGATCATCGGGAACGACGCCACGCCCAGCACATTGCCGGCTTTGCGGCTGGCATCCGAGAGCGGCCGCATCACGTCGATGCCGTCGATCTGGAAGCGCGCGATACTGCCGCCGATCGCCGGCGCCAGATCCACCGCGAGCCGGCCGGCACGCAGTTCCAGATGCTCAGAAATTGCGGCCATAGCCGGCACTCCATCCGCCGTCGACCGACAGCATTTGCCCAGTGGTGTAGGTGTTGAGCGGGTCGCAGAAGAACAGCACCGTGTCCGTGACTTCGGCCACGGTACCCGGCCGCTTCACCGAGGCATGCCCGAGCATCGCCGCATCGCCTGCGACCAGTGGCTCGCCGACGGCGCCGACGCCCACGGCGTTCACCAGCACCTTCGGCCCCAACTGCATGGCCATGGTGCGCACCGTCGCCATCACCCCGGCCATCGCCACCGAGAATTCCGGATGGCGTCGCATCGGCATTCCCGCCGCGGCCGAGACGAGGAACAGGATGCGGCCGCTGCCGCGTGCGAACATGGCATCGCCGGTCGTGCGAGCCGCCTGCAGCAGGGGCGTCGGATCGTATCCGCCGATCGGCAGCAGCGGCATCGACACGATCAGGAAATCGGGCAGCGAAGCGGCGGCGTCGACGGTCGCGCCGTTGGCTTGCAGCGCCTCGAGGGCGGCCGTCGCGACCGGGTTCCGCTCCCCGCGCAACTCGACGAGCGTGTTCTTGAGTTCAATCCGCATCATCGGCCTCACATCATGTAGCCGGCGGTCCAGCCGCCATCGACGGCCAGAACCTGGCCGTTGATGTAGCTGGCGCCGGGGGAGCTGAGGAACAGCACCGCCTCGGCGATTTCCTCGGGCGTGCCGGGGCGGCCGAGCGGCAGGTGCTGCATGAATTCGGCAGTGCGTCCGGCGAACTTGCCGTCGGCGCCGTAGAACAGCGAGCGCGTGCCCTCGGTCATGATCGAGCCCGGCGCGATGGCGTTGGTGAGAATGCCTTGCGGCCCCAGTTCAAGCGCCATCGAACGGGTCATGTGGATGATGCCGGCCTTGGCCGCGACGAACGGGCTTTGCAGCCGCATCGCCGCCAGTCCCACCACCGAGGCAATGTTGATGATCCGCCCGCCTTCCCCCTGCTTCACCATCGGCTGCAGCGCCGCATGGCTCATCAGGTAGAGCCCGTCGAGGTCGATGCGGGTGATCCGCTCCCACTCCTCGAGCGGGAAGGTGTCGATGTTCACCCGATGGACGAAGCTGTTGACCCCGGCATTGTTGACGAGGATGTCGACCCGCCCATAGCGGGCGATGGTCGCGGCGACGCCGGCCTCGGTGGAGTCGCGGCTGGAGATGTCGATCACTGCCGCCATGGCGCCGGGGAGGGTGGCCGCGTAGGTCTCGGCGCCCTCGCGGTTGATGTCCGCGATCACGACGCTGGCGCCGTTGTCGCTCAGCCGTCGGGCGATGGCGCGGCCGATCGCTCCTGCGGCGCCGGTGACCAGGGCCACCCGCCCGTTCAAATCTACCTGCATGTCGGTGACCCTCCTGACATGCTATTATAATAGGTTGGAGGCGGTGGCAATCGACGTTGGTGGGCGCGTCAGCGCCGGAACCCGCGCCTCAGGTCACTGACCTGTCGTCTCGCCGCGCTCTGCCTCGACCGCGTTGGCGGCGACGTCGCGCCCTTCCGCCCGATCGCGATAGAGCGCCGCGCGGGCGAGGAGCATCAGCGTGATCGGGGTCGTGATGGTCACGAAGATGAGGATCAGCAGTTCGTGGAGGACCGGGCGGGCCTCGCTCACCGAAAAGTAGATCATCGAAGCGAGGAGGATGAAGGCTGCGCCGAAGCTGGTTCCCAGCGTCGGGGCGTGGATGCGCTGGTAGAAGGTGGGAAAGCGGGTCAGCCCGATGGTGCCGGCGAGCGTTATCAGCGCGCCGACGAGAAGGCAGATTGCTACGAGGATGGCCGCCCACTCGGGCAGTGCGTACAGCGCGTTCATTCGATCACCTCGCCGCGCATGAGGAATTTGGCGAGCGCGGCAGTCGCGACGAAGCTGAGCAGCCCGATCACCAGCGCCGCCTCGAAGTAGATGGTCTGTGACGTGCTGATGCCGAAGGTCACGAGCATCAGCATGGCGTTCAGGTAGAGGCTGTCGAGCGCAAGAACCCGGTCCTGCGCGCGCGGCCCCTTGATGAGACGCCAGCACGACAGGCACATGGCGATGCCGAGCACCAGTTGCGACGTCGAAATGGCCAGGGAGAGGATCGTCGAGGTCATCGGAAGATCTCCAGGAGCAACGCCTCATAGGTGCGCTTGATCGTCTCGGCCCAGGCAATTCCGTCACCCGTGTCGAGGACATGGACGAGCACGGTATTGTGGGTCGAGCTGTGGCTTACCCAGGCGCTGCCGGGCGTCGCCGTGATGATGCAGGCGAGGATTGCGAGGGCGTTCGGGTCGCGCAGCTCGAGCGGGATCGTGACGAACACCGACTGGGGCTCGCGACGACCCAGGACCAGCAGGAGCACCGCCAGGTTGGAGCGGCAGATGTCCCACAGCACCAGCGCGACGAGCTTGAGCACCAGATCGAACCGGCGAATCCTGACACGCGGCAGGCCCAGTGCCGAGGCGGCGCCGCAGCCGAGGCTCGCGACGATCGCGCCGAGCAGCAACTGCCCGGGGTCGATGCTGCGGGCCAGCAGCAGCCACATGGCCAGGAGGCTAAGCCAGAGGAGGGGATAGGGGAACAGCCTGGTCATCGGGACGCCTCTTTGCCTCGGTTGGTCCGCATGGCGTCAGCCCGCGGAAAGGGCGTAGAGCCCTTCCGCCATGTTTTCCATGTAAGCCATGGCCGGTGCCGCCAGCACCAGAAGCGCGACGCACAGGCCGAGGAACAGCGCGATCGGACCGATCTCCACTACGCGCACCAGGGGGACGTCTCCAGCCGACGGCACCCAGAAACGGTTGATGCCGGTGCGCAGCAGCCCCAGCATCGTCGCGAAGCCGGAGACGATGAGGAGGGCGACGAGGACCCAGGTTGAGGCGCCAACGCCTGCCCCGGTATCGCTCCCGATGACAGCGGCCATCATCATGAACTTGGCCAGGAAACCCGACAGCGGCGGCATGCCGGCCAGCAGCATGGCGCACAGGGCAAAGCTGATGCCCAGGGTGGCCATGGTGGCCGGTATGGTGATGCCCACCTCCTGCTCGCGCTCCACTTCCTGCTCGTCGCCGAACGCTTCGAGCGTGACGGCCAGGATATCCGCCTCGGGCGCGCGGCCCCGCTCCAGCAGTTCGCTGAGCAGGAACAGGCAGGCGATCGTGAGCGTCGAGATCACGAGGTAATAGACCGCGCTGGCGGTGACCGCCGGATCGCCATAGCTCAGCATGGCCAGCAGGGTGCCCGAGGATACCAGAACACCGAACCCCACCATGCGCGGCAGGTCCTGCGACGAGAGGATGCCGACGGTGCCGAAGACGATCGTGGCCATGCCGCCATAGAGGAGCCATTCGTGGCCGAAGCCCTCCGCCCCATAGGCGCCGAGCAGGACCGACAGCCGCAACAGGACATACACCCCGACCTTGCTCATGATGGCAAAGAGCGCTGCCGCGGGTGGGCTGGCCGCGGCGTAGGCAGTCGGAAGCCAGAACCCGATCGGCCACATCGCCGCCTTGCCGAGGAAGGCGATGCCGAGCAGCGCCAGTCCGGCTTCGAGGAGGCTCCGGGACTCGGCCGGGACCGTCGGCAGCCGGGCAGCGATGTCGGCCATGTTGAGCGTTCCGGTGACGGCGTAGACGAGGCTGACACCGAGCAGGAACAGCGAAGACGCGGCGAGGTTGAAGGCGATGTAGTGCAGGCCCGCGCGCACGCGGGCATTGCCCGAGCCATGCAGCAGCAGGCCGTACGAGGCCGCGAGCATCACCTCGAAGAAGACGAACAGGTTGAACAGGTCGCCGGTCAGGAAGGCGCCGTTCAGGCCCATCAGCAACAGCTGGAAGAGCGTATTGAAGTGCGACCCGCCCCGATGCCACCGGGCGGCTGCGTAGCTGATGCAGCCGAGCGCGAGGAACGAGACGAGGGCGACCATCACCGCCGACAGGCGATCACCCACGAGCGTGATCGCAACAGGAACCGGCCAGTTTCCGAGCCGGTAGACCTCGGTCAGGGACCCGTCGCCGGCGCCGAACTTCCAGAGCAGCAGCAGGCTGACGACCAGAAGCAGCAGGGTGGCCGAGATGTTGATCGCGAGCTTTGTGGCGGCGTGCCGTTCGTTGATCAGCGTCAGGATGACGCCGGCCAGCATCGGGACGACGATAGGCAGGATAACAAGGTGATCGACGATTGCTGTCATCTCAGCGCTCCCGCCCGTCGACATGGTCGGTGCCGGTCAGCCCGCGTGAGGCCAGGAGGACCACGAGGAACAGCGCCGTCATGGCAAAGCCGATCACGATGGCGGTGAGCACAAGCGCCTGGGGTACCGGGTCGGCATAGGTGGCGATATCCCGGCCCGTCTCGAGGATGGGGGCGGCATCCGACTTCAGCCGGCCGGTGCTGAAGATGAAGAGATTGACGGCATAGGAGATGAGCGAAAGGCCGATGATGACCTGGAAGCTGCGCGGCCGCAGGAGCAGCCAGATCCCCGATCCGGCAAGGACGCCGATGCTGAGCGAGATGACGAGTTCCATCAGGCCTTCTCCCTTTCAGTCATGGGAGCCGGCTTGCCCGGAGGTTGCGAGTCCCGTTTGGCGGAGCGCAGGGACTGGTGCGCGATCGCGATCAGCATCAGCACGGTTGCGCCGACGACAAGAATGAACACGCCGATGTCGAAGAACAGGGCGCTGGCAACGGGAACCCGGCCGATCACGGGCACGTCGACATACTGGAAGCTTGTGGTGAGGAACGGGTACCCGAACAACCAGGAAGCAGCGCCGGTCACAAGCGCAAGCAGCAGGCCGGTGCCGATCCAGTAGACGGGCAGGATGCGCAGCCGTTCCTCGGTCCAGCGGGTGCCGCCGGCGAGGTATTGCAGGATGAAGCCGATCGCGAGCGTGATGCCGGCGATGAAGCCGCCCCCGGGGAGGTCATGGCCGCGCAGCAGCAGGAACGCCGCGAAGGTGACGATCACCGGGAAGAGCCAGCGCATCAGGACGGAGGGAACGTAGAGGAACTCGGACAGGATGGTTCCCTCCTTGTGGTCGTCACGCTGGCTTTCGAACGCGCTCTGCACGCGTTGCTGCTCGGGACGGGGGATGCTGTCGGCAGCAGGGCGGAAGCGGCGCAGCAGGGCATAGGTGGCCAGCGCCACGATGCCGAGCACCGTGATTTCGCCAAAGGTGTCGAAGGCCCTGAAGTCGACGAGGATCACGTTGACGACATTGCGTCCGCCACCCTCCGTATAGGCTTTCTCGAGCAGGAAGCGGGCGATCCCGTCGGGGGCATCGCGGGTCATGACGGCGTAGGACAGCAGGGCGATGCCGCCGCCGGCAATCGTCGCGAGGGCCAGGTCACGCAGACGGTGCAGGCTGAAGCGGCGGAACGGATCGATCTCGCTGGTTTCGAGGCGCTGGGGCAGCCAGCGCAGGCCGAGGAGAATGAGGATGGTCGTCACCACCTCGACGAGGAGCTGGGTGAGTGCCAGGTCCGGGGCGGAATACCAAACGAAGGTGATCGAGGTGGCGAGCCCTGCGCCACCCAGCAGCATCAGGGCGACCAGCCGGTGGTACTTGGCCTGAACCGCGGCGCCGACGGCACAGGTCATGCCGACGACCCATACCAGCGCGAGCCCGGGATCGAACGTGGTTGGGGGCAGGGGGAGGAGGCCGATGCCGCCGAGCGTGGGGATTGCCGCGGCGAGCGTCGCGACCGCGACGAGGAGGACGAGCTGCGGCTGCAGCCGTCGCGTGCCGAGCAGGCGCTCGGCGGCCTTGGCCCACCGCACCGAGAGCAGGATAAGCAGGCGCTCGAAGATGCGGGGGCCGACGATATGGCCGATGAAGGGCGGGGCCTCGATCCCACGGGCGAGGTATTTCTGCAGCAGCAGGAACAGGATCACGCCTCCCACCAGCGCGACGAAGCTCATGGCCAGGGCCCAGTTGAAGCCGTGCCAGACCGAGAGGCTGTAGTAAGGCATGTCAGGCCCGAGGACCGACTTCACCGCGGTCGCGAGGAACGGGCCGATGGTTAGCCCGGGGATGATCCCGACGAGCAGACAGATGAGCACCAGGATTTCGATCGGCCGGCGCATGAGGGCGGGAGGCTCATGCGGTACACGGTCCAGCTCGGTGGGCGGAGGGCCGAAGAACACGCCGTGGACGAAGCGCAGCGAGTAGGTCACGGCAAACAGGCTGGCGACGATCGCCACGGCAGGCAGCGACACATCGACGAACGGAATGGGATTGCGCAGCGCGGTCTCACCAAAGAACATCTCCTTGGAGAGGAAGCCGTTCAGCAGCGGTACGCCGGCCATGGCGGCGCTGGCAACGATGGCGAGCGTCGCCGTGGCGGGCATGTATTTGTATAGACCGCTCAGCTTGCGGATGTCGCGCGTGCCCGCCTCATGGTCGATGATGCCGGCCGCCATGAACAGCGACGCCTTGAAGGTGGCGTGGTTGACGATGTGGAAGACGGCCGCGACGAGGGCCAACTGCGAGTTCATGCCCAGCAGCGTCGTGATCAGGCCGAGGTGGCTGACGGTGGAATAGGCAAGTAGGCCCTTCATGTCCTGCTGGAAGATCGCCGAGTAGGCGCCGAGCAGCAGGGTGGCGAGGCCGACATAGGTGACGATCCAGAACCAGGTGGAGGTCCCGGCCAGCACCGGCCAGAACACGGTCAACAGGAACACGCCGGCCTTCACCATCGTGGCCGAGTGTAGATAGGCCGAAACGGGCGTCGGCGCGGCCATGGCGCGCGGCAGCCAGAACTGGAAGGGGAACTGCGCGCTCTTGGTGAAGGCGGCGAGCAGGATCAGCAGCAGGGTCGGGGTGTAGAGCGGATCGCTCCGCACCTTGTCTCCCGCTGCCAGCACCACATCGAGATCGTAGCTGCCCACGATGTGCCCCAGCAGCAGCATGCCGCCGAAGAGGGCGAAGCCGCCCGCGCCGGTGATGACAAGCGCCATGCGGGCGCCATCGCGCGCCGCGGAGGTATGGTGCCAATAGCCGATCAGCAGGAACGAGAAGACGCTGGTCAGTTCCCAGAAGGCGACGATCTGTATCAGGTTGCCGGACAGCACAATGCCCAGCATGGCGCCCTTGAACGCAAGGAGGAACGCCAGGAACCTCGGCATCGAGTCCTTGGGCGACATGTAATAGTGCGCATACAGCACGATCAGGCCGCCAATTCCGGCGATCATGGTGGCGAAGAGCCAGGACAGGCCGTCCATGCGAGCGACGAGGTTCAGTCCGAACTGCGGCAGCCAGGTCAGTTCGTTCCGCAGAACCGTGCCGTCGGCGACGCTGCCGTAGAGCCACAGGCAGCTTGCCGTCAGCGCCACGGCGACAGCACCCGCCAACAGACTTGCAGAAGTCCGGGCGCGGGCAGGCAATAGCCAGATGGCGAGCGCCCCTATGAAGGGCAGCAGAATGATGAATGGAAGCAGCACAACACCTGACATAGTCCCACATACTGTTGAAGTCTGGCCGACGGGCAACCAAACAATAGTTGCAGAACCCTGCAGGATTGCAGTCACCTCGGGGAGCTTGAAAGGGCAGCCGCTGCCCCGGAGGGCGCGCGGGGAACGCCATGAGCTCCCCTTCGCGGTCAGGGATGGTGAAGCGACGTGGCCGCTACCAACCCACCCCTGTCTTCATGCTCCCAACAGCCAGACCTTGGGTCTATCAGCGCGTCCTGGGGTACGCCGATAACTCTCGGGTGCATGAAGGCCGTCAAGGCTCCTGGCCCGGCTCTTGCTGACGCAGGTAACCGAACCAGGCACCTAGCCTGCGGTGGGACAATCGAGCGCAAGATTCGACATGCGGACATAGAGAAGGACGAGCTTTTCGATGTCAACTCATGGGTCTGCGACCCATACGCGCGCAGGGACCGGCAGTGGCGGGGTCAGCCCAGCATCATGCGGCAGGCCGCGATGTCGTTGAGGAAGCGCGCGAGGTCGGGTTCGAACACCATCGAGGCCGCCACATCCAGGCGAAACCAGGCCCGTTCCCGCTGGTTCATCTCGTCCCAGGTCGTGTGCTCCTCGACGACGCGGAGCGCGTAGATCGTGGCCCTGGCTGGCCGCGAGCGGTTCTCGCCGAGCACCCGCACATAGCGATAGGTGCCGATCGGGGACGGCGAGACCACTCCTTCGACGCCGGCTTCCTCTCGCGCTTCGATGAGGGCTGCCATTGCATCGGTCACTCCGGCCATGGGCCAGCCCTTGGGCAGCATCCATTTCTTGTTGGTGCGCGAGGTCACCAGAAGGATCTGCAACTCGCCGCCATCGTCGAGGCGCCACGGCAGCGCCGCGACCTGCCGGTGGTCTTGCCGGTGGTCCTGCCTGTGCTGGCCAGGCGAGGCCTTGGTGCCCTTGTCGATGGTGCTCATTCCCGATCAGCCTTAGGCCGCACTCGGCGGCAAAGGGTCGTCGGCGTCCACAGGCTGCATCACGCGCAGCGCCGTCAGCATCTGCCGCCGCCCATCCGGCGCGAGCCAGGTGATGGACTGACCTCGGCGCAGCCCGATCAGCGCGACGCCGATCGGCGTCATGACCGAGACGAGGCCGCTCTCGCTGTCTGCTTCGGCCGGGAACACCAGCGTGACTTCCCGTTGTTCGCCTTCGCCAGAGCGATAGCGCACGGTCGAGCCCATGCGGACGACATCCGGCGGCAACTGCTCGGGCGCCACGACGCTGGCTCGCCCCAGTTCGTACAGCAGGGCGTCAGCGACCGGGGCCGCGGTGTCGAGTGCGGCGTGGGCCAGACGGCTGAGATGGCCGTGGTCATCGGCGGTCAGCACGATGTCCGGTGTGAGCGGGAAGCTCTGAATGTTGGTGACGTTCATGACGAGGTTTCCTCTCCGCAGGATCTACGGATGGTTCTTCGAGGTGTTTTGGGGGAGCGCGACAGGTGCGGCTTGCCCTAAGCCCGGGCGCGCCGCACCGGACCTAGGGTCGTTTGCCTTCCGCCGATAGGGTCCGGCGGACAACCAAGCACGAAGTATCTCGGAAAGTCGTCATGGTACAAAGGTAGCCCCCGGGACCGGGTTGTCAATACCGGCGCGGTGCTTGACCTTTCATCCCTAGGTCCTATGTAGGTCTCATGAGCAAGCGAAAAGTCAAAATGCCGGTGCTTGCCTGCAAGGCTCGCCCACAAGCAGGCTTCAAGCCCTAAGCCGATCCTGGCAAGTCCGGACGGGCTTAGGGATTTCCAGCAATCAGGTCGCCGTCGCGCAACGGACCGAAGGGTCCGGTGACGGCCAGTGCGCATGCCCCGCTGCGGACCCGCAGACGGCAGGTTCTTCGGGCGGATCAGGATGAGCTCACACATCAGAAGTCAGCGAACACAGGCGCGGTAGTTCCCCCTGGCCAACCATGGCGGGCAGGTCAGGGGAGCAGGCTTTCACTTCAATCCGGATGGAGAAGGTTCATGCACGATCACTACCCGACGATCCTCGCGCCGCATGATCACGATCGCCTGCAGGCGATGATGTGCACCATGATCGGCGCACGCACACCGCTGGCCGACCTGCTTCGCCGCAAGCTGAGCGCGGCCGTGGTCATGCTTGCCGCCGACATCGATGCCGATGTCGCGGCCAGCGGCCGGCGTATCCGCTTCAAGGTCGACGGCGACGAGTCCGTCGAGAGCACCCTGACCTGGCACGCCGAGGACCGCGACGACAGCGGTACCCTGTCGCTGCAACAGATGCGCGGTCTTTCCCTCCTGGGCCTTCGGGCCGGGCAGTCGATCTCGTACCCGACCGACACGCGGCGAAACGAGTTCGCCGAGATCGAGCACGTGTTCCCGGACGAGGCCGAAGCCGCGGTTGGCGATCCCGATCAGGCCGACCCGTCCCTCGCGGATCAGGCCGAGGCGTAGTCTCCCGAACGAGGGCGGGAACGCAACCGGCTCATGCTGCATCCAATGGGCAGAGTGGCGGAGGGTATCCGACACGACGAGGAGCCCAGAATGTTCAGATCCGTGTTCATCGCAGCCTTCACGGCCGTCGCGCTGACTGGCGCCGCCGTGGCGCAGGACAAGCTCAACGACGCGCAGATCGCGCATATCGCCTACACCGCGGGCCAGCTCGACATCGCTGCTGCCGACCAGGCGCTCGCAAAGAGCAAGAATGCCGATGTCATCGCGTTTGCCGAGCTGATGGCGCGCGACCACAAGGCGGTCAACGACCAGGCTCTTGCGCTGGTCGGCAAGCTCGGCGTCACACCCGAGGACAATCCCACGAGCCAGAAACTGTCGGCCGACGCGGCCGCCAAGCTCGCCGAGCTGGCGGCGCTGGATGGTGCCGCGTTCGACGTCGCCTACATCGCGAACGAGGTGAGCTACCATCAGGCCGTGAACGATGCGCTTGGCAAGGTGCTCATTCCCTCGGCCCAGAATGCGGAGCTGAAGGCGTTGCTCGAAACCGGGCTGACGCTCTTCACCGAGCATCAGCGCCATGCCGAGCACCTGGCGGCTGAGTTGAAGTGACCATGGGCAAGCCGGTCATGGCGCTGGCGGTTCTGTTCCAGCTGGCGCTTGCAGCTGCGGGCGTCGCCGCCGAGCATGTCGTCGTGGTGTCAGAAATGAAGTTCGGTCCGGTGCCGGCCGAGGTCCATGTGGGGGACACGATCATCTGGCAGAACGACGACGTCTTCAGGCACACGGCAACGGCAGAGGATGGTAGTTTCGACATCGACCTGCCGGCAAAAACCTCCGCGAGCATGGTTGTCACCGATGCGGGGAGTTTCGCGTTCTACTGCAGGTTTCACCCGGGCATGACCGGCACGCTCGCCGTGGTGCCATAGGGGAAGCGCCGGGCGCCCGGCTGGAGGAGAGACATGACGAGTGCGTTGGGTTCGACAGCCATCTCGCGCCAGGATCTCACCGGGATCGAGGACAGCGTCCTCGTCGACATGGCCCGGCTCGGCGACGAGGCGGCCATCCGCTGCCTCGTGCGCCGTCACAACCAGTTGCTGTTCCGGCTGGCCCGTTCGATCACCGGCCGGGACAGCGAGGCCGAGGACGTCGTGCAGTCGGCCTACATCGCCGCCTTCCGCAATCTCGGCAGCTTTCGGGGCAGCGCCAGGTTCCCGACCTGGCTGGCGCGGATCGCAATCAACGAGGCGCTGGCGCGGCGACGGGGCCAACGCCCGACCGTCGGGATCGAGCAGATCGATCTCGAGGGCGACCGGATCGTTGCTTTCCCAGGGTACGGCGCCCCGAACCCGGAGGAGGAGATGTCCCGCAGCGAAGCTCGTGCCCTGCTCGAACATGTCATCGACGAATTGCCCCCGCTGTTCCGCACGGCCTTCGTGCTGCGGGAAGTGGAGGGGTGGAGCGTCGAGGAGATCGCCGACCAGCTCGGCGTGCAGGCGGAAACGGTGAGGACGCGGTTGTTCCGCGCGCGCCACCTGCTTCGATCCAAGCTCGAGGACCGGCTGAGTTCCTCGTTCGCCGGGCTGTTTCCATTTGCCGGGTCGCGCTGCGAAGCCATGGCCGAGCGAGTCGTGCTGGGACTTCGCAAGACCGACAACTGAGCCGGATCGGCCTGGCTCAGGGAGCTGCTGCCGCGAGGCCCACATCGGCACGCGGGCTCCTCGGTTCTGGCGTCCGGCGCGCGATCAGCACGTCGCAGTCGACTTCGGCCAGGATCTCCATGGCCGTGCTGCCGAGCAGCGCGTTCATCACCGCGCCGTGGCCATAGGTCCCGGTGACGACCATGTCGATGTTCCGCTCGGCCGCGAGCCTGGCCAGAAGCGGGACTGGCCGTCCCAGCTTGGCAACGATCTCCACCTGAGCGGCAGCATCGCGGCCGGCGAGCCCGACGAGCAGGTTCCGGGCCTGCGCCAGCACACGGGGGCGCAGCTTGCGATCGAGTTCATCGGGCTGGCCCATGACGAGGCCGCGATAGGGAATGTCGAAGGCATTGAACAGGGTGACACGATCGGGGCCGAACAGTTCGAGGGCCAGCCGCACGGCTGCGTCGGACGTATCGGTGAGGTCGGTAGCGGCTATGACGCGCGGCGGAGCGGACGAAAGGCGCTTCTTGACCACCAGCACGGGGGCGACGGCCTTGCGGGCCAGTTCCGGCACGATCGCTCCGACATCGTCGCGACCGTAGACGTCCTCGCGGGCTATGCCGGTGACGATCAGATCGGTGCGGGCGCGCATGGCTGCGTTGGCGACCACGTCCTGCGGGCGGCCCACCTCGATCTCGATCGAGGTCTCCACGCCCTGCCACTGGGGATATTCGTACTGCAGCTTGCGGCGCGCCGCCTCGACGCGATCCGCTCCCCGCCAGAGGGATGGCTGGCCACGCTCGGGGAGGCGATCCTCGACCGCATGCACGATCGACAGACGCGCATTCCAGCGGCGGGCCAGATCCACGGCCCGATCGAAGGCACGATCGGTGCGGCCGGCGAGATCAGTCGCAAGGGTGATGTGGCGGATGTCGGTGCCGTAAGCCTGAGCCATCTCTGCGCTCCTGTCAGCTGCAGCCCTGAACGTCGGCCACGGGCCTGCGAGTGGCCTTCCTCGAGTGTGGAAAGTTCGTCTCCGGGAGCGCGTGGGGCACGCCGCTCCCGGAGGTCGCGCGGGAAACCCGCGGCGATCAGGGCAGCGTGGCGGGCAGTGCCGCGACCAGACGCGCCCTGTCATCGAGAGACTTGAGACGGATCGTCATCGCCTCGGTCTCGATCGGAACCTGCGGAGGCATGCTGTATTCGAGGTTCGGCAGGTTGGTGCTCATCCACTCCTTGAAGCGCTTGAGCTTGTTGCCACCGGTGATGGAGAAGGTGAAACCGTACTTGAACGTCATGGCCAATGTTCCTCAGTCGCGCCCGCGCGGCCCCGTCTGAGGAGCAGCGGCAGCGGTGCGCCAACGGATCGGAATCGCTCCGATCCAACCAAATGTCTGGAAGGTGAACTTGATTAACCTGGCCCGGCTCTTGCTCGCGCAGTTAGCCGAACCAGGCTAGAGGCCTATGAGGAGGCTCAGCCGCTTGGGGCCGCTATGCAAAGGATACTTCGCCATGCCCATAATGATGGCGGCTTCGCCGGGAAAGTCAACCAGCGGGCGGCTGCGACCTAAGGACCATAGCCATGTAAGCTTGACTTGCCTGGCAAAATACCTACCTTCGAAACCATGAGAATGATTGTCGCCATCGATGTCATTTCGGTACGCGCCGGGGGTCGTCTCCTCGAAAGCGTTTCGCCCTAGGCCCGCGTAACTTGCGCCCACCGGGCTTAGGCAAATGAAGCTGCAAAGGTAGCCCTGCTTCCGCCAGCAGCCAACGCGCATCCACCCATTCGTCTGGTTTCGTTGACCAGGGGCCCTCAGTCCCGGTCCGTTCTTGCGCGGGTATAGCGATGCTTTCTCATTCCCGGCCGCCCCAGATTCTCGTTGGTCGAGCCGAACACAACGCCCTTCTCGTCCTCGCCATGACCGGTTCCGGTCATACCGCCGAGGCCGCCGACGATCTGAACTACGAGCTCGACCGGGCCAAGGTCGTCGGCGACGAACTGGTCCCCGCGGACACCGTCCGCATGGGGTCAACCGTGACCTTCCGTCAGGACGGAGGGGAGCGGCGCACCGTCACGCTGGTCTATCCGGAACATGCCGATCCGGATTCCGGCCGGCTCTCCGTGCTGACCCCCATCGGTACGGCGCTGCTGGGGCTGCGCGCAGGCCAGTCGCTCCGCTGGGTGTTTCGCGACGGGAGCGCGAGCCTCGTCAGTGTTCTCTCGGTGACTGCCAACGGAGGTAGGCGATGAGTTTCAGTCTGTCGCAGGCCCTTGCCGAAACCCGCCTCCCCGACGTGCCGCCGACCATGCTGACGACGGCCGACTACTTCACGCTGCAGGCCCTGGAACTGCCGGCGACTGAAGATCGCGACCACCTGGCTGCGTTCCTGAGGCGCAAGCTCAGCACTGCGACGGTCGCGTTTCCGGCCGATATCGGCGCCGACATCGCCACGATCGGCAGCGAGTTGCACTACGTGGTCGGGAAGCGTTCGGAAAAGCGTGTGCTCGTACCGGGCAGGACCGACGAGGCCGAGAGGCTGTTCGTCGGGTCGCAATACGGATTGGCGCTGGTCGGCATGCGGAGCGGCCAGTCGATGCAGGTGGCCGGTGCAGGCGGCGAGCTCGAACGCCTGGAACTGGTGAGCATCCGCCGGGCCGCGTGACACCGCCAATGGTGCCTCCTGAAACAACAAAGCCGACGTCGGGTGACGTCGGCTTTTTCGTCTAGCGCCCGAGTGGCAGAGCAAACCACCACACGCGCCTCAGCTTCTTCTTGGCCTCGCGCAAGGCGACCTCGTGGTCCTGGGCCTCACGGGCGAGGGTTCCACGGGCCACGGCTCTGGCCGCATCGGGTCTTCTGCTGGTCAATACTCAATCCTTCGACGTGCTAGCGGGCTTCCCCCTGGGGGTCTGCGAACAGGTGGTCGGGCACCCCTCGGGGCGAGGTGTAGGACCTCCGGCACCAGGGACAGCGCTGGGCCGCCAGGGGACGGGGCGCGTTGCAGGACCGACAGTAGCGACGGGTAGACAAGTCCAGACTCCTCCGCCCCCGTGGGCCGGGGGACGACGTGGTGATTTGTTGGGAACAGCGCTTTTTGGCGCTGCCGCCACATTAGTTACAAATGTCACCGAATTGAGGCGGTCCGAACAAATACGAAAGCGCCCGGCGGGTGGTCCGGCTGGGCTTACTTGTTCCGGCGGTGGTCGGGTGGGTCGTTTCTATAGCGTTGCCAGTAACGAGAGCAAGTAGCGACAGATTCGCGGTTGCATCACCACGTTTGCAATTGCTGTAACTGGCGTCGCGACAAGCAGACTGGCGATTACGACTTGTCCTGGACGCAGTTCGTGTCGTCGGTTGGCGTCAGCCCGGGATGGCGGCGACGAGGCGGCTGGTGATGATGTCGGGGGCCGTGATGGCGGAGCCGCAGACGACGGCGAGGGCGCCCTCGGCGAAGGAGGATGAGACGTGCTCGGGCGTCCAGATGCCGCCCTCGACGATCACCGGCGCCGTCAGCTCGGCGACCATGCGGGCGACGAGCGCCAGCGGCGGGCGCGCCTCACCCTCGGTGTCAGCGGTATGGCCGACCATGGTGGTGGCGATGAGGTCGGCGCCTTCAGCGATGGCGCGACGGGCCTCCTCGAAGGTGGCGATATCGGCCATCACGAGGCGGCCCAGGCGGTGGGCAGTCGCGGCGATTTCAGCGAAGCTCTCCCCGGGCCGGGTGCCGGAGGTGGCCTGGATGGCAATGATGTCGGCGCCGGCTTCGGACAGGGCCGTCGCATCGGCCGAGGAGGTGGTTATGTAGTTGTCGAAGCCCTCGCGGTGGTCCTTGGCGATGCCGATGATGGGCAGGCCGGTGCGCGGGCGGAGGAGCCTGATCACCTCGGCGCCGTCGAGGCGGAAGCCGCCGGCGCCACCAAGCTCGGCGGCCTCGGCCATCAGGGCGAGGATATCCGGGCGGCGCAGCGGGCTTTTGGGGTTCATCGCCTGCGACGAGACGATGAGGCGGCGCTCGAGGCGCTGGAGCAGGGGACTGGTCACGACAGGTCCCCCGTGATGGTGAAGTCGACCTCGAAGCTGCGGTGCCAGGGGAAGCGGACATCGGTGATGCCGAGGTCGTCCCGTCCGGTGAGACGCTTGAGGGCGGCATCGAGGCCGGCGCCGATGGAGGTCTCGGCCGCGGCTTCTTCGGCGCGGTCGGGGAAGGTGTAGACGCCGGCGTTGAGGGGGCGGCGGGCATCGGTCATGTAGGCGAAGTCCTCGATCAGGCGATGCAGCAGTACGCGGCGAGCGGCCGTGGCGTCGAGCGTGCCGGCGGCGCGGCCGATCTGGATCGCGGCGGCAGCGGCGACCACCGAGCCGAGCGCATTGCCGGCGGTGTTCCAGCCGCCATAGGCGACGAGCTCGAGCAGGATGCCGCGAGCATGCAGTTCCTCGACAAGCAGCGGATCGGCGCCGTTGGAGTAGCGTAGGTCGGCGAGGGCGACGTCGCGGCCGGCGGCGAGCAGGCTCGCGATGAGGTCGGCGGTCCTGGTTGCCTCGGTGGTATCATCGGCGTCGAAGATCGACTGCGTGCCGTCGTGGCCCGCGGCGGACTTTTGGATCACCATGCCGCAATGGTCGCGGCGTCTGGGGTCGGGGGCGTGGACGACGAGGGCCATGGCCGCGGGGTCGGCGACGATCGCCGAACCGCTGGCGCGGATCTGGCGGTCGACGGCCTCGCGCATCGGGCTGTTCTCGTACTTGGCGATGCGCTCCATCCCCGGCGGGTCGGCGCATTCGACGGTGAAGCGCGGGGTGACGCCGAAGCGGGCGCCAAGCTGGCGGGCGACCAGCACCGCAGCCACCTCATCGGCGCCGGGGTACATCAGCACTTCTCCCGAGATCGGCAGCACGTTGGTCCACTGCTTCAGCCAGACCTGCTCGGCGGAGCCGGCGGAGTGCTCGGCGGTATCGTCGGCGGTGATCAGCAGCGGGTCGATGACGCCTTCGGAGGCGAGGGCA
>Ga0247822_10000602_pt1 | contig 19970 bp, 17 predicted proteins | sample 13C_Cellulose_Da_FD_192423 | JGI IMG/M metagenome (GOLD analysis project Ga0247822, IMG submission 192423) | Soil microbial communities from agricultural site in Penn Yan, New York, United States - 13C_Cellulose_Day30 | ecosystem: Environmental > Terrestrial > Soil > Agricultural land | place...
GTTCCGCTCGCTCGTCAGTCGCTATACCTGCTACAAGAACTGCGCGGGCTTGCTCGTCAGAGCGAGTTTCTGTTTCCAGCACTCCACACGACGCAGCGGTCAATCTGCGAGAACACCTTGAACATCGCTTTGCGCCGCATGGGATATGGTCATGACGACATGACCAGCCACGGGTTCCGGGCGATGGCGAGCACGCTCCTCAATGAGTCTGGGCTATGGCATCCCGATGCAATCGAGCGCGCATTGGCGCACGGGGAGCGAAACAAGGTGAGGGCAGCCTATCACCGCGGCGCTCATTGGGCCGAACGTGTTCGTATGGCGCAGTGGTGGTCGGACTATCTTGATCGGCTCCGGATCGGCGGGAAGGTAGTCCGCGGCAAGTTCCAGAAGCGCGCATAGGCAGGAATTGGGCCGGTTGCAGACTGGCAGCTTTTGAACATCGAGCTGCGAAAGCGGACATGGCCAGTTCGATCACACGAACGGCCGCAACTGGGCCGTTTGCTGACTGGCGGGTTTGAGGTGCAAGTCCTACGAAAGCAGACGCCCTTGCTTGTGTGAGGCACCGCCCTCCTGAGGCAGAGGCCACAGGACCGAATCCTGTCGGGTGCGCTATCTTTCAATGACTTAGTGCGGTCCGTCTCAATCCGTACGGAAAACGTACGGAAGCATCATGAGACGTGGCATCTGGGTTTATCCTCTGGGCCGGCTGGCTGCGAGTCGGAGTATCGTACATTTGGTGGAAGTTCGCGGCTGACAACTACCGAACAGGCACGGAGGCCCCGGCATAGGGATCATAAGGGGCTGGCGTGGCGGTGGGCTGCGGCTTTGGCGGCGCGGGTGGGGCAACCACCGGCGTGCCGCTGCCTCCAACGTCGCCAGCGCGCATCAGGCCTGCCGCGATAACCGGCGCTCCGAACACAACAAAGCATCCAAGGATCACGGCAGCCCCGCGTTGCAGGTTGATGCGACCCGACAGCATTCCAAACCCGATCCAGGCAACCGCGATCACCGCGACCACGGTCGCCAGCGTCCCAAGCAGCGTCCCCTGGATCCAGTGCGCCGCATCGACCAGCGCGGCCGATCCGACAGGCGTAGAGAGCGCGTCGGCCATGTTCAGCCGGCCTCACCGAGCGCACTGCCACGCACAACCTGCGACACATATCGCCGACCGCCGCTACGCCCCAGCTGCACATAGAAGTCGATGGTCGAGCGCACATAGTGATGGACGTCGCCGCGGCTGAGCTGAGTTCCGCTTTGCAGCGCGAGCAGGGTGATCTGCTCGATCGCTCCCTTGGGACTATCGGCATGCACGGTCGTCATTGAGCCTGGATGACCGGTATTGACCGCACGCAGGAATGCGAGCGCCTCATCGCCTCGCAACTCGCCAAGGATGATGCGATCGGGCCGCATGCGCAGCGAGGCCGCTACCAGATCGTTGGCGCTGACCCGCGCTTCGCCCAGCTCGCTGCGCGCCGCGAGCAGCCCGACCGCATTGGCGTGCTGGATCTGGAGTTCGGGCGTATCCTCGATGAAGATCAGCCGTTCGTCTGTCGCGATCTCCGCGATCAGCGCGTTGAGGAAGGTTGTCTTCCCGGTCGAGGTGCCGCCTGCGACCAGGATGTTCTTGCGCGCGCGGACGGCGGTCGCGAGCGCGGTCGCTATGTCGCCTGAGACAAGCGCGCGATCGATCTCCTTGTCGGCGTTCGTAGCGGCTGTTGCACGCGTCTGCGTGTCCGCAAATGCACCCGCACTCGCATAGTCCACGAGACGCAAATTGGGTGACACATGCTTGCGGATCGCGATCGCGACGCCACCCCGCGTTGCGGGTGGTGCGATCACCTGGACACGTGCGCCATCGGGCAAGGTCGCCGAGAGTAAGGGGTGCTCACGACTGATGCCCTGATGCGCAAGGGAGGCGATCTGCCGCGACAAGCGCTCAAGCATCGCTTCGTCGAGCTCGGCGCTCTCAAACCGTTCGATCGCGCCGCCGGTAGTCTCTGCCCAGATCTCATGGGGGCGGTTGACGTAGATGTCGGTAACGTCCCCGCGCGCTAGCACCTTGGCAAAGGGCGCCAGATAGGCGCGCAGGTAGACCTGTTTGCGCCGCGGCTTGCTCATCGAACGGTGCCGGCTCCGGTAAAGTCGAGGTCGCGCGCGACGAATACACTGACGCTGGTGCCGGGTTTGACGGTGAGCGTCGGGGTGATCTGTTGGGGCTGGATCGCTTGTGACGTGATGCTTGAGCCGGGGAAGGCATAGATTGCCGGGGCGCCTGCCTCGCGTGAGGCGACGTTCACACCGATGTCGAGAATAGATTGCAGGATCGCGCCGCCGAACCGCTCGAAGAAGTGCGTGTTCACCCGCGCACGAACCCCGGTGCGGCCGACGGTATCGGCGACCGGCGAGCCGATCGCGATGGTGACGCCATCGGGCCGGATCAGCCGCGTCCAGTTGATCAGCGCACGTTTCTGGCCTGCGGCATTCTCCGAGCCATATTCACCGATCAGACGGCTGCCGCGCGGGATCAGGACGCGCGCGCCATCGAACCCGCGTACGTCGCGCGAAACGACCGCGCGGGCCATGCCCGCGCGTGTTGAATCAACCCCGGACTCGAGCACGGCCTGGATCAGCGTTCCCTGCACGATCGTCGTCGAACGGTTGGCGAGCGCGCCGGCCCGCGCACGGCTGGTGTCGCGCGGCTGAGTAGACTGGCCTAGGCGGGCCGAGGCTTCACTGCTTGCGTTGCGATCAACGCTATCACGACGCGCCGGAGTGCCTTGGTCGATCACCAGTACGGCTGACCGGTCGGGGCGCGTAGGCTCAGGCTCCCGGTCGATCGGGGGGTGAGGCGGTGGCACATAGGCAGGCTGATGCTCGACCGCAGGCATGACCCGAACCGGCGCGGGTAACGCCGCGAGGGTCTGCGGTGCTGCCGCCGGCGGCGCTGGCGGTTCGGCCGGCGTCGGTGCAGGAACATAGGCTGGCGGGATGGCAAGTGCCGGCGGCGGTGCGAAGGCGCCCGGCCCGGCAACGCGCGCCGCAACTGCGGGCGCGGCAAGCGAACGGCGCCGGCTTTCAAGCACGGTGAACAGGATGACCGCGCCGATACCGGCGACGCCCACATACACCCAGACCGGCAGCTGGCGCCTGGCGACGCCGACGTTCGGGCGAACATCCTTGAGCGCGGCGGATGGCGCTGATGCTTCCGGCCTGCTCATTTCTTGGTTCCCTGCGTGACGCGGGTGGCGCGCGCGATCTTCTTGTCGATCCGGAACAGGAGCTGCCGCGCGACGCCATCGATTACGAACAGCTTGTCCTGAACCCCGCCATTGACGAGCGCTTCGCGACCCTGGTCATTGATTGCATAGACCGCGGGCATCGCGACGTTGGCAGGCCACTCGATATAGGTCTTGATGCCATCATCGCCGATCGCGGAGGGGCGCAGCTTCCTGTCGCCGCTGATACGGTAACGGGCGCTGGCCGTAATCGCCGCCTGCGAAGGGCCGGTGCCTGATTCAGGCGGCGCCGGATAGGAGAAGCGCACCGTATACGCCATCGTCGCCGAGGGCCCCGGCAGCGGATGAAGGTCGAAGGCATAGGTGCGGATGTCGGTGACGACCGTCATGTTGGTCGAGACCCCGGGCTGCACCGCCTTGATGAAGAGATGATCGCCGCGCTTGGTTGGCGAAACCATCCAGGCGGAGCTGTCGCCAAGCCCAACGCTCTCAATCCGCTCGTCCGGCGCGAACTCGACGCTCAGTTGATAGCCCGGCGCCACTTCCAGCACGACGACCTGATTGCTGCGATACTCGACGGTCTGGAGACGGGCGTCACCGCCGGTCGATTGCGGGCGATATTGCGCAAGCGCAGGGGCGGCCATGGTCAGCACGATGCAGGCTGCCACTGTTCTGAGGCACCGCTTCACGGCCGCGCTCCACCCGCCACGATCGGCATGGGCAAGGGGGACGGTGACGGTAAGGGGGCCGGTTCCTTGGGGATGGCCTCGGCGTCGCGGCGATATTGCGTGACCTGGAAGCCGAGCGGATTGATGTAGCGGTCCTCGACCTGCATCGGCTCGCCGGAGAAGCGGTAGCGGAGCACCGCGACCCACGACCCCAGAGCCTGCGGCTGCCCGCCCTGATCGGTGCGGCGCGTATCGTACCGCACCATTGCTGCGCCTTGCCCCATAGGCGTGACGCTCTTCACCTGTGTCTCAATGAGCGTCGAGCGCGGATAGCGGTTTAGCGGGCTTTCCGGGAATCCCGGCTGCATCGCCGCGATATAGCGGCTGCGCGCGCTATCCGCCGACCAAAGCGCCACCTTGCGGTAGTTGGCCTGGAGCGCATTGATGTCGAAGCTCTCGCGCGCAATCACATATTGGACGAGGAACGACTGAGTCAGGGCCGCGTCGCCGTTGATGCGTGCAGGCTCAAGCGGCTGGAGCGACTGAACGAAGCCGGTCTGCTTGTCGACCATCAGCGTATAGGGTTCGACGGTCTTGAGCGGGGTCAGGAAGATCAAGGCAAGGGCCTGGCATACCGCAACGATCGCCAGAATCCCGGCAACGATCCACGCCATGCGGCGCGAGGCGCGAAGCGAGGCGTTCTGGTCCTGCGCCCAGCTCGACGCTGCGCGAAAATAGGCTTCGCGTGTGGGGTGGTCGGGCTTCATTGCTGATCTCTCCGGCCGGCGCTCGCCGACACGCGGTTGACGGTGCGGCGCCGAAATGTGTGTCCGAGCGGCGGGGCGGCGGGCGACATCTGGTCGCGCGATACGGCGCCGACCGGGACGCGCGTGGCGATCTGGCCTGCTAGCCCGGGCGCGTCGCCCTCGCGGCGCTGGTTGGCTGCCACGGCGTCGGCGATGGCGATGGCGCGCGATCGCGCGACGATGGGCTCTTTGGAGCTGGTTGCGGGCACCTGTTGTTCACGCGGTTCCCGCACCATCTGCGGCGCAACGATGCTCGTTGCCCATTGCCAGACAACGGGGAACCGGAACCCCATCGCAACCCGCGCCAGCGCCCAGAGCATGGCAGCCAGAACAAGCGCAAAGATGCCGGTCGTCACGAGTAGTTCAACCGGGGCGTTGGGGACCGAAACCTTTGCGGCGCGCGCAGCGAGAATGTTCGAGAGCCAGGATTCGAGCAGCGCAAGCTCGATGCCCAGCACGATCGCTACGCCCAAGGCACCGAGAGCCGCCCCCAGCAGCGCGCGCAGCCAGCCTTCGAACAGGCTGCGCGTCGCGTCGAACAGCAGGAACGCGAAGAAGAAGGGCGCCAGCGCGAGTAGCAATCCGGCAAGGATGCGCACCGAGGCGAATGCCCCGACGATGCCGCCAAGATAAAGGATGCGCGAGAGCGCGAGCGCGTCGAACCCCGGCAGCACCGGCGGCGCGCGTTCCGCGCTTTGTTGCCGCGTCTGTGGTGGACCCGCGCCGTCCGCCGCCAGCGACACCAGCATCCGATCGGTCGCCTCAAGCCGAGCGACCATCCCGCCCTGCGCGCCGGGCAGGCCGCTTGGGCCCCCGATCGATGCGGTCAGCTCCGCGGGCCCCTTGAAGACCGTGTTATAGACCAAAGTCTGAAAGGGCGGCCAGCTGGTTGCAAGCACCAGCACAACCCCGATCTTGACGAACGCCAGCACGCCCTCGCGGATGCTCGGCACCTGTCCCAGCATCATCCGGTAGCCGTAAAGCGCCACGAAGATCGTGGTGAGCGCAGCAAGGATCAGCGAGAAGGTCGAGCCGGGGGCAGCCAGCGCCTGATAGCCATAGGCGCCGAGCGACTGCGCCTGACAATCGACGAACGCGAGGACGGCGCTCAAATACCCGCCGTTGATCGGCAGCGCCGGGCAGTTCATGCCAGCTCCAGCAGCTTGGGCATCCAGTCCGCCGGATCATCGCCGCTCGTGCTGCGGATTTCGTCCAGCAACCGGACGGTGCGCTCGCGGCCCGACAGGATCGTCAGCAGATCGTGTTCGCCGGTGAGGTTGAGCCGCGCGACCACGCTGTGATTGCCATGCTTGATGAGGAAGCAGTGCGCGCTGTCGGGCAGGTTGCGGATCAGCGCATATTCATGCTCGCTAAGGCCAAAGCCGCCGACATAATCCTCAGCCCGCGCCTTGGGGTTGGCCATGAAGATCTGCGTCGCGGCCTGCTCGATGATCGCGCTCGCGATACGGCTTTCGAGCGCATCCTGCGCGCTCTGGGTTGCGAAGCCTACGATGCCGTTCCTTTTGCGGATCGTCTTTTCCCAATCTTTGATCCGCCGCACGAAGACATCATCGTCGAGCGCCTTCCAGCCTTCATCCACGACGATGATCGATGGGCTTCCGTCGAGCCGTTCCTCCACGCGATGGAACAGATACATCATTGCGGGCGAACGAAGCGCCGGATCGTCAAGGATCTGGGTCATGTCGAACCCGACCGTGGGCGAGGCGAGATCGGTCAGGTCGGTTTCATTGTCGAACAGCCAGGCATACTCGCCCTCACCCCACCAGGGGCGCAGGCGTGACCACAGGTCTGCGACATGCGGGCGATGCCCGCCGCGGAACAGCTCGACCAGATAGGAAAGTTGGCGATCCTCAGGCGGCTGGAGATAGCTCGCGTCGATCGCATCCTTGACCTGCGCGACTTCCTGCGTGTCCGCGCCGCCCGCGAGCAGCGCGATCCAGTCGATCAGGAACTGGCGGTTGGCGGGCGTGTCCTCAAGCTGGAGTGGGTTGAGGCCCGCGGGCGTGCCGGGCCGCAGCACGTCATAGCGTCCGCCGATCGCGCGGATGAAGAGCTCTGCGCCGCGGTCCTTGTCGAAGAAGATGATGCGCGGATTGAACTTGCGCGCTTGCGCCAGCAGGAAGTTGAGCACCACCGTCTTGCCCGACCCAGACGGACCGATGACGGTGAAGTTACCCAGATCGCCCTGGTGGAAGTTGAAGAAATAGGGGCCGGCGGCGGTGGTCTCCAGCAGCGATACCGCTTCGCCCCAGTGGTTGCCGTTGGCCTTGCCCAGGGGGAAATTGTGGCTGCTCGCAAGGCCTGCGAAATTGCGCGTCGAGACGAGGCCGCGGCGCGCGATATATTTGAAGTTGCAGGGGAACTGCGCCCAGAAGGCGGGTTCCAGCGCCAGATTCTCGCGCACCGCGACCGCGCCCAGATCCGCGAGCGCGGCCTGCGCTTCTGCGATACCGGTATCGACCTGTTCGGGGGTGTCACCACGAATGGCGATCGTCAGATGGTGCTCGCCAAACCCGGCGCGCCCAGCTGCGACATCGTCCTTGGCGTTCGATAGTTCGGCGCGAAGGCTCAACGCCTCATCTTCGGCCGAACGCATGCGCCGCAGTGCCAGGTTCATGCGCGAGAGCGCGGCCTGGCGATCGACGAACCCGAAGCTTTGCGAGATGGTGAGTTCGAACGGCAGCCGCAGCAGATCGTCGAGCATGCCCGAGGCGGTGTGGCCCGGATAATCCTTGAGCGAGAGGATCCCGAGGTAGCTTGCCGGGTGGCTCCCCTCGGCGCCGAGCTCGACGACCTCCTGGCCAAAGCTCACCCGCCGCCAGGGGATGAACTGCCCCAGATCCTGCTCGGGCAAGAACATTGGGCGCATCTCGCCGTTGAACAGATTGGCCAGAAACTCGATCGGTTCCGAGCAGTCACCGTGACGGCTCGCGTAGACCCCGAGCAGGCGCGGATCGTAGTTGCCGAGCGCCGCCATCAGCGCTTCGCGCGCGGCGTCGAGTTCGCGAAGCTCGGAGGCTTGCGCGGCGACACGATCGACCGTCGCGCTGCCCAGCCAGGAACGCAGCCGATCGAGCACACCCAAGCGCCCTTGGACCGGGCGGCGGATCAGCGTCAGGAATAGCTCGTTGACGTAAAGCTGCTTGGTGGCGAGGCGCGCGCGCCAGCGGTCGTCGAGCTGCTTTGAAAAGGCGTCGGGAAACTCCGGCGTGAGTTCGGCATCGACCCGCCGCCGCACGACGTGATGATAGAGCGCGAAGCGTGACGTGCCGACCGCTTGCAGCATCGCGTCGCGCAGATGCTTGCGATAGTCGAGTTCCTCGCTGTCCGCGGTCTCGAAATGTAGCCCGCGCAGATGGATGATCTGCATCAGCAGACCGTCACGGGTCTGGAGCGTGTGTTCGTTGATGTGGCAGGCGTAGGGCAGGTGGTCGCCTGCCGCCTTCTCGCGCGCCATGACCTTGGGGTCGCTGGTCAGGGGCGGTAGGAATTGCATCGCCACACGCCATGATTGCGAACCCGGGGGCAGCGCCCGACGCGTGCCAGCCAGAGGTCAAAGAAGCGGGGTTCGCGCAGGCACGCGAGAACGCCAACGCCATGAACCACGAGCGCAAGGGCGACGACCCACGCGGAGCGGAAGACCAAGAACAGCTCGGTCGCGATCACGGCATTGGCGACGAACCAGGTATAGGTGACGCCCGCGAACATCTGCGGGCGCGTCAGCGCCACAAACACCCTATCGCGTTCGAGTCCGTTCAAGTCAGTTACCGAGCGTCGCGGTCGATTGGATGCCGGCGACGATGCTGGCGGCACCGAACAGGATGAAGCAGCCGAGGATCACCGTTACGCCATAGCGCCAGTTGATCCGCCCGGTCAGCATCATCAAGCCAACCACGGCGACTGCGATCACTGCAACGACGGTGGCGAGCGTTCCGAGCAGGGTGCCTTGGAGCCATTGGACTGCGGACACGAGAACACCTGACCCGGCGGGGTCGCCAAGCGCTTCTTGGGCGCTGGCAGATGTTGCCGCGAGCGCAGCGCACAGCGCCGCTGCGCAAGCATGCGGAATACGAACTCGAAACACGATTACCCCACCCTGATTCAGCGCCTCGCGACGCGGTTTTCCGTTAGCAGTCGCCCGAGTTGATGTTGATCCGGTGCCAGCGGCGCACGTCCGCTGTCGCCACATCCGCATCCCATCCTTTCAAGCAGCCGCGGCGGGCGCATAGCGCCCCCGCCGCCTCGAACTGACCGGAAGTCAAGGAATCGCCAGAAACGCGTTGATCTCCGCGTTGGCCGTTCCCGTCGCACGGATTGTCTCTTGAAGGGCGTCCAGAATGTACGGATCGTTGGTCGTTGATGTTTGATCCGCTTCTGCCCAGTCATAGGGGTTTCGGCTATTGACGCTCGATACCACCGCGTCCTTCGCGCCGAGCGAATTTAGTGCTGCGGCGATGAACGCAAATCCAGTAAATTTGTTATCTTTGAACACGAGCTGACCATCGGTATAAGTTGTGCTCATCAGGCTTGCTGGCAGCCTGATCGTGTCGTGCTCACCTTCAAGTAGAACCGCGATCCTGCTCCAGAAACGGTTGGCATCTGCGCCATTCGGGTTGGCGATCACCTGAGTATTAAAGTCGGCGGCAGTGCTCGGCAACTGATAGGTCGGTGTCCCAAGCGGGTAATGCGCCGATAGCCGGAGCGCATATTCTGCCAGCCGGGCGGTGGGTTCCGCTACCCAAGAACGTTTGAAGAGAGTCTGTCCGTACTGGTACAGGTGAAACATCTCGTGAGCTGCGACAAACCAATGCTTCGTGAACTCTGACTGAAGGGGGGGCGATCCGACAGTCTGGTTCTCAAGCAGCGCTGAAATATCAATACGAAGAGTGCACGATGTTCCGCGATTTGGCGCGCTGGTATAGCTTACAGGACTGTCATATGCCAGACCATTGCCCGCCATATTGAGAATATTTATGTCGATATACTCGGCCGCTCTGAATTTTGGACTCAAGAGTGGATCACGAAATCCGAGGAGGTTGTATGCGCGGCGAGCGGAATTTGCCTGTGTCGCGATGTTTTCGACGTAGTCGGGGATGCCGTTCGCATTGTTATCGACCTGAGATTGGGTCGGCAGCCTGTGGTCCAGTCCGGATGCCGGAGCCGTAGTCGTGTAGAAGACACGTATATCTCCTGAGATATACACATTCTCAAGTTTATTCAGCTCTACATTCGTCAGATTTGTGCAGGGAACTATGTGGCCCTGAGCATAGGAAACATTGGATGTTGCTATGCACAAGGACGATACGACAATCGCTGTGAATTTTTTCCACATAGAATTTCCCCTTATAGGTAACATGTTTAGCGTGAACGACGCCCCATCTTAATCAAGTCAATTTTGCCCTTCTTATTTATTTGCCATAACATCACTGAAATCCGACAATCTGATCTTGGCGATTGATAATTCGGCAATTCGAACGCTTTCGGCGCCCTCACCTTAGCCGGGGCGGATTACGTGTCGGCGCATAGGCGGCTGCGTCGATCTGGGATTTGTCGCCGCATAGGATGTCGGCGAGCAGCGCCGCCGATCCGCATCCCATCGTCCATCCGAGCGTGCCGTGCCCGGCGTTGATGAAGGCGTTGTCCAGTGGCAGGCGGCCGATCAGAGGCGGCCCATCGGGCGTCATCGGGCGCAGACCGGTCCAGAACTTCGCCGTGGAATAGTCGCAGGCGCCGCCGAACAGCGAAGAGGCCGATCGTTCCAGAGTCCGCCGGCGGGATGGCGGCAAGCTCAGGTCATATCCGGCAAGCTCGGCCAGTCCGCCGATCCGCACCCTGTCGCCCAACCGGGTGATCGCCACCTTGCAGTTCTCGTCCAGTACCGTCGATACGGGTGAACGCGCCGCATCGCTAATCGTCGCGGTCAGCGAATAGCCCTTCACCGGATAGATCGGGAGCGACAGGCCGATCGACCGCAATATGCGCGGCGTGAAACTGCCCGTGGCGAAGACATAGCTGTCCGCTGTCAGCCGTTCGCCGTTGGCAACGATGCCGGTGATGCGCTTACCCTGACGAAGCACCTCGGACACGGCTGCACCGAATTGGAACCGCACGCCCAGCCGTACGGCCTCGCGCGCCAGCTCGCTGGTAAAGAGGTGACAGTCGCCGGTCTCGTCGCCTGGCAGGTGCAACCCGCCCGCGATCGGCCGCTCGCTATTGCCGAGCGCCGGCTCGACGTCGGCGCACCCCTGTGCATCCAGCAGCCGGTATGCCACGCCGGCCTCGTCCAGAATGCGCCGGTCACGCGCGCTGTCCGCCAGTTGCCTGGCGGTGCCAAAAAGCTGAAGGGTTCCCTGTGTCCGATGGTCATATTGCAGGTTCAGCGTCTCGCGTAGCGACTGCAGCCGGGCACGGCTGTATTCCGCCAGCCGCATCATCCTCAGCTTATTGATGCGATAGGCGCCTGCATTGCAGTTGGGCAGGAACGCCGCGATCCAGCGCATGAGCGACGGATCGAGCCTCGGGCGCACAACCAGCGGCGCATCGCGCTGAAACGCCCAGCGCAGTGCCTTCCACGGAACACCAGGAGCCGCCCATGGCGAGGAATAGCCCGGCGACACCTCTCCCGCATTGGCGAAGCTGGTTTCCCGGGCGGCGCCGGGCTGACGATCCACCACCGTCACCGCCAGCCCCTTCAACCGGAGGTGATAGGCGGTAGCGGCTCCGATCACGCCGGAGCCGATTACGATAACGTGCATGTATTGTGTGCCTTGCTCACCAGATCAAAGAAGCGATCGAACGGCCAGCGCGGGCAGCATGCCGCGTAGCGTCTTCCCGCCTTCCCGCACGGTCACGACCGGTGCCGCTGAGGTTGCGCCAGGCATTCGCCGGTCGAGCGTGACGATTACCGGCGCCCCGCGTCCCTCGCCCGTCATCCAGCCCGCGAAGCTGGCCCAGCCGTCCGCCTTCTGCATCGGGCCGAAGCGCACCGCCGTCAGCGTGACGCCGCCATTCCGTTTGATCGTCACGCGGCCGGCCGGCACGCCCGATCCGTCGATCGTCAGCTTGAAGCAGACACGCGCAGTGGCATCGCTTGCGCCGTCGCGCACCTTGGCGCAGGCCGACAGCCTGCCGTCTTTCGCCAGGCGCATCGGCCGGCTGGGCATGTCGGGGCCGCGCAACAGCACGCGTCCACTGCGCGATGCGGTCCGCACACCGCCGGCCAGGGCGGGCTGACCGGCTACCAGTACGTCGCTGAAACCCGTCGCCAGAATCACCGGATCCTCGATGGTGGCACGGTCGGCGACAGTGTTGGGATCGAAGACCGCGATGTCGGCCACCATGCCTGGTGCGATCATGCCGCGGTCGATCATGCCGACGGTGGAGGCGGGGAGCAGCGTCAGCTTGCGGATCGCATCCGGCCATGTCAGCACGCCGCGTTCGCGCGTATAGAGTCCCAGCGTGCGGGCGAACGATCCATAGGCACGGGGGTGCGCGCGTTCCGTGGTCGCGCCGCAATCGCACGCCATCGCCGTATCGGGATAGCCGAGGATTGCCTCGACATCGCTTTCGCGCCCGAAGCGGAAGATCGCCCGCTGCTCCGCCTGCTCCAGCATACGCAAGATCGTTTCGCCCGGGCCGGCGTTCATTTCCGCCATCAGCTCCGGCAGCCACTTGCGCTGCTTGGTGAAATAAAGATTTTCCGGGCGGCCGATCCGCGCGACGATCGCGCTCTCCGTCTCCGTGACAATTTGCGCACGCAATGCCGGATCCTTGAATCGGCTCAGCATCGCCGTACGCCCCCCGTCCACGACCCATCCCGGGATCAGCAAGCCGGTCGGCCCCGACAGCGCGATCGTATAGGGATAGGCGTCGGCGACCGCGTAATGCCCTGCCGCCGTCGACTTGCGCAGCAGGTCCAGCGCCTCCGCCGAACGGCCGCCTTCCTTCGCCCACAGCTTCATGTGCGTGACGACGGGGATGAGGCCGGCCTCACGGCCGATCGTCAGCGTCTCCGATATCCCCCCCAGCGAGCTCCAGCCCGGCGGGGCGACGCGGTCGTGGTTGGTGAAGTTGGTCCGCCACGGCGCGGCCGCCTTGACGACCTCGATCACTTCCGACGTCCGGGCGAAATAGGCCGGCTTATAGTCGAGCCCGGCCGAAACGCCCCACGCACCTGCCTCCAGCGCCCGCACCACAAGCTTTTGCATCGTATCGGTCTCGGCCGCGCTTGGGCGCCGGTCGGTATTGCCGACGACATTCGCCCATACGCCGTTGAAACCCACATAGGGGCCCAGATTGTAGCCAAGCCCGTTCCCGGCAAATGACTCGACGCCCGCGCGGACGTCCGTCACCGGCGGAGCCATGCCGCCATCGGCGTTGATGAGATCGGTGGTGACTCCCTGGTACAGCATATTGTCTGCCGTCGCGGCAGCGGTACGGTTCGCGTGGCTGTGCAGATTAATGAAGCCGGGCGTCACGTATTTGCCACTGGCATCGACGTCCCGCCCGGCAGACGCGCCGGACAGGTCGCCGACCGCCGCTATCGCATCGCCGATGATCCCCACATCGGCCTTGCGCCCCGGCCGTCCGGTGCCGTCGAACACTGTGCCGCCGCGGATGACGATGTCATAGTCGGGCGCCACCGCAGGCGCACCCGCCTGCGAAACGGCAGCATCGGCGAACACCATCTGCGACGCTGCGAGCAGCAATGCGATCGCTTTGTTCATGTCAGAGTCTCCCGGCGGAACGACGCCCGCTCATCCTGTCAGAATGCGAACCGGACGCCGGTGCTGTATGTCCGCCCGATCACGTCGTAGAGCGCCCGCGCGGTGCCGGCGCCGATGATCGGCGGATCCTTGTCAAACAGGTTGCGGACGCGGGCGAACAACACCACCCGCTGGGCGCCGTTACGGTAGAGCGGCGCTTCGGCATTGACGTCGATATACAGACGGGCCGGGACGTCCGGTTTATCGATCACCACATCGTGTGAAATCACGCCCGCGGCAATATAGCGGCCTACCACGCCCAACCGGTATCCCTTCACCGTATAGCCGATGTCGAAATTGCCGCGCCATCGCGGGGTGCCGCCCATTCCGTTGACCGTTGCCGAATCCACCATCCCGACAGCATTGAGATTCGCGCTGGGACCAACAAGCCGCAGTTCGTTGACCCAAGTGACGCGACCGCGCAGGTTCATCTGGCCTGGTCCGATCCGGCGCCGATAGGCCAGTTCCACATCGATCCCGCTTGTGCTCGCCCGATCGAGATTGGCGGGCGCCGTACGGATCCGCGTGATCCGGCCGTTGGGGCCGTCACGCTCGACGAGGCCGCAGGCCGCCGTGATACCGAGATTGCACTGTTGCACGATCCCGCTCACCGTCAGCGTAGCCATCGCGCCTTCGATATTTATGTCGTAGTAATCAACCGACAATTCCAGCCCTGGTGCGAAGCGCGGGGCCAGCACAGCACCCAAAGTCAACGTATCCGCCTTTTCGGGCTGCAGCGCCGGATTGCCGCCCACTACGTTGGAGACCGAATAGGTCTCCCCCAACAGGGGATCGGCGACGCTGAAGATCAGGGTATTCCCGGCAGCGTACAGATCGTCGATGCCGGGCGCGCGAATATCGCGGGAGCGCGTGCCGCGTAGACGGATCCAGTCGTTGATCGACCAGGTCAATCCGCCCTTCCATGTCACCACCGTGCCGGAGTTCGAATAGTCGGTCACACGTACCGCGCCGTTCAGTTCCAACGACCTGGCCCAGCCGGCGTCGCGCGCCAACGGCGCCACGAATTCCGCGAACGCCTCCTTCACGCTCTGATCAGCCGACCAGGGAATGGTATTGCCCACACGATAGATGCCGGCGGCCGACGGCGCGTCGGACGTCACGTCAACCTCCTGCCACCGGGCCTCGACACCGGTCGCGAAGGATACCGGCCCTGCCCAGGTCGAAAACGGCTCGCCACGCACGGTGGCTTGCGCAACATGCTGCCCGATCTGCCAGAGGCGAGGCGAATCGGCGGTCACATAGTCGATCGCCTGCGGCGACGCATTCCCGACGCCGAACAGGTTGATCGGCACGCAACCATTGCCGGGGTTGGTGAGGGTGGAGCGGCAGACGATCGCGCCGTTCGCCGGATTGACCACCGCGTCGACCGCCAGCGTGAGGTTCGCCGTGATGAGTGCGCCGCCGAACAGAGTAAAGTTTCTGGTTTCGCCATAGCCGTAGGAAGCGTCCCACGACCATCCCCCGCCGAAATCGCCGCGGAGGCCAGCCTGAATCTGCCAGGTCCGGGTGTCGCCCTCGAGGGTGCCGCGGCTATAATCGTTGAGGCTGCGCCCCATTACGAACGTGTTCGCCGTCATGATGTCGCGGATCGAGGCCGGGAGAAAGGCGTTGTCGCGGCGGATCGTGAGCTGGTTGGAGCCGGTTATGCTAAGGTTGTCACTTTGCGAACGCGCGAACACCCCTTCGACGAACCCCGTTATCGAATCCGTCAACGCATAATTCGCTCGCGCCAGAACATTATGGCGCCTGGTCGGGCTGACCAGCACATTGTCGGCGCCGGCCGGCACGCCATCGCCGCCGTTCATCTGGGTGGTGGTGAGATTACTGCCGTAGGTGAACGGGATTGCCGTTCCATCCGGAGCGAACTGGATACCTCTCAGCCGACCAGCGGTGTTGATTACGCCGCCATAGCTGACATTGGCCGCGCGCGAGTCGCTTACCAGCAGCCAGCGTGGCGCTGTGCCGCCGACCACATAGGCCGGATTACTGATCAACCCGGGATACCTGCCCCAATCGCGATCGCTCTGAAACGCGATGCCGCCATTCTCCGCGATCGTGCCGCCGATCACAAAATGGCCGCGCCCGCCACCGAACGACGTGCCCGCCGCCAGCGAGATCGTATAGTTGCGATAGTCGTTGTGATCGGTGATGCCCGCCTGCACGGAGCCGCGGATTCCATTGAGCTTGTCATTTAGGCGGAAGTTGACCACGCCGGCTACAGCGTCCGATCCATAGGCGGCCGATGCGCCGCCGGTCACCACATCGCTGCCCGCGATCAGCGCCTGGGGTATGATGTTGACGTTGACGGCGCCACTGGGGGTTGACGGGACGTAGCGCCGCCCGTCCACGAGCACGAGGGTGCGCAGATAGCCTAATCCGCGCAGATCGAGGAAGTTGCCCCCCAACAATGCGGAGAAATTGGGGGTGGATGACGGCGTGATCGACGCCCTCAGCGCGGGCAGATCGTTGACCGCGTCGGCGACGTTGCCGTTGCTGTTCCTCTCCAACTCCTCCGCGGACAGTGTCAGAAGCGGAGTCGGCGACTGGAACCCGTCGCGCGCGACTCGCGAACCCGTCACCACAATTTCGCCGCTGTTGGCGCCGTCCTTAGACGCGTCGCCGCTGCTGGGCGCCTGCGGACTGGGCGCGTCCTGAGCAAGCACCGGAATCGCGCAGCTCGAGAAAAGTGCGGCAGTCAAAATCGCGAGTGCGCGCGGCAGCTTTGATCTGCGGACATAAGAACGAGTTGGCGTGAAATTCGCGTGCATTGATCCCCCTAACCAAGCGTAGCAGGCTGATGGCCGGATTGACGCCAACCCCTTGGCACCATCCACCAACATATTCTCTCCAGACCGCAGAAGACATTTCATAGAAAATAGATTCGCTCAATAGAGAAAGATGCTCGATTTGCGAGATTGGCGGAGAATCGCGAGCAATTTTCTCGGGAACTTGATCGTTTGGCCGACCCCGATATGATTGGTCGCCAGGGAGAATGATCGATGAGTGATGACCAGCATCTGGACGAGCACACGCGCGCCAATGAGGAGGCGGTCGGCGCGATGTTGCGTGATATCCGCAACGAGCAGCGGCTGACGCTGGGCGACTTGAGTGCTAGGACGGGGATACCGTTATCGACGCTTGCCAAGATCGAAACGGGACGCAGTTCTCTGTCCTATGACAAGCTACTGAGGCTCGCGCATGGTCTGAACGTCGATATCGCCAATCTCTTCGCCGGGCAGAATCTGCCCACGAAGAAGCTTCCCCCTTTTCCTCCTGGCCGAAGGAGCATCACGCGGCGCGGTGCGGGAAAACCGATCGATACCAATCCGTACAGCTATCTCTATCCGGCGTCGGAATTACTGCATAAGGCGTTCGTGCCCATGCTGGTCGAAGCGAGATGTCGAACGATCGAGGAGTTCGGCGAGCTCATCCGGCATCCGGGGGAGGAATTCGCCATCGTTATGGAAGGCACGATCGTTTTCCATACCGACGTCTATGCGCCGGAGCGCCTGGAGGTTGGCGATTCGGTGTTTTTCGACAGCGCCATGGGCCATGCCTATCTGGCGGGCAGCGCCGGTATATGCCGTGTGCTTTCGATTTGTTCCGCGGCGAGCGAGCAACTGGAGGCGAGCCGTCCGCATCCCATCGACGATAATCAAGGCGAATAGGCGCGGTGCGTTTGGCATCGGCTGGACGGTGCATAGCGGGGCCATAGAGGCGATTCATCATGCCCGCATGATGCGATCGCCAGACTGGCGGGCGGCAATATCCTGTGGTCGATGGAGCGGGCCGAAGCCATCGCAAGGTCGCTCGCGGCCGAGGCGCTCGCCACCACGACCGTCACCGCTCTCGATGGTGAAAAGCGAACCTTTCCGACTAATCCTAACAACGGAGTTTCCCGACATGCACATTTCACCCCTTCTCGCTGCGCTGTGCCTGATTGTCGCGCCAGTCCATGCCAAAGAAGCGAAATGGACGCTCGTGATCCACGGCGGCGCCGGAACGATGGAGCGCGAGCGGATGACCCCCGAACAGGACAAGGCGATCCGGGCCGCGCTTGATCAAGCGATCGACGTGGGGGCCAAGGTGCTCGCGGCGAAGGGCAGCTCGCTCGACGCGGTCGAAGCGGCGGTTAAGGTGCTGGAGGACAACCCCTATTTCAACGCCGGACGCGGAGCGGTTTTTACCTGGGAAGGACATAACGAACTCGATGCGTCGATCATGGATGGCCGCACCCGTGCAGCAGGGGCGGTTGCGGGCGTGACGCGGACGCGCAACCCGGTCGGCCTTGCGCGCGCGGTGATGGAAAAAAGCCGGCACGTATTCCTCAGCGGCGTCGGTGCCGATCAGTTTTCAGTCGAACAGGGGTTGCCGCAGGCGGATCCGAGCTGGTTCGCGACCCCCGAGCGCCGCGAGCAGCTCGAACGGATGAAGGCAAGGAAGCTCGGCTGGTATGATGTCGATCGGAAATTCGGCACGGTCGGCGCGGTGGCGGTCGATGTCGATGGTCATGTCGCCGCGGCGACATCGACCGGCGGAACAACAGGCAAGCGCTGGGGACGGATCGGTGACTCGCCGGTGATCGGCGCAGGCACATACGCCGACGATCGCGCCTGCGCCGTATCGGCGACCGGTGCCGGCGAATATTTCATCCGCGTCGGTGCGGCGCACGAAATCTGCGCCCGCATCCGCCTGAAGGGTGAAACTCCGAAACAGGCGGCCGACGCGGTCATCGCGGAGATTGGCGCGCTGGGCGGCGACGGCGGCGTGATCGTGACCGGCCCTGACGCCATCGCCAACTGGGCGTTCAATACCCCGGGCATGTATCGCGGCAAGGCGAGCAGTACCGGCGAGCGCAAGGTCGCGATCTTCAACGACGAAGATTGACCGGGTTACCGGCGCGACGGTCATCATCCTTGCCTATCCTGGGGGGCGGCAGCGGATAACGAGAGTGCGATTGCATCCCCATTACCCGTGGAAGGCGTCGGCCGACCGCCCTGTAGCCGACGCGATCCTCGGCTGAACGACGACTGCTTTCAAGATCGCTGGCGAGCGCGCCAAACGACCGCAAGGAGGGCGCGTATCTGCCGATCGCCAGAAGCAGGACAGCTGGCGTTAACGAGGAAACAACCAGCGTTCGGGATGCTGGATGGGATGCGGCAGCGATATCCCAACTTTAGGCGCGCTCAGCGTGAAGGCGGACCGTGCCGGCGAGGCCGCAATCGTCATCGGCGAAACCCCGTTAGCTTCGGCATGAAGGTGACACTTGCCTCGTTGGGTGTTGCTGGCACCACCTACATAGCTACTCCTCAGATCACCGCGGCTTGGGAGCAAACAACCCAGACGCCGGAGGAGCGGAGACAGATCCAGCAAGGCGCTTACTATCCTAACTGTGGCTCTGCCCGCGCCGCCGGTGCCGCCCCAATTGATCGCGGCGAACCGGGTTACCGGGTCGAGCTAGATCGCGATGAGGACGGCGTCGCTTGCGAGCCTTATCTGTGACAAAGCAGCCCGACCGCTATCGACCCCTTAGCCGCCGTCCCACATCTGGCTTCCACTACGAAGGATTCGGCTCGTGCCCTTCGATTTGATAGCGACTTGCTTCAATGTCGCATGCTAGTTCGGCAACCGCTCCAATCCCAGATGCGAATTGACGCATTGCGAGAAGGTCAGCAGCCTCGGCAGAGGATAAGGGGACGAAGTTCTCGATACCTTCCACGAGTTCCGTATGCCAACGTTGTAGCCGTTTCCTCAAGTCAGCTGGCCCGTCAACACCGCTGAAAAATTCGTCCTCGCGAGCGTAGACGTAGCCGCATCCGCCGGTCTCTGCGACGCTATAGATCGGGCCGGCGAGGGCATCCTCCAGCAGCATCAGATGAAGCCACGTAGATCGCCCACGCTCCGACTTCAGGAGATGTCTTGCAGGAGGATAAAACACCTCAGCATACTGGCGTCGTAGCTCTGACCTGTCTGTGACGCTCATGAGGTGTCGGTAGCGGAGACAAAGTCCATTTCCCACCGAATAGCGGACGCCTGGAAGCTTCCTGAACGAACGGCGGTTTTCGGGATCGCTCGGCAGCACGCAGGATGACTGCTAGTAGGGCGCGTAGCCGTCAGATCCGTGTGCCAATGGCCGAGCGTCCGCTTCCGACCCCACAGCTGCCGTTATTGATCGTAGATTCTGGCCGCATTGTCACCACGACCTTCCCCTTCGCGCGGCCCTCTTCGAGGTACCGAAAGGCCTTCTCTATCTCGGCGAACTGGAACACGTGGTCGATGACAGGGGTTAGCGTGCCTGCCTCGATCAAACTCGCGAGTTCGGACAACTCAGCGGCACTGGGGTGCATGAATAGAAAACGGTATCTGGCACCATTCCGCTTGGCTTTGGCGCGAAGGGTGAAGCTGGCGAGCCAAAACAAGGCTTGGAGCAATTTGCCCCGCCCTAGATCCTTC
>Ga0247822_10000603_pt1 | contig 19969 bp, 21 predicted proteins | sample 13C_Cellulose_Da_FD_192423 | JGI IMG/M metagenome (GOLD analysis project Ga0247822, IMG submission 192423) | Soil microbial communities from agricultural site in Penn Yan, New York, United States - 13C_Cellulose_Day30 | ecosystem: Environmental > Terrestrial > Soil > Agricultural land | place...
ACATTAAATAAGCCCTTCCACTTCCAATGAGCAAAGATGATGCGCAGGGTATGCAACATCGATTGAGAAATCCTTGAAGAATCCGTAAACGATTAGCGGTTCATAGCCCTGATATTCGGTTCCGATATACACGGCAGGCGTGGCACGAAGCGCAACCAAGGTTCGATAGATTTTGTTGAGCCGATACTTTTCGGTGACAACCTCGAACGTCCCTTTCTTGCTGTAGGCGCGGGGAACGATGATGGTATTGCCCCACTGGTCCCGGTCTTTTTTGCTGTAATCGACAATACCGACCCGCGCCCCGTATTGAGTGCCGCCGATGTCGATGACCATTCCCGGCTTGCATACTCCGCAGGCAGCATCGCCGCTGGTAGCAGTGATCGTGATCGTCAATTCGCAGCCTGTGAACTGCCCTGGCAGGTCCGTCAATACGGCATCGGTGCGCTGTTCGAACTCGCTGAAAAACCAGTCGTAGATGCTTTCAATGATCGTGCCGTCTAGGTCGATAGTTCGGTCATAAACGACCGTTCCACCCGGACCGTCCTTCATCGTTGCTTGCACCTGCCTTCCCATCAGTTCAAGCAGAGCAAGGCCGGTAACGCTTCCCGGCTCTAAAACTACGGTAAGAGGTGAATCGTGTGTTGTGACGGTCCCAACCACATCATCAAACATCGCCCAGCGGTTTGTCGGTCCGATGTCAAGCCAGTTGGTCGAATCGTCTTCCGGTGGGGTTGTGCCCGCGCCAGCCGTGATGCGCTCGTAGATTCTATGCGTTTCTGTTCGAATTCTCTTATCTCCGATTGCATACGTAGTGCCGGATACCCACACTGCATGGTCATCCTCTGCAACCGTGCTTGAAACCAGCATTGCATCAGTGATGACTGTCGGCTTAATTACCTTCATGCTGTCACCTCCCGAGTAGCAAACGCGTCACCTTCAGGCATTGCCCGCTCGATTAGCCTTGCGAGCTTGCTGCCGGATTGCGCTGATGACTTCGTTTCGGCGCTGATGTTCTGCAAGGCTTCCACCACCCAGAGCAACACGCGTTCGACGTTCGCGCTATTCCCACCCCCTTGTAGAGCTTGGATAAGCGCCCGGTTATCTGCTGCCGGAACAATTCGCTCCCCAGCGTGCGCCATGATCGGCATATCCTTTGGCAGGAAGTTCGTGCCGACCGCGAAGCCGGGCAGGCTTTGCAGGCCATACTTTTCTTGTATCTGCTTGAATGCGTCCTGCGTCATTCCCCACATTGCCTCGAATGTCTCATCGAGAGATTGAACAACGCCAAGTGCTGCAGATTGGGCTTGCGACGACGCAGCCGCCGCCAGCTTTGCTGCATAGTCATTGACACCGGGGATCAGGTAATAGGCATCTGGCCCCTTCTCTGCTCCGTAGGCGGCAATATCGGCGAACTGACGATCAACGATGCCTCCTGTGGTCGCGCCCTCAGGCATTCCGGTATTGGTCTGGTCTTTCGTGCCGCCTGCGCCGAAATATTGATCCAGCGCCTCGCGAACAGAAATCACCTCCTTCTTCACGTCGAGAATGCCGGTCACGGACAGCGTGAGCATGTCAAGCTGTTGCTGCGCGACGCTCACCTGTTTGTCTGCGGTGTTAGCCGCATCGTCCAGCCCGGCTCTAACTTTCGCGAATCCGCGCTCAAAATCCCATTTTGTTGCCGAAGACTCTTGCAGCGACTGGAGATATGTCTCGGTCTTTCCCTGCAATGCTGCCATTGCCTCAGCCGCAACCGTCCTGTCTGACGACTTGGTAAGTCCAAGCGTCGATTCAAACTGATCCCGTGCGACGGACGTTTTTTGGGTAGACGAAAGAGGCGATAGATCGCTCGTCAGCAATGAGGCGCGGAACTCACGAATCGATTTTCCAAAATTGGAAAACTGCTCGATTGTTCCCTTGAGTGCGGATGACTCGCGGTTATAGGCGTCGGCCAGGACGTTACGCGCATTCGCCACATTTGATGCAGCGGTATCAGCAATGCTCTTCGTGTAGTCCGCGATCTGGAGAAATGCAGGAGCGAGATTGATCAGTGATGCATATGCCTTCGCTCCGGCCTCCGTGCTGAGGTCTAGCGTGTCAACCAGCGCAACGAATTGATCCTTGGTTCGAATCCCCGCCGCGCCCAACGGCGCAAGTGCTTCATCCACCGACTTGATAACCGGCGCAATCTGACGTTCCGGCGATAGGAAATTCTGTGCAAAGAATGCGGTGCCGGACGCCAAGGCATCGATGCCACCTGCGAGCGAAATCAGTCGCTCTCGAGCATCCGCCGATGCCAAGCCAACCGCTCCAAACGCGTCCTCAGCGGTTTTTCCAAGCGTTGCCGATACTGCGCTTGTAACTGCGAACTCGCTCGCCAAGCGCTGCAGCGCCTCAGCCGCGCCCTCGCTTCCCTTCGCGAAGTCTGAAATCGTCGGAAGAAGCTTTGTAGATAGCTCGTTAGCAACGTCCGTGAAGAAGTTGGCGACGATTTCAGCGTTCTTCTCAGCATCGTCGGTCAGATCAAGAGTCATCCCCTTGACATATCCGTTGATATTGTTTGCCTCTAGACCGAGAGTTGCCGCAAATCCCTTGGTTGACTCAATCAGGCCGAGAATGCCGGTGTTGAAGGTGTCGAACAGTTGAGGGTCGGGATCGCTGAATATTGGGTATTTCTTATCGCTTCGGAACAAGCCGCCTTTTTCAATGATGCGTGCGTAAGACGTAGCGTCAGTGAACCCGGCGTCGCTGAGATTGCCCTGGATGCCGAAGCTTTCGACCTCCGGGTCTTTGCGTCCGAATAGTCGGCTAAACAACGCAGAGCCAGACAGAATCGATGCCATCTTTCCACTGACACCAAGACCGCGCAGGATCTTGTCGGGGATGAGAGATGGAGAACCGATTACTTTGCCAAAGTTGCTAATTGTCCCGTTGTCCGGCCTCCATCCCTGATCGTACCAGCTCGCATTTTGCATCATTCCGGCCATGATCCAGCCGATGATCGGGATCGACTTCGCGAACGCCGCCCCTGCGCCCATCGCACCACTAGCGCCTGCGGTTGTTGGCCCCATAAGTCCAGGCGCAAGGCTCGCTCCTTGCATACCAGCACCGAAACTTCCGAGTGTGCTCGAGCCAAGCATACTGCCCAAGCTGGAAATTCCACCGCCAGCCATGGATGCCAACCCAGAGAATCCGGTCGAGAATCCATCCCAAAGCGTTTTCCCCATCGAGAACAGATTCATTCCTTGGTTTAGGTTCATGCCGGACGAGCTAGCGCTGCCGTACAAGGAGCCGGTGATAGCCCCCGCCACCGGACTGACGATTGCTTGTATCGTAGGACGCAGGATCATCGTCTTAAACATGTTGACGGTTGTATCTCGCAGATTTTGGGCAAAGCTCTTTCCGCTTTCAAAGCCACGCATGAGGGAGTCGGTCAAGGTGCGCTCGATCTCGTCGGCGGCACGCTTCCATTCGCGCTGAGCATCTTGCGCAGCCTTGGCGCTCGTGTCCTTGGCATCCTTGGCATCTATTGCCTTGGCAAGGCGCTTGCGAGCCTCAATCTCCTGCTCCAGCAATGCAATCGCCTCTTCTGCGCCATCAAAGCCAAGCAGTACCGCCTTTCTTTCTTCCAGCCGCGCGATTGCAAGCGCGTCAATCGCCTGACGGCTAAGGCCGTACATCGCAACTTCGTCTTCGATTGCCTGTGCCTTTTCGTTGATCTTGACGATCTCGGCACCGATGGAAGCGTTTTCTTTGTCTCGCACTGCGGTGAATTGCTTTTGCGCTTCGAGCAATTCTTTTGTATCGCTGACTTGCCGTTGAACGCGGCCCAGCGACTGCGCCTCAACCAATTCGGCTTCTTTGTGCGCCCGAGTCTTGGCGTCGAGCTTGCCCTTCAATTGCTCTTGCAGCTCAAGAGCCTTCCGCTCGCCATCATTGAGCTTGTCGGCCTCCAGTCCGCGCTCTTGCAACTGCTTAAGGTACTGCTGCTCAGCGATGATTCGAGCACGGAGATTCGCGATTTCCGAGGCACCGGCATTTGATCCCGCGAGCGCCCGCTTCTCAGCGGTTGCGATCGCCTCATTGACGCCGGCTAGCTGGTCTTTTAGCTTCTTGTATTCTTCAGAATTACCCCTGCCGGCGGCAGAGAGATTTTTCATGGTCTCGGACAGAACGCGAGCGGTACCTCGCAGGTCATCCATCTTGGACTGAGCAGTCTGATACGCCTTTCCGAGTTCAAGCGCCGACTTCACTTCACTTTCGAGCGCGTTCCCTGCGCCCGCATCGGGAGCGCCAGTAATTTTTCCCGAAAACTCGCGTCGCCCCGGAGTTCCAGAATTTGCCCATGCGCCCAGTCCAGCAATGCCAAGGCGAACGGTTGGCGGCAATGCTTGTTCAATGGCAGAGGCTATTTGTCCAGAATGATTGATGATCCATGTGAAGGCCTCAACCAACTTCACGACCGCATTATTTGCGGTTCGCAGGCCATCGGAAGCGTCGAGACTATGATTCATCTCCTTCCAGGCTTTCCCCATCTCTTTGGTCGCCACCTGTAATGGCGTCATCCCCTCCTGAGCAACGCCGGACAATGACTTCTTCAGTTCATTTAACAGAAGAGTTTGAGCGCCAACGATGTCGTTCTGCTTCGCCATCTCTTCAACGGCAAGCAGTGTCGAGGCAGATAGAGTGTTGAACATTGCGTCGAGCTGTTTTGCGCCCGCCACCGGATCGGAAAACGACTTCGCGAGCTGCCTAGCCGCCTCTGGCGCATCCTGCCCGGCTGCCTTTGCGTAGTCAGCTACTAGTAAGTTCAAATCCTTAAAGATCGAGCCGCCAATCTTGCCCGCCTTAGCAAATTCGGCAACGGTTGCTTCAGATGAACTTTTGCTCATCCCCGGCAATAACGAAAGCTGATATACGAGACCTTTTAGCTCGGCTGTAGTCGCTATGGAAGCACGTCCAGTTACGCGCAAACTCGTCTCAATAGACGCAAACACTCGATCGGACGATTCCAGTTTGGCGATGGCGACCCCCAGCCCGGCCATAGCGGCAATCGTCACCGTGAGTGGATTGACCAGACCGAGGATGTAGCCACCAAGCGCCTTTGCTGCCGCACCGACACCGCCGAACATGTCTTTCAACTGCCCACCTTGCTGCAACAGCACGGTTAATGGTTGCTGCCCGCCCTGCAAGCTGGTGATGATGTCGGTGAATTGCGCAGGAACCCCACGTAAAGCGGCAGCGGTAGCTTTGGCGGACATGCCGAGTTGGGTTTGGCCCTGTTCTGCCGCTTTAATCTTGGCAATGTAGATACTTGCTGCATCCCCAACGCCAGCCATTGCGGCCTTCTGCTCAAGGTAAGCCGCCTTACCCTCTGTCGCCAAAACTGCGCTGCGCTTAATCGACTCCAGTAATCGACTCTGCTTGGCATTGAGGTTTTCGGTAGCCGCGCCAATCCCATCTATCCCCTTGGCCGACTCTTGTCCCGACTTGGTGACAGAATCGGCCATCGATTTGGCATCCTGCTTTACCTGGTCGAACCCCTTCTTCGCACCAGAGGCATCAACCTCAAAGCCTAGCTGTACCTTACGTTCATCAGCCATTGCGCCTAGTCCTTTTTGTTCATCTCGCCAAGCGCGACAATTTCCATGACGCGGATGTCGTCTTCGAGTTGATCGTATTCATCGGGGGGGGGATTCATTCGGTCTAGCTTGTGATGCATGACGTTGTAGTCGAGGCCGGTAGGACCACCCATTGAAACGCGCCATTGTGTTTGCAGGTACTGAAAGAGACTGAACGCAGGCCAGTTCTCCGGCCAAACCTCGACTTCTTGGTCGCTGTAGTCCTCTGGCCGAAAGCCAAACATGGCAAGTTCATTTTCATCAGGCGGCGCTTCGTATAACGCACGCGCCGCCGATTTCAGTTTCCCAAGCGGCCTTCAGCAATCGCTTTGCGGTAGTCCTCCATGATTGCGGCGGTAGCCGCCGGCAGCTCATCGCAAAGTTGTTGGGCGTTCTCGCGTGTGAGTTCTTCGTCGAGATTCCAGGCATCGACAACCTGCATCACATAGTCCGCATTGGAATCTGCTGTCTTTTCCATCAATGCGGCCATGCTGAATTTCTCTTCATTCGCCGAATCTTTTTTCTCACCAGCGGCGTTGATAATTTTGTCGATGAATAGGCCGAATTCTTTGCGAGTGCGGTATTTGTAGGTGACTTCGATGCTGCCGGTCGTACCATCGAGCATGGGGAACGTGACCGTGTGTTTGAAATTCTTGGGGCGATTGCCGAGCTTGATTTTGGTTGCCATGTTTTTCTTTCGGATAGGGTAAAAAGACCCGACTTGGAGCGACCAAGCGGGCAAAAAAAGGCCTGCATCGGCAGGCCCCTACGGCATTTGCTTCGGATTAGCTTGTGTAGCGGACAGGACGCGATTGCAGCGAGAACGTCGCGTTGACGGTCATCACTTGACCCTTGTTCAAGGTCGGTGTCTCGTTGAAGGAGACATAGCCTTGGTAGAGAATCAGGGAGCCGTCAGCCAGTTGGAGTTTCAGTACACGTACAGCCCGAGCGTCTGATGCGGCCTTGAGAGCCTGATAGCCAGCCAACGACGGGTCATCCGCGATTTCGAGCTGAATGCTTTGCGCAGAGAAGATCGTCGGAATCTGCGTTTCAAAGTTCTGCTCCAGGAAAGAGAAGTTCGCGAACTGTTGATCGCCGCCGGATGTGGTGAAGCCCATGATCTGACTGATCTGGGTAAATGCGGTGATCGGTGTTGCGGTGCCTGCGCCAGAACCGGCAGGGAATAGAGTGGTCGATGTTGTATCGACGCCTTCCAAGTTAAACGTGTTTGTCGCCGAACCAGCAACACGAACAACCCGGTTATTCAGGTTCGACCACCCGGACACCATCGAAAGAATGTCGCCATTGTTCAGGCCGTGCGATGTTGAGGAAGCAACGCCGGGATTGGCGTTAGTGATTGCGGTTACGGTCTTTGCCGAACCATAGGTGGTGGCGAGAGATACGATCGCGCCGTCTGGGAGCCGTGCTGCCATGATTGCCTTTCTTGCCCGAGCGGGCATAAAAAAAGCCCCTTGAGGGGGCAAGAAACGTCGCGGAATAAACGACGGAAATAAAAAAGCCGCTGCGAGTTGATGCTCGAGCGGCTTTACTTGTTGGCCTTGCGGCCTAATTCGTTATTTGTTTGGGCTAGCGGTCGCCCCAGATGCTGAAATCCTGACGACTGCAATATCGCTTCATGTCGGCGTCATAGTCGGATGCGGCGGCTGATACCGGCCTTGCCTGAACGGCGGCAGAAGTAATCAATGCGGCCTCGATCTGCTTGATCAGCGCCTTGGCAACCGCTGCTGAATCGGCCCATACGTCAATCTGGATCTCCGCGTTTTCTTTCGATGGAACTGTGTTATCAACGAACGTGGGCGCAATCCCTCCGATCTGTTGGAACGTCACATAGGGAAGCGGGGTGTTCACGTCAGCGAAGCCCGGTGACACACGCTCGCAAAACGTCTTTAATAGCGTGACAAGATCAGTTTCAACCGTCATTTCGCGTTGATCCTTTTCATCAGTTCTTCTTCGGCGGCATCAAGGGCTTGAGGGAATTTCGCAGCGGCAGGACGAACGAACGGTCGCGCCGCAACCTGCGCCGGACCTCCGGGGCGTAGCACGTAATAGGCGTCCTTTTCTGCCTGCGGTGCATTTTTCCTTGGCTTCTTTTTGCCATGAGACTCTGGGCGCTTGGCTGTGTACCATTTCCCGTCACGCCCTATATACGATGCGTATCGCTGGATATGCCCGTATTCGAGTAGATGTCCATGCGGAGCCTTTTTGACGTTCCAAGAGACGTGGTAAGTGGCGCGTAATGCTCCGCTATTGTCTTGCGAGTACACCTGATAGATGGAAGCCGCAAGGTTGCCCGTCTTCTTTCCTATCCGCGATACATTCCGCTGCACTTCGTCATACAACACCTGAGTACCAACCTGTGCGGCAGGTCGAACCGCCTCCTTGGCAGCGCCTTCCAGTTCATCTAGAAAGCCATTTAGCCCTGCCGTATCCGCCTTGATCGTGAAGCTCATGCGGCAACCTCGCACACAAGATCAACATGGCGCTTTGCGACCACGTCGGGCAAGATTGCCTTGATGTGGTAAGCAACCTCACCGTAAAGTACGCGCATGCTCGTATCTAGGTCGGCGCGATACCGGATGCGAATACTTGCTTTGACTATCGACGTTTCCGCGCCAGCCTTGACTGTCTCAAGTCCGCCTGCATGCCTGATGTCGGCCCATACCGGAGTCACGTCAGCCCAAATGTCAGGAAGGCGCTGCCCCCATTCGTCTCGTTGCTCTGTTGGCCGCTGCAACATAACGCGCCGATTCAGCGTGTAGGACACCGCGCCCATCAGCCCCTACTCCAAATAGTATTGCGCTCCAGAAGCTTGTCGATGTATTGGCTATCCTTGCTTACGCCGAATTGCACCGCCAGCTTTGCCAAGATGTACATCTTTACTTCAGGAGGGATCGAGGATGGACTTGACCCATAGCCCGCAACGTATTCAACCATCACTGCATTGATGCGATCAGTCTCGGTATCCGGCCAACGCTTCCCCTTAGCGGGAACGAGGTATCCAGGATCGTATTGCCTCACGTTGTCCAGCACATAATCCGCTGGATTGAGTGTTTGCAGCACACCATCCGTGTCGTAGTACCGGAGCGAGCTCACCGATATGACCGGCGGATAATAGAGCTTGAATGCCTCGGGGAACAGGTCCAACGTGCAGCGCCATGTCTGGTTGATGATGGAGCGTTGCAGATGATGTTCTACCTCCGACGTAATGCCGCGAACCGCTATTTCAATTTCAGAATCAAGCTCATCACCGTCCGCACGAATTGCAATGCGGGCATCCTCGATGCTTACCGCCATCGCCACCGAAGGTGTAATCAGTTGAGTGCTCATGCATTTACCTTTGGGTGTTCGGTGGTCTTGATTGCTTTTTGAAGCGACGCAGCTGGTATCCCGATCCAGCGGGAGCGCTGACGTATGTGATCGATTCGGCTGTTCCGGCTATCAAACTTGAAGATGCAACGAGGATGACTCCCGACGCACTCGCCCCTCCATTGCCTACCGCGCTACCAGCCACGAGAATCGAAGTTGCAACAAGCGTGACGCCATCCGCAGTTCCTGGAGTAATCCCGGAGGCTGATCCCGCAATAAGAAGGCTTGTCGCGGTTAGCGTTACACCGGGGGCATCGCTGGTTGCCTCACCAAAAGTGATAGGGAACCAGCCGGAGTACGAATACTCGTTTCCGTCTTCCTCGGTCACATACGCGTCGTATTCAACGATGTGCGTACCGTCATCACCAGATGCATCGAAGCCGGAATCCTCACGCATGAAGATATCCAGCCCAGACGGAACAACGGTCATGACAATGCGGAGTTCGCTTGCCTCGTCTCCCGGCTCAAGATCGTTGTATAGCGGCGGCGCTCCATCGTCCCCGCCTGACGGAATGTCGGCCCCGAGCACGCCGCGCCCACCCAACCCATAGTGATATGCAGACTCAAGACCGGGCGGATCACCCCCGTATAGATAGCTGCCGCTCATGTCGCCGTGTACCGCTTCAGTCCGCGATTTGTTCCATCCTCGTCGAATGTGGCGAGCATGTAGTCTTCGCCGGTTACGATGGACTCGTCGGTAATTACCAGCCTGCCTTCCTCGTTGGTTTCCTGATTCGCAAGGCTTACCGGAACGCTGCGATCAAAGCCAATGACGAGAACATTCGGGATGATCTCGCCCGCCAACAGACCAACCTCCGTCCAGTTCCTAAAAGGATCTGATGTGATCGTTCCGAAATCGACAACAATCGCAGTTCCGGGAATTAGCAAGGAAGCGGCGGTGAGCGTGATGCCCAGCGCGGTTCCAGCATCTGCGCCAGCGGCAGAACCTGCGGATAGCAAGGATGTTGCAGTAAGCGTTACTCCTAATGCCGTTCCGTCTACAGGCACATCAATCGTGCCGTCGAGATCGTCGGCAAGATCAGCGCATGTGGCGTCATTCAACTGTTCAGGCCAATGCACCACCTCCGCCACCTGCAGTACGGCACTATTCGCAGCATTTACGACGAACGTATCGAACGTTATTCCGGCGGACAGCGTGAATGGCGAACTAGATGTATCCGGTAAATCACTTACGCGGCCAGTCGTGCCTACCCACAAGTCGAGAATGTCGTTATTGCCGCTGTAATCAATACGAAGCCTGGCAACTAGCGTGACAATGGCGGATGTGCTGGCTGAAGTTGTTCCAGTGTTCGCTTGATTGGTAACCGATGCGCGAAGACTCCCAGAGCTTGTGCGTCCGATGTGAACGCCATTGGATGCAGTTGCGCTCGATATTGGATCAGGGCCGAAGCCGATAAGCTTCGTGAAATCGACGTTTCCATAGTTCGAAACCCTCATCCTGACCGCGAACGTGAATCCACTGCCAGCCGTCGCGTTACCGACCACATGTGCCGGGATTGCTACGGATGCCTGTCCGCCCGAGACCTGCCACGCCATGACGCCGCCACCCGCATCGACGGGCGAAGATGAAATCGTTCCGCCTGTCAGAACGCCGGAGATGCCAAGCTCATCATGCGGCGCAGTGTCCCCTGATTGTGCCTTCAGTCGATAGGTGTAGTCTTGAATGCCCATTTATGCACACCTCAAAGCTTGTAGCGAGCTGGTCCATGTCGCCAGCGAGATCACGACATCCAAAGCTGGCACGTACTGAACCCTGCCCCACCAGTTGTTTGTGGGCGTATGCAGGGAGTCGCCAGTTGGCGTGACTTGAGTAACGGAGAAGTCCGAAAGATCAACGCGGAAGATGGTGGAGGCGTTCGTGTATAGGTACACGACATTCCTTGTCGTGTCGTGAGCGCGGCCCCACCCCGGTTGGGTGCCGCTCATTGCGCTGGCAAGTGCAGACGCGCCCGATCCAGAAAGCGTGGCCGTGGTCTTGCTTCCGCCGCCCAGTGGGTAATAAACGACACCACCTGATGCCCTACCGGCAAAGCGCACAAGCCGATTATTGACAGCATCGACCACAAGCGCAGCGCCTTGACCTTCCGTGCCGGACAGATCAACTACATCACTCGCCGTCTTGGTCGTAACATTGAAAACGCTTATTCGATTGTCAGTGTCCCAGACGTAGATATTCCCCGTCTCAGGATGCTGAGCTGCTGCTGTTTCCGATCCGGTTATTCTCGGCATCGGCCCATATTCCCCAGGCTCCCATTCGCGGCCTTCCATCGTAAAGGCGTCAATTGCGGTGGTGCGGATATCAGCGGACCCACCAAACGGAGCGCCGTTATATGCAAAACCCATGTTTCCATTCAGCCGGAGAAATTTATCCTGTCCGTCTATGTTTGCAACGAACATGGCGTAATAGGTATGGCGGCTGGTAGGCATGCCGTCAGCGTAATAGTTGGAACCACCCAATACATTTGCAGCCAGAGTGCGCTCTATCAATAAATCCCAGGAGGGCGAATCATCTGCAAGATCAGTGCCTCCGATTTCATTCCCACCATAACCATCATGACCGCCGCCATGAATGCAAAACTTGGTGCCGTGCCGGAAAGCGCCGTCCCACGCATTTACCATGTCGGCCTGATTTCCCATCGACCCAGAAACAGCCGGAACAAGACCGGCTGCGGAACTCGGCGCGGTTCCCGAAATAGTTTTGAGCTGATGAGGCGCGACACCGTCAAGCCAAGCAGGCAACGTCGGCGCGACAAACCGCCCGACATGCGCCGTCTTCCCACTGGCGACGCTGTATGAATCCTCAACAAAGTGAGCCATGTCGCGAACTACGCAGGCGAGCCGATTCGAATCGTGCTTGCGTTGAGCGTGAACGTGCCGCCCGAACTCACTACGTCAGAACCAAAGTCATTAACAAAGCACAGTTCGTCAGCGCTCGATGCGCCGCCGCGCCGCTTGTAATAGACAGCCTTCCGCGCAGTGATCGTGCTGGTCGTCCATGTCACGGTAGGGAAAACAATCTCCAGCCGATGATTTGTCGTGTCCTTTGTGAATGTCGGCACTACAGCCTGTCCGCCGGACGTGTAGCCAGTTCCAGTGACTTCGTTCGTCACATCACTACGCTTGGTATGCGTGGCGCGGTTCTCTGTGTAGCTGGATGTCACCAACATCACATAGTAGGTATCTGCGTCGTCGATGTTGCCCTTGAATACGTCATCCACGTAGCTGTCGTATGCGAGAGATGCCATGATTGTCCTTAAATAAAAAAGGCACCCGAAGGTGCCTATAGAAGATTTAACTAATGTTTAACGTTGTGGAGGCCCGTCGCCCCACTTAATCCGCCCCTCGAACAACAAAGGCGGGATCTTGCGCACGCTTGGTTTCAGCGGGACGAAGCTGATAAATCGCGTTCCGTAAGGGCGTCTTTCTTGGTATAGAAAGTGGAAAAATGGACCCCAAAAGCTCGTCCTCACCGAGACGTAGCCGATCCATAACTGACGCTTACCGTCGCGCTTCTTGCGCCGCTTTGCATTGGTTTTTGCTCTGCGCATGCGTAAAGCAACAGCGAAGAAAAAGCAGTTAGAGCGCATGACTCAAACTGGCTTAAATTTCACTGTTTTTCTCTGGACTGTGAATATGGCATCCACATATTCCGCTGACGGCACATCAGGTCCGTCAATGTCAAAAATCACAACCTGACGCACAGCATCAAATGTCGCGCCGCGAATATGGACGCTTGGACTTGGGCATGTGTCGCCAAACAGCGCTTCAACCAGAAGTTCTGGTGTAACTCTCAACTTAGCCATGAAGGACATCCTCAATATTTGCGAATGGAAAGCAGGTCAGCGCACTTTGCGGGGTACAGTTCAATACCTCGACGCCGATAGCCTTTAGTTCCTCGGCAAGACTTTCAAAGCGCTCGATCCATGTGGCGAACAGATGCGCGGCAGGTGCTGGCGCGTCATGCCAGTGCGCCCCGCCCATGTCAAAGCCACAAAGAAGGATGCGGGAGGCTCCAGCTTGGGCGGCCACATGCACCGCCTGATACCCGGAGTTCCCGCCAGATCGAATGTTTTGCGGGTTCGGATCGTAACCAACTTTGCCCGTGTGTCTTAGGCTCATCACTTCCGGCCAAAGAAGTGAATCATCGGCGCACACCTTGATTCCTGCGAAACTGCGAGCTTCTGGATTCCTTTTCCACCAATCCGCATCAGCGGCGTAAAGCACATCGGCCCACGGCGCTAAACGGTAGGTGTCATTGACGACGACCGCGCCCTTTAGTCTGCTGCACAGGCTGGCTACCCTTTGGCTCATCGACGGGCCGCTCGCCAGTACCGCCACTGTCTTGCCCTTGAAGATCGGCGGAACCGTCCACGGGGTTGTCATTGACAGGCTCCTTTGACTCATCGACGGGCCGCTTAACATCCGTGTCGCCAACATAGACAGCCGCGCCGCGAGTTACCCAGCGTTGCGCCTTGTCGTCACGAAGTTCGACGCGATCACCGGCCTTGTGCAGCACAATGCCTGCGCCGTAGTCGAATTCACGATCTTCGATGAATTGAATGGTTTTCATGGTGGTCCTTGGTTGGACAGCAGCCCCCGAAGGGGCCGCCTGCATTACGCCGTAACGATCTCGTCAACAGTCGCCACGTCGTTGTCGGACGCCGGACCATAAAGAGGATCGAGGCCCAACACGATTGCGCTTAGGTCGGCACCAGCAGTACCCATAGTCACGGACAGCCTGAAGTGGGTAGCCGTGGAACCGGCCAGCTTCGAAGGGTCGAAATTGATCACAACTTGCTTGTTGCTGTCGGTGCCGGCCTGGGTCAACTGAGTGATAGCAGAACCAGTCACATCAGCCGCGCCGCTGCCGCTGCTGTTGGTGTAAGTGATCAGCTTGGCATCGATGGTGCCGGTGGAAACGATGTCGCCAGCCTGAATAATCGCCATGAAGCGACGGAAATGCTTCAACGGGATGTATTCATTGGTGGTAACAGTAGATGCTGCGTATGCGTCCGGGTCGATATTGCCAACGACTGCCGCAATTTCCGATGAGGTTTTATTCATGATCTTTCCTTGAAATAGATGGAAGAAGGCCCCGAAGGGCCATCAAAATCAACGTGCTGCCAATGTCACAAAAGGCGAGCGGCTAAGACCGTTCTGACGTGTGATTGGAGCGTTCCACCATGGTTGACCACCGACGCGCAGTACAAAGCGGAATGCCGTGATGTCGTAGTCGAAGAACAGGTGAATCGACACGTCTTGACGGATGCCGCCAGCCTTGACCACGGACATGTATTGCGACAGGTCCACGAAGGAGATATCGCCCACATCACCTAAGGCGGAAGCAGCTTCCACCGGGATCACAGGACGGCCAAGCAGCGTGCCGTAGGGGGTTGCAGACAAACCACCCGGGGGCAGATAGGCAGGGACGGCGGTGCCGGTGCCGGGGAACTGCATCTGCATCAGCTGCGCTTCCACATCGCCGTTGACGATCCAGACGCCGCGACGCTTGGTTTCATCGGTAGCACGGGTATACATGCTCACGATGTTCTTAAACGTCACGGTGTCGGCGGTCTGCGAAGACTCGGCGGCTACAGTGATCAGAGCGCCGGAGTTGAGGAAGCCCAAGGGCTGGCCCACACCAGAACCGGACAGAATCGCGGTGTTGATGCGCGAATCGATCTTCTCCGGTGCTTTGCTGTTGACATAGGCGGCCATCGACGGCGCGTCCTGCAACAGTTCGTCGGTCATCGGAACTAGGGCAATGATCTTGTTTGCCTTGACGGTTTTCTCTGTCAATGCTGGCTTCGATTGCGACTTTTGGCCGGCTTCGCTTTCCCAGTAGGCTTGGATGCCGCCGGATGTCTGCCACGGAGTGGTTTCATCAGTCGGAACCGTGATGCTGTTGCCACTGGTGGTCATTTGGTCGGTACGGGCAAGCAGGGAATCTTCGCCCATCACTTTCTTGACGATCTCAGTGCGGAAGTCAGGAGGAACCGCAAAGCCACCATCCGCGCCAACGCCTTCTTGTCCGTAAGTGGTCGGCGCATTGGCAATCAGACGGGGATCAGGGATAGCCGCACGTTGCGAACCCTTGACCACGGCGTTGAAGTATTCGCCAGCACTGCGGAAACCCCATTTGCCGGTATCGGCACTGCGCGGCTGAGCCGGGACCGATGCGCGGGGGCGCTTTTCTGCTTGAGCGCGGGATTCGTTGGCATTGCCGGAATTCTGCGGATCGGCAACGTCAGGATCAGTGCGACGGCCAGCGGGAGCGGACATCTTGTTATTGATGCCCTCAAGACGCTGACGGCGCTCGATATCAGCCTCGGTGGCTTCAAACGCCGCCGTGATCTTTTCGAATTCGGCAGTTTCGTCTTCCGTCATGTCGCGCGACTCAGCATCTGCGCGGGCCTGAATGTTGTTTGCCTGATCGCGGAGATCAAGCAGGCGGTCTTGCAGGCTCTCAACAGTCACCGCGTCATTACGGACAATTGCGTTTGAAGGATTAAAGCCGAATGCCAGCGCGACAGCGACAGCGGTAACGGCCAGTTTGTGATTACGAGTCATGGTTTTTCCTTTAAGTGGACTCAGAAATGAAAAAACCGCCAGAAGGCGGTTTCGTTTGTTGTCGCGTTCAGGCTGGCCGTTACGCGGGATTGCCAGCTGGCTGGCGTTTTAAATGCTTGGTCCGCATTTCCATGCGAGCCAAGCGGACTTTCGGATCATTGGCAGAACGCTTCAGGCGGTCTGGCGTATTCTGGAATTTGGCGAGCATCGGGAATTCGGCTTTGATAGCCTGTTCGCCGGTTTTGCCCGTTGCGAATCCTCGATCTGTTGCCTCTTCTGCGCTCATCCACGTTTCAGAGCGCATCCATTTATCGATTTGCTTTTCATCCCCACCAGTGCGCTTGACGTAGGTATTGAGAATTACCGCATCTACCTTATCGAGGGATTCCGCATACTTGCGCATCTCGTCGGCATTACCCATCGACATACCCCAAGCGGAGTGGATCATGATCACACCGTTATCAGCGATCTTGATTTCATCGCCAACCATTGCAATGACGCTTGCGATACTGGCCGCAATGCCGTCGATATGAACAGTCTTTTTCCCCTTCCAGCGTTCAAGCTGATTGAAGATCGCGATACCCTCGAAGACGCTTCCACCGGGCGAGTTGATGTAAACATCCAGATCCGCGCCAGGGGTGAACTCTTTCAGCGCATCAGCAACAGACTTGGCTGTGATGCCGTCGCCGAAATAATCCGCACCAATAGAGTCATATATATAGAGTTCGGCCTTTTTTGCGGCGGCCTTAGCCCAAAACCTCGTCATTGAATTTCCTCTTTCATGGCACATTCGGCAGCAATCGCCGGATCACACCCATTCACAACCTCAACCGCCCATTTCTGAGCGGCGGCTAACCTATTTCCAAGCGCCTCGCCCATTTCCTCAACGTGCTGGCTGGCGTATGGATAAGCATCTTGACGTGCTTGATGCATCCAATCTCGGCTTCCTGACTTTTCCAGCGCAGCAGCCCTGTTCTCGTATCGCCTTTGAATTCGCGCATAGACAGATGCAAGCCATGCTTTAGTCACCGTTGACGATCCTTCTCCGCCCGGGGCCGTAGCTGGCAACGATTTTTGTTGGTACGCGTCACCAATGCGATCCAGCGGAATGGCAGCGCCGTTGACAAATCGGATATCGCCTTCAGCGCCGATTGTGTTTTCACCGAGTTTTGCAAGAACCACGTTCGGGGAGAAGACGCCGCAATTGATGCCAGCGGCGTAGGCTTCCATCCGGCTCTTGTAGTCGCCCTGCTCTGCCCAATCGACATCGATTTCAATGAATTTCTTGGGGCCTCGATAGGCAATCAGCTTGTAATCCGCCTCTTGCTCAATCTCTTTTTTCCACGGGCGCAGCGTGTCACGGCTGAATTCCAACCCTTGGTGCTCGATGTTGTTATTGGTTGCTCTGAGTAAGTGAGCAATTTTGTGTGGCGGCACGCGGAACCAGCGGCAAATTTCCTCAACGGAAAGGTGCTTGACATTAACGAGCTGTGATTTCTCCGCATCGATACCTAGTTGATGAATACCCCATTCATTGGAGCCATCAATAATCCCGGTGCGGAATGCATTTTTAACTCCGCCGTATCGCTGATCTATTTGTTCCCTGATGCGATCAAACTGCTCTTCGCCAAGCTTGCCCTTGTATGTGAATATCGTTCCGAGCTGCGCACCGTTACCGAAGAAGCCCGCCGCATACTGATCCAATGCGACAGCAGTTGCTATTGTCTGTATCGCTCGGCTAACTGTGTCGTCACCGGCAACGCCTGTCAGGCTTGCCCCGCGAATAATGAACAAGTCCTCTGGGTCCATATCAACCCAGCCACCACCCATGTCTTGCGTGACGCGATAGAAAAGCCGCCCGGTATCCAAATGCCTGCGCGGGTCAACTCTGTTTGGGGCAATAGGCCAAAGCGCGACAATGCGCCCAGCCATATCGCGCTCAATCTCGGCATAACCAGTCCCGTACCCAACACCGGCTAGCAGCAATGCACGCTTCCCAGCTTGGGCCGTCATTTCCGGGTTGAATCGTGTATTCAGGATGTACTGCAGATTGTCATCCGGTAGATCCTGCTTTTTGTTCTGTCCACGCGCCCCGCCGTACACATTCCAATCACTTGATGACATTGCGGACGCAATGACATCCATGCATGCCCACACAGCCGCGACTTGTTCGGCAATTTCGTGAGTAACATGCACGCCAGCATTGTTGCGGCCAAAGTGATACCCGTGCCCACTCCTTTGCGGATCGGACAGGCGCACTTTTAACGCTGCAAACGCTCGCGAGATTGGTTTAAGAATATTTATAGCCATCGGATAATTGGGTCGCTGTTCTTCGCCTCTGGATTAAGCGCCATCAGCGAAATCGCAGAAAAGAACGCCATTAAGGGATCAATTTTCGCGCTGCCGCTGGCCTGTTTTGTAATGAGAATGGCGTTGCCTCGCGGCTCAACCCTGGCATTCCCGACGCACCAATTCATCATTGGCTGACCGCCATGAATCACAATACCCTCGGCCAGTTTGCGCTCGGCGACACTGATCGCACCGACTAACTTCCATCCTTGAGAAATCGCGAAGCACATTTCCTCGGGAATTCCGGCATCTACAAGCGCCTGGAACATGATCTTGTGTGTCTTTTCTGGATCCAAGCCGACTGACGCCAACAATCCAGAGGAATAGATTCGAGCAACAACGTCGGCAACCTGCGTCACGTCACCCGGTAACGTATCGATAATGGTTAGATCGCCGTCGCGCTCGAAATCGCGATACTTGCTCTCTTCGCTTTTGCGCCGATCAATCGCTATTGGATGCGCCCACGCATGAAACCAGCTTAACCACGCTCCCGTTTCACGCTCTCGACCAACCGCCGACACCCCGAGCAAGTCATCAAGGCCGCCGCCGTCAATCCCTACGGTGATTACCTCGCAGCGAGCGATTAGGTCATCCAAAGTCAGCTTTGGCGCTTTCGCTTGACGTTCCCAGAAGTCCGCGCCAGCCCAGCGATCAGATCGAAGGTTTAAGCCAATCTCGACGTTTCCATGCTTAGCCAAAAAGCCGCGAAATGATTCTTCGCCGCTCGACTTTGCCTTTAGGTATTCACGCTCAAGGAATTCCTCATCCACCGAATAACCAAGATTCGGATTAACCATCGCAAGGTTTTCCGCCTTGAGATGCTCATTCGACTCCACCATTTCAGGAGGATGCTCGAAGATCACCGGGACAAATCTCTTATCCTCGATCTTCCCGTCACGCACATCGCGTGCATACTGCAGTTTCTGCTTGAAGACGCCAGCGGGCGGATCGTCAGACTGCGTGGATAAGTAAATTACGAAGCCTTCAGGTCTTGACGCCAAACCGCCGATAGCTTCCCGAAGCATGTTCTCGGCGCTAGCCTGCTTTCCGAATAACCAAAGCTCGTCCACCAGCGTACCAACGGACTTTTTCCCGCCAACCGTATTCGAGTCGGCGGCCACAACCTTGAGCGTTGCATTGCTCTGTTGGTGCGTAATGGTCTTGATGTTTTGCTGTACATGCATCAAGTCGCTCAGCTCTTCGTCATGCCTCACCATGTCGCGTGCTGGCGAGAATGCATTGCCTGCAACCTCGATTGTTGGCGCAAGCACGGTGAACTCAGCTGATTGCCGCCAATTCAGAATGAGCGAAGTCATCATGATTGCAGCGGCTATTGTGGATTTTGAATTTTTCTTTGGAATGACTACCATCCACTCGGTAATCAACCTGCGACCTGTTTCCGCATCATAGGAACCAAAAATCGACGCTGCCAGATCAAACACCCACGGCGCACATGCATCGCCAATTTTTGGGCTGCCGGGAGCATCGACGATTTTCAGTTCGCGAAGGATCGCCAGCCCGCGCTCTGCCTCCTCTGGGAATATGGGAGGCGGGATGATGGACTCCCCGCGCCGGAGGCGGTCAGCCCAATCCGGCATTGCGGTAGTCCACTCAACAGTCATAAAAATGTTTGCGCCTAGCGTTTATTGTTAACGACCAATTTTGGCGGGGCAGCCGCTGCAGCAAACTTGCCTTTGGCAGCAGTTTTAGCGGCATCCTTCTTTTCTTCCTTCTTGCCGCCCTCACCCTTTTTCGGGTGGACATATGGCAGCAGAGCCGTAAGCGCCTTATATTGCTGCGGCGGCACCTCAAGCATTCCAAGCGCTATCAGTTCCAACGTCGGGCGCGGGTCGAGCGGCTCGCCCTCAACAGCCTTTGCGACCTCTGGAGCGATAGGAACGGGCGCTGGCACTTCTTTTGGCTTGCGCCCAGCGCCAGTACGAGTGCCGCCTGAATTTGGACGTGCGCCACCTGAATTCTTGCGCGGGCCGCCGCTCTTTCCTTTTACGCCAGCCATTTCGCAC
>Ga0247822_10000604_pt1 | contig 19968 bp, 18 predicted proteins | sample 13C_Cellulose_Da_FD_192423 | JGI IMG/M metagenome (GOLD analysis project Ga0247822, IMG submission 192423) | Soil microbial communities from agricultural site in Penn Yan, New York, United States - 13C_Cellulose_Day30 | ecosystem: Environmental > Terrestrial > Soil > Agricultural land | place...
GCCTCGATCCCACCCTCACCACCCGCGAGCGGTTCGCCCGCCACACCTCCGACCCGGCCTGCTCGGGCTGCCACCAGCTCATCGACGGCATCGGCTTCGGCTTCGAGGGCTTCGACGGCGCCGGCGCCCGCCGCACCGTCGAGAACGGCCTGCCGATCGACATGAGCGGCGAGATCGTCGGCTTCGAGGGCTCGACCACGCCGACCACGTTCAACGACGTGCCGCAGCTGGCCGCGCTGATCGCCGACAGCGAGGCCGCCCAGGCCTGCCTGCCCCGCCAGTACTTCCGCTACGCCCGCGGCGTCCAGGACGACGAGTACGACGCCTGCGCCATCCACAACCTCCAGCTCGCGTTCGCCGACTCGGACCTGAGCATCCAGGAGCTGCTGGTCGCCATCGTCGGCCAGTCGACCTTCACGACCAGGAAGTAGAGGGACGAACATGACCACCACCCTGTCTCGCCGCTCGCTCCTGGCCGGCACCGCCGCCGCCGGCCTGCTCGCGCCGTTCGTGCGGCTGACCCGCAAGGCCCACGCCGCCGGCCCCGGCGACGGCGTCAAGGCGCTGTTCGTCTACGTGCCGGACGGCTGCATCCCCGAGCGCTGGCACCCGACCGGCTCGGAGCGCGCGTTCACGCTGCGGCCGATGACCGAGCCGCTGGCGCCCATCCAGCAGCACCTGGTCTTCCTCAAGGGCCTCGACATGTACGAGGGCGGCGCCACCCACGAGGGCGGCATCCGCAAGGTGCTCACCGGCAACAACCCGGTGTCGCTCGACGTCTTCCTCGGCCAGCGCCTCAACCAGGTCGCCCCCCTGCCGCACTCGTCGATCCAGCTCGGCGTCGGCGCCAACTTCCAGAACGGCTCGGGCGGGTTCTCGTTCATCGGCGCCGGCCAGGAGGTCAAGCCCGACGACAACCCGATCTCGGCGTTCACCCGCATCTTCGGCGCCCCGCCCGGCCAGGTCCCCGGCGGTGGCGGCAGCACCGAGCCGACCCCGGCCCAGCGCCGGCGCCGCTCGATCGTCGACCTGGCCAGCGCCGAGCTCAACCGGACCCGGGCGAGGCTGGGCTCGGTCGAGCGCGAGAAGCTCGACATCCACGTCGAGTCGTTCCGCGAGGTCGAGCGCCGGGTCAACGGCGGCGCCGGCGGCGGCGCCGGCTGCACCGCCAGCACCTTCGACACCCGCGGCTTCCAGGTGATCCCGACCGACTACTACCCCAAGACGTGGGAGAAGGAGGAGGAGTTCCAGCGGGTCGGCGAGCTGCAGATGGACATCGCGGTCACCGCGCTGGCGTGCGGCATGACCCGGGTCGCGTCGCTGATGTGGTCGCACCCGGTGTCGCCGACCCACATCCCGGCCAGCGGCGCCACCCTCGGCAACCACGACGCGTCGCACTTCGGCAACCCCGACACGCCGACCGCGGCCGCGTTCATCCAGATCAAGCGCTGGTTCATGCAGCGGTTCGTCTATCTGATCCAGAAGCTGGCCTCGACCACCGACCCCGGCGGCGGCAACCTGCTCGACAACACCATCGTGTTCCTGTGCAGCGAGCTCGGGGACAGCAACAACCACGACCACCGCAACATGCCGTTCCTGCTCGCCGGCAAGGCCGGCGGCCAGCTCCAGACCGGCCGCCTGGTCGACTACACCGGCTCGGCGTCGGGCGGCGCCAACCAGCCGCATAGCAAGCTGCTCGTCTCGATCTCCAACCTGATGGGCGTGCCCGTCGACACCTACGGCTACGCCGGCCTGGGCACGGGTGGTCTGCCCGACCTGCTGTCCTAGCGCCAACGTCGATCGGACAGGCGCAAACGATCGGGATCGCATGAGATGCCGTTCGTCTGAGCCGCCCTCGGGATCCATCACATCGTACGTACGCACGGCTGCCCCATGCTCGTGCCCCCCACGTGGGGCAGCAGGCGACCGTACGGGCGGCCGTCGGCATGGGTGAACACCAGCGCCGGGAACTGACCGCGGATGATCAGCCGTCGCCCTTGTGGACCCGGTCGTGATGGGCACCGCACAGGTAGACGAGGTTTGCTGGGTCGTGGCTGCCACCGGCCGCCCGCGGGCACAGGTGATGGACGTCGAGGTGACGTGCCCATCGCGACCTCGCGCCGAACCCGTCCTCGCAACACGTCAAGCGCCTTCGTCACCGTTCCTCGTCGAGCCCTTCGATTCTCGCTGTCCGGTTCCCGGACACGCTGCTCTCACGGGAGTCCGAGGTCTGCACCCCAACGCACGTGATCGGGCCCCCAGCTCCCGCGGCCGCGGCTGCGGCGGGCCGGCGGGCGGCGGCGCCCCCGCCCGCCGGCACGCCGACGGTGAGCGCACTCATCGTGAGCGGACGTGCGCCGCCCTTCGACGTCGGCGTCGGTCGCTCCGCTCCCTCCGCCTCGCTCTGGGCGAACGGTAACAGGGGCGGCGGGCGCAACGGCACCCTCCCTCCGCCTGATGAACGGCACGTTCATCCCGTCTCAGGGCGAACGGTACAAGTGAAAGAGTCCCTTCGGCTCGAGGCGCAACGTGCCCGACCTGCTGTCCTAGCGCGCCGGACGGCGCGGGGCCGCCACGCGCAGCCACTCGCTCGGCGAGCACCGCATGATCCGGCGGAACTGCCGGGTGAAGTGGCTGTGATCGGCGTGGCCGGTCGCGATCGCCACGTCGACGATGCGCATGCCGGTGCGCAGCAGCTCGAGCGCGCGCGCGACCCGGACCAGGTTCTGGTAGCGGTGCGGCGGCAGCCCGAACGCGCTGTGGAAGCCGCTGACCAGGTACGACTTGTTGAGCCCGGTCGCGGTGGCCAGCTCGTCGAGGCTGATGTTGCGGGCGTAGTGGGCCTCGAGGTAGTCGCGCGCCCACCGCAGCCGGGCACTCGGCGCGCGCTCGCCGGCGTGGGCGGCCTCGAGGCCCTCGTAGCCGCGCATGTGGTCGACCAGCGCCTGCGCGGCGCAGCCGCTCTCGAGCGCGGTCCCGGCGAACGTGGCCTGGACGAGCTGCACGAGCCGCTCGACCAGGCGGACGTCGCGCGGGTTGGGATCGTGGAACGACCGGCCGCCGGGGGCGCGCGCGTCGTCGACGTAAGTGTCCGGAGCCAGCACCACGCCGAGGTCGCGCGTGCGCGGGCCGTGGCGGCGGGTCGGCCAGATGAGGTCGCCGGGGCGGAGCAAGAGGACGCGCTCGCCGGCGACCTCGCGGCTGCGGCGGTCGTGGCGGACGTCGTTGCCGCCCTCGCACACCATCCACACGCCGAACCCCGGCCAGGCCGACGTCTCGGCCAGCGGCCCGGCGAACTCGATCTCCGACACGTACGACCCGGACAGGCCCGGGATGGCGGCTTGACGTGCGGCAACGGGGCGACGCATCCGCGAGCCCGTCCAGGGTACCGCAGCGGCCGGCGCTGGCTTGGACGGAATTCGTGTGGGCAGGAGTGAGGCTACGTCGCTGCCAGGGTGATCGTGACGCGACCGCCGCCGGGCACGCGCTCGATTCGCAGGTCGCCGCCGGTGGCCCGGCCGATCGGCAGCGCGGTCCACGCGCCGGGGCCATCGTCGTCGAGCCGGACCACCACGCGAGCTCCCGGCGCCGGCGCCACCGTGACCGCGATGCGCGACGCTCCCGCCTCGACCGCGCGGCGGAGCAGGTCGATCAGCAGATGGGTGAGCTCGACCGCGTCGCAGCCGACCCGGGTCGTGGCGCGCGCGCCGTCGACGAACGCCACCGTGGTGACCGCGCCGGCGCCGGCGACGTGGATGGCGCGGGCGATCACCGGGGCGAGGTCGTCGGTGCGCCGGCGATCCGGGGCGGCGTCGAGCAGGCGGGCGTAGATCAGCGCGTTGGTCGCGTCGTGCACCGCCCGCCGGCAGCGCTGGGTGAGCTCGGCCAGTCGCCGGCGGAGCTCGTCCACCTCGCCGCCCTCCGCGACGTCGCCGGGTTCCGACACCGCCGCGACGGTGGCAGACGCCGCGGTCACGCGCTTGCACGGCCTTCGGGTGGCGCGCGGCCCTACTCGGCGAGGTTGACCACGACCTTGTCGAGCTTGACGAACGACACGTCGTGCCAGAACACCCGGGTCTCCATGCGGTGGCCGGCCCGGCCGGTGAGGTCGACGTTGAGCGCGAACCGCTGGTAGGCGTGCGGCCGGCGCAGCTCGTGGCGGCGCACCGGCCGGCTGGCGATGACGCGGTCGGCGGTCGCGTCGTTGATCTCGAGGGTGACCACGACGTCGTTGGCCGCCGAGTTGTTGTCGACCAGCAGGTAGAACACCGCCTGGGCCGAGCCGCCGCCCCAGTCGGTGGCGTACGGCCCGTAGGCCATGTGGCCCGCGGCGTCGGGGCCGGTCGCCGCCTGCCAGCCGTCGCCGTCGAGGCGGCCGACGCCGTGGGCGAGCTGGGACTCGGCCTCGAGCACCTGGGCGCGGACCACTGGCGCCGCGCCGGCGCCGGGCACCGTCAGCCGGCGCCGCGCCTCGACCGTCGACTGGCCGCCGGCGATCGGCAGCGAGATGCCGGCGTGGATCAAGCCGCCGCCCATCTCGATCGCCCCGTGCACGGTGCACAGGCAGGCGCCGACGTCGGCGTTGTCGATCTCGCCGACGTGGGCCAGCGTCGCCGACACGCCGGCGCCGTAGCCGGCCACCGCGCTGAGCGACACCGGCTGGTCGATCCAGCCGATCAGCACGTCGCGATCGACCGGCGCCAGCGCCGACAGATCGTTCCACACCCCGCCGCGCAGGGTCACCGTCGCGTCGCCCCACCGCATGGCGACCTCGCGCACCTCCGGCCGCCAGAACCGGTGCAGGCGCTTGAGGTAGTGCGGCGTCGGCCACCCGGTCATGACGAAGCCGCCGATCAGGCTCATGTCGCCGGCGAGCTCGGGGTTGCCGCTGGGGTTGCGGAGCTGCATGGTGCGATCGATGTAGTCGACGTCGCCGCGCAGCTCGTAGCCGAGGCGCACGTAGACCGGGCGGCGGACCCGGTCGGGGAACAAGTAGTCGGCGTGGCAGCTGTCGCCGTCGTGGTTGCCGTCGCCGTCGGCCTCCTTGACCAGCCGGCCCTCGTAGACCAGCTTGATGCCGTTCGGGATCGGCTGGGCGCTGACCGGCTCGTTCAGGGTGGCGAAGCTGATCGACCCCGGGTTGCACGCGGTCCAGTGCTGGATGCGCGGGTTGACCAGCTGCGGCGCCTCGTTGAGCGAGTACTGGTTGCACCAGTCGCCGCCGCACGAATCGCCGGCCTCGACCACCCGGTTGGGGAACTCGACGTGCTCGGCGCCCTTGTAGCTGCTCGGCCACCGCCCCTCGCCGTCCTCGCCGGGGAAGAACAGGTTGACCGGCCGGCCGTCGGGGTCGGTGACCACGAAGTCGAGCGCGTCGCCGGCGGCGCCGTCGAGCGTCCACAGGCCGTTCATCTTGCCGTAGAAGCCGGTCTGATCGATCCACGCCAGGTAGTGCTGGCCGACGAACACCCGGTCGTCGGGGTTGGGCCCCTCGACGCCGGCCGGATCGAAGCCGAGCCCGTCGAGCGCGGCGCGGACGAGGGCGACCACCCGCGCTCGCGACGCCGTCGAGTGATTGTGGATCAGCGGCAGGTCCGGCTCGACGATGATCGCCGGCCCCGGCCCCGTCGCGTCGACCGCGGCGTCGTCGGCGACCGCCGGGCCGTCCTCGGTCACGGCGTCGTCACCGACGCTCCCGTCGATCGGCGCGCTCCCGCTCGCCGCGCATCCGGACCCGAGCGCGACCGCGACCGCGACCGCAGCGTACTTCGTGTGCATGGCCGGATTATCGGTCAGACGGCCGGCGCCATCGACAACTGACATTCGATGGCTCGCGCCGGTCACGGCGCCGGGCCGGTGCTGGCCGGACCGCTGTAGAACGGCGCGATCAGCTCGAACCGGCCGGTGTCGTCGAGCCAGCGGCAGGTGACGACCTCGAGGCGATCGTCGGTGATCCGCACGATCGCGAACGAGCCGTTGCCGTCGCGGTTGCCGGTGGTGATCTCCGCCTTGGCGTTGTTGGCCTGGAACACGCGCAGGCCCTCCCACTGGTACTGCATGGCCCCGTGCGAGTGGCCGGCGAAGATCGCGGCCACGTGGTAGCCGCGCAGGACCTCGCGGTAGGCGGCGCGCTGGGCGGCGGTCCACCACCGGTCCTGGGTGCCGAACGCGTCCATGCCGTAGTGGTGGAACACGACCACCGGCCGGCCGTCGGCGGCGTGGGCGGCGAGGTCGGCGCGCAGGAAGTCGAGGCTGGACGCCAGGCCGTAGTTGCGGTCGCCGGGGAAGCGATGGGTCTGGACCAGGTGCACGCCGCCGACGTCCCACGAGTAGGCGTGGCTGGCAGGATCGAAGCTGGTCACCGGGACCGGCGCGTTCGGCCCGGCGTGGCGGCCGTCGACGTAGGCCCAGTACATGGCCCGATAGGCCGCGCCCAGCGTCGGGCCGCGATCGGCGTCGTCGAGATCGTGGTTGCCGAGGCCGACGTACGACCGATGGTCGATGCTGTCGGCGCCGCTGCCCCGCTCGAACCAGCGGCGGAAGGTCCCGATCTCGGTGGGCGCGGTGCCCCAGCCGGTGATGTCGCCGACGAACACCACGCCGGACGGGGCGGCGATCGGCCCGCCGGTGAACCCGGTGGCCATGCCGCCGATGCTCGCCGGCCACACGCCGGTCCGGGCGACGGCGTCGATGGCGCGGGCGATCGGCCGCAGATCGTCGGACGGCGGCGGGTCGGCGTGGGTGTCGGCGACGACGAAGAAGGTGACGTCGCGCGGCGGCGGCGCGGTGGCGTCGATGGCCGGGCCGGCGTCGGCCGCGGCGGCGTCGGTCGCGGGCCGGCCATCGATGGTGGCAGCGGCGTCGACGCCGGCGGCGCCGCCGGGCTGGCACGCCACCAGCGACGCGGCGAGGAGCGCCAGGGCCTTCATGGCTACGGGTTGAAGTACGGGTCGTGAGCCATGGCCTTGTAGGCCTCGAGGGTCTTGGGCGACGACGCGATCCGCCAGTCGGTCTCCTTGTCGATGTCGAACCAGACCAGCGCCTTGATCGCGGTGAAGTCGGTCTTGAGCGACTGGTGCATCTCGCGGATCCACGCCGCCTTGTCGCCGCCGACCTCGGCCGACGCGGTCTCGGGCACCATCAGCGGCTTCTTGCCGGCGTAGTCGGCGTACAGCGCGGCGATGAGGGTCGGGAAGCTCTGCCACACGCAGCACGACGACGACGTGCCCCAGTTGTAGGCGTCGAGCCCGACCCAGTCGACGTACTCGTCGCCCGGGTAGTAGTTGGTCCAGTGGTTCCATGGCTCGGCGGGCACGTCGGTGACCAGCGGGTTCCAGATCCACACGACGTTGGTGGCGCCGACCTCGACGAAGATGTCGTGGACGTGGCGGTAGGCGGCGATGTACTTGGCCGGGCCGCCGTCGGCGCCGCCGTTCCTGGCCCCGCTCCACGGGTACCAGTTGCCGTTCATCTCGTGGCCCCAGCGCATGAAGATCTCGACGCCGAGATCGCGCGCGCCCTCGGCCCGGCTGCGGATGTTCTCGTCGTGCATGCCGGCGAGGATCTCGTCGAGCGGCTGGTGCTGCGGCTCCCACGTGATCAGCGGGACCTTGTGGCGCTCGATCGCCCACCGGGTGCGATCGCCGAGCCAGTCCTCGAACGAGTAGAACCGGTTGTCGATCACCCAGCGCCGGCCGAGCAGCTCCTCCTGGGCGGCGAAGTCCTCGGGGCTCTCGGTGCCGACCCCGACGAACGCGCCGAAGTAGGCGCCGTTGACCGGCGGCACCTTGGCCGACACCGGCGCCTCGAGCTCGGGCAACGGACCGGGATCGACGTCATCGTCGCCGCCGCTGCACGCGGCGAGGACGACGGTGGCGACCGTGGACAGACGGATGGCGATGGCGCCGGCGACGCGCGCGCGTCGCCCGCCAAGACGGACGGACGTGGACATGCGTTCCCTCTCCTGAAACCCACGTCCAACTAGCGCGTCGCCGTCGACGGCGTCAACAGATTCTTTAGCGATCAAAGTTAGTTACATGAATTCACGGAGTTCGTTTGGAGTCAGAACAAACGCGCCAGCCCGGGGAGGATCTTCTCGATCGTGATCGGGAAGTCGCGCACGCGAATGCCGGTCGCGTTGAACACCGCGTTGGCGATCGCCGCGCCGGCGCCGCAGATCCCGAGCTCGCCGAGCCCCTTGGCGCCGAGCGCGTTGGCCTTGTCGTCGACGTCGTCGAGCATGATCGCGTCGATCGCCGGGATGTCGGCGTGGACCGGCACCAGGTATCCGGCGAAGTCCTGCTGGACGAACCCGCCGGTGCGCGGCTCGACCTGGGCGTCCTCGAGCAAGGCCGCGCTGAGGCCCCACAGCATGCCGCCGACGAGCTGGGAGCGCGCGGTCTTGCGGTTGAAGATCCGCCCGCACGCGAACACGCCCAGCATGCGGCGCACGCGGATCTCGCCGGTCGTGGCGTGGACGTGGACCTCGGCGAAGTGAGCGCCGTAGGTGTTGAGGACGTACTGCTGATAGGCCGGCTCGTCGGCCTGATCGGGGATGGCGCCGGTCGCCTCGACGCCGTCGGGGAAGTCGCGGGCGACCCGGTCGAGCAGCGCGTCGGCGCGGGCGCCGAGGCGCTCGATCAGCGCGCGGCACGCGGCGTACACCGCCGACGTCGAGTTGGTCGCGCCCCACGAGCCGCCCGAGCCGCCGCTGGCCGGATAGGCGGAGTCGCCGAGCGCGACCCGGACCCGGTCGAGCGGCAGCCCGAGGGTCTCGGCGGCCACCTGGGCGAGGATGGTGTAGGTGCCGGTGCCGATGTCGGTCATGTCCGACTCGACCACGGCGGTGCCGTCGGGGCTGACGCGCACCCGCGCCGCGGTCGCGGACTGGAAGTGGGGCCGGATCGCCGCCGCCATGCCGTAGCCGACCAGCCAGTCGCCGTCGAACACGCTGCCCGGGGTGGTCGGCCGCCGGTCCCAGCCGAACCGCCGCGCGCCGTCCTCCATGCACTCGACCAGCCGCCGGCCGCTGAACGGCAGCCCGCTCTCGGGATGGCGGTCCGGTTCGTTGGCGATGCGCAGCGCGACCGGATCGCGGCCGAGCGCGTGGGCGAGCTCGTCCATCGCCGACTCGACGGCGAGCAGGCCGGGCGCCTCGCCGGGCGCGCGCACGTCCTCGCCGCGGCCGAGGTCGAGCACGACCCCGCGGTGGCGGGTCAGGCGGTGCGGCGCCGCGTACAGGCCGCGGCCGACGGTGGCGGTCTGCTCGATGTAGTCGGAGCCGTCGGCCACCTGCATGGTCACGTCGTGGCCGAACGCGATCAGCCGGCCGTCGCGATCGGCGCCGAGGCGGACCCGCTGGATCGAGGCCGGCCGGTGACCGACCAGCTGGAACGTCTGCTGGCGGGTCTGGACCACCTTGACCGGCAGGCCGAGCTGACGGGCGGCCAGGACCGCCAGGATCACCTCGGCGTGGATGCCCAGCTTGGAGCCGAAGCCGCCGCCGACGAACGGCGCGCGGATGTTGACCCGCTCGGGCGCGATCTGCAGCGTGGCGGCGATCGCCGCGCGCGCCGACGCCACGATCTGGGTCGACAGGTGGACGGTGACCGTGTCGCCGCTCCACACCGCCACGCAGCCGTGCGGCTCCAGGGGCTGGCTGAGCTCGTACGGGGTGGTGTAGCGGAGGTCGAGCGCCACCGGCGCGCCGGCGAAGGCGGTGTCGAAGTCGCCGGTGCGGGTGTCGACCGCCATGCCGGCGTTGACCCGCTCGGGCACGAAGCTCTTGCTCTCGCGCGCGGCCAGATCGAAGCGGCCGACCGCCACGTCGTAGACGACGTCGACCTGGGCGGCCGCGGCGCGGGCCTCCTCGAGCGTGTCGGCCACCACCAGGGCGACCGGCTCGCCGTACGCGTGCACCTCGGGCCCGTGCAGGACCGGCTGGGCGCGGTCGTAGGCGCTGGGGACGGCCAGGTCGGGCGCGGCCTGCGGCGGCGCGTCGAGGTAGGTCATCACCAGGCGGACCCCGGGGGCCCGGCGGGCGCGCGTCGCGTCGATGCGCGTGATCCGACCGCGGCCGATGGGGGCGCCGACGATGAAGCCCTGCAGCGGCGGCGCGAGCTCCTGGGTCTCGTAGCTGTAGGGTGCCCGGCCGCTCACCTTGAGCGGGGCGTCGACACGGTCGATGGGTTGGCCGATCATGGTCGGTGGGGCGTGCAACGCCCACGCCGATCGGGACCGATCATGCGGGTGAGCAGAACCAGCCGCTCGAGCGCGCGAGCGGCTCGCATGCTCGGCCCATGCGAAGGCTCCTCGTGGTCGCGCTGGCCGCCGGCGCATGCTCGTTCTCTGCATCCGCGCCCGACCCGGCCGAGGTCGACGCCGCGCCGCCCGCCGGCCCGCCGGCGCCCGACGTGGTCGCGATCGCGGTCGCCGGCGACGGCGACGGTCCGCCGGCCAAGGGCACGCCGGCGCGGGTGACGCTCACCGTGCGCAACGACGGCGACGGCGCCGGCACCGTGCGCTTGACCCCGCTGGTCACCAGCGCGCGCTTCACCGACTTCACCGACGTCCCGCTCGGCACCGTCGAGGTCGCGCTCGCGCCGGGCGCGACCGCCGACGCGGTCGTGAGCGCCGGGCCGTTCCTGACCGGCGACGACGGCGCGCGCTACGCGCTCGGCCGCGGCGACTACACGATCACCGGCGTGCGCGTCGAGCGCGACGGCGCCGAGCCGGCGCGCGACACCACCTTCACCGGCGGCGCGTTCGGCGTCGTCGCCAGCGACGTGGTGTTCAACGTGGTCCTGTACGACCCGGCGTACTTCACCGCGATCGGCTGGACCGACGCGCCCGAGGCCTACGTCGGCGCGGCGTTCACCCGCGCCGCCGAGCTGTTCACGCCGTCGAGCCCGGGCTCGAACCAGGGCACCTATCGGCCGCTCGCCGGCGGGTTCGACGAGCTGATGGGCGTCGAGCAGCAGTCGCTGGTCCTGTCCGGGCTGGCGGCCAGCGAGGCCGCCGGCGGCTTCTGCGAGCAGGTCGGCGCCCAGGCCCGGACCTCGCTCGGCCTCGAGCGCGACTGGGACATCGACGAGGGCCAGCCGACGCTCACCGACGTCGACCACCACGGCTTCGACATCCTGATCGGCCTGACCCCGGCGATGGGCGGCGGCGCGGCGTGCGGCTGGCTCGGCGTCCAGGTGTCCGGCCTGTTCGACTTCGACCTGTCGCTCGAGCGCAGCCAGATCATCCTGGTCCACGAGAGCGGCCACCTGTTCGGCGCGCCCCACTGCGATCCGCTGCAGGGCTACGTCATGTGCGCCGGCGAGCGCCACGACCACTACCGCGACGGCGGCGTGTTCGTGTGGCACCAGGTGTCGCGCGACGCGATGGCCAACCGCTGGCGCTGATCCAGCGTCCAGGCGGCGGCGCTACTTGCCGCGCGCGAGCTCGGCGGCGGTGGCCAGCCAGCCCTGCACCGCCTCGCGCGGCAGGTCGTCGATCCGGGTCAGCTTGAGGTGACGGCCGGTCTTGCCGTCGCCGGCGAGCAGGCCGTCGGGATCGGCGAAGGTGCCCGGCGGCCCCGACAGGATCAGGTTGACGTGGGTCTTGTGGCCGCCCAGCGCGCACATCATCGCGTCGCCGATCGAGAAGAACGGCATGCCCCACTTGAGCGAGGCGGTCGCGTCCGGCGCCGCCGCCTCGACCAGCGCGCGCAGCTCCTCGAGGATCACGCGCAGGGTGGGCGGCTGGCGCGCGAAGAACCCGTCGATCGGCGCGCCGTAGTCGGCGCGCGGGCCGTGCTTCTTGACCGGCGCGGGCTTGGCGGACGCCGGGGTCGCGGCCAGCTTGGCCGACGCCGCGACTGGCTTGGCCTTGGGGGCCGCCTTCGCCGCCGCCTTCGCCTTCGGGGCCGCCTTCGCCTTCGCCTTCGGGGCCGCCTTCGCCGCCTTCGGGGCCGCCTTCGCCTTCGGCGCCGCCTTCGCCTTCTTCGCCACCACCTTGGCCTTGGTCGCCACCTTGGCCTTCGCGCTCGAGACTCGCTTCGGCGCCGACGTCTTCCGCTTCGACTTGGGGGAGGTCTTCACCCGGGGCATGATGCCACGACCCGACGGTCTCGCCCGACGGTCTCGCTCGATCATCGATGAGATGGGTCCGCGCGGCGCCGCGCGGCCGCGCGGCACGCCGACCATCCCCGCCATCGCGATTGCGGCCCCACCCGCCGGCCGATCCGGATAAGATCGGCCGGTGAGCACCGCAACCTCCGACCTGTTGCTCGGCGGCCTCGGCCGCATCCTCGATCTCTGGCGCGATCGGGCCGGCGGGGCCGACCACGTGCTGTACGGCGTGCTCCGCGCCCAGCTCGCCGACGCGACCGGCGCGCCGCCGCCGTCGGCGTCCGCAGAGGTGACCCGCGCGCACGACGCCATCCGCGGCTACTACGACAACGTGCGCTACGCGATCCTGTCGCCGACCGCGATGGTGTGGGGCACGCTGACCAACGCGCTGCGCGTCGCCGCCGGCATCGACAGCGTCACGCCGACCCAGCGGGCGACGTTCTCGTTCGCGCCCGAGTCGCTGGCCGCGTTCGTGCGCGCCGCCCACCACGACGGCGCGCTCGCCGACGCGCTGTGCAACGCGTTCCGGCCGATGCCGGCGGCCGACTGCCAGGTCCTCGCCGCGCTGTTCGACGTCCACGTCGACGCCCGCCTCGACGCCAGCGCCATCCTCGGCGTCGTGCGCGTGCTCGGCAACGAGGGCCCGCTCACCTCGGCCGAGGCGCAGGCCGCCCGCACCCTCGAGTCCGCGGGCCTGTCGATCGCCGCGTTCGCCGGCGCGCGCGGCCGCGCCTGACCGGGCGACGGGTGCGTAGGCGCCGACGCGGGAGGCGTCCGTGAGGCGCGCGGTCGGCCGCCGTGGCGCCGACCGCCCGACGGTGGTTCGACGGGCGCTGTCGAGGTCCTGACCGACCGGGCGCGTCATCTCGGCAGAACGACGTCGCCGGCCGCCTGGTACGGGTCGTGATGTGAGCCTCGCCATGGGGCAAGACCTGACCGTGACCGCCGAGCAGTTGATGTCGCGCGTGCCGCACCCGGCGGCCAGCCTGATCGGGCCGGGGGAGACCCCGATCGGGATCGCCGACCGGGTGCGGCTCGGGCGCGACCGCGACGCCTGCGAAGTAGCGGTCGTCCACCCGTCGGTGTCGGCGGTGCACGCCCGCTTCGATCGCGACGCCGGCGGGTGGCGCGTGATCGATCTCGGCAGCCGCAACGGCACCGAGGTCGACGGCGGCGCGGCCGGGCCGGTGGCGGCGTTGCGCGACGGCGCGCGCCTCCGCGTCGGCGACGTCGAGCTGCGCTTCGTCGCCGCCGCGCCGCCGGCCCGCGCCCGCCGCCGCACCGCGACGGCGCCGGCGCCGGTGCCACCGCCGGCGGTCCTGATCGCGACCGACGCCGGCGCCTTCGAGGTCGCGATCGATCGTGGCCTGGTCCGCGGCGCGGCCGGCGCGGTGGCGCTGTCGCAGCGCGAGCGCGCGCTGATCGAGCTGCTGATCGATCGGCGCGCCGGCTGTCACCCCGACCTCGCCTACCTGCCCGGCGCCGCGCTGGCCGGCGCGCTCGGCTTCCGCTCGCTCGACGCCGACGGCGAGAACGTGCGCGAGCTGGTCCTGCGGGTCCGCCGCAAGCTGCGCGCGATCGGCGCCGACCGCCTGGTCGAGACCCGGCGCAACGCCGGGTACCGGCTGGGCGGCGCGGTCACCCGTGGCACACTGTCCTGGTGATCACCCGGACGTTGCTGGCGAGCGGGCCTCTGGCGGTGGTCGACTACCGCTGCGACGCCGGCCCCGGCGACCCGCCCTACCCCGAGGTCCATGCCTCGCACTCGGTCTCGTACGTGCGCAAGGGCAGCTTCGGCTGCCAGACCCACGGCCGGCGCCACGAGCTGGTCACCGGCGCGGTGCTGGTCGGCCACCCCGGCGACGAGTACACCTGCAGCCACGATCATCCGTGCGGCGGCGACGAGTGCCTGTCGTTCCAGCTCGCCGCCGAGGTCGTCGACACCATCGGCGGCCGCGCCGCGACCTGGCGCGCCGGCGCGGTGCCACCCTTGCCCGAGCTGATGGTGCTCGGCGAGCTGGCTCAGGCCGCCGCCGACGGGCGGCGCAGCCTCGGCCTCGACGAGGTCGGCCTGTCGTTCGCCGCGCGGTTCGTCGCGGTCGCGACCGGCCAGGCCGCACGACCCGCGCGTCCCAGCCCGGCCGATCGTCGCCGCGCCGTCGAGGCCGCGTTGTGGCTCGACGACCATGCGGCCGAGCCGATCGTCCTGGCCGACGTCGCGGCGCAGGCCGATCTGAGCCCGTTCCACTTCCTGCGCCTGTTCGCGCGCGTCGTCGGCGTGACCCCGCACCAGTACCTGGTGCGCGCCCGCCTGCGCCGCGCCGCTCGCCTGCTCGCCGACGGCGATCGCTCGATCAGCGACGTCGCCCTCGACGTCGGGTTCGCCGATCTGTCGAACTTCGTCCGCACCTTCCACCGCGCGGCCGGCGTCTCGCCGCGGCGGTTCCGCCAGGCGGCGCGCGGCGATCGCAAGATCCTCCAAGATCGGATCGCGGCGTCGTCCCCATAGTGGCCTCCACGGAGGTCATCCATGTACGACCACATCGGCATCAAGGTGAAGGATCTCGAGGCGAGCGTGCGCTTCTACACCGCCGCCCTCGCCCCCCTCGGCTACGTCCTGTGCTCGAGCGACGCGAGCGGCGCCGGGTTCGGACCACCCGGCGCGCCCGCGCTGTGGCTGTCGCGCGGCGGCGGCGGCCAGGGCGTCCACGTCGCGTTCCGCGCGACCGACCATGCCGCGGTCGATCGCTTCCACCGCGCCGGCGTCGAGGCCGGCGGCCGCGATCACGGCCGCCCCGGTCCGCGCCCCGACTACGGCCCGACCTACTACGCCGCGTTCTTGCTCGACCCCGACGGCAACAACGTCGAGGCCGTCCACACGTAGGCCAGGAGCTCGCCATGGCCACCATCTACAAGGAAGTCACCGTCGACGTCGCGCCCGACCGGGTCTGGGCCGCCGTCCGCGACGTCGGCGCCTATCACCAGCGCCTGTTCCCCGGCGTCCTCACCGCCACCCGGCTCGAGCCGGGCGCGCGCGTGGTCACCTTCGACGACGGCCGCGAGGTGCGCGAGCCGATCGTCGCCGTCGACGATGCCCACCGCCGGGTGGCGTGGACCGTCACCGGCGGCCCGCTCGCCTTCCACCACGCGTCGATGCAGGTGGTCGGCGACGGCGCCGGCCCGACCCGCCTGGTGTGGATCACCGACGTGCTCCCCGACGAGGCCGCGCCGATGATCGCCGCCATCGTCGAGCGCGGCGCCGCCGTGCTCGTGCCGACCCTCGAGCGAGGTTGACGCCGCTCGACCTGCCGCGGGGGATGAACGTGCCGTTCTTCGACGTCAGCCTCCCTCCTTCGTCGGTCGGCTTCGCTCGGAACGAACGGAACACATGTTCCGCGGCCTTGGCGCTGTCATTCGCAGCAGCGAATCGGAGGGAGCTTGACAGGTCGCGCTCGACATATTACCTACTGGCTATATGAATGACCGGTTATCGCGATGAGGGCCGCGCACCTCGACGCCACGTTCGCCGCCCTCGCCGACCCGACCCGCCGCGCCATCCTGGCCCGGCTGGCCCAGGGCGAGGCGACGGTGATGGAGCTGGTCGAGCCGTTCGCGCTGAGCCAGCCGGCGATCTCCAAGCACCTCAAGGTGCTCGAGAAGGCCGGGCTGATCTCGCGCGGGCGCGACGGGGCCCGCCGGCCGTGCCGGCTCGAGCCGGCGCCGCTGCGCGCCATCGACGTCTGGATCGAGCGCTTCCGCGCGTCATGGGAGGAGCGCTTCGCCGCGCTCGACGACGTGCTCGAAGAGCTGAAGCAGAACGAACGCCAACCCAAGCGTAGAGGGAAGCCATGAGCAAGCTGCAGGTGTCCGCCGAGGTCCCGAACGAGATCCACATGACGCGCGTGTTCGACGCGCCGCGCCGCCTGGTCATCAAGGCGATGAGCACGCCGGAGCTGATCAAGCGCTGGCAGGGCGGCGTGCGCACCACCGTCGTGGTGGCCGAGGTCGACCTGCGGGTCGGCGGTCGCTACCGCACCGTGTACCGCCTGCCCGACGGGACCGAGTTCTACTTCAGCGGGGTCTACCAGGAGGTCAGCGACGATCGCGTCGTCCACACCGAGGCGTTCAACGATCAGCCCGGCGAGGCGCTGGTGATCACCACCTACGCCGAACGCGACGGCAAGACCACGATGTCGGTGGTGATGCGGTTCCCGTCGCAGGAGATCCGCGACCAGGTCCTGGCCACCGGCATGGCCGACGGCGCCGGCGAGAGCTACGACGAGCTGGACAAGCTGCTCGCCAGCCTGTGACGAACGTCAGCGCCCCCGGCGCGGGGCGGCGATCGCCAGGCTGGTCATGAGCGCCTCCAGCCCGACCGGCTTGGTCAGGTGCTCGTCGAACCCGGCGGCGCGGGTGCGCGCCTTGTCGCTCTCCTGGCCGTAGCCGGTGACCGCGACCAGGCGCAGCGGGCCCGGCAGCAGCTCGCGCAGCCGGGCCGCGACCTCGAAGCCGTCCATCACCGGCAGCCCGATGTCGACCAGCGCCGCGTCGGGCTCGAGCTCGGCGGCGGCGGCGATCGCCGCCGGACCGTCGTGAGCCAGCGAGACGTCGTGACCGATCGCGCCCAGCACCTCGGCGATCAGCTCGGCGGCGTCGACGTTGTCGTCGATGACCAGGATGCGCAGCCGGTGGCCGGGCGAGGCCAGGCGGGGCAGCGGCCGCGGCGAGCGCGCGCCGCCCTGGTGCGCGAGCCAGGGCAGCCGCACCGTGAACGTGCTGCCCTGCCCGACGCCGTCGCTGGCCGCGCCGATGGAGCCGCCGTGCAGCTCGGTCAGGTTGCGCGCCAGCGCCAGGCCGAGGCCGAGGCCGCCCTGCTGGCGGTCGCGTGGCCGCTCGCCCTGGACGAACAGATCGAACACGCGGGGCAACAGCTCGGGCGCCATGCCGATGCCGTCGTCGCGCACGCGCAGCACGACCTCGGCCCCGTCGCCGCGCGCGTCGACGTGGACGTGCCCGCCCGGCGCGGTGTACCTGGCCGCGTTGGTCAGCAGGTTGGACACCACCTGCGCCAGGCGCACCGGGTCGCCCGACACCACCAGGCCGTGGCGCGGAACGTCGACGACCAGCTCGTGGGCGCGCTGCTCGAACAGCGGCGTCGCCATCTCGACCGCCTTGGCGACCACGCTGGCGATCTCGAGCGGGCGGCGGTCGAGCTCGACCGTGCCGCGGGTGATCCGCGACACGTCGAGCAGATCGTCGACCAGGCGCGACAGGTGGCGGACCTGGCGCTCGATGACCTGCTGCTCGCGATCGCCGTCGACGCCGCGCATGCGCAGCAGCTCGAGCGCGGTCCGGATCGGCGCCAGCGGGTTGCGCAGCTCGTGGCCGAGCATGGCCAGGAACTCGTCCTTGCGGCGGTCGGCGGCCTCGGCGGCCTGGCGCGCGGCGCGCTCGGACTCGAACAGGCGGGCCCGGTCGACGGCCTGCGCCCCTTGCTTGGCCAGGGCGTCGAGGAACACCCGCTCGTGCGCGTCGAAGACGTGGTGCGCGTCGAAGCTGAACTCGAGCGCGCCGATGACCCGGCGGCTGGCCACCATCGGTAGTGCCACCCGCGCCTCCGCGCCGGTCGTGTCGACGCCGGCGTGGTCGCTGTCGGACGGCCGGCCGCCCGACTCGACGTAGATCGCGCGCTCGTCGCGGACGCAGTCGGTGATCGGGGCCCGCATGGTCAGCGGCAGGCGTCGGGTGCGCTCGAGGTCGCCGGGCGCGTCGCCGCGGGCGCGCAGCACGTCGAGGGCGCCGGCCGCACGGTCGACGAGGAACACCGCGCCGCTCGACGCGCCGATGGCGGCCACGCCCTCGCCGATCAGGATGTCGAGGACCTCGTCGAGGGTGCTGGCCGCCGACAGTGACTCGGTGACGCCGTGCAAATACGCCAGCGCGTCGTGGGCCCGCTTGCGCTCGGTGACGTCGCGGGTGAAGCAGCGGGTGTGGACGAGCGCGCCGTCGCGCCACCACACGTTGGCGTCGATCAACACGTGGCGCACCGAGCCGTCCTTGCAGCGCAGCCGGGCCTCGACCTCCGTGACGGTGTCGTTGCGCGCCAGCCGGGCCAGGATGTCGTCGACCACCGCGCGGTCGACGTGGACGTCGCCGAGGTGGCGGCCCACGTACTCGTCGCGGGTGTAGCCGAGCATCGCGAGCTCGGCCCGGTTGGCCCACAGGATGCAGCCATCGGGCCCGACCCAGTGCATGCCGAGCACCGCGTTCTCGACGAGGTCGCGGAGATCGTCCTCGCGCAGGGTCAGCTCGCGCTCGACCGCCTCGCGCCGCGACACCTCGGCGTCGAGCGCCAGCGCGCGCTGCTGCAGGCGGACGATCTCGCGCCGGCGCAGCTCGGCGTCGTCGACGCCGGCGTAGCGCTCGGCCGGCTTGACGTGGGAGTGGGCGTCGCAGATCCGGGCCAGGCCGGCCGCGTCGCCGGCGGTGCGGAACCGCGCCAGCGAGTACGCGCACAGCACGTCGAGCCCGAGCGGGCGCGCGACCTGGTTCCACAGCGCCTCGAGCTCGAGCGCGACCGCCGGCCTGCCGTCGCCCCACAGCACGTCGACCATCTCGCCGTAGGCCCGGATCCTGCCCCCCGGCGCCGGGCGGCAGCCGGCGACGACCTCGTCGACCGCGCGCCGCCACCGCTCGCGATCCAGCCGATCGTCGGCGGTCATGAACTGGCGCAGCGTCTCGCGCGCGTCGACGACGATCAGCCGGTCGGTCCGCGCGGCGTCGGCGACGTCGTCCCCGAGCGCGTCCAGCCGCGTGCGGAGCGCGCGCCGGTGCGGCTCCGAGGCGCAGACCACACAGGCATCGCCCCGGCGCAGCCCGTCTCCCACGTAGCGGGTGATCACGTCCACGAGATAGCCATCGCTCTCGTAGAACTGGACCGTGTGACGGAGGTCTTCAGGGGTGATGAGCTCCGCCGTCATGCCGTTTCCCGTTATGACCGTGCAGGTGGAGTTTTCAAGCCTACTCCGGAGTCACGGGCTGAAGGCCGTCCAGGTCCGCTCCAGACACCACATCGCGGCCAGGCCGCCGATCGTGTACGCGGCGGCGATGCGCGCCCGGGGTCCCCACCGGGTGGCGCCGCGGAACCCACGCCCGACCAGCGCCGCGACCAGCATGGCGGCGGCGACCAGCGCGAGCTGCCCGACCTCGATGCCGAGGTTGAAGCCGGCCAGGGCGAGCGCCAGGTCGTCGGCCGGCAGCCCGGCGCCGGTCAGCGCGCCGGCGAAGCCGAGGCCGTGGATCAGCCCGAACCCGGCGGCGAGCAACCACGCCGGGCGGCGCGGCGCGCCGGGCAGCGGCGGCGGCTCGAGCGCCTGCAGCGCGACGACGATCAGCGTGATCGCGATGAGGATCTCGACCGGCGCCGCCGGCACGTGCACGACGCCGAGCGCGGCCAGCGCGAGCGTGACGCTGTGGCCGGCGGTGAACGCGGTCAGGGTCACGGCGCGGGCGCGCAGGCCGGAGACGACCAGCAGCAGGCCGAGCACGAACAGCAGGTGATCGAGGCCGTCGAGCAGGTGCTCGACGCCGAGGCGCCCGTGGGCGAGCACGACCTGCGTCCACGCCGGCTCGGCCGGGATGGTGACCCGCGGGTGCGCCGGCCCGAGCACGTCGTGGGCGACCCGGCCGCCGGCGAGGCGGACGCGGACGATCGCGATGGCGTCGCGCGCGGCGAGGCCGTCGACGCCGACCTCGGCCCCGGCCAGCGGCCGACCGTGGCAGTCGAGCTCGAAGTGCTCGACGCGGACGTCGCCGTCGACCGCGCCCGCGCGCCGCGCGGCGGCGGCAAACC
>Ga0247822_10000605_pt1 | contig 19964 bp, 16 predicted proteins | sample 13C_Cellulose_Da_FD_192423 | JGI IMG/M metagenome (GOLD analysis project Ga0247822, IMG submission 192423) | Soil microbial communities from agricultural site in Penn Yan, New York, United States - 13C_Cellulose_Day30 | ecosystem: Environmental > Terrestrial > Soil > Agricultural land | place...
GACCTTCTGCCCGGCCTGGACGCGCTCGGCGGCTGCAAGCGTAAGGAGTCCGCCGACCGCGTCCAGGCCGGGCAGAAGGTCGAGGAGAAGACCGGGACCGCCGGAGAGGCCGCGGGGACCAGCCCCGAGCTGGAGCAGCAGCGGCGGCAGTTCGTGAACGCCGCCGAGCAGCGCCTGCAGCAGGTCGACCGCCAGCTGCAGGCGCTCACGGCCGAGTCCAACGTCGACCGCGGCCGCATCGCGGTGCTGCGCGCCGAGGCCGAGGCGCTGCGGGCGAAGGCCGCCGATCCGAACACCACGTACTCGTCGCAGTACAGCGCCGACTTCGATCGGGTGATGAACGAGATCGAAGCCGCGATGGCGCCGGGCTCGCAGGGGGCCGGCGGTGGCGCGGGCCAGGGGACCGCGGGCGAGCGGCCCGGCACCGGCCCCGGGACGATGGGGCAGCCCGGGCAAGGCGCCGAGCGGCCGGGTGGGCAACCCGGGGCCGAGCCGCCCGGGACGGCGCCAGGTGCCGGGCAGCCCGGGACCCGCGCGCCGGGCGGCACGATGCCGCCGGCCACGCCGCCTCCGTCGGGCACGCAGCCCACGCCCGGCACCGAGACGCCGGCCCCGGGGACCGGCCCGGGCACGATGGGCACCGAGCCCGGCACCACCGGTCCGGGCGTCCCGAGCGGGACGCCGCCCCAGCCGTCGCCGCCGACCGGCGGTGCGCCGGGCACCGAGCTGGGCACCGGCGCCGAACAGCCCGGCATCCCCCCCGGCGGTGGCACCGGGATGGGGACCGGCATGGGGACCGGGACCACGCCGTCGACGCCGTCATCGCCGTCGACGACGCCGCGCCCCGGCGGCGGCTACTGATCAGTACTCGACCACGGTCCGGATCGACGCGCCGGCGTGCATGAGGTCGAACGCCTCGTTGATCCGCTCGAGCGGCAGCTTGTGCGTGATCAAGCGGTCGATCTCGATCTTCTTGTCCATGTACCAGTCGACCAGCCGCGGCACGTCGGTGCGACCGCGCGCGCCGCCGAACGCGCTGCCCTTCCAGACCCGACCGGTGACCAGCTGGAACGGCCGGGTGGCGATCTCCTGACCGGCGCCGGCGACGCCGATGATCACGCTGACGCCCCAGCCGCGGTGGCAGCACTCGAGCGCCTGCCGCATGAGCTTGACGTCGCCGACGCACTCGAAGCTGTAGTCGGCGCCGCCGCCGGTCAGCTCGATCAGGTGGCCGACGACGTCGCCGGTCACCGCGCGCGGGTTGACGAAGTGGGTCATGCCGAAGCTGCGGCCGAGCGCCTCGCGGGCCGGGTTGATGTCGACCCCGATGATCTTGTCGGCGCCGGCGAGGCGCGCGCCCTGGATCACGTTGAGGCCGATGCCGCCGAGGCCGAACACGACCACGTTGGCGCCCGGCTCGACCTTGGCGGTCCAGATCACCGCGCCGATGCCGGTGGTGACGCCGCAGCCGAGGTAGCAGATCGACGCGAACGGCGCGTCCTTGCGGACCTTGGCCACCGCGATCTCGGGCAGCACGGTGTGGTTGGCGAACGTCGAGCAGCCCATGTAGTGGTGGATGGGCTTGCCGCGCAGCGAGAACCGGCTGGTGCCGTCGGGCATCATGCCCTTGCCCTGGGTCGCGCGGATCGCGGTGCACAGGTTGGTCTTGCGCGACAGGCACGACTTGCACTGCCGGCACTCGGGCGTGTACAGCGGGATGACGTGGTCGCCGGGCGCGACCGAGGTCACCCCGGGGCCGACGTCGACGACCACGCCGGCGCCCTCGTGGCCGAAGATCACCGGGAACAGCCCTTCGGGATCGGCGCCCGAGCGGGTGAACTCGTCGGTGTGACAGACCCCGGTCGCCTTGAGCTCGACCAGGACCTCGCCGGCCCGCGGCCCGTCGAGATCGACCTCCTCGACGACCAGGGGCTTGCCTACTTCGAACGCGACTGCCGCCCTTGTCTTCATGGCGGCCAGTCTACTTGACGTCGAACCGGCCTGCCTTGTGGCGGACGTCCTTGCCCTCGACCTGGAAGATCACCATCTCGGCCAGGTTGGTGCCGTGGTCGGCGATCCGCTCGAGGAACTTGGCGACCGCGGCCAGGTGGATGCCGCGATCGACGAAGTCGGGGCGCTTCATCATCTCGCCCTGGACCTCCATGGTCAGCTCGCGATAGCCGTCGTCGACCGCCTGGTCGCAGCCGAGCACCGACCGCGCCTTGCCGACGTCGCCGGCGACGAAGCCGTCGATCGCGTCGCGGATCATCTTCTGGCCGGCCTCGCTCATGCGGGTCAACCGCTCGGCGACCGACGGCGGCGGCGGCCCGCCCAGCGCGATCACGCGCTCGCAGATGTTGACCGCGAGATCGCCGATGCGCTCGAGGTCGGTGACCATCTTCATCGCCAGCGTGATCATCCGCAGGTCGGACGCCAGCGGCTGGCGACGGGCCAGGATGATCAGGCACATCTCGTCGGTCTCGACCTCGAGCGCGTTGACGTCCTTGTCGAGCTTGACGGTCTGGCGGGCGCCCTCGACATCGCCACGGACGAGCGCGTCGGTGGCGCGGGCGATCATGTCCTCAACCAACCCGGCCATGCGCAGGAGCTTGTCCTTCAGCTCCCTGAGCTCGGCCTCGTACTCGCGGTCCGTGTGCGCCTTCGCCGGCATCGATCGAAGCATGACACCGCCTGGATCACCTGTACAGCCACGGTCGCCGTCGCCGGACGTCGCGCTCGTCATCGCGCCGCCGGCAGCTCGACCCAGAACACCGCGCCGGTCGGGTCGTTGCCGTCGACGCCGACCTGGCCACCCAGGCTCTCGACGAGGTGTCTCACGATCGACAGGCCGAGGCCGGTGCCGCCGACCTCCCGCGACCGGCCGGCGTCGACCCGGTAGAACCGCTCGAAGATCCGCTCGCGATGGTGAGCTGCGATGCCGGGCCCGTCATCGGCGATCTCGATCCGGACGACGTCGCCGCGGCGGCGCGTGCGCACCCACACGTGGCCACCCGCGCCGGTGTACTTCACCGCGTTGTCGAGGAGGTTGACCAGGACGTGATCGAGGGCCTTGGCGTCGGCGCGCACGATCACGTCGGCGCCGACGTCGATGGCGACGGTGACCGGGCGGGCCGCGGCCTGGGCCTCGATCGCGGTGCGGGCCTGCTCGGCGGCGGCGGCGACGGCGACCGGCACGGGCTCGATGCGGACCTGGCCGGCCTCGAGCCGCGACAGGTCGAGCAGGTCGGAGATGATCCGCGACAGCCGCTCGGCGTTGCGGTGCAGGCCCTCGATCAACCGGTCGGCGAACCGCGGGTCGTCCTTGGCGCCGGCCCGCAGCGTCTCGGCGTTGGCGCGGATCACGCTGACCGGCGTGCGCAGCTCGTGCGAGACGTTGGCGACGAAGTCGCGACGGATGGTCTCCAGGCGGCGGATCGCGGTGACGTCGTCGAGGACCAGGATGCAGCCGGTGCCCGAGCGCTGGAGCGTGACCCGGGCCAGCACCCGCAGGCCGCCGGGAGTCGCGAACTCGGCGGTCGCGGTCCCGCCGCCGGCCAGCGCCCGCTCGACGAGGGCGACCGCGGCCGGGATGCGGACGTGATCGAGGAACGGCTCGCCGATCGGGACCCCCGGGAGATCGAGGATGGTGCGGGCGGCCGGGTTGACCAGGCTCATGCGCCGGTCGCCGTCGATGCCGATGACGCCCTGGGTCATGCCGTCGAGGACCGAGCCGAGCAACGACCGCTCGCTCTCGAGCGCCGACACCGTGCGCCTGGCGTCGTCGGCCATGCGGTTGATGAAGTTGCCGACCCGGCCGATCTCGCCGCCGCCGTCGACCGCGATGCGCTGGGGGCCGCCGGTGGCGACCTCGGCGGCCGAGCCGGCCAGCCGTCGCAGCGAACGCCGGACCAGGGTGGTCGCGGTCAGGGTCATGCCGATCGCGACCAGGAGCCCGATCGCCGCGCCCACGCTCAGCAGGAACCACAGGCGGCGGTAGGCCTCGGTCAGCTCGGTCGTCGCCGCCGAGACCCGGACCACGCCGAGGCCGTCGCCGTAGCGGAACGCGCGGGCGATCAGGATGCGGCCGCCGCGGCGGGCGACGCCATGGCCGCCGCCGGGGGCGAGGGCGGCGCGGACCTCGGGCAAGGTCAACAGGTCGCCCGACACGCCCGGCGACGAGTCGGCCAGGATCTCGCCGGTCGAGTCGAACACCTCGATCTCGGTCCTGGTCGCGGCGCCGATCCGGCTGGCCAGCACCTGGCCGTGGCGGGGCAGGTCGGGCACGGTCTCGAGGCCGATGCGCGCGGTCTCGGCCAGCACCGTCAGCTGGGCCTCGGCGCGCTCCTCGAGCGTCTCGCGCACCTCGGCGCGCAGCACGATCGCCGCCGTCACCTCGACGACGACGATGACGCCGACCGAGGCGAGGAACAGCTTCGAGCCGATCCCGAGGTTCATCGTTTCGCCACGATGCCACACCCCCGCGTCGCGGGCCGGCCGGCGGCCGCCGCCCTAGGCCTCGTCCGGCTGATCGCGGAAGCGGTAGCCGACGCCTCTCCCCCAGCGAGCCGAAGGCGAGCGCTCAACAATGACTCTGCGGGTCCGGGGTCGCTGGTGGGGTACGGGGTCCTTCATCTCGGTCTCCCGCCTGGGCCCGCCTAGGCCTCGTCGGGCTGATCGCGGAAGCGGTAGCCGACGCCCCTCAGTGTCTCGATATACTGGCCGGCGTCTCCGAGCTTCTCGCGCAGGCGCTTCACGTGGGTGTCGACGGTCCGCGTGGTCACGTCGGCGTCGATGCCCCAGACGTCGCTGAGCAGGGCGTCGCGGGTCTGGACCCGGCCCTTGCGCGACAGGAACGCGTGCAGCAGGCGGAACTCGAGGGCGGTGAGGACGATCTCCTCCTCGTCGACCCAGGCCCGGTGGGCTTCGCGATCGACCCGCAGCCGTCCGAAGCGCAGGATCTCGGGCTCGGCCTCGGCCTTGTGGGCCCGGCGCAGGATGGCGCGGATGCGCAGCACGACCTCGCGCGGGCTGTACGGCTTGACCACGTAGTCGTCGGCGCCGACCTCGAAGCCGACCACGCGATCGAGCTCGCTGCCCTTGGCGGTGCACATCACGATCGGGAGGTCGCGGGTGCGCTCGTGCTCGCGCAGCCGGCGGCACACCTCGGTGCCCGACAGGTCGGGCAGCATGAGGTCGAGGATGATGACGTCCGGCACCGGCTCGGCCTGGGCGGCGTCGAGGCCGGCCTTGCCGCTGTGGGCCACCCTCACCTGGTACCCCTCGCGGGCGAGGTTGTACTCGAGCGTGGCGGCGAGGTCGACCTCGTCTTCGATGATGAGGCACAAGCCTGCCATGGCGTTGCTCGTACCACGGGCTCGGTGACGGGGCGGTGACGCCGGCGTGACGGGAGCCGACGGGGGCCGCACATGGGGATCTTGCGGAAATGTTAAGGATCTCGACCGTGGGATTCTCGCGGCGCCGCGATGACGGTCTCGTCGCGGTTGTGTTACAGGGGCGGGGCTAGCGCCTGGAGGTCCTCATGTTCGGTCGTTTCCTCCCCCGCGAGACCAGCTTCTTCGACTTCTTCGAGCAGCACGCCGCGCTCACGGTCGATGGCACGCGCGAGTTCCTGTCGCTGGTCACGACCGGCGCCAACCTCGACGCCAAGGCCAAGCGCATCGCCGATCTCGAGCACGAGACCGACGTCATCACCCACCGCTGCGTCGAGGCGCTGCACAAGACCTTCATCACGCCCATCGACCGCGACGACATCCACCGGCTGATCACGCGGATGGACGACATCATGGACTTCGTCGAGGCCGCGGCCGAGCGGATCACGCTCTACGAGCTGACCACGATGACCGCCGACGTCCGCGACCTCGCCGACGTGCTGCACCGGTCGGCGGTCCAGGTCGAGGTCGCGCTCAAGCTGCTGCGCAACCTCAAGGACCCGCAGGCGATCCTCAGCCAGTGCATCGACATCAACCGGCTCGAGAACGAGGGTGATCAGATCCTGCGCCGCGCGGTCGCCCGCCTGTTCAAGGAGTCGAAGGACCCGATCGAGGTCATCAAGTGGAAGGAGATCTACGAGAACCTCGAGAGCGCGACCGACCGCTGCGAGGACGTCGCCAACATCATCGAGGGCGTCGTCCTCGAGCACGCGTAGCCGGAGGCCGTGGTCATGGACGTCTCCGCGATCGTCGTCATCACGATCACCGCTGCGCTTGCGTTCGACGTCATCAACGGGTTCCACGACGCCGCCAACTCGATCGCCACGGTGGTGTCGACCCGCGTGCTGTCGCCGCGCTTCGCGGTGCTGTGGGCCGCGTTCTTCAACTTCGTCGCCCTGTTCATCTTCCACGAGGGCGTGGCCAAGACCATCTCCGGCATCATCGACATCCAGGCCAGCGACCCGGCGTTCGTCTACGTCGTGTTCGCCGGGCTGATGGGCGCGATCAGCTGGAACCTGCTGACGTGGTGGTGGGGGCTGCCGTCGAGCTCGTCGCACGCGCTGATCGGCGGGGTCAGCGGCGCCGGCCTCGCCTACGGCGGCTGGGACATCCTGGTCAAGGCCAAGCTCTACAAGGTGCTGTACTTCATCGTGCTGGCGCCGCTGATCGGGTTCGTCCTCGGCTACCTGATCATGCTGCTGGTCTACTGGCTGTTCCGCCGCGCGCGTCCACAGAAGGTCGACCGCACGTTCCGCATCGGCCAGCTGCTGTCGGCGGCGACCTACTCGATCGGCCACGGCGGTAACGACGCCCAGAAGACGATGGGCATCATCCTCGCCGTCCTGATCGCGTCGGGCCACCTGCCCAAGGACTTCGGCGACACCCCGCTGTGGATCATCCTCTCGTCCTACGGCTGCATGGCGTTCGGCACCGCGGTCGGCGGCTGGCGCATCGTCAAGACCATGGGCATGGGCCTGACCCACCTCAAGCCGGTCGGCGGCTTCTGCGCCGAGGTCGCCGGCGCCGTCACGCTGTTCGTCGCCACCCACTTCAAGATCCCGGTGTCGACCACCCACACCATCACCGGCGCGATCATCGGCGTCGGCTCGGTGACCAAGGCGCGCGGCATCCGCTGGGGCCTGGCCCGCCGCATCGTGTGGGCGTGGATCTTCACCATCCCGGCGGCGGCGGCGGTCGGCGCCGGCTGCCTCGAGCTGGCGGCCGCGCTCAAGCTCTGGTAGCGCGGGGCAGCGTGATGCGCGGCTCGTCGGGGTCGGGGCGGTAGAGCAGGATCGTCCCGCCCAGGACCTGGGCGACCTCGCTGCCGGTCTGCCGGGCCAGCTCGTCGGCGGCCTCGTGGCGGTCGAGCTCGGCGGTCTCGAGCAGCTTGATCTTGATCAGCTCGTGGTCGACCAGCGCCTGCTCGACCTGGGCGACGAACGCCGGCGACAGGCCGCCCTTGCCGATCTGGACGACGGGGGTGAGGGCGTGGCCGAGGGCGCGGAGGTGGCGGCGTTGCTTGCCGGTGAGGGGCATGACGCCCCTGCTTACCACGGGCGCCTGCGCTCAGGCCTTCCGTCCTTCGATCGCCCGGCGCGTCGCGCCGGTGCTCGCTCAGGATGAGCGGCGATCGTGAGAGGCTGCTCAGGCCTTCCGGCGCTTGCGCAGGGCGAGGGCGCCGACGGCGAGGGCGAGCAGGGCGCCGCCGTGGGCGCCGCCGCCGGCCTGGCAGCCGCCGGTGATGGTGTCGCTGGTGCCGTCGCCGTCGTTGTCGCCGCTCGGGTCGGGCGTCGGGTCGGGGTCGGGGCCCGGGCCCGGCTCGGGCGCGCCGGCGCGGGCGGTGACCTGCACGGTCGACTCGGCGATGTTCTTCGCGTCGTACGCCTTCACGTTGAGGGTGTGGGCGCCGGCGGTCAGGCCGTCGACCGCGAAGGTGAACGGGCCGGCGGTCTTGGTCGCGGCCAGCGTGCCGTCGACGTACAGCTCGACCTTGGCGACCGCGTTGTTGTCGGTGGCGGTGGCCGACACGCTGAACGACAGCGGCACGGTGGCGTTGTTCTGCGGCGAGGTGATCGCCACGGTCGGGGCGATGGCGTCGCCGAGGCCGATGCGCTGGGTCAGCAGGGTCACCGAGTTCTGGCGCTGGGCGCAGACCACGCCGGTGCCGGGCAGGCCGCAGGTGCGCGGCGAGTACTCGCCGCACTGGGCGTCGACGTTCTGGAACTTCTTCAGCCCGTTGAAGTTGAGGTAGGTCATCGGATCCGACGCCAGGTACTCGTGGTCGAGGCCGAAGGCGTGGGCGATCTCCTGGGCGGCGATCTCGCAGATCTCCTCGGGCAGCCCGGCGGTGGTGCCGTAGGCGTCGCGGGTCGAGGCCGTGAACGTGTAGACGATGGCGTTGGGGATCACCTGGCAGTCGGCGGTGAACGGCGACACGCCGAGCACGCCCTGCTGCATGCCGGCCTGCTGGGCGCGGCCGCCCATGAGCGACTCGACGTGGGGGACGTTGCCGGGATCGACGTCGGTGACCTGGATGTCGAACGGCGAGAAGATCTCCCGCACGCACGACATGATCTGGGCCCACTCGGCGTTGCTGCCCTCGAACGCCGGGATCTGCGAGGTCTGCTGGACGATGGTCGAGCGGTTGGTGCGCGAGTCGTTGTTGCCGGGGGTCAGGGTCGCGCCCGACCGGTTCATGTAGACGATCGTCGTGGTCCCGACCGCGGGGACGCTGTCGATCGGCGGGATGACCTGCATCAGGGTCCGCGGCGGGCGGCCGGCGAGGCCCTCGCCGATCCAGCCCAGCGTGGGCGGGACCGACTCCGGACGCGGGGCCGTGGTCTCCGGCGCGGCGCTGGCGACGGCGGGGAGCGCGAGGAGGGTGCCGGCGAACCACGAGCGGAGGGTGGGCATGCCGGGACCTAGATCACGACTCATGCCAGGACCTGCCGAACCTGGGTTCTCCCACCCGCGCCCAACTCGTGAGAAGTTCCGCCCGCTTGCGCCCCGCGAATCCAGGTACGCACCCGCCGATCGCTGCCTGCTTTGGGTACCAAGCATGGGAGTCCGGAGACTGGTCCCCCACGGTCGATCGGCCTGGAACCTCGTGTGCTCACCATGGGTTGCAGTCGGCGAGCGCCGGCCCCAGGGCGCGCGGCGCAACCCGGCGCTGCGAACCAGGGTCGGCGTCGGAACGGCGGTTGCTCAGGGCTGCCCCCACGATGCTCCGCCGCGCCCTGTCGACGCTCCCGTTGCTCGCCTTCGTCCACGCCGGCTGCACCGGCGACGTCACCGTGCCGGGGCCGAACGACACCTTCTGGGACGACGAGTACACCCACGACGTGCTCGACGACGAGGAGCCGATGGACTCGGTGCCGGCCGGCGGCACCACGGTCCAGACCGCGGCCACCACCGGCGCGTGCACGACCTCGGTCGTGCGTGGCCTGGCCGAGCAGCTCGTCCAGGAGATGGAGTGCATCCGCCCGGGCACGATGGGCAAGATCGGCGGCACCGGCATCACCATCGGGGCGGCGGTGTTCCCGTACCTGCAGCAGCCGGCGGCCGACGCGCTGCGCCGGGTCGCGGCCACGCGCGCGGTCACGGTGACCTCGGCGGTGCGCACGGTCGTCCAGCAGTTCGTCCTCTACTCGTGGTACCGGAACGGCCGTTGCACCAGCGTGGTGTCGCTGGCGGCGCCGCCCGGTCGCTCGAACCACGAGTCGGGGCTGGCCGTCGACGTGTCGAACTACGGCGCGGTCAAGGCGACGATGACCGGGCAGGGCTTCCGCTGGCTCGGCTCGAGCGACCCGGTCCACTTCGACTACAACGGCACCGACCTGCGCTCGCGGTCGGTGCTGGCGTTCCAGCGCCTGTGGAACAAGAACAACCCGGGCGCGCGGATCAGCGAGGACGGCGCCTACGGACCGCAGACCGAGGGCGCGATCAAAAAGGCCCCGGCCGCCGGGTTCGCGATCGGCTCGGCGTGCGGCGCGCTGCCGGCGTCGCCGCGGCTGGCGATCGACGTGACCCGCGCGCCGACCGCCGCCGATCCCGACGCGTTCGCGGTCGCCACCGACCCGAGCGTCGCCCGCCTCGAGTACTGGGTCGACGGCGAGCTGCTCGCCGAGGTCGCCCGCGACGCCGGCGGCCGCTTCCCGGCGCCGTCGATCCCGGCCGGCGAGGCCACCCTCGAGGTGCTCGGCTACGATGCCGCCGGCGCGCTGGTCGCGAGCGGCGCTCCGATCATCGAGCCGGCGCTCACCGACGTGATGCCCGACCTTCTCGCCGATCACGGCCACTGAGTCGCGGCGCGCTCGGCGCCGGCGCCGTGCACGGCGGCACGCGGCACCCCCGGCGCACGCGAGCACAGGTTGCGTCGCGCGTCGACGTCGGCGTCGGTCGCTGCGCTCCCTCCGCCTCGCTCAGCGCGAACGGTTGCTGCGCGGCTGCCGTGCGCGCCGAGATTTCATCGTGCCTTGGTGAACGGAAGGTTCATGTCGTCTGCTGCGAAATGGCAACGCCAAGGCCGCGGAACCGTGTTTCCGTTCGTTCTGAGCGAGGCCGACCGACGAAGGAGGGAGGCCGACGTCGAAGAACGGCGCCGACGGTGCAGGCGAGCGCAGGTGGCGTCGCCCTTCGACGCCATCGTCGGTCGCTGCGCTTCCTCCGATTCGCTCAGGGCGAACGGGAAGGGGGCGCGCCACGAGATTTCATCGCGCCTGGTGAACGGCACGTTCATCCCGTCTCAGCGCGAACGGTTGCTGGGCGGGTGCGCGCCGAGATTCACCCCGCCTGGCCCGGCGGTCACGACACCGCGGCCAGCGCCGCCGCCGCGCCGGTGCTGCACACGCGCTCGAGGTCGGCGACCTCCTTGGGGCAGGCCGCGGTCAGCACCTCGTGGCCGTCGGCGGTGACCAGGACGTCGTCCTCGATGCGCACGCCGATGCCGCGCAGCTCGGCCGGCACGTCGGGCGCGTCGGCGGCGATGTACAGGCCGGGCTCGATGGTGATCACCATGCCGGCCTCGAGCGGGCGGGCCTTGCCATCGCGGGTGTAGGCGCCGACGTCGTGGACGTCGAGGCCGAGCCAGTGCGACGTGCCGTGCATGTAGAACTTCTTGTACGACAGGTCTTCGATCCGCGCCGACGCCGGCCCGGCGAGCAGGCCGAGCGCGACCATGCCCTCGGTCAGCCGCTGCACGCAGTGGTGGTGGATCTCGTCGAGGGTCACGCCCGGGCGGGTCATGGCGATCGCCTCCTTCTGGACGTCGAGCACCAGGTCGTAGACCTTGCGCTGGGCCGGGGTGAAGCGGCCCGACGCCGGCCAGGTGCGGGTGATGTCGGCGGTGTAGCCGCCGTACTCGCAGCCGGCGTCGATCAGCACCAGATCGCCGTCGGCGATCGCGCAGGTGTTCTCGATGTAGTGGAGGATGGTCGCGTTCTCGCCGGCGCCGACGATCGTGTTGTAGCCGGGGCCGGCGCCGCCGCGGCTGCGGAACGTGTAGTTGATGATCGCCTCGAGCTCGTACTCGAACGCGCCGGGCCGGCCGGCCTGCATGGCGGCGACGTGGGCGTCGCTGGTGATCGCCGACGCCTTGCGCATCGCGGTCAGCTCCTCGCTGCCCTTGTGCAGGCGCAGCTCGTGGAGCACGGCGCGCGGATCGACGACCGCGCGCGGCGGGCGCTTGCCGCGCTTCTCGCTCTTGCGCAGGCGGGCGAGGGTGCCGGCGACCAGCAGGTCGGTGTCGTCGCGCAGGCCGAGCGCGTAGTGCAGCTCCTCGCAGTTGGCGATCAGGTCGGGCAGGCGCTGGGCCAGCTCCGAGGCCGGGTAGGCGACGTCGGCGCCGTAGCGCTCGCGCGCGCCCTCGAGGCCGGCGCGGCGACCGTCCCAGGTCTCCATCTCGGGATCGCGCGGCCGCACGAACATCACCACCCGATCGGTCTCGGCGCCCGGGCGCAGGATCACCGTGGTGTCGGGCTCGGCGAACCCGGTCAGGTACAGCACGTCCGAGTGCTGGCGGAAGCTGTAGTGGGCGTCGCCGTTGCGGACGCGCTCCGGCAACGAGCAGACCAGCGCGACCGCGTTGGGGCCGAGCGCGTCCATGTAGGCCTTGCGGCGGGCAGCGAACACGTCCGGGGCGAGCATCCCCGGGGTTTTAGCACCCCGTCCCTGCTCCGTCCCCGCTCCGGGGGGTCAGGCCTTGGGGCGCGGCCGGCGGTTGTTGCTCATCAGCTCGACCGTCCGCAGCAGATCGTCGTCGCCGGGCCGGGCCAGGGTCACCGCGGCGGTCGACACCACCGGGGTGGCCATCGCGGCGCGCGAGTCGCCGGCGCGGGTGAACGCCAGCAGCGGCACGTCGGCCAGGCCGGGCGTCGACCGGATCGTCGCGGTGACCTCGGCGCCGCCATCGTCGGTCGCGTCGACCGCCAGCACGACCGCGCTCGGCGACAGCGCGCGCAGCAGGCGGGGGAGCTGGTCGGTGATGCGCGGCACCGCGACCACCGTGAAGCCGGCGCCGCTGAGCAGGGCGTCGAGGCGGCCGAGCGCGCCGAGGTCGTGATCGATCACCACCACGACGCTGTCCTCGCCGCTCGGGATCTCGCTGGCGCGGTGGGCGGCGTCGGCGGGAGTCGTGGGCAGCTCGGTCTGCCGGCTGCGGAACACCGCGAGGGCGACCTTGTTGAGCAGCTCGTCGACGTCGAAGGGCTTCTCGACCACGTCGGTCGCACCCAGGCTGATCGCCCGCTGACCGAGCCCGTGCACGGCGGTCATGACCACCACCGGGAGATCGAGGCCGAGCTCGGTACGCAGCGCGGACAGGAATTGACGCCCGTTCATGCCCGGCATCATGAGATCGAGCAAGATCGCGTCGGGGCGGTCGCTGCGCAGCTTGCCGATCGCGTCGTTCCCGTCATGCGCGAACGCGACGGCGTAGCCCTCGCCGAGCAACACCCTGCCCACCGCCTCGCGGACCATGGGCTCGTCGTCGATGACTAGGATCTTCCCCCCCTTCACGGGCGTCTCCCTTGATGAGGTGTCCGAGGCTATCACGCCGCACGCGGCCTTGGTAGCATCCTCGGCGATGACGGGTGCGCCCGCGTATGTCGCCGCGTTCGAGGGGCTGCGCCCGGCGGTGTTGACGCGGCTGCTCGAGGTCCGGCCGAGCCTCGATCACGCGTTCGCCCGGCTGGGGGCCGACGAGGCACGGGAGCTGTTCGATGGCGTCCTCCTCGGACTTCGCACCTTGCTGCTGACCGGTGACCACGGGCTGCACCGCGGCTACGTCCAGGCGTTCATCGCGCTGCGCGCCGCCGACGGCCTCGCGCCCGACCACGCCCTGCGCGTGCTGGTCGCGATCGGCGACGTCGCGGTGCAGGTCGCCAGGCGTGAGCGTCCCGACGACCTCACCCTCGCCCTCGCCATCACCAGCGCGATCCGGGTCACCGCCCGCCTGGTCAACGAGGTCATCGCCGACGATCTGGCCCGCCGCACCGCGCAACGCCGCCAGACGGAGGCGTGGCGGTGAGCGCGCTGTCGATCAAGTCGGCCGGCGACAGCCACCGCGGCACGGTCCGCGACGCCAACGAGGACGCGCTGATCGTCGATCCCAAGTGGGGGCTGTACGCGGTCCTCGACGGCATGGGTGGGGCGCTGTCGGGCGACGTCGCGTCCAACAAGGCCCGCGACGTGATCCACGAGTACGTGCGCGCGCGGCGGACCGCGATGACGCCGCGCGCCTTGATCGAGGCCGCCATCAACGCGGCGTCGGCCGCGGTCCACGGCGAGGCCCAGCGCCGCCGCGACCGCAAGGGCATGGGCACCACCGTGGTCGCCTGCCTGGTCGACGGCCGGCGGGCGACCATCGCCCACGTCGGCGACAGCCGGGCCTACCTGCTGCGCGACGGCCGCCTGCATCGCCTCACCAACGACCACACCGTGGTCGCCGAGCTGGTCGCGCGCGGCGCGATCGCGGCCCACGAGGCCGATCACCACGCCTACAAGAACGTCCTGTCGCGCAACCTCGGCGCCAAGCCGACCGCGCAGGCCGACGTCAGCGAGGTCGAGCTCCAGCCCGGCGATCGCCTGCTGCTGTGCTCCGACGGGCTGTACGGCTACGCCTCGGGCGACGCCGTCCACCACCTGGTCGCGTCGACCGATCCACCCGAGGAGGTCGTCCGCGATCTCATCGAGGCCGCGCTGCGCGGCGGCGGCGGCGACAACGTCACCGCGATCGTCGTCGAGGCCGGGGTCGCGGCGGTGCCGCGCGCGACCATGGTGCTGCGCACCACCGGCGCCGGCTCATGGTGGGCCCGGCGCGACCGCTTCCTGGCCGCCTGCCGCGCCGCCGGGGTCCACCGGTCGCCGCTGTGCGCCGTGCTGGCGCCCGAGGAGGCGATCGCGATCGTCGCTGGCAACTTCGCCGACGCCGTCTACCACGACCTCGAGAAGGTCACCGGCGTCAACGTGTGGACGTTCGCCGAGAACCTGGCCCAGGGCTGGCTGGGGCAGGGCGGCGGCTGGCCGCCGCTGCGCGATCTGCTCGACGGCCTCGCCCGCGCCGCCGACCAGGTGCTGACCGAGCTGCGCGCCGAGGACAGCGGCCTGGCCGGCCTGGTCGAGGTCGCGGTCGCCCGCGCCCTGGTCACCGCCGAGACCGCGGTCGGCGGCGTGCTCGCCGAGCGGCTGCGATCGATCGAGGGCGAGCTGGTGCAGGTCGAGGCCGATCGCACCCAGCGCAACGCGGCGAGCGGCCGCGTCGACACCGCGCGGTTCGTCGAGACGCCGACCATCCCGTACCTGCGCGCGCCGGCGCCGGCGACCGAGGTGCCGGCGCCCGAGGTCGGCGCGGTGCTCGACGTCGCCCGCCGCCGCGCGCTGGCCCAGCCGGCGGCCGCGGCCGGCGCCGGCGATCGTGCCCTGTTCGCCCGCGCGGTCGAGCACGCCCACCGAGTGGCCGGCACCACCGGCGGCGACGGCAGCGACGCCGCGGTCGCCGCCCGCGAGCTGTGGGACGTCCGCACCCTCGACGAGGCTGGGGTCAGCCCGCTGTTCGACGCGCTCGACCACGCCCGCCGCGCCCACCTCGACGCGGTCCGCGCCGCCGCCGCCGCGGTGCCGGCCCGGGCCGCGGCGCTGCGCCGGGTCGCCGCCGCCTACCAGCGGCTCTCGGCCGGGATCGCGACCCTGGTGGTCGGCTCGGTCGCCCCGGCCGCCGAGCACCTGCGCGAGGTCGGGCGCGAGACCGCCCGGCTGCGCAGCCAGGTCAGCCAGAACGAGGCGCGCATCGCCGAGCTCGAGCGCCGGCTCGCCACCGTGGTCGACGCCGCGGCGCCGAGCGTGGCCGGCGCGGGCGACACCATCCCGTCGCCGGCGCCGGCGTCGCGCCGCCGGGTGATCAAGGAGACCCAGCGGTCATGATCGACGTCGGCGAGCGGGTCGCGGTGCTGCGCGACGAGGTCCTCGACATCGTCGGCGGCGGCGACGAGGACTCGCCGGCGGTCGCGATCTTCGACGCGATCGTCCGCGCGCTGTCGATGGGCTCCGACACCTCGGGCGGCCTCGATCTGACCCTGCACGACGCGGTGTCGCGCCGCCTGGCCTGGGGCGACACCGAGGAGACGATCCTGTCGGCTGCCGACCTGGTGTACGCCCGCCTGGCCCGCGCCACCCAGCGCGCCTTCCGCGATCCCGACGAGGAGATGCTGGTGGTCGACACCGCGGCCGAGGTCGTGGCGTCGGCCGCCCGCATCGTCGCCCTCGCCGCGGTGGCGCGCGCCTCGCGCGATCGCGCCGCCGCCCTGCGCGAGGACATGGCCCAGCGCCGGCTCAAGGAGGCGCTCGCCGAGCAGGAGCGCAGCCTGGCCCGGCTGGAGAAGGACCGCACCTTCTAGGCCTGGTCAGTCCTCGTCGTCGTCGCGGGCCGACCGTGCCTCGCCGCGCTGCCAGGCGGCGGCGTTGTCGGCGCGCCGGCGCGCCTCCAGCACCTCGACCTGACGCGCGAGGACGGGATCACCGACCAGCTCGACCGCCCGCCGGCGCTCCCACCCGTTCAGCTCGCCGGCGAGCGCGGCCTCGCGGAGGATCCGCGCGATCTTGCGGCCGGTCATCCACGGCGGATCGTCGCCGAGGTGGAGCGCGATCCGCGCGCGCACGGCGAGCGCAGGATGGTCGAGGAACGACTTCAGGACGCGGGGCGGCACGCCGGCCGCCACGATCGCCTCGGCCGCCTTGGCCTGCACGGTGGGCTCGGGATCGTTCACCGCCGCGAGCATCACCTCGAGCACGTCCGGTCCGAGCGACACCCGCCGGCTCATGAGCGCGAGGACCCGCAGCGCGCCGCGTCGCGTGCCGGCGTGCTCGTCGAGCAGGCCGGCGCGCAGGATGGGCGCCAGCGGCCCCTCGGTCCCGACGCAGAACCACGCCGCGCAGCGCACCAGCGAGCCGACCGGCACCCGGCGGGCCGCGTGGAGACCACGCAGCGCCAGGGCGAGCTCCGGGCCGAGGCGCGGGCGCTGGGTGCGGTCGCGCGTGCGCAACAGCGCCTCGATCGCCTCGGCGGAGGCGGTCGCCAGCCACGCCGCCAGCTGCGGCTGGCCGGCCTCGCTGAACGCGACTCGGCTGATCATGGCCGCGAACGGGCGCGGCGCGCCGCTCCCCGCCTCGACCAGCCCGGCCAGCAGGCGTTCGAGGTGATCGCCGGTCTCCTCGTACCGCGACAGCTCGCGACAGAACCGGTCCAGCGGGTCGATGCCGAGCGCAGGGTCGTCGGTGGCAGCCGGGGTGGTGCCGGCCCGGACGTGGCCGAGCAGCTCGTCGACGCGCGCCGCGATCATCGCCTCGACGCGCCCGGGCTCGGGGTTGGCGAGGGGGCGCGGGAAGTCGCCGTCGCCGAAGTCGGTCACCAGGCAGACCGGCGCACCGCCCGCGTCGAGCCCGAACCACGACGGATAGGTGCCGTCGTCGCACGAGAACCCGATCAGGTCGGCGTCGCCGTCGCCGTGACGGAGGATGGCCGGCCGCGTCGGTCCGTCCAGCTGCTGGTTCAAGCCGGCGTGGATCGCCTCGTCGCCCGTGATCCGCTCGAAGAGCCCGCCGTCGGCGAAGCAGCCGGTCCCCGAGTCGACCCCGTAGCCGAGCTCGTGACCTCGGCCGAGGGTGAGCACGTCCTGGCCCGGGATCACCGCCAGCGCCCACGCGACCGGCGGTTCGCGGCGGAACACGATCCGCGCCAGCCAGATCCGCTCCTCGAGCGCGCCGTCCTCGTCGTCCGGGTAGGTCGCGAGCAGCAGCTCGACCGGGTACGCGCCCGGGGGCACGGTGGTCGTGAACGCCGGCTGCGCCAGGAACGGGTCGGCCGCGACGATCCGCCCGGACGGGAGCCGCAGCGTGCCCAGCGGCTTGCGTCGCACCCGGTGGCGGGTGGTCGTCCAGATGGTGTCGTCGATCGCGCTGGCCTCGAACGCCGTGTGGAGATCGAGCGCGCCGGAGCGCTGGGCGCCGCGCATGCCCGGCGGACTCTAGCCCGACGCCCTAGGCGTGGGCCATGTCGGCGGTCAGCGCGTCGAGCAGGGCGTCGAGCCCGGCGTCGCGCTCGACGAAGCGATGGACCAGCGGCGCCGCCGGGGTCGGCCCGTTCTTGACGCCGCGCACGATCCGGCGGGCGCCCGGCTGCATCTTGCGCGCCTCGGCCAGCACCGGCTCCCAGCGCGCGTCGTCGGCGTCGTGCTCGGCGATCACCGCGTCCAGCGAGCGGACCTCGCGCAAGGCCTGGACCGTGCCGGGCAGGTCGGTCGCGAACTGCACGTCCCAGCCGCTGGTCACGTACAGCGCGAGCGCGCCGCGCTGCCGGCGCTCGTCGCCGACCACCAGGATGCGCAGCCGGCGCGCCTTCTTGTCGGCCGGACCGGCCTCGCGAGCGAGCTGCAGGCACAGCACCTTCCAGTCGTCGCTCGCCTCGAGCAGGCGGACGCCGAGGCCGGGGTTGGCGCCGCGCAGGACGCGGGTGACCTCGCCGAGGACCTCGACCGGCGCGCCCCGCCCGCGGTCGAAGATGGCGATCTCGATCCGGGTGCCCGGCTCGAGCGTGGTCGCCGTGTCGAGGAAGCAGCCGACCTGCGAGACGTCGCGGGTCTGACAGACGAACATGTCGCCGCCGGGCGCGATCGGCGTGATCGTGGCGGGGAGCTGGGCGCGGATGCGCTTCGCGCGGCGGGACACGAGTCTTCCTCATAACACAGGCGTGCCGCGCGGGTGTAGCCTGGCATTGGGGATGAGCTTCACCGTCCAGGCCGTCCCGTTCGCGGCGGTCAGCGCCGGCCTGGTCATGCTGGCCGTCGTCGCCGCCATCCTGCGCGGCGATCTCGTCGTCCGGCTCGCGTTCGTGCTGATCACGGTCACCGCGCTGCCGTGGGCGATCGGCCTGGCGATCGGCGCCACGACCACCGATCCCGCCCTGGCCCTGCCGATCTACCGGGTCGGCTACGCCGCGCTGCCGATCACCGGCGCCGGCCTGCTGATGGTCATCCTCGCCGTGGTCGGCAAGCTCGACGCCCACCGGACGCTGGTGGTGGTCGCGGTCATCGTCGGCCTGGCCATGATGGTGGTCGCCGTCGGCACCGACCTGGTCATCCGTGACGTCGACGTCGTCTCGCCCGGGATGTTGTTCCCGCTCGGCGGCCCGCTCTATCCGATCCACCTCGGCCTGTTCGCGGCGTGGCTGGTGTACGCGGTGTGGGTGTCGCGACGGACGATGTCGTGGCGGCGGGGCGAGCGCCGCCAGCCGCGGCTGGTGTCGGCGCTGGCCGTGCTGGCGTTGCTGTCGATCAACGACTCGCTGATCTCGCTCGAGGTGGTCGACGGCTACCCGCTGGCGTGGGTGCCGGCGCTGATCGCGATCGCGCTCTCGATGTGGGCGATCGCCCGCGGTGACCTCCTGCGCGCCCACGGCGTCGACCGCGCGGTGGTGCGCGAGCTGATCGCGGTGGTGGTCACCGCCGTGGCGATGGTCGCCATCGCCGCCCTGGTGCCGGCGGCCGGCCGCGCCAAGGTGCTGATGCTGGCCGCCACCGTCGCCGCCGGCGCGGTGGTGATCGTCGGCCGCACCGTCGCCCGCGACGTCGCCGGCCCGGCTCAGGCAACGCAGACCGCGCTCGATCGCTTCGCCGACCGGGTCGCCGGCGCCGCCACCGCCGACGAGGTCGCGCGCGGCCTGGCCGAGCTGCTGGTCGGCCACGGCCTGGCCGCCGGCCCCCAGGTGTGGGCGCGCGTCGAGGGCGGCTGGTGGCAGCTCCACGGCGGCGAGGCCGGGCCGACCCGGCCGATCGCCGAGCCGGTCGAGGCCTGGCTGCGCCGCCGCGGCGCGTTCGCGATCGCCGACCTCGCCACCGAGCGGCTCGACGAGCGCCGGGCCGAGATCGACGCCTGGACCCGCTCGCTCGACGACGTCGACGTCGCCGTCCCGCTGGTCGACCGCGACGTCCTGGTCGGGCTGGCCGCCGGCACCCGCGCCCGGCCGCTGCGCGACGGCGACCGCGTCTTCCTCGACGAGGCGGCGCGGGCGGCGGCGCGCGCGTTGACCGTGCTCGCCCTGACCCGCGAGGTCGAGCGCCGCGCCGACCTGGCCCGCGAGCTCGAGCTGGCCGAGGCGGTCCGCCAGGCCCGCGCGGTCGGCGACGTCAGCACCCTGGCCGGCAGCCGGGTCGCGGTCATCTACCAGCCGGCGGCGCGGGTCGCCGGCGACATGTGGAGCTGCGCGCCGCTGCCCGACGAGCGCCTGCTGGTGCTGGTCGGCGACGTCGCCGGCCGCGGCCTGCCGGCGGCGCTGGTGTCGGCGGCGATCCACGGCGCCAGCCAGGCGGCGGCCGGGCTGCTCGGCGCCCGCGCCACGCCGGCGGCGGTGCTGGGCATGCTGCACGACACCGTCACCGAGGTCGACGGCGGCCGCCACCGGGTCACCGCGATGGCGGCGATCATCGATCGCCGCGCCCGCCGGGTCGCCTGGGCCAGCGCCGGCCA
>Ga0247822_10000606_pt1 | contig 19962 bp, 23 predicted proteins | sample 13C_Cellulose_Da_FD_192423 | JGI IMG/M metagenome (GOLD analysis project Ga0247822, IMG submission 192423) | Soil microbial communities from agricultural site in Penn Yan, New York, United States - 13C_Cellulose_Day30 | ecosystem: Environmental > Terrestrial > Soil > Agricultural land | place...
CCCGGCAGGGATATGTTCCGCCGCCGGAGGAGCGCGCCATGCATGAATTCATCGACAGCCCCGATGACGTCCTTGCCGTGAAGCTGAGCGGCACCATCACCGGCGAGGATCTCGACGCGATCATGGACCGCACCGACGCCATTCTGGCGAAGCACCGCAATATCCACGTCTATGCCGAAACCCACCACATCGCCGGCCTCCAGCTCACCGCTTTTCCCCATCACATGACCCGTGCGGTGCATCTGTTCGGCAAGCTCGGCCGCTTCGGCCGGGTCGCGGTGGTCGCCGACCAGCGCTGGATGCGGGCGTCGAGCCGGCTGGAAAGCGCCCTGCTGCCGGGCATCACCTACTTCGTCGTCGGTCCCGAACGCCGCGAGGAAACGCTCGGCTGGGCGCTTCGGGGCGAGGAGATGCTGCCCGACTAAGGCGGGGGCAACTATAGGCGACCGTCATGCCGGCCTTGAGCCCCGGACGAAGTTCTTGGTCGGTCGACCGAGTGTGCCCGTAGGTACGTCACAAACTTTCTGGATCAACTAACGACTGAGACAACATCTCAGTCCTTTACAACTGACGCGAAGGCCTCAGAAACAACGTCGCTTAAAGACGGGGGCCTCAGTGACAGAAAACGCGAAGTTTTCGGTGTATCGATTAACCTTTCGATTGAAGGGCCCTGAATAATTTCGACTCTTTCTCCATCGCAATTCCGAGCTTGTTGAACCTTCTCCGCCACATTCGCTCGCTCTCGCCATGCTGCGTATGCCTGCCCGCTCACTTCGTGACGTCAGTCGTTGGCTCTACGCCTAAGCTTCAGGTATGCTACGCATTCCTTTGCTTAGGCTCGGCAACTTATGAGTGACCACATATACAAAATCGTAGAGCTGGTCGGGTCGTCGCCCACCAGCATCGAGGATGCGATCCAGGGCGCGATCGCCCGCGCCTCCTCAACCGTCGACAATATCCGCTGGTTCGAGGTCACGGACACCCGCGGCCACGTCGAGGGCGGCAAGGTCTCCCACTACCAGGTGACGATAAGGGTGGGTTTCACGCTCAAGAAGTGAGCCGTAGCGGCCGTTCGCTCTCGCCATTCTTGCGAATTCCTGTCCGCTCGCTTCGTGAGGTGAGCTTCGCTCAGCTTCGCTTCCAGTCGGGTTCGCTTCGCGACCCGCTGGCCGGGCGCAAAATGTCTCTACGCACAAGACTGCGGTTGCTGGGCAACCGCTCGCCTGTGCTCGGCATTTATGCGCCGCGCTCCCTGATGTTCTTCGCGATCTTCGCGTCGATGGCCGCTTCGGTATCGGCGATGCTGAGCATCCCCGCGTCGGTCCGCTTCTTCGCCGCAAGGCGGAATTTCTCCGCTTGCTCTTCGGGGGTGAGTGATTTTCGTTTCGGCATCGGCCTGTCTTGGCAGAATGTTGGGCCGTCACGAAGTGAATTGTTCTGGCGAACAGCTTCGCTTCCCTGACGTCGATCCGGTCGCTTCGTGATCCGCTCGCCGGCCGAGGACCTCTCTTCGACGGAAGCTCGCCTTTGCTAACGCAAAGCCACCCTTGCGCTCGGGGTCATTCGGGAAGCGGATAGATCAAATTCGCCTCGCGGTTCGCCTGCTCTGGCGGGGTGTCGATGGGGATGCAGATCGACGGCCGGAATTGCCCATCCTTCCAGGCCTGCCGCATCCGCTCCTGCACCCGCTTCATGTCGGGCCGCCAGCCGAAGCTGGCCGCCTGGGGCAGCCGCTGCCCCACGCTGATCTGCGCATAATGGTTGAGGGTCGAGGCGTCCTGCAAAGCCTCGCGAATCGCGGTTCGGTCACTTGTCGAAAGCGCTTCCGGTCCGCTTTGCAGCATCCTCAGGGTCGACCAGGCCTCGCTCTCGCGCTGCTGGATGTCGCGAAAGTCGAGCAAGCTCGCGACCATCAGACCGAAGCGATATTGCTCTTCGCTCGACAGCAGGGCGAGCCGCCCCGCCGACTGCGCCGCGTCGAACCGCGCGGTGCTGAAGGCGAACCACGGCGCCTGGCTCACCCAGCCCGGGGTCTCGAAGCTTCCGGTTCGGCCCCACAGGTTTACGATCGCGCGAAGCTCCTTCAGCCGGCGGTCGATGCATGGCTGGGCCAGTCGGCGCAACTCGAGGATCGCGAGCGTCTCCTCGATCTCCGTGGTCAAGGCATTCCGGGTTTCGGCCGCCTCGCGGCGCTCGTTGAGGCTCTCGGCAGCCTGCTGAGCCGCAAGCGCAATCACCACGCCCAGGACGATGACGCCCACTTCGCCGATGAACACGCGCCAGCCATGAAGCGGCTTGGGTAGTCGAGCCCGCATCCGGCGCCCCCATATACTTGCGAAGGCCAGGATAGCAGGTCGCCGGCCGGCCACATAACTTTCCCTTAATTCCGCCTTGGTGCGCGTGCTCGAAGCCTGCTAGAAGGGCGGCACAGGCTTCTAACAGGTAAGGTGGGGTAAATGGCCAGGAATGTTGGACCGGAAGATCGGGTCGTTCGGATCGTCGCCGCGATCGGGCTGTGCGTGCTTATCTATTTCGTGCTCGAACGCACCGAAGCCATCGTTACGGGGGTTGTCGCCGCCTATTTGCTGCTGAGCGGCCTGTTCGCCCGCGACGTCTTCTACAAGATGCTCGATATCGACACGAGCATCCAGGAGCAGTCCTACTCCACGACCGACGACCGCTCCGGGCTCTAGGCTCTAGTCTGCAGCAACTGAGGGTACCGGGCGGCGGCGCCGTGCGCCCGGCCTTTCGTGCCGCCCTGACCTCACCCTCGCCGTTCGTCTTTCCAGCCGTGCCGTTGGTGGGAAATCCCACCGCCGGTCGGCGGCGAATCCCATTTCGTCGGTTTCAACTTGAAATGCTGCACCGCAATATCCACTTGTTTCCCTCTGCTGTCACGCAATTGGCACGGGCCTTGCTTATTGATGGGCATGAGGCCGGCGCCGTTGCCGGGCCAGGATGGACAAGAGGACTTTATGACCACCGCGACCAAGCCGACCCCCCTTCCCTTGCGTAACGCCACCCTGCTGGGCGTCTGCGAAGCGATCGGCCAGGATTTCGGGATCAACGCGCTCTGGCTTCGGCTCGCCTTCATCGGCCCGCTGTTCTTCCAGCCGGTGCTGACCATCGGCGTCTACTTCGGCCTCGGCGTCCTCGTCGCCGCGACGCGCTACTTCCTCCCGCGCCAGGTCGTGGAAGCCGACGTCATCGATCTTCCGGCCAAGCCGGTCGCCGCGCAGGCGGAAGAGCAGCTCCAGATCGCCGCTTGAGCTTTTGAACTAAATGCGCAGCCCGTCCTGGTTTCCAGGCGGGCTGTAGCGGCAGACCAGCACGTCCCACCGCGCGGAGCTGGCCAGCCCGCATCCCACCCGCGCCGTCCTTGGCCACACCATCTGGCTGTAATGGCCGATGTCCCGCCAGTTGCCGGTTCTGCTGTTGGCCGGGAAGACACCGCGGCGGAAATGGCGCTTCTCACCCGCCCACGACCCGACCATCATCTCCGGCGCGTAGTAGCCGCGGGTTCCAAGCCACAAATTCTCGCCCTGTCCCGGGCGCTCCGCCTTCGCCGAATGCTGCAGCCGCCCGGTCGCGGCCAGCTCGCTCGCATAGTTCCTTGCCTGTGCCGCCAGCGCCGGGTCCCAGCTTAGCGGCGACGATCCGTACGCCGCCCGCTCCTTATTGTGCGCTGCCAGCCAGACGCCGGGCATATCCACCGGCGGTACGACGCGTTGCGGGACAGTCTGCGGCGCCTGCGTGCAGGCTGCGGCAAGCAGGAAGATCGCCAGGTAACGCATTCGGCCAAAACGCATGGGCAGACGATCAGTCGCGAAGAGCCTCGACATAATAAGGCAGCGCCTCGGCCAGCCCCTGCGCCACGTCGTGGCTCGGCCGATAGCCAAGCATCCGCTCCGCCTTGCCGATGTCCGCCTGGCTGTGACGCACGTCGCCGGCGCGGAAGTCCGCGTAGTCCGGCTCGCGGCCATAATGCACCTGGTGCTCGGCCAACCCGTCGCGGATGAAGGCGAACAGCTGGTTCAGGCTCGTCCGCCCGCCATAGGCGACGTTGAATACTTCGCCTTGCACCTCATCGGGGGCGAGGGCGGCAAGGACGTTGGCCTGCACCGCATTGGCCACGAAGCAGAAGTCGCGGCTGGTCTCGCCGTCGCCGTTGATTGTTACGGATTCGTCACGAAGCATCGCCGCCACCCATTTCGGGATCACCGCGGCATAGGCCCCTTCCGGGTCCTGCCTCGGCCCGAAGACGTTGAAGTACCTTAGCCCCGTTGCTTTGAAACTATAGCTCCGTCCATAAACCTCGGCATAGATCTCATCGATCAGCTTGGTCGCGGCATAAGGCGACAAGGGGCTTCCGATATTCTCTTCGACCTTCGGCAGCGCTTCATGGTCGCCGTAGGTGGATGACGAGGCGGCATAGACGAACCGTCCCACCCCGGCCTGCCGCGCCGCCTCCAACATGTTGAGGAATCCGGTGACGTTGGAATCGTGGCTCGCCAGTGGCTCGACGATCGAGCGCGGCACGGAACCGAGCGCTGCCTGGTGAAGTACCACGTCGCAGCCAGCAACAGCCGCCGCGCAGGCGTTTCGATCTCGGATATCGCCTTCGATCATTCGGAAGTTCGGGTTCGCCCCCCCTGCCGCATCGACGTTCGCACGATGGCCGGTCGCGTAATTGTCGAGGCCCACGACCTCCTGCCCCGCTGCCAGCAGCGCTTCGACCAGGTTCGATCCGATGAAGCCGGCGGCTCCGGTCACCAGCCACCGCCGCGGATCTCCGGCAAGGCGTTGCACAACGGATTTCGGCATCATCATGCTGCCGTCATAGGGACAGTGCTCGCCTACGCAATGGCCTCTCGCCACAACCGTTTCGCTTCGCTACCAATCTTGCCTTTCTGCGAGGAGCGACGCCTTGTCTCTGCCCCCCATTCTGTCGAACCTTCGGATCCCCGTCATTGCCGCGCCGTTGTTCATCATCAGCCATCCGGCGCTGGTCATCGCCCAGTGCAAGTCCGGGGTGGTCGGCAGTTTCCCCGCGCTCAACGCCCGGCCCGCAAGCCAACTCGATGAATGGATCCACGAGATTACCGAAGCGCTGGCCGAGCATGACCGCCAGCACCCAGACCGGCCATCTGCGCCTTTCGCCGTCAACCAGATCGTCCACGCAACCAACACACGGTTCGAGGAGGACATGGCGATCTGCGAAAAGTGGAAAGTGCCGATCGTCATCACGTCGCTCGGGGCGCGGGTCGAGCTTAACGAGGCAGTCCACCGCTGGGGCGGAATTACGCTTCACGACATCATCAACGACGTCTTCGCGCACAAGGCGATCGATAAGGGAGCTGACGGACTGATTGCGGTTGCGGCCGGCGCGGGGGGGCATGCCGGCAAGTGGTCGCCGTTCGCCCTGATCCAGGAGATCCGGGAATGGTTCGCCGGGCCGGTGATCCTCTCAGGGGCAATCGCTCGCGGTCAGTCGATCCTGGCCGCAGAGGCCATGGGTGCAGACCTCGCCTATATCGGCTCACCGTTCATCGCCACACACGAAGCGCGGGCGACCGACGTGTATAAGCAAGAGATCGTGAAGTCCGGCGCGGCGGACATCGTTGCATCCTCCTTATTCACCGGAATCCACGGAAACTATCTCAAAGGACCGATCGCGCGAGCGGGTATGGATCCGGACAACCTGCCAGAAAGTGACCCGAGTAGGATGAATTTCGAGGGCGCCAAGGCGTGGAAAGACATCTGGGGATCGGGTCAGGGAATCGGCGCGATTAAAGAGGTTGTGCCTACCGCCGACCTTGTCGACCGGCTGGCAAATGAATACGCGGAGGCCAGGGCCGCGCTCTGCGGCTAGGTCAGCCCTTCCAATTTCGATCGCCAGACATTCGGAAGAGCCGTAGGGCGGCGACTTTCGCGATCGACATAGACGTGAGTGAAATGTCCCTCTGCTGAGGCAAGATGCGAACCAGGCGCGAAAACTCCGAGGCGGTAAGTGACGCTGCTTCGTCCTAAATGTTCGACGCGCAGGAGAATTTCGACATCTCCCGGATAAGATAACGGAGCGAAATATCGGCAACCGGTCTCGACGACGAGTCCGATTGGGTCCCCACTCGCGATGTCGAGGAGGCCGTTCTCCACCAGCCAGGCATTTACCGCCGTGTCGAACCACGCGTAGTAGATCGTATTGTTGACGTGGCCATAGGCGTCATTGTCGGCCCAGCGGAGCGTGATGCGGGAAGAATGGCGATAAGCGCTCCGCGGGCGTGAGTTCGAACGGTCGCTCACCACGCAGCCTCATACAGTCGACGGGCATCCGCCTCATCGATTGGACAGGGGTTGTTCACCAGCAGCCGCTGTTGCTTCATGGCCTCGCTGGCGAGAAGTGGGATGTCGCCCTCCAGAATTCCGTGATCGCGAAGCCGAAGCTGGAGCCCGCTGGCGACGGAGAGTTCGTCAAGCCGCTCGATCAACCTGGCGCAGCGTGCCTGGCTCCCCTGCCCCGCGCAGTCCGGATCGATGATCTCGGCAAGCTCGGCATAATGCTCCCGCGCCGCCTCGCTATTGTGATGCAGGACATGGCGAAGCATCAGCGCGTTACTGAGTCCGTGGGGAAGGTGATGCAGTCCACCGAGAGGGTAAGCGAGCGCGTGAACGCCAGCGACCGGCGCGTTGGCGAACGCCAGTCCCGCGAGGTGTGCTCCGAGCAGCATGGCCGAGCGCGCATCGCGATCGCCGGGCTGCTCGCAAGCGCGGACCAAATTAGCGGACAGGAGCCTAAGCGCTTCCCGTGCGTACAGATCGCTGATCGGGTTCTTGGCCTGGGCAGAGGTGTAGGCTTCGACGGCATGGACCATCGCATCTATGCCGGTCGCTGCTGTCAATCCGCGCGGCATGCCGACTGTCAGCTCGGCATCGAGAGCCGCCCAATCCGCAACTAGCGACTGGGAGTTCACACCGCGCTTCTCGGCCCCTTCGCAAGTGATTACAGCGACCGGTGTCGCCTCGCTCCCGGTTCCCGCCGTAGTGGGCACAAGCGCAAGCGGCAGGTGACGGCCACTCGCACGACCCACGCCCCAGATGTCGTCCAGGTCATCTCCGGATCCAAGCAGGTAAGCGGCAAGCTTTGCCACATCCATCGGGCTCCCGCCGCCGAAACCGACGACATGGGTCACAGCTGCTTTACGGCCAGCACCGACTGCGGCGAGAAGCGTCTCCTTCGATGGATCGGGCTCCACGCGGTCGAACAGGATGATCTCGCGCCCGGACTGCTCGAACGATTGCAGGCAAGCTTCCGCTAGCCCGAGACTTAGGACCTCACGGTCGCTGACGAAGAGGCAAGGCCCCGGCGCCAGTTTCGCCGCCAAACCGTTTGCCGAGCCCGCCCCCGATAGAATCGCGGGCCCCGGCTGGAATGTGAAATCGCGCATCTCGCGAGTTTAGAGAGTCAGGCGTCGCGGTTCCAGATCAGGTCGCGCTCAAGACGACCCATCAGCGCTCGCGCCGGGCTATGTGGAGCATCCTCGGTCAACTGGCCGTCGTCGAGCCGCTTCACGCGCGAATAAAGGTCGGTCGTCGCGGCAATGAGCTTGCGCGCGGCCTCCGGAAGCTGCGAGACCACCTTCGGATCGCTGTCATTGGCATGGCCGAGCCGGCGTTCGGGGCGCCTTCCATCAGCGCCATGGATCTCGCCGGTCTCTATCGCGCGTTGGGTCAAAAGCCAGGCGACGATGTGCATGATCCGAGTGGTCACCTTTAGCGATTCGCACGCAAAGCCGACCCGAATGAAGGGGTCGAGTTGCTTCTGCTCGTCCCTGCCCGCATCGTCGAAATAAGCACGTGCCTCGTCAGCAAGGAGCAGGGCCTCGGTGTAAAGGGCATCGACCAATCGCGGCGTAATGCGCGACTCGGTCGGCCTGGTTTCGAATTCCTCGTCCATCTCTTTCATACTGCCATCATCGCTTCTTGGTTGAAACGCGCAAAAAGCGAATCTTGCCTCCGGATGCGTCCGATCGAGTCCCGGATTGAAACAGGCCTCAGGCGATGATGTCGGGAATGATCCGATCGCCGAGCAGCTTGATCTCATCCTTGAGCAGCAGCTTGCGCTTCTTCAGCCGCGCGATTTCCAGCTGGCCGCCGAGGCCTTCCGCTTGAAGCGCGGCAATCTCGTCGTCCAGGCGTCGGTGCTCGGCCTTGAGCAATTCCAAAACTTGGCGCGGATCGTCGTCGTTCATTTTCGGCGCCCATCCTACCGCACGGTTGCAGCGCCGTCACGCCGCGTCATCAACGACCGCCCGCCCGAAGCCGGCGACGGGATGAGGCAAGACGCGAGACAAAAAACGAATTTCGTGGTTTACTCCTCATCGTCACTCCACAGCAAGGAAAGGAATGACTCCGATGGATCAGGCTCAGGTCGAGTCTCTCGAACAGAAGCACGCGGCGCTCGAGGCGCTAATCTCCGAAGAAGAACACCGCCCCCACCCGGATGATATCCGGCTCCACGACTTGAAAAAAGAAAAGCTCAGGATCAAGGACGAGATGACCGGCCACTTCCACTAAGGAAGGCCGGTTTTTTCATGCGCGTCAGGGCGGGCCGAGGCCCGCCCTTCAGCGATCATCAATCGTCGCGGGAAACGCGCTCGATTCGCTCATGGCGTTCTTGCGCTTCCAAGGTCATCGTCGCGATCGGCCGAGCCTCGAGGCGCGCGAGCGAGATCGGTTCGCCTGTGACTTCGCAATAACCATATTCACCTTCGTAGAGGCGACGGATGGCGGAATCGATTTTGGCTATTAACTTGCGCTGGCGATCCCGCGTGCGAAGCTCGATCGACCAATCGGTCTCGCTCGAAGCGCGGTCCGCCATGTCCGGCTCGCGCAGCGAATCAACCTGAAGCTGGGCCATCGTCGCTCGGGATTCGTCGACAATCGCTTCTTTCCAAAGCTTGAGCTTGGCGAGGAAATAAGCCTGCTGGACAGGACTCATGAATTCTTCGCTGTCGGACGGACGATAATCCGCCGGAAGTTCGATCTGGTCGAACCTGATACCGCCTGGGCCGTAAAGGTCTTTGAGTGCCGTCGCCATGTCTTCCCTCCCCGTAACAAGCGTCGCCCATCGCTGTCGCGACCGGGCCACCGGTCACGACCGGAAGGCGATTCCACTAGACTTTCCCGGGACTTGGCCTGGGTAAGTCGGCAATCCCCAACGGGCCTATAGTTAAGCCCTTTCCGCTTAACAAGGACTGACCGCCCAGTCGGATTGCGAAAAACCTGCATTGTTGCCGAATGGGCGCATTGACGTGTGCCGGATTGGCGCACGGCTACTATTCGCCCATAGCTTGGCGATGCGAATCCTGATCACGAACGACGATGGAATCGACGCAGCGGGTCTCGATGTGCTCGAGAGAGTCGCGGCAACACTGTCCGACGACTTGTGGGTCGTGGCGCCGAGCGAGGAGCAGTCAGGCACTGGCCATAGCCTGACGCTGACCCAGCCGATTCGGCTTCGGCGGCATGGGGAAAAGCGTTTCTCCGTAACCGGCACTCCGACCGATGCGGTGATGATGGCCCTTGCCCACCTGATGAAGGACCGGCGACCCGACCTCATCGTATCGGGCGTGAACCGCGGGGCTAATTTGGCGGAAGACGCCACCTACTCGGGAACTGTTTCGGCAGCAATGGAAGGCGCGCTTGCAGGCGTGCCCTCCATCGCATTCAGCCAAGCCTATGCACGGCAGGGGATGGGCGCGAGCGTTCCCTTCGCCGCCGCGGAGGTTTGGGCCGAACGCGTCCTGGCAATCCTCGCGAAGGCGGATCTCGCACAGGGCACGCTAGTCAACGTCAATTTCCCGGCCTTGGAAGCCCAGGAAGTTCGCGGTATCCGCGTGTGCCGCCAAGGCTTCAGGGACTATGGCCGCCTGCACGTGGTCGAGCGTGTCGACCCGCGCGGTTTCCCATATTACTGGTTCGGACTTGCCTCGACAGTCGAAACGCCGGGCCATAGGACGGATCTCGAAGCGATTGCGGACGGCTACGTCAGCGTGACTCCGCTCCATCTCGACCTGACCCACGACCCCTCCCTCGACCGGCTTCGCCCGCTGTTCGATTGATGGCTGCCCGGACTGGCATCTTGAAGCGGCTGCTGGCGATCGGTCGTCGCTCCGACCCGCATTTCGATCGCCGGGTTCTTCCCCTCGCCTCGCTTTCGCTCGCTGCAGCTTCGTGGAAGTCGCGGCACTGGCCAGTGTCATCCCGCTCCTTTCGCTGGTGTCGAACGCGAACGCAAAGCCCCCACTCTTCGCAAGCATCTTCGTGCTTGGGCCGCTTGGCCTTGTGCTGACGTTTGCGGCTCTGGTCAGCGCCGCCGCATTGATCCGGCTTCTTCTTACCGCCTCCATTCAAAAACGCGTTCTGCAAATCGGGCATTCGATCAACGTCGCAATCCAGCGACGCCTGCTGGACCAGCCCTATTTGTTCCACGCAGCGCAGAACAGCAGCCGTTTCGTCGCTGCCCTGCATAAGACAGATCAGTTGTCGCTGGGAGTCATGGGCCGCTAATCTAGGGACTCGCGGACGTCGCGATCGGTATCGCGATCTTCCTCTTCCTGCTCGCGACAATCGACTGGCGGATAATCTTGGGGCGAGCAAGGACGGAGATTGTCCGGCGGCCAGCGCCAGAGGATCGAAATTGCCCGGGCGCTTTACAAGGAAACTGAATTCCTAGTCCTGGACGAGGCGACAAATGCGCTCGACCCCGAAACGGAAGCGGCACTTCTCGACGCCATACGGCGCGCGGCCAGAGATCACCACCCTCATGATATCACATCGCGCGAGCGCGCTGGGGAACGCTGCGACCGGATCCTGAAGTTGGAAGGCGGGCGGCTAGCGCCCGCCTGAACACCATTACTCGCTATCCGCGTCCGGACCGACCATTAGCGCTTCGGCGACTTCCGCAGTGCGGCCACGAATCGAGTCCTCGATCCGCTTCGCGACATCCGGGTGCTCCTTGAGGTACACCTTTGCGTTTTCGCGGCCCTGCCCGATGCGGATCGAGTCGTAGCTGAACCAGGCGCCGGACTTCTCAACAAGCCCGGCCTTGACGCCGAGGTCGAGGATCTCGCCGACCTTGCTGACACCCTCGCCATACATGATGTCGAATTCGACCTGCTTGAACGGCGGGGCCACCTTGTTCTTGACGACTTTGACGCGGGTTGCGTTGCCGACGATTTCGTCGCGGTCCTTAATCTGGCCGGTGCGGCGGATGTCGAGCCGGACGGAAGCGTAAAACTTCAGCGCATTGCCGCCAGTCGTCGTCTCCGGATTGCCGTACATGACGCCGATCTTCATCCGCACCTGGTTAATGAAGATCACGGTGCAACGCGAACGGCTGATCGATCCGGTCAGCTTGCGCAGCGCCTGGCTCATCAAGCGTGCCTGGAGACCGACGTGGCTGTCACCCATCTCGCCTTCGATCTCCGCCCTTGGCACAAGCGCCGCAACAGAGTCGACGACGAGAACGTCGATTGCGTTCGAGCGGACAAGCGTATCGACGATTTCAAGCGCCTGCTCACCCGTGTCCGGCTGGGAAACGATCAGTTCGTCGATATTGACACCCAGCTTGCGCGCGTAAATCGGATCGAGTGCATGCTCGGCATCGACAAAGGCTGCGGTTCCCCCCTCCTTCTGGGCCTCTGCAATGGCGTGAAGGGCCAGGGTCGTCTTCCCCGAGCTTTCAGGGCCGTAGATCTCGATCACTCGGCCGCGCGGAAGGCCGCCAACGCCCAACGCGATGTCCAGGCCCAGGCTGCCGGTCGAAACCGTTTCGATCTCGATTTGCTCGCGGCTGCCGAGCTTCATCGCGCTGCCCTTGCCGAAGGCGCGGTCAATCTGCGCGAGGGCGGCTTCCAATGCTTTCTGACGATCCGTGTTCACTGATTCCCCGCCTGCGACGACCTTGAGTTGCGTTGCCATGAGCCCTGTCCCTCCGTCAAACGAGCGGCGCATTGCCGCTCGACAGAAGGATGGCGTATCCTATTTGTTCTAGAAGAACAAGAGGAGAACATCACTCCTTTTGCGGAGCGACAGCGGCGGCCCCTTCAATGACCGGCTTGATCCGATCCAGAGTATAAGGCTTGTCGATCATCGGGACGCCGGCGAACTCCTGGGGCGGCGGGTCGACGTGACCACCGCTGGCCAGGACAAAGGGCACCGCACGCTCGCGCAGCGCACGCGCGACCGGCCAGACGTTCTCGCCCTTCAGGTTGACGTCGAGGATCGCAAGGTCGAACGGATCGCCATCGATCGCCTTCAGGGCATCCTCGACGCTTTCGCAAATCGCCGCCACGGAATGGCCTAGCGATTGCACGAAATCCTCGAGCATCATCGAAATGAGCGGCTCGTCCTCAACGATCAATATGCATCGCGACACGGACATGGAGCAACGCATAGCAGCCGTTTCGGCGGTGAAAAGGTCTTTTATTCCGAGCTTTCGGCAATCAGGGCCGCGCGAACGGCCTCGGCAAGCTCCTGCATCGAGAAGGGTTTTGGAAGGAAGGCGACGTGCTCGATATCGATCGATTTGCGAAGCTGCTCTTCGGCGTAGCCGGACATGAAGAGAATTGGCACATTCGGACGAGTCTTGCGCGCCTCCCGGACCATGGCAGGCCCGTCCATGATCGGCATCACCACATCGCTGACAAGCAAGTCAACCTGCTCTCCGCCACGCAGGATTTCGAGCGCGTCTTCGCCATTGCTTGCGGTCAGCACGCTGTAGCCATGCCGGGTGAGTGCCCGCTCCGCGACGGTTCGGACCATCGGTTCGTCCTCGACGAGCAGGATCGTGCCGCTTCCCCACAATTCGCTTTCCTGCGGCTTGGCGACGACCCGGGAAGCGGCGGCTCCCTGCTCGATCTCATGCGCCGGAAGATAGATGGTGAAGCGCGTGCCCTCCCCCACTCGTGAGTCGGCGAAGATGAATCCACCCGATTGCTTCACGATGCCGTAGACCGTCGACAGGCCGAGACCGGTCCCTTTTCCTACTTCCTTGGTGGTAAAGAACGGCTCGAATACCTTGCCAAGCACGTTCGCCGGTATCCCCGTCCCGGTGTCGGCGATCGAGAAGGCAACATAATCGGCGATGGGCAGGATGTCGGAACCTAGATCGGCAACCTGGTCCGCCCTCACCGAATAGGTTTGGATGGTAACCGTTCCGCCGCCCTTCGATTGCATTGCATCGCGCGCATTGACGGCCAGGTTGACGATCACCTGCTCCAGCTGGCCCGGATCGGCGCGAACCGGGAATAGGTCACGGCCGTGCTTTACGACCAGCTGGACCGTCTCTCCCAGCAAGCGCTTGAGGAGGTGCGAAACCTCGCTGACGACGTCCGGCAGCTGCAGGAGTTGTGGCCGCAACGTCTGCTGACGTGAGAAAGCAAGGAGCTGACGGGTTAGACCAGCAGCCCGGTTCGAGTTCGACTTGATCTGCTGGAGATCGTCGTAGTCGCTATCGCCCGGTGCATGGCGCATCAGCATGAGGTCGCAGTGCCCAATGATCGCCGTCAGGATATTGTTGAAGTCGTGGGCCACGCCACCGGCAAGCTGGCCCACAGCCTGCATCTTAGTGGCCTGGGCAACCTGCCGCTTAAGCTTCGCTTCTTCGCTATTGTCCTTGAGCAACAGCAGCACAGCCGCCTCGCCAAGTCCGCGAAGGCCGGCGACGGTTAACGCAACGGGCTCCTGCGGTTGGGCATTCAGTCGAACCGGGAGGTCTCGGGACATGGCAGGGCCACGCGCGTGTCGCCGAACAGCATCGGCAACTGCAGCCTTGTCCTCCTTGATGACCAGGTCTCCGGGATAAACGAGAGATTTCGTGTCACCGATCCCGCCTGCAGTCCGGAACGCCTTATTGGTCGTTAGAAACCGTCCGTCGCGGTCCACCAATGCAAGGCCAAGCGGAAGAAGATCCAGAAGCGCCTGGACGTTGGTGGAGTCCGGCTCGGAGGCCGCTTCGCTGTCGAAAAGCAAGGCGAGCCCCGCCTGCCCACCCGGCGCCGAGTCCAGCAGAATATGGACCAGCCGAAGGGCCGGCGCGGATTCGCCCTCGGCGACCAGCCTGAGCTGTTGCTCGCTGCCCGTTACCAGTTGATCGAACGCAATCGGACCATCGCGCGAAGCGCCTTGCAATGCACGACTTTGGAACAGGCTGTTGCACGCCGACACGCGCCCTTCGGAATCGATCGCAGCCGCGAGAACGCCGGATCGGGCGAACATTGCGCCCTCGTCGCCGCGCACGCGGACTATCAGATCCTCAACGAGTCCGCGTCGGTCCCGTCCGAACTGCCATAGGAGCAGGTCGCCGCCGGCACCGACGCGTTGAATCCGGACCGGCAGGGAATCTTCACCAAGATTGACCCGGTCATTTTCCGCGGCGCCGTCGCGCCAGGCCGCACCGCGCAAACTGGCGAGTTCCGCTCGGCCGTCGTCGCTCGACGCACTTCGGTCTGGACGCTCTTCGCCGAACCGTTTCCGATAGGCCGCATTGGCACTGACCAGCCGACCGCTCGCATCGCTCAGCGCGACCGCGTCGCTGGACGTGCCAAGCAGCGATGCCGCGAGAGCATAGTCCGGTGAACTTAGAACGGAGACCGGGGCCGGTGCCGTTGTCGCACGCCGTTCGATAACGAACGCCGCCACCAGCATCGCTACCATGCCGGCGACGAACAACCCGGCGTAAAACGGCTCGCCCGCCCACGTGAACAGCAGCGCACCGCTCGCTGCCGCTGCTGCCACCAAAGCCGGAACCAGCCAGGACAAGCGGCCGGGCGATTGGGCTTCGAGCAGTGCGAGCTGCCGTTCGAGCATGGGGCGGTCGATCCCTCCTACCAGATCCGGACGCGCTGCTCCGGCGCCAGGTACAGCTTCTGGCCCGGCTGCACGTTAAAGGCATCGTACCATTTGTCGAAGTTCCGAACGACCCAGACACGCTGTTCCGACGGCGAATGCGGATCGGTCATCAGACGCTGGCGAAGGTTCTCCTCGCGATAGTTGCGCCGCCAGACCTGGGCCCAACCCAGGTAAAAGCGCTGATCGCCGGTCGTGCCGTCGATAACCGGCGGTGCAGCCCCTCCCAGCGAAGCGATATAGGCATCATGAGCAACGGTCACTCCGGCGAGGTCGGCAACATTCTCGCCCATCGTCAGCTTCCCCTGCACGTGCTGGCCGGGAAGCGGTTCGTACGCATCATACTGGGCGCCGAGCTTGCCAAGCCGGGCGTTGAACGCGGCAACGTCGGACTGAGCCCACCAGTCGGTGAGGCGGCCGCCGAGATCGTACTTGGCGCCTTGGTCGTCGAAGTGGTGACTGAGTTCGTGACCTATGACCGAGCCGATCCCGCCATAGTTGACCGCAGGATCCGCATTGGGATCGAAGAACGGTGGCTGAAGAATCGCGGCAGGGAAGACGATCTCGACCATTCCAAAATTGGCGTAAGCGTTGATGGTCATCGGGGTCATGCCCCATTCCCATTTGTAGATCGGCTTGCCGAGCTTGTTGACGTTGTAGGCGTAATCGAACTGGTTCGAGCGCATGGCATTGCCGAGCAAGTCGTCCTGGTCGATCTGGAGCGCCGACATGTCGCGCCATTGGCTGGGATAGCCGATCTTCGGCGTGAACGCGGCCAGCTTGGCGTGCGCCTTGATCTTGGTCTCCGCGCTCATCCACTCGAGTTGCTCGATGCGGCGGCCCATGGCGGCGATGACGTTTTTAACGAGCGCGTCCGCCGCAGCCTTTGTCTCAGGCGGAAAGTAACGTTCCACGTAAAGCTTGCTAACGTCGTCCTGAAGCACGCCGACGGTGAAGTTGACTGCCCGCTTCCAGCGAGCCTCCTGCTCCGGGGTCCCGTTGAGCACGGTGCCATAGAAGGAAAAATTCTCCTGGTCGAAGGCCTTCGGCAGATAGTCCGAATATGTGTCGAGCGAGCGGACGAGAAGTTGATCCTTGATCACTGACAACGGCGCCGAACTGACTACCTTAGCGATGCCGGTGATGGCGCTCGGCTGAGCAACGATAAGGTTGTCGACACTGGCCAACCCACCCGACTTGAGGAGCAGCGGGAAATCGAAGCCCGGCGCCTTCCTGCCAAGCTCCGCAAGCGTCATTTTATTATAGGTCTTGGTCGCATCGCGACTGTCGATGCGGGTCCAACTAACCTTCGCGATCCGGGTCTCGAAATCCACGACCGCCTTCGCGCGTGCTGCGGCATTCTTTTCCCCGGCCAGCTCGAGCATGCGGGTCAGGTGGGCAAGGTATTTCGCCCGCGTATCCGCCAGCTTGGGATCCGCTTTCAGATAATAATCGCGGTCAGGCATCCCGAGCCCGGCCTGGAAAAAGTTGAGGATATACTGGTCGGGCGCCTTGTCATCCTGGCCCACAAAGCCGCCGAACGGCGTTCCGATCCCGAGTTGTCCAGCTTTCGCGAATATTTGCGGGAGTTCCGCCTTGGACCTGATACCGCGAACCTCGTTGAGCCACGGCTCGAATGGCGCGAGGCCCTTCGCCTCAACTGCCGCTTCATCCATATAGCTTGCATAGACCGCGCCGATGCGGCTACCCGGCCGCTGGGCAGCTTCCTCGATCAGCGTCTTGGTGCGCTCGCGCGACAGGTCGTCGAGCATGGTGAACATGCCGTAGTTCGATTTGTCGGCAGGGACAGGCGTGTTCTTGGCCCAGGTGCCGTTGGCATATTCATGAAAATTGTCGCCGGGTTGGACGCTGCGGTCCATGCCGGCGGTGTCGAATCCGTAAGTGCCAATCGTCGGCGCTGCGGCCGGCTTTGAAACCTCTGCGGGCTCCACCACAGGACCCGCATCGCTGACTGCTACCGGCTCTGCTGGCTGAGTTGTCGAGCAGGCGGCCAGCGCAGCTGCGAGCGCGAGTGACGATACGAATTTATGCATCAAAGTAATTCCTTCCGATCGAACGGGAATTTAGCTGTATGCTCATTGAGTTAGGCGGTGGGCGACCCGTCACCAAGTTCGATAACCGGTCAACCTCATTCTGCAAACAGCATCACTTGTGCGCCCGAAGGATGCGCTGCTGATCGCGCTTCCAGTCGCGTTGCTTGATGGTCTCGCGCTTGTCATGCGACTTCTTGCCGCGCGCCAGCCCGAGTTCGACCTTCGCCTTGCCCTTTCCATTGAAATAGACCGACAATGGAATGAGCGTCAGGCCCTGCCGCTGGATCGCTCCGGTGAGCTTGTTGATCTCGCGCCTTTTGAGCAGCAGGCGCCGGCGGCGGCGTGGATCATGGTTCATCCAGCTACCCGACTTGTACTGCGGGATCGAGGCATTGATCAGGTAGACCTCTTCCCCATCGACCGTTGCATAGCTCTCCGCGATCGAGCCCTCGCCGATGCGCAGTGCCTTTACTTCCGTACCCTGCAAGGAAATGCCCGCTTCGAACCGCTCCTCGATGAAGTAATCGAAGCGCGCGCGCCGATTTTCGGCGACGACCTTCGCCTTGTCGAATTCGTGAATGTTCGGTGATGCCATGATCGATCAGATCAGTCCCGCATGGGCGAGCGCTTCGTCTACTGCCTTCTTCGAGGCGGCGGACGGCTCCGTCATCGGCGCGCGCAGCTCTACGGGGAAGCCGGGTCGCACACGGTTCAACGCATATTTCGCCGGGCCTGGAGAGGCGTCGCTGAAAAGGGCGGCGTGAAGCGGATAGAGCCGGTCCTGGAGCGCGATAGCCTCGTCCCACCGGCCTTCGCGAATAGCTTCCTGGAACTGGCCGCAAAGCTTGGGCGCGATGTTCGCCGTCACCGAAACGCAACCGACTCCGCCCATGGCGTTGAAGCCTAGCGCCATGTCGTCATTGCCGCTCAATTGGATGAATTGCTCACCGCACGCGAACCGCTGGGCGGAGACCCGCGCAACATTCCCGGTCGCGTCCTTGACACCAATGACGTTTGGGAGGCGAGCCAACTTCGCCATCGTTTCCACGGCGATGTCAGTGATCGTTCGAGTCGGCACATTATAAAGGACGATCGGAATACCGACCTCTGCGACAGCCGCTAGATGACCGTAAATCCCCTCCTGGTTCGGGCGATTGTAATAGGGCGGCACGTGGAGCGCGGCATCGGCACCCACCTCCATCGCATTTCGGGTCAGCTCGACAGCATGGGCGGTGTTGTTCGATCCGCAGCCCGCCAGCACCGGAACGCGCCCGCGCGCCAGTTCAACGGTCAGCGCGATCAGCGCTTTGTGCTCATCGGTGGTCAGGGTCGCGGACTCGCCTGTGGTGCCGCACGGAACCAGTCCATTCGATCCTTCGTCGATCTGCCACTCGACAAAATCACGGAATATCGCGTGATCGACTCGTCCTGCCGCAAACGGAGTCAGGAGGGCGGGTATCGAGCCGAAAAACATGCTTTTTCCTTATCTTCAGGGTTTCGACGCAAAAAAATTGGGGGAAGCGGCGTGCGTTCAGCGACTGATAAGAACCAGGGTAGCATGATGTCCAGCATGCGAACCTCAGCGCTCTTGTTCCTCGTCTTCGCTTTTCCTTCCGTCACAGCTAGCGCACAGACCCGTGCGCCGGTTGCATCCTACCGCGCCGTTTCCGCCGCCGAGATCGGTTACGCCCTGAACGACTGGCGCCGGCTGCGCCAGAGCGACGGTTACGCCTTCGCCGATTTCGCTCGCTTCCTCAACGCCAATCCCGGCTGGCCGGAAGAATCGCGGATGCGCCGCGCAGCGGAGCGCCAGATGCGCAGCGGCGAGCATGGCCCCACAGTGATCGCTTTTTTCAGAAGTGAGAAGCCGCGCACTGGGAACGGCTGGACCCGCTTTGCGGAATCGCTTTCGGCAGCCGGACGCTCCGCTGAGGCAATCACAGCGGCCCGCGAGGCCTGGGCATCGCCTGACCTGACAGCATCTGACGAAGCATCCGTCCGGGCTCGCTTCATGGGCTCGTTCACCGCCGCCGATCACGACCGCCGGGCCGATGCCCTCCTGTTCGACAAGAAACCGACAAGCGCGGCAGTACTACTTGGAAGCGTGACACCTTCTCGGCGTGCCGGATTCCAGGCGCGGATCGCCATGCAGACTTCCGCTGCCAACTCGGACGCTCTCTATCGCGCGGTGGACGCCCAGGCTGCAACTGATGCCGGCCTCCTGATGGACCGCCTGCGCTTCTTGAAGGACACTTATCGCAACGTCAGCGGGGCGCGAACCCTTGCCGCCCGGCCGCATCGCTTCGTCCATCGACCTGTGGACGCGGAGCGCTGGTATGACATGCTGCTGATCCTTGCGCGGGATGCGTATAACGCCGGTGCTTGGCAACAGGCCTATGCGATCGCCAGTCAGGCAGACGACGCCTTCGCATCCGGTACCGACATCTCGAACCAGAGCTACGGTGTTCGCGACAACTACACATCGCTGTCCTGGCTGGCCGGCCAGGCAGCGCTCACGGGAACACGCAACTACAGCGCGGCAGCGGCCGAATTCGCCAAATATGCTCGGGGTGGACGCTCACTGCAGGTGACGACCAAAGGCTATTACTGGGCCGGGAGGGCAATGGCCTATGCGTCGCGAGGCGCCGACGCCAACCGCTACTTCCAGCAGGCAGCCGCTTATCCCGAGCTGTTCTATGGCCAACTCGCCCTCGAGAGACTTGGCCGCGGCATCCCTTCGCCGGGTGGCCTTCCGACCATGCTGGTAACCCCGGCGCAGCGTAGCGCTTTTGCCGGAAACCGGCTTGCCAAAGCTCTTGAGGTCGTCTCCCAGCAAGGACGGCGCGACGAAGCGACCCTGTTCACGCGAGCACTTTCGGAGAGCCTGACCACCAATGCCGACCGCGTGCTTGCCGTGGAGCTGGGCCAGAGGCTGAGCCGTCCAGACGTCGCCGTGTGGGTTGCGCGTTCGGCGCGCAATGACGGCTCGCCATTCTAT
>Ga0247822_10000609_pt1 | contig 19925 bp, 23 predicted proteins | sample 13C_Cellulose_Da_FD_192423 | JGI IMG/M metagenome (GOLD analysis project Ga0247822, IMG submission 192423) | Soil microbial communities from agricultural site in Penn Yan, New York, United States - 13C_Cellulose_Day30 | ecosystem: Environmental > Terrestrial > Soil > Agricultural land | place...
CCATTTCGAGTGCCGCCTCGGCCTCGCGAGCCCGCGCTGCCTTGTCGACCTTCTTCAGCATCATGGAGAACTCGACGTTCTCCCGCACGTCCATGTGCGGGAAGAGCGCATAGTCCTGGAACACGGTGTTGACGTTGCGCCGGTAGGGCGGCACGCCTTCCACGGCTTCATCGAAGATGCGGATGCCGCCGGCGGTCGGTTGTTCGAAGCCCGCGATCAGCCTGAGGCATGTGGTCTTGCCCGAACCGGACGGTCCGAGCATGGCGAAGAACTCGCCCTCGCCCACGTCGAGATTGACCTCGTCGAGAGCCTTCACCGCGCCGAAGTGGCGGGACACACGCTGTAGCGAAACCGCTGCCGTCATCTCAACTCTTGTCAAAGGGCCACCGGGTCACCCCCGCGCAGTCGCGGGAGCTTCCGTTCTCCGAGCCCACCACCAGAACGGGTCCGGGCTTCGCGAGAGTGACGCCGGGAATGGGGCGGGACAGGCCACTTCGGCCCCGCCCCAAAGCCATCAGCGTCCGCCGATCACACCGACATAGTCGGAGACCCAGCGATAGTACGGCACGCACTCGCCCTGCTCGCACTTGGCCGTCGGGGTCCGCCAGAACCGGATCTTGTCGAAGTTGTCGCCGCCATTGTTGGCGCAGCCTTCGTCGGTCAGCAGTTCATTGCCCTTACAGGCAGCCGGAACCGACGGAACCGTGCCGAACCAGGCCGACACGTCGCCCTGCACCTTGGGCGAGAGCGAGTGCTCCATCCACATGTAGGCGCAGTTAGGGTGCGGGCTGTCGACGTGCAGCATGGTCGTGTCGGCCCAGCCCGTGATGCCTTCCTCGGGGAAGGTCGAGGCGACCGGCTGACCTTCGGCCTTCAGCACATTGACCATGAATGGCCACGAGGACGATGCCACGACGCCCTCGTTCTTGAAGTCGTCCATCTGGATGAAGGCGTCATGCCAGTAACGGCCGACCAGAGTGCGCTGCACGCGCAGCAGGTCGAGCGCCGCCTTGTACTGGTCCTCGTTCAGCGCGTAGGGATCGGTGATGCCGAGTTCCGGCTTGTGCTTCATGAGGTAGAGCGCGGCGTCGGCGACGTAGATCGGGCCGTCATAGGCCTGCACCCGGCCCTTGTTGGACTTGCCGTCGGGCAGCGTCTGCTCCTCGAACACCACGTTCCAGCTGGTCGGAGGGGTGTCGCCGAACACATCGGTGTTGTACATCAGGACGTTGGCGCCCCAGACATAGGGCGTGCCGTAGTGGACGCCGTCGACGGTGTGCCAGGCGGCGCTCTGCAGCCGCTCATCGATGGTCGACCAGGATGGGATCAGCGCGGTGTTGATCGGCTGGACGCGCTTGCCGGCGACGAGCCGCAGCGAGGCATCACCCGAGGCGGTGACGAGGTCGAAGCCGCCCTCGTTCATCAGCGCCACCATCTCGTCCGAGGTGTTGGCGGTCTTAACCGTCACCTTGCAGCCGGTATCGGCTTCGAACTTGGTGACCCAGTCGAAGTTCGGATCGGTTTCTCCACGTTCGATATAGCCGGCCCAAGCGACGATCGAAACTTCGCCCTCCCCCGCGCCAAGCGACTGCAGCATTTCCTGCGCAACCACCTGACCGGAGAAGGTCGCAACCATGGTCAAGGCCGTACACGTCCTGAGGATGGATTTCATCGGTTTCTCCCTGCTCGGGCCAGCGCTCCCAAATGCGCACAAGGCCCTTGCAAGGGACCTTATCGGCACGACTGACAACCGCAAACGCATTCGACCGGGGTGAGATATCGGTGAATCCGATACCAGCTACGGCCACGGGCAGGATCAGCGCTCCTGCGTGGCCCGAGAACGCGAAAGATGCTGTTGCTGGGCGAGTCCGATGAAATCACGCGCCGCCTGCGTCAGCTGGCTGCCGCGCCGCCATACCATTCCGACCTGCACCACCGGCAGTGCCCCGGAAACGTCTCGGCTCTCGATCCGGTCGCCTTCGAGCGACCACGGCCGATAGACGAGGTCGGGAAGGAGAGCGATGCCGGCGCCGGTTGCAACGAGACTGCGGACCGCCTCCACCGAGCGCGTCCGGAACGCGACATGCGGCTTGGCGCTGAACGCCCCGAGGAGCTTGCCCGTGTTCTCTTCCGTCTCGTCGACGGTGAGCATGATCAGCGGCTCTGGCACGATGTCGGAGATCGAGATGATGTCCGCCCCGGCGAGCCGGTGTCCGAGGGGAAGCCAGAGCCGGTACGGCGACGTTTCGAAGATTTCGGCCTGCAGCGCCACGCGATCGCGCAGGTTGGAGATCACCATCACCGCCACGTCGAGCTCGCCGCCGATGAGCAGGTGCTCGAGATAGTCGCCATTGTCCTCGATGGCCGAGACGTTGACGTGGGGATGGGCGCGGCGATAGCGGGCGAGGAGGTCCGACAGCACGTAGCCGGCGACAAGCGAGGTGACGCCCAGTTGCAGGCTGCCCTGGGTTTGCGCCTCGGCTTCGCCGAAGCTGCGGCGGGCATCCGAGACGCCGGCGAGGATGCGCGTCGCGTGGCGGTAGAACTGATGGCCCTTGTGCGTGATGCTGAGCCCCCGCCGGTGGCGCTCGAACAGCGTCACTCCGAGGTCGCTCTCGAGGTCCTTGATCGCGTCAGTGACCGCGGATTGGCTGATCGACAGCTGCTGGGCGGCGCCGGAAACGGTCCCTTCCTCGGCGACCGATATGAAGTACTGCAGCTGCCTCAGTGTGAAAGCCATGAAGGCACTTAAGCATCGGCAAGCGGACCACTCAACCGCTCGCGAGCGGGATCGCTCGTGTTGGTCACTGCCCCTCATCGCCGGGTCCATGCCGGCATTGGAGGACACGAACTTGAGACGGACGCCCCACAGGGCTTGCCCTCGGCGACAACCGCGCTATTGAACAGCTGAATGCCCTCTTGGAGCCGATCATGTCGAGCCGCGCCCACACCCTCGCCGCCATCGAACGCCGCGTCCGCCGCATCGGCCGGCCTTTCGGCGTCAGCCTGCTGATCGCCGAGAAGCGCAACCCCAAGATCGATGCCCATGGCGGCTACATGCTGCGCGACGACGACACGTTCGAGATCGTCTTCGGCAACAAGGGCTACGACTTCTCCGCGACCCTCGACGAGGTCGAGGAGTTCCTCCTGGAATCCCGCGTTGCGATGCGCGAGGACATCAAGAAGAACAAGAAGCGCTAGAGCAGCGACGTTCAGCTCACGGAACGACCGCCACATTCGATCCTGGGCGAGAACGCGGATCGTCGCCCCAGTCGTTGGGACCGGCCGTGCCGCGCAAGAAGCCAGTTTCGATGACGAGCCAGATGGTCCCAAGGATCGGCGCCTGGGAGAGCCAGAGCCAGCGGGCTCGCTTGTTGCGATCGTGCATGCGCTTAACAATGACGGCCAGGCGTACCGCCGCTATCGGATCGACGCGATCACGCCGCGGACCCACTCCCGCGCGCCACGCACCCAGCGTACCGCTGCCTGCCAGGTCGTCGTCGACTTGGCCCAGCCAATCGCTCGGTCGCGCAGACCGAACAACCAGCCGAGCAACCGCGCGAACCAGTCGATCCGCATCAACGGCTGGTAGCCGGCGTGGAAGATGCGCTCGACCACCAGCAGCGACAGCGCGTGCGCGAACAGAAGTCCGACGGTGCCCGTGATGACGTGGCCGGTGCCTGCCCACCAGATGGCGAGGACTTTCATCGGCTCGATGATGACGAACGGCACGCCGAGCGCCACCAGCGCCGCATAGGGTGGCAGGCGACCGATCCACTCGCCCAGCCGCTGAAACAGCCTGAGGGCGCTGAGCCGGTTGATCAGCGGCCGGAACAGCGGAAACAGCAGGTCGTCGAGCAGGGTGTATGTGACCACCGCGACCGTGACCACCGCGCGTCCAATGGCGCGGATCACCCGTCGCCACGCGGGTATCGCCTGCTGCTCCACCATGGTTTTCCTCTGCCGCTCGCGAAGGCTAGTCGCCCCAGCCTTCTCTCGCTATCGTCCTGTCGGGAAGTTTCTGTGCCTCAGTAGCGAGCATCCGACCGCATGTCGATCAAAGCCGCGATCTATCACCTGACGCACTATCGATACGACCGGCCGGTCGTCCTGCAGCCCCAGATCATACGGTTGCAGCCGGCGCCACAGAGCAAGACCAAGGTACTGAGCCACTCGCTTCGGGTCACACCTGCCAAGCACTTCGTCAACCTGCAGCAGGACCCCTACGGCAACTACCTCAGCCGTCATGTCTTCCCCGAGCCGGTGACCGAACTCAAGATCGAGGTAGATCTGGTCGCCGATATGACGGTCTACAACCCCTTCGACTTCTTCGTCGAGGAGACCGCCGAGCACTGGCCCTTCGAGTATCCGGCAGAGCTACGCGACGACCTCTCCATCTACATGAAGCCCCAGCCGGCAGGTCCGCTGCTGCAGAAGTTCCTCGCTGGCGTCGATCGAAGCCGGCAGAACACAGTCAATTTCATCACCGCCCTCAACGCACAGGTGCAGTACGAGATTGCCTACATCGTGCGGCTCGAAACGGGCGTGTTCGAGCCCGACGAAACGCTGGCGCGCCGGCAGGGTTCGTGCCGCGATTCCAGCTGGCTGCTGGTGCAGGCTCTGCGACACCTCGGCTTCGCGACCCGCTTCGTCTCCGGCTACCTGATCCAGCTGAAGCCGGACCTCGTATCCCTCGACGGCCCGGCGGGCACCGACCACGACTTCACGGACCTCCACGCCTGGTGCGAGGTCTACCTGCCGGGTGCGGGCTGGGTCGGGCTGGATCCGACGTCGGGCCTGCTGACGGGCGAGAGCCACATCCCCCTCGCCGCGACGCCCCACTATCGCAACGCTGCGCCCATCTCGGGCTACACCAGCTTCGCCAATGTCGAGTTCAGCTTCGACATGAGGGTGAACCGGGTCGCCGAGCATCCGCGTATCACCAAGCCATTCTCCGACGAGAGCTGGGACCGCCTCAACGCCCTGGGCCGCAAGGTCGACGAAGAACTGGTCCAGCACGACGTACGGCTGACCATGGGCGGCGAGCCGACTTTCGTGTCCATCGACGACTTCGAGGCCGGCGAATGGAATGCCGATGCCGTGGGTCCGACCAAGCGCGCGCGGGCCGACGACCTGATCCGGCGCCTGCGAGAACGCTTCGCGCCGGGCGGTCTGCTTCACTACGGCCAGGGCAAATGGTACCCCGGCGAGACCCTGCCACGCTGGACCTTCTCGCTCTACTGGCGCCGCGACGGCGAGCCCGTCTGGCGCGACGAAAGCCTGGTTGCCGGCGAGGGGCAGCGGACGGACGCCAAGGCCGGCGACGCGGAACGCCTCCTTTCCGAGATCGCGATCAATCTCGGCCTCGACGGGGACTCGGTCGCAGCCGCCTATGAGGATCCGGGCGAGTGGCTGCTCAAGGAGGGGCAACTTCCCGCCAACGTCGACCCCGCAAACAACCAGCTGGCCGATCCCGAGGCCCGGGCCCGCATGACCGCGGTTTTCGAACGCGGCCTGACCAACCCCACCGGCTACGTGCTGCCCGTGCAGCGCTGGAACGCGCTGGCCGATCGGTCCAGGTGGATGACCGAGAAGTGGCGCACGCGCCGCGGCAAGCTCTTCCTCGTTCCAGGCGACTCCCCCGTCGGCTATCGTCTGCCCCTTGGTTCCCTGAAGCATCTGTCTCCGACCGCCTACCCGCACATCGTGCCCCGCGATCCGCTGATCGCGCTGGCCGATCTGCCCGAGGTCGAGGAACTGCTGCACCAGCCGGTGGAAGTTCGGGTCGGGCACCACGCGCAGCCCGCGATGTTCACGCCCGACCCCACCGAGATGCAGCAGCGCACCGAGCAGGTGCTCGACGACATCCAGGGGGCCGTCCGCACCGCTATCTCAGTAGAACTGCGCGATGGAAGGCTTTGCGTCTTCCTGCCGCCGGTAGCGACGGTGGAGGACTACCTCGAGCTGATCGCAGCCTCCGAAGAGGCGGCGCGGACGGTCGGACTGCCCATCCATGTCGAGGGCTACGCGCCGCCCTATGACCCGCGTCTCAACGTCATTCGCGTCGCACCGGATCCGGGCGTGATCGAGGTGAACATCCACCCGGCCGCCAGCTGGGAGGAGTGCGTCGCAACGACTACCGCGGTCTATGAGGAAGCACGGCAGGCTCGGCTTGGCGCCGACAAGTTCATGATCGACGGCAGCCATACCGGCACTGGCGGTGGCAACCACGTCGTGGTCGGCGGCTCGACCCCATCGGACTCGCCCTTCCTGCGCCGACCGGACCTGCTCAAGAGCCTGATCCTTCACTGGCAGCAGCACCCATCGCTGAGTTACCTCTTCTCGGGCCTGTTCATTGGGCCGACCTCGCAGGCGCCGCGCATCGACGAAGCCCGGCACGACAGCCTCTATGAACTCGAGATCGCCATGAAGCAGGTGCCGCCGCCCGGCGACGGCGTGACGCCCCTTCCCTGGTTGGTCGACCGTCTGTTCCGCAACCTGCTCGTCGACGTCACCGGCAATACGCACCGCTCGGAAATCTGCATCGACAAGCTCTACTCGCCCGACGGCCCGACCGGACGGCTCGGCCTCGTCGAGTTCCGCGGCTTCGAGATGCCGCCCAATGCACGCATGAACCTTGCCCAGCAGCTACTGGTCCGCGCCCTGATCGCGCGCTTCTGGAAGGCACCCAAGCAAGGCGGTTTCGTGCGCTGGGGCACGACTCTGCACGACCGGTTCATGCTGCCGCATTTTGTCTGGGCCGATTTCCTCGACGTGCTCGGCGACCTCAAGGACAACGGCTTCGATCTCGAACCCGAGTGGTTTGCGGCGCAGCTCGAGTTTCGCTTCCCCTTCTGCGGCGAAGTGGAGGTCGAGGGGATGAAGCTGACCGTCAACCGCGCGCTCGAGCCCTGGCACGTACTGGGCGAGCACGGCGCGATCGGCGGCACGGTGCGCTTCGTTGATTCATCGGTTGAGCGACTTCAAGTGAAACTTGAGGGCGTGAACCCCGGCCGCTACCGCGTCACCTGCAATGGTCGCGCGGTGCCGCTTACGCCGACCGGCGAGGCCGGAGTGGCGGTCGCGGGAGTGCGCTTCAAGGCATGGCAACCCGCCTCCGGCGTGCACCCGGTGCTGCCCGTCAATGCGCCGCTGCACATCGCCATCTACGACAGCTGGACGGGTCGCGCCATCGGGGGCTGCACCTACCACGCTGCGCATCCCGGCGGGCGCAACTACGACACCTTCCCGATCAACGGCAACGAAGCCGAGGCCCGTCGCCTCAGCCGCTTCGTCCCCGGCGGCTACACTCCCGGCCCCTACGTGCCGCCCACAGAGGCGCCGAACGCCGAGTTTCCGCTGACGCTCGACCTGCGCGTGCCCCTTTGAGGACAGTGGCGTGCCGATCTTGACCAACCAGTCGAAATTCCCTTGCCAATCCGCCGGCTTCCGTTAGCGCTATTTTCCCATGACACGACGGAATCAATGGCAGGCGAGGAGGCACGGGGCACCTGGCCTGGTAGCCGACTACAGGCCCCTGCCGGGCGTTCCGGACGAAATGCTCGATGCCGATGGTCATGTCCGCCCGGGCTGGACCGACCTGATTGGCGCCCTCGATGAACTCGGCCCCGAGGAAGTAGCTAGTCGCTTCGAGCGCGCCGACCAGTACCTGCGGGACTCCGGCGTCTACTATCGCAAGTATGATGGCGTCGAAGGCAAAGAGCGCGCCTGGCCGCTTGCCCATGTGCCGCTGATCCTCGACGAGAGCGAGTGGCTGACGATCACGCGCGGCCTCACCCAGCGGGCCGAACTGCTCGAGACCATCGTCGCCGACATCTACGGAAGCAACGAGCTGGTCCAGCGTGGCCTGCTACCGCCGGAACTGATTGCGCGCAACGCCGAGTTCCTGCGCCCGATGGTCGGCATCCGCCCCGCCAGCGGACACTTCCTGCACTTCTGCGCATTCGAGCTGGGTCGCGGGCCCGACGGCGGATGGTGGGTGCTGGGCGATCGGACCCAGGCCCCCTCCGGCGCCGGCTTCGCGCTCGAGAACCGCGTGGCGACGACGCGCGCGCTGTCCGACATCTACGGCAAGATGCCGGTGCACCGGCTCGCCGGTTTCTTCCGCGGCTTCCGCGACGCCCTCAATGCCATCGCCAGCGGCGGCGAGGGGCGTGTCGGCATCCTGACCCCGGGCCAGCACAACGAGACTTATTTCGAGCACGCCTACATCGCGCGATATCTCGGCTTCATGCTGCTCGAAGGCGAAGACCTGGTGGTCGAGAACGGCAAGGTGATGGTGCGAACCGTCTCCGGTCTCCGCCCGGTCGACGTGCTGTGGCGGCGCATGGATGCGAGCTTCGCCGACCCGCTCGAGCTTCGCTACGACAGCCGCATCGGCACGCCCGGGATTACCGAGGCGATCCGGCAGGGTTCGATCTCGATGGTCAATGCGCTGGGCTCCGGGATACTTGAGACGCGCGCCCTGGCCGCCTTCATGCCCAACCTCTGCCGCGCGCTGACGGGTAGCGAACTCGAACTGCCGACCATCGCAACCTGGTGGTGCGGCGGGGAGGCTGAACGCCGGCACGTGATCGAAAACTTCGACCAGATGATGGTCGGCTCCGCGTTCGCCACCGGCCTCGCCATAGAGGACACCGACGGCACGGTGATTGGCGGGACACTGCCCGCCGCCGAGCGTCGGTCCCTGCTCGCCCGCCTCGAGGCGGAGGGTGGTGCGTTCGTCGGCCAGGAGCAGGTTCACCTCTCCACCGCCCCGCTCTACATCGGCGGCAGGCTGGAGCCTAGGCCGATGACGCTGCGGGTCTACGCGGCGCGAACCCGTGACGGCTGGACCGTTATGCCCGGTGGCTTCGCCCGTATCGGCTCCACCTCGGACTCTGCCGCCGTCGCCATGCAGCGCGGCGGACAGGCCGCCGATGTGTGGGTGGTGAGCCGCGAGCCGGTGGAGCGCGTGACGTTGCTCCCCGGCGAAGGCGAAAAGCTCGTGCGTATCTCGGCAGGCAGCCTGCCGAGCCGCGCAGCGGACAACCTGATCTGGCTCGGCCGCTATGCCGAGCGGTGCGAAGCCACCGTTCGCATCCTTCGGGCGTACAACGCCCGCCTTGCCGAGAGTTCCAACCCCGATCTTGCACTGCTCAAGGACACGCGTGCCTATCTCGACGGCCTCGGCGTCGATGCCTCGGTGCCGCTGCCGCATGGGCTGCTCGCCGCCATCGACAGCGCCGTCCATAGCGCCAGCCAGATCCGCGACCGCTTCTCGCCGGACGGGTGGCTTGCGCTCGTCGACCTGCGCAAGACGGCGCGAGCCTTCGCCGAGCGCGTCCAGCCCGGCGACGACGCGACACGGGCCATGACTGTCCTCCTGCGCAAGCTCGCCGGCTTCTCCGGCCTCGTGCACGAGAACATGTACCGGTTCGCCGGCTGGCGCTTCCTCGAGATCGGCCGGCGTCTCGAGCGCGGCATCCAGATCGCGGGCGCCGTCGCCTGGTGCACCCGCAAGAATGCGCCCGAGGGCTCGCTCGACCTGCTGCTCGAGATCGGCGACAGCGTCATGACGCACCGCCGCCGGTTCTCCGTGATCGCCGGTGTGAACTCATACATCGACCTGCTCGTACTCGACTCGCTGAACCCGCGCTCCGTTCGGTTCCAGATCGCCGAGCTTCACCAGCAGTTGGAGCAACTGCCGGGTGGCGTCGAGGATGGGCATCTCTCCGCAGCCGCAAAGTCCGCCCTGTCGCTCGATACCGCATTGCGCGTCGCCGAGCCTGAAGACATGACGACGCCCCGCCTCAGCCGGCTGGGGATCGATATCGGCAACCTGGCCGGCCTCATCGCCGACGCCTACTTCGCCTGAGGGGAGACAGGGCCGTGCTCTACGACGTCCGGCTCGAACTCCACTACGACTACGAAGCTTCGGTGCACGGCGACCGCCATCTCGTTCGCGTGAGCCCGGCGTCGATCCCACAGGTTCAGCGGGTGATTGCTTCGTCGCTGTCGTTCGATCCCCGGCCGCAGCAGGAAACGACGTTCACCGACTATTTCGGCAACCTCGTCACCACGATCGCCTACTCCGGCTATCACGATCATCTCAGCGTACGGCTTTCCGCCCGGGTCCAGGTTGAGGACCTGCACAGCCCCGCGGACCTTTCCCCGAACCTGTCCGGGCTGAAGCAGGAGCTTGCCGCGCTCTGGTCGGTAGCGCCGGAATCCCCGCAACAGTTCCTCGCCGCATCGCCCCGCGTCCCGCTGGCCCCGGAGATCACGGCCTACGCCCGGGAGTCGGTGGACCGCACGCTCTCGGTTCGCGCCGCTGCGATGGACCTCTGCCTCAGGATCCACCGCGATTTCCGCTACGACAAGGATGCCACCAAGGTGGACACGGGGCCGGTAGAGGCCTTCGCCCTCAGGGGCGGCGTGTGCCAGGACTTCGCCCATGTGATGATCGCCGGGCTGCGCGGCGTCGGCATCCCCGCCGCTTATGTCTCGGGTTTCCTCAGGACCATCCCGCCCAAGGGCAAGCCGCGCCTCGAGGGCTCGGACGCCATGCATGCCTGGGTCCGCGTCTGGTGCGGCCAGCATGCCGGCTGGGTCGAGTTCGACCCGACCAATGCGATGGTGGCCGGTGCCGACCACATCACCATCGGTCACGGCCGCGACTACTCCGACGTTTCACCCATCGTCGGGGTGCTGCGCACCAGCGGCGAACACTCGGCCAAGCAGTCGGTCGACGTGGTTCGCGTAGAGTAACCTGAAATAATCCAAAGCTCCGGAACCAAGTTCTGAACCTCGCCGTTGTGAGGCAGACGCGCTTGCGGCGTGTCTCAGCCGGTCTTAACCGGCTGATTTCACGAACAGGAACGAGAGCGATGAATACTTACGAGATCGCCAAGCTGGAACACGCAAGCCGTGCAGCTTTTGCCTGGGTGCCGGAGGGATACGATGGTCGCACGCACTACGGTGCGGTGCTGACAGCCGTGGTTCCCGCGATCGGCATCCTCGCAGTCGCCGCGACGCTCCTGCTGTCTATTCTGTAGGAGCGTTACACAATGACTTTAAGCACGATCATCATCATCCTGTTGATCCTGCTACTAATCGGCGCCCTACCGGCCTGGCCCTACTCCCGCTCCTGGGGAGCTTACCCCTCCGGTATTCTTGGCGTCGTGCTCGTCATCGTCGTCATCCTTGTGTTGATGCGCGTATTCTGACGAGCTCCGCGAGCCAAGGTCGCCCCCCTTTCGGCTCGCCTAAGGCACCCCGGTTCGCGCCCGAACCGGGGTGCACTTTATTTGGTCCCGCTGCTCGACGCGCCAATTCTGCTTGCAGGAACTTACCCGCAACTAGCGCGTTCAAGGACTCAACCTGAACAGGAGCGACCACAATGGCATCCACAACCGATATGGCTCCCAACCGGAGCTCGTCTACACCTGCCCGCCGTGCATCGAACGGTCCCCGTCGCGCTGCACCTCGCCGCGCTGCTTCAGCAAAGACTAGCGCCGCACGTGAAGAAGATCTGGCGGCGCAGGTGAACCAGTTGCAGGACGACCTCAAGCAGATCGCCACGACGCTCGCCGGCATGGCAGGTGGCAAGGTCAACGACGCGCAGGCCATGGCCAAGCGCGAGTCTCGTCACCTGGCCCGGACCGGGCAACGCGCCATACAGGACGCTCAGGACGAGTTCGGCCAGCTCGAGAAGCAGATCAAGGACACGATCCGCGAGAAGCCGCTGACCGCCGTTGCTGGCGCGATCGCGCTCGGCTTCGTCCTCGCCGTCGTCTCGAGGTAGGCCATGCAGTTGCTGGCGCTCGCGGCCTCGGTCCTCGGCATCGAGGTCGACGAGCTGCTCGAACACCTCAAGCGAAACGCCATGGCCTGGTCGGCCGTGGCGCTTTTTGCGCTGATCGGCCTGGTATTCCTGCTGGTCGGGCTCCACGCATGGTTCGTCAGCATGTGGGGGCCGATCGTTGCCCCACTGATCATCGGCGCGGCCGGAGCGGTGATCGCTGTCGCCATTTGGGCGGGGATCACCATTTCCGACAACGCGGCCCGGCGGCACGCCACGCAGCGGCGCAACACCGCCGAGAAGACCGCCCTCGTCACCACGGCGGCGCTTACGGCCATCCCGCTGGTCATGAAGTCCGATCTCGTCAGGAAGGTCGGCATCCCGATCGGCGGAGCACTGGCCGCCGCCTATCTCCTGGCCAAACCGACCGGCTCGCATCCCGACCGCCAGGCTAATGGCCACGACACCGAATGATGTGAAGGAACCGGCCGGCAGAGGCCGCGTTACCCTGAGCACCGCCAAGTGCGGGCTAACAAAAAGGCCAACGGAACGAAGGATTTCCAAGGAGTGTGAGCCATGACCCACATCAAGCGGAAGATCGTATCCATACTGACCGACGACCATCTGCAGGAGAACGAGAAGATCACCATCCTGCGCCAGCTCGAAGCGGACTCGCTCTCCAAGGAGCGTAGCGCGACCGAGGGCATGACCCCTGTCGACGGCGACGATGGCGAGGATCTCAAGACCATCGAGAATGCCTTGCGCCGTCTCGGACAGGAGCCTGTCGAAGCCGGCGCATCCAGCCTCTAGGGCCAGCATTCGCCATTTACGTGTGGACCCCGTCTCGACGAACTCGAGGCGGGGTTTCTCATGCCGACTCGACGCTCGCCGATTTCGAGGCTTCCGGCCGCTCTGTCGTCGGCACAATCACCTTGAGACCGCCCGCATGGATCCGCAGGTCGACCCGCTGCTCCAGCGGAATCAGCTCGCCATCCAGCACGGCCTGGGCCGAAGCCTTGCGGCGCGGGAAGCTCAGGGTCAATTGCGCCACCTCCTTCTCGGAGACGAGCGGGTGGGCCTTCCAGTTGCCGAACGCCAGCGACAGCGCCAGGCGCGCCAGTTCCGCTGATGGCATGGGCTTGACCACATAGACGCCGAGCACGCCACGATCGACGGCCTCGGCGTAGGGGACATGCCCCTCGCCCAGCACGTTGTTGGAGACCGCGACGGCCGTGGCCTTGCGACGCTCGCGCGTGTGCCTCGTGGTCATCTCGACTTCGAACTTCAGCGGCCGCGACAGCGCCAGGGCCACAGCTCGCAGGCTGGCGAGCATCTTCCCCCAACGACTGCGATAGGTGAGGCCGTTGCGGATCTTCACGAGGCGCGAATGCATGCCGACCGAATACTGATGGACGAAGGGCCGGCCGTTGGCCGTGGCGATGTCCACCTGGACGACCTCCCCGCCGGCAATTGCGGCGAGTGCGGCATCGAGCTGAAGCGGGACGCCGAGCGAGCGGGCGAACAGGTTCATCGTGCCGGCCGGCAGCACTCCCAGCGCGATCCCGTGCATGAAGCAGATGCCAGCTGCAGCAGAAATCGTGCCGTCGCCACCACCGGCAAGCAGGGCCTCCACGCCGGGCTCGCGCGCGGCCCGTTCGAGTTCGGCCTCGAGTTCGTCGCCAGCAACGACACGGCACTCGAGCGCATGACCGCTCTCGGCAAACAGGGCTTCGGCGCCGCGCGCGAACGCTCCCATCTGCGTCGTGCGGAAAGTGCCGCCGTCCTTGTTCAATACGCCGATGAATCGCATGCCCTGCCCCTGGCTGTGTTCGCATCAACGAACGGGCAGAACCGATACAGGTTCCGGCCGGATCAGTCGGGCTCAGTCCGCAGCTTGGGCAATTCGACGACTACCGAGGTTCCCCCGCCATCGCGCGGTGAATAGACCGGCTCGTCGCCCCCGAACTGCCTGGCCAGCTGGTTGATGATCAACGCGCCGAGCCCGGCCTGCGGCCCCTCGGTCGGCGACAGGCCGCGCCCATCGTCATCGACCTGGAGCCTCGGAACGCCGGCCTCGTTGACGCCGAAGACGACCCAGATCGAACCTCTCCCGTCATCCCCGAATGCGTGCTTGAGCGCATTGGTCACGAGCTCGCTCACCACGATACCGATCGTCGTGGCGTCGCGAGCCGGTATGATCAGCGGCTCGATCTTCTTGCTGAAGGCGACCTTCTTGTCGGGCGGCACGCTGGCGGCCAGATCGTCGATGACTTCGTCGAGGAATTCGGCCGCGTTGGTTGTTTCGAGATCGGCACCGAGCCGCAGGCGACGGTGACCCGAGGCGATGGCCTGCACGCGACTCTGCGCTGCTTCAAGCGCCCGCCGCACCTCGTCGGAGGACGTGCGTGCCAGCTGCAGACCGAGAAGCGACGACACGGTCGCCAGCGAGTTGCCGATGCGGTGATTGGTGTCCTGCAACAGCGTTTCGAGCCGCGCCCGCTCGCGCTCGGCATGGGCGCGGGCCTCCTCTGCCTCGGCGGTGCGCTCCCGGATCTTCTCCTCGAGCTCGACATTCTGGCTGCGCAGGATCGACTGCTGCTGCGACAGCGCAGCGACGCGCCGCTGGGTGCGCGCCAGCAGCGAGTAGCCAAGCACCGCCGCCGCTGCGAGAGCCGCGAGAATGGCGATGACCAGCGCCTGGCGATAGACTTCCATCCGCCCGTTCCGCTCGACGAGGCGGGCATCCTCCTCATCGATGAAGCTCCTGAGCGTCTCCCGCAGGCGCTCCATCAGCTCCTGCCCGGTATCGGTGCGCAGCAGTGCCAGTGCCTCGGCGTTGCGTCCGCTGGACATGAGCTCGATCGTACGCGCCATCTCAGCGCGCTTGGCATCGAGATCGGGGAGAAGTCCCTCGAGCCGTTGCCGCTGTGCATCGTTGCCTTCGATCAGCCGCATGAGGCGCTGGTTCGTGTCGCTGAGGTTGGCGACGGCGCGGTTGTAGGGATCGAGGTAGACGGGCTCGCCAGTGAGCAGATACCCCCGCTGGCCCGTTTCGGCGTCGACGATCGAGAGCATGAGTTCCCGCGCCTCGCGCCGAATCTCGTAGGTCCTGCCGATGTCGGCGAGCTGGCTGTCGACGGTGCGGACCATGAACAGCGCTGCCAGGACCGCTACGAGGACGAGCCCGAGCGAAGTGAGCACGATCGCCCGGCGCCATTTCGCGCGCGGCGGCGTGCCGACAATGATGCCGTCCGTACTCAGCTCAGTCATGGAGGCGCCGCCCTTCGCCTGCTCGATGGGTCCTTCGCGCCCGGATTTCGCCCCCCGAGCCCACGACCGGAACCGGTCCGCCTTCTAGTCGCAATGGGTGGCGAGATTTGGGCCCGATGCCACCTCGGGAACAGCATGCACAGGGTCGTTCGACCGTCCCAGCGCCCGTGCTCCCGCCGGATACGCAGCTCGTTCCGGGCATATCATTGTTTAATGAACCGCGGCGCCCGAAGGTCAAGGATGCACCTCCCTTAAAAGGCGTCACGGAATCCCCCGACATGCTCAACGCGAGCGCCCTCGTGATCGAGGAAGAGTACCTCATTGCGTCCGATATCGAAGAGATCCTGATCTCTGCCGGTGTGCCTGGAGTTGAAGTGTTCCGCGACGTGCCGGAGTTCAGCCGGAGCGACCGCCCGCTGAGTGGCTTCGCTCTCGCCGTCATCGAGGCGAGGCTGGGTAGCCCCGAAGTTCTCGATTTCGCGGAACGGCTGCGCGAAGCGGGTGTCGCTGTGGTGATCACGTCGGCAGACCGAGCGATACAGTCGCTCTTCACAGGCACCGCCCCCCTGGAGAAGCCCTTCGATACCGCTGCGTTGTTGGCTGCGTGCGAGGCGGCGCTCCGTGGCGTCGCCCCGCCTGAAGAGGTTATGTGAACCGCGCGCCGGTGGTGACCTGAGCCGAAACGGAATCCGGCCCGTAGTCGGACTCGCCGGCGACCTGCAGCACTTCCTGCAGCTTGGTGCGGGCGCGGCTGACGCGGCTCTTCATCGTCCCGACGGCGCACTTGCAGATTTCGGCCGCCTCCTCATAGGAGAAGCCCGACGCACCGATCAGGATGATCGCCTCGCGCTGATCGTCCGGCAGCCTGTCGAGCGCCGCCTTGAAGTCGACCAGATCCATCGCGCCGTACTGCGACGGGTGGACCGACAGCCGCTCGGTGAACGCACCATCGGTGTCCTGCACCTCGCGTCCGCGCTTGCGCATCTGGCTGTAGAACTCGTTGCGAAGGATCGTGAACAGCCACGCCTTCATGTTGGTGCCCATCTCGAAGCTCTCCTGCTTCGCCCAGGCTTTCATGACGGTGTCCTGCACGAGGTCGTCAGCCTTGTCGTGTCGGCCCGAAAGCGACACGGCGAACGCCCTTAGGCTCGGCAGAGTCTGGAGGAGCTCGCGCTTGAAGCTCGGCTTTTCGGCATCCATAAGCTCACTCACCCTTCGCCGGCTTGGCCTGCTTTTCGACTGCATCGAGCTGCTCAAGCAGGTCGATCAGCTTCGAGGGTATCTCTTCGCTCTGGACGGCGCCGTAGAGCGCCCGAAGCTTGTTTCCGATGTCCGAGTTCGGGCCCAGACCATCGTCCCGGCGCCGCCGCAGTAAACCCAAATCATTCATGGTGGTTTTTTCTCGCATAAACCCTTCGCCCCACAGCGGGATTCTGACGCCCCAGCATCCGGCCGCGGCACAGGAATGCGTCACAACGGGAAAAGTTCCAATTTTGCGGAACCAAGTTCGCGGCCCATCGTTTTGGGCATGGTAAGCTCTACAAGCGTCACGGGAGTAGATTGTCCATGTCTTTGTCCACGCGGATTGCGCCGCACCTTCCCTACCTGCGCCGATTTTCGCGCGCCGTAACGGGATCGCAGACCTCAGGCGACGCCTATGTGGCAGCAACTCTGGAAGCCCTGATCGCCGACCTGTCGATCTTCCCTGAAGCCTCCAACGATCGCATCGCCCTGTACCGGCTCTATTCGAAGCTGTTTTCGAGTTCGGCCATCCGGGTGCCGGAACCGACCTCGACCTTCCCCTGGGAATCGCGGGCGGCGGCCAATCTCGCCAATCTCGCCCCCCGGGCACGCCAGGCGTTCCTGCTGGTGGCCGTGGAGGGCTTCAGCCATGACGAAGCGGCCGAAGTGCTCGACGTGAGTGCCGGCGATTTCGCCGACCTGCTGGCCCAGGCCTCCGCCGACATTTCCCGCCAGGTGGCGACGGACATCCTCATCATCGAGGACGAGCCGCTGATCGCGATGGATATCGAGCAGATGGTCGAGGGTCTCGGCCACCGCGTGGTCGGCATCGCCCGCACGCACAAGGAGGCGGTGGCGCTCTATCACAAGACCCAGCCGCGCATGATCCTCGCCGACATCCAGCTCGCCGACGGCTCTTCGGGCATCGATGCGGTGAACGATATCCTGCACGCCCACCCGATCCCGGTGATCTTCATCACCGCGTTCCCGGAGCGCCTGCTGACGGGCGAGCGGCCGGAGCCGACCTTCCTCGTCACCAAGCCGTTCAACCCCGATATGGTGCGCGCACTGATCAGCCAGGCGCTGTTCTTCGACGAAGGCTCGCGCGCAGCGGCATAACCGTTATCGCATGATATGTTGGGGCCGGGCCGTTGCCCGGCCCTGTTCTTTTGCCGGAACTCTTGGCCTTGCCTGCCGTTTATTGCCTATCGGATCAACGGAGTAACAAGAAAATGCTACAATGGGCTCTGGTCTTCCTGGTTGTCGCGATCATCGCTGGCGTCCTCGGGTTCGGCGGCATCGCCGGCGCGGCGTCGGGCATCGCGCAGATTCTGTTCTTCCTCTTCCTCGCCTTCCTGGTGATCTCGCTGATCATCGGTCTGTTCCGGCGCGCATCCTAGAACTCAGGATCGATAGCTCGAGCCGTCCCTGCCGGGTCCGCGGTTCGAGGTGGCGGCGGCCCCTTCCGAGTGGATGGGGCCGCTAGCTTGTCCGGCACCCGCTATCGCTACCCAAAGAAAAGGCCCCGCCGGAGCGGGGCCTTTGATCGATTGATTGGTCTGCCTCAGTGGAGGAGCTTGAACCAGTCGTCCACTTCCTTCTCGGCAATCTCCTGGGCCTTGCCGTAGCGCTCCTGGATCTTGCCGGTGAGCTGTTTGCGGTTGCCCTTGATGATGTCGAGGTCGTTGTCGGTGAGCTTACCCCAGTGGGTCTGAACCTTCCCCTTGAACTGCTCCCAGTTTCCTTCGACCTGGTTCCAATTCATCGAGCTTCTCCTTCAATTGCTATTGAGACAGGAGGCCTCTCACGAGGCCCCCACTGAAAGACAAACGCCGTCAGGAAAGGAGGAGTTCCGTAATTTGCTTGCCAGCACGCGCTGGTTTGGGTTTGGTGCGCCGATGCTGAACAGCCTGCCCCAACCCGTCGTCGAACTCGCCGATCTCCACAAGTCCTACGGCCCTGTCGAGGTGCTGAAGGGCATCACGCTGACCGCCCGCCAGGGCGATGTCGTGGCCCTTATCGGCTCCTCCGGCTCGGGCAAGTCGACGCTACTGCGCTGCATCAACATGCTCGAAGTGCCAGAGAGCGGCACTGTGAGCGTGGCGGGAGAAGAGATCGCGCTAGTCGGCAACCCGCCGCATCGCCGGCCCGCCGACGAGCGGCAAATCCGGCGTATCCGCTCCGAGCTCGGCATGGTGTTCCAGTCGTTCAACCTGTGGAGCCACATGACGATCATTGAGAACGTCATGGAAGCGCCGCTGCGGGTGCAGAAGCGCGACAAGGCCGAAGTACGCGAGGAAGCGCTCGCGATGCTGGCCAAGGTGGGCATTCGCGACAAGGCCGACAGCTACCCGGCTCAGCTCTCTGGCGGCCAGCAGCAGCGTGCGGCCATCGCCCGGGCCCTCTGCATCAACCCCAAGGTCATGCTCTTCGACGAACCGACTTCCGCCCTCGACCCCGAGCTCGAGGTCGAAGTGCTTCGGGTGATCAAGCTGCTCGCCGACGAAGGGCGGACGATGATCCTCGTCACCCACGACATGCAGTTCGCCAAGACCGTGGCGAGCAAGGTGGTGTTCCTGCATCAGGGCAAGATCGAGGAAGAGGGCACGGTGGCTGAGGTGTTCGGCAACACCAAGTCCCTGCGGCTCAAGCAGTTCCTCATAGCGGCAGGCCACGGCTGACAATGAGAGTTGCCGACGAACTCATTTCGGTGCGCGACCTGCTGCGCTATGCTGTCAGCCGCTTCAACACGGCCAACCTCACCTATGGCCACGGCACCGCTAACGCTCTGGACGAAGCCGCCTTCCTGATCCTCGAAGGACTTCGCCTCCCCGTCGACGATATCAACCCCTGGCTCGATGCCCGGCTGACGCTCGGCGAGCGCGAGAAGCTGGTGGGCCTGTTCGATGCGCGCATCGAGACGCGCAAACCGGCTCCGTATCTCGTGGGCAAGGCCTATATCCAGGGCATCCCATTCCGCGTCGACGAGCGGGTAATCATCCCACGTTCCTTCATCGCCGAGCTGCTGCTCCACGGCGAACTGGGTCCGGACCGCCTCGGCCTGATCGACGATCCGTCCGAAATCGGAGCGGTGCTGGACCTCTGCACCGGGTCGGGGTGCCTCGCGATCCTCGCCGCCATGTGCTTTCCGCACGCACGGATCGATGCCGTCGATCTCAGCCCTGACGCGCTGGAGGTGGCCCGGCTGAACGTCGATGACCACGGCGTCGGCGAGCAGGTCGAGTTGCACGAGGGCAATCTTTTCGCCCCCTTGGTGGGGCGGCGCTACGACCTGATCATCACCAACCCGCCCTATGTGGCGGCCGGCGAGGTCGAAGCCTTTCCGGCCGAGTATGCCAGCGAACCACAGATGGCCCATCTGGGCGGCGAGGACGGGCTGGATCTCGTGCGCGAGATCATCGCCCAGGCGGGCCAACACCTTACGCCTGGCGGCGGAATGATTTGCGAGATCGGCACCGGGCGCCACTTCCTCGAACAAGAGTACCCGGACCTGCCCTTTGTGTGGCTCGATACCGAAGACAGTGAGGGCGAAGTCTTTTGGCTGGGCGCTGATTCACTGCAACAATTCCGCAACGATTGACCAAACGGT
>Ga0247822_10000611_pt1 | contig 19907 bp, 17 predicted proteins | sample 13C_Cellulose_Da_FD_192423 | JGI IMG/M metagenome (GOLD analysis project Ga0247822, IMG submission 192423) | Soil microbial communities from agricultural site in Penn Yan, New York, United States - 13C_Cellulose_Day30 | ecosystem: Environmental > Terrestrial > Soil > Agricultural land | place...
CATTTGGATCTTGTGTGAAGCCTTAAAAGTATTAGCGGCCATAAGGAAAAATTTCGATTTATTTTTAAAAATTATCTTGAAATAGTTTTAGGTGTCCTTATCTCGTTTTATGTGATGGCTCGATAGAGGATCACTAACCTTAAATGACTTGATCGAGAAGATAAGTCGCCCAACTATATTGCTCAAATGAGGATATTGAACATGCGTAATTTTGATTTCACCCCTTTGTATCGTTCTGCAATTGGCTTTGATCGTATGGCTAATTTACTGGATAATCTATCCCGTACTGAACAGAACCAACCTAGTTATCCGCCGTACAACATTGAGTTGACGGGGGAGGATAAATACCGAATCACTATGGCAGTTGCAGGGTTTGACCAGTCTGAGTTAACGATTGAAGTTAACCAGAACAATCTGACAGTGTCTGCCAACAAAGTTGCTGATGAGCAGCAGCGGACTTATCTGCATCAGGGGATTGCTGCGCGCAGTTTCGAGCGCCGTTTTCAATTAGCGGATCACGTGCAGGTTAAGTCGGCAAATTATGAAAATGGATTGCTGCACATTGATTTGCAGCGGGTTATTCCTGAATCCATGAAGCCGCGTACCATTCCAATTGGAGTGCAAACGGCAGAGAAGCTATCTGTTGTTCCCGCGAATGAGAGCGCTGCATAATTGTAGCCTAATTACAGTTTACTTCTGTTAATCGTGACCCCGATATCCTTGATATCGGGGTTTGTTTTTTTTACGGTATGCAATTTAAAAGTTGGAGTGGTGGAAATCTACGTGCTGAATAATTTTGCTCTAACAGTATCGCGATAGGCGTTGGGCGTTGTGGCTAGTTTTTTCTTGAACAATGAGGTGAAGTAGCCTGTGTCTTGATAGCCAATTTTATCGGCAATTTCACTGATGGATAAATTGCTGGTCTTTAATAAATCTTTTGCAATGTTGATGCGAATTTCTTGCAGGTAATCCAGCGGAGTTTGTCCCAGTGCATTTTTAAAGCGGCGATTGAGTGTACGCACGCTCATGCTAAAGCGCGCGGCCACTTGGGGAAATAAAATATCGCGTTGGTAATTATCCTGTAGCCAAATTTGTATTTGGGTGATGTCTTCATCCGGGTGCGGGTTTTCTGCAGCTTCAAAGAAGCCGCTGGTTTCATAAGCTTGACGAATTTCGTGAGAAAAATGTCGTTCCACATGGCTGGAGATATTTTTACCAAATAGACGTTGAATAAAATGCACCGTTAAGTCCGCCAGCGAGTTAACGCTAGCGGCGCAATATAAGTTTCCCGCCTGAGTGATGAAGTATTGCCGTTTAAGTTGTACCTGCGGGTAATCCTTTTGAAATTGGTCAAAGTAATGCCAGTGTGTCGTGGCCGCTTTCCCATCCAGCAATCCTGCTTCCGCGAGAAAACAAACTCCCGTTCCCACGGCACTGATAATCGCTCCATTTTGATATTGCTCGCGCAGCCATTCCAGCGTTTCCCTGTGCTGTTGAACTACCGGGCGTGGATTCCGCCATAAGCCTGGAATGTAGATCAAATCGCTGGCCGGTTTATCTGCAATGGCGAGTTCTGGTTGCCACAAGATGCCGGTGCGGGTCGGAATAGGTGAGGTGCTGGTGCCGATGGTTTTTATATCAAGGGCGCGCTGTTGGTCTTTAGGTAGCATGCTGCGCACGGCACTTTCGGCTGCAAGTAGCATTTCTATCGGCAGGGTGCTGCTGGTTGCCAGCATGCGTTCACACAACAAGAAATGAATGTGGACAGGCGGGTTTCTGCTCATGAGTATGTCGCTGGCTGATTTAGTAATGGCTAATTTACCACTGAAAATGACCAAATCAACAAAGACAATACTGGTGAATGCTTTTACACTTTATTCAATTTGTAATTTTGCCAATTTGGAGTTGGTTATGTCTGTTGCGCGTTTGCCGGTTATCGTAGGGTTTGGTGGGTTTAATGCGGCTGGCCGTAGTTCAGGCCATCACGCTTATCGCCGGATGGTGATCGAAAGCCTGCAGTCAGCGGAGCGCCAGGAAACAATTGCTGGATTGGCGGTAATGATGGGCTTGGTGAGCTTTGAGGATGGCGCTCATCGCGATGCAGATGGTGTGTCGCTGGGTCTGGCTGATATTGAATCCCGCTTTGGCGAACAAGTGCTGGATGGCACGCTTATCCGTCGTATCGAAAAAACGTTTTTTGATGTTGATGCTGCCCATTGGCAGAAATCAGCTACGTTGAGCGCTGGTGATTCGCCATTAGTGGTTGAAATGCGCAAGCGTGACCTTCCCGAACCAGTGCCAGCAGAATGGCAAGTTGAAGCGATTGACGATGACCGCGTGCGTGCGGTGATTCCGTCGGGGCTTGATGTTAAGTTTGATAGTTATCGTGATCTGCCGGTGAAGTCAGCTGGACAGCTGCCACGTGGTTTTAATCCTGGTTCGCTCTACAACTCTCACTATCATCCTCGCGCGTTACAGTTGGCTGTTATCGGTGCTTCTGATGCAATTCAATCCACCGGATTGCCGTGGCAAACGATTATGAATGCCATACGCCCTGATCAAGTTGGTGTTTACGCCAGCAATGTGATGAGCCAGATGGATGAAAATGGCTTTGGCGGGCTTTTGCAGTCGCGCTTGAAGGGCAGTCGCGTCAGCGCCAAACAGTGCCCGCTTGGTTTGAATACTATGCCAGCCGATTTCGTTAATGCTTACATTCTCGGTAGTGTTGGTCAGACGGGTGCAATCACCGGTGCTTGTGCTTCATTCCTCTACAACTTGCAGGCGGCAGCAGACGATATAGCTTCAGGTAAGTCGCGGGTTGCGGTTGTTGGTTGCGCAGAAGCCCCAATCGTGCCGGAAATTATTGATGGCTACGCCACCATGGGAGCACTGGCAAGCGAGGAGAAGCTCAAAAAGCTTGATGGTACTGAAGAGGCTGATCCGCGCCGCACCAGTCGTCCATTTGGCGAGAATGCCGGTTTTACTATGGCTGAGGCCAGTCAGTATGTCGTGCTGATGGATGATGCTTTGGCACTTGAGCTGGGTGCGGATATTCACGGTGCAGTTGGCGATGTGTTTATTAACGCGGACGGTTTTAAGAAATCTATTTCGGCACCTGGCCCAGGCAACTACATCACCATGGCTAAAGCGGTGGCTTCAGCTCGTGCGATTTTGGGTGATGAATCGGTTCAGCAGCGCTCGGTTGTTCAGGCGCATGGCTCCAGTACACCGCAAAATCGCGTGACGGAGTCGCAAATCTTCGATCAGATTGCGCAGGTATTTAATATCACCAATTGGCCGGTATCGGCAGTGAAGGCTTATGTTGGTCACTCGCTGTCAGCAGCCAGCGGTGAGCAATTGATTGTGAGTTTGGGGATTTTTAAATACGGGCTCATCCCCGGTATTAAAACAATCGACAAAGTGGCGGACGATGTAATTGCTGATCGCTTGAAGATTTCGACCAAAGATGTGCCTTGCGAGCAACCTTTGGATGTTGCTTTCCTGAACTCCAAAGGGTTTGGTGGAAACAATGCCACGGCCAGTATTTTTGCCCCACATGTTGTCGATTCAATGCTGGCGCATCGTTATGGTAAGGCTGAATTTTCTCGCTATCAGGAAAAACGTGAAAAGGTTAGGGCTACCGCTTCGGCGTATGATCAGGCGGCATCGCACGGTGATTTCGCCACCATTTATCATTTCGGTGAAGGGCTGATTGACGATAGTTTGATTAAAGTGGATCAGGAGCATCTTGGCTTGCCAGGGTTTGCGCAGGCGATAGATCTCAACTTTACCAACCGTTTTGCAGATATGTTTGACTAGATGTAGCGCTAAAAAAGCCATCGCCCCATAGATAAAGGGGCGATGATCATTTGCTTAGTGATTATTGGCCTATACAAAACCAGATCTTTCCCTTAAAATGCCGCGCCTTTCGCACAGCTTATTGTGCGACTCACGATTTTTTAACCTGAAAGTCGATTTTTAACCGGGAAAGCATGTCTTTCCCCCATAAGTAAATACAGGAAGAAGACCTCAATGGTAACTATTCGTCTGTCACGTGGTGGCTCTAAAAAGCGCCCGTTCTATCATCTGACCGTAACCAACAGCCGCAGCGCGCGTAATGGCCGCTTCATCGAGCGTATCGGTTTCTTCAATCCCGTTGCTCGTGGTCAAGAAGAGCGTCTGCGTGTTGATGCTGACCGTCTGCAACACTGGGTTGGCCAAGGTGCACAGTTGTCTGAGCGCGTTGAGCAACTGGTTAAAGAAAGCAAAAAAGCAGCTTAATTGTCTGCTTAAACAGTGAAGGCGCCTGATGTCTGCGGAATCCAATTTAGTTAACGTCGGGCGAATTACCGCTGTTTATGGTGTGAAAGGGTGGGTGAAAGTTCACTCTTACACCGAGCCGCAAGAAAATTTGTTTGAGTACCATCCCTGGTTTTTAAAGACCAAGCATGGAGTCAAGCAGATTGAGATAGATGAGGCGCGTCCTCATGGTGATGCATTTGTTGCACACATTGTCGGTATTGATGATCGTGATTTGGCAATGCAGTACACCGCAGCTGATATCGCCGTTGATAGCAAGCTCTTGCCCGAGCTGGATGAAGGTGAATATTACTGGAGTCAGCTTGAAGGCTTGGTGGTGTTTACCCAATTTGGCGGTGAGCGCAAACGCTTCGGCGTGATTTCCAAAATAATGGAAACCGGTGCAAACGATGTGCTTGTCGTAGCTGCAGATGCAGAAAGTATTGATCAGCGCGAGCGGTTGATACCTTATGTTCCTGAGCAGTTTGTACTGTCAGTTGATCTCGATGCCGGTGAAATGCTGGTTGATTGGGATCCCGAGTTTTAAGCTTTAAAAATAAAAAAGTTTAAAGCTCACTTATTTGGCGTAAATGCTGTGAGGCGAGAGGAGTAATCGTCAATTGCTTAAAATTGCGGTTGTTTCCATTTTTCCTGACATGTTTAACGCGATTGCCGGTTTTGGGATAACCAGTCGTGCAATCAAGCAAGGTTTGGTGGAGTTAAAAACAATAACTCCGCGCGATTTTGCCCATGACCGCCATTCAACAGTGGATGATCGCCCCTTCGGCGGTGGTCCTGGAATGGTGATGATGGTGCAGCCATTGCGCGATGCCATAGCTGAAGCAAAAGCATGGGCTGGCGATGATGCGAAAGTCATCTATCTCTCACCCCAAGGGCGAACACTGACCCAGTCAGGTGTTGTTGAGCTGGCAGCAAAGGGCAATATGGTATTGGTGGCTGGTCGTTACGAAGGTATCGATGAGCGATTGATACAAACAGTCATCGATGAGGAATGGTCCATCGGTGATTATGTGTTAAGTGGCGGTGAGTTGCCAGCAATGGTGCTGATTGATGCGGTAACACGGCTGATTCCGGGTGCCCTTGGGCATGCACTTTCAGCGGAACAAGATTCATTTACGGATGGTTTGCTGGATTGTCCCCACTATACCCGTCCGGAAGATTTTGAAGGTATGCGTGTGCCGGAGGTTTTGGTTTCCGGTAATCACGAACTGATTCGGCGCTGGCGCTTGAAACAAGCGTTAGGGCGAACGTGGCTGAAAAGGCCTGATTTATTGCATGCAATAAATTTAACCGAGGAGCAGCAAAAGCTGTTGACGGAATATCGTCGTGACCTTGATACGACAAGCTCTAGCTGTGAAGCTATAGACTCTTAGGAGAATATCAATGACTAACCCAATTATTCAGGCGTTGGAAAACGAGCAACTGAAAGCAAGCGTTACCGAATTTTCACCAGGCGACACCGTTGTTGTAAACGTGAAAGTAAAAGAAGGTGATCGCGAGCGTGTACAGGCTTACGAAGGTGTTGTAATTGCCATCCGTAACCGTGGTTTGAACTCTGCATTCACTGTGCGCAAAATTTCTCACGGTGTAGGCGTTGAGCGTACTTTCCAAACTCACAGCCCATTGATCGACAGCGTAACCCTGAAGCGTCGTGGTGATGTGCGTCAAGCGAAACTTTACTACCTGCGTGACCTTACTGGTAAGGCTGCTCGTATTAAAGAGAAGCTGGTATAAGTCTAAATCGATAGTAATATCGATTTTTCAAAAGCCGAAGCAGGAAACTGCTTCGGCTTTTTGCTTTTCTTTGCCTTGTTTTGTAATTGCCTTGCCAAGGCGGAGTCGTTACAGTCGACTTTTCGTTTTCGGTTGTCATTATGCTTCCCAAGCCTACGGAGTTAGCAGCGCCTGCAGATTCGCAGCTTATTGCTGCATATCTTGATGCTATCTGGATGGAAAAAGGCTTGAGCGATAATACTCAGGAATCGTATCGGCGCGATTTGGGTCAGTTTGCGGTGTGGCTAAATCAGCAGAATGGCTCGTTGATCGCAGTGGATGCGGTGATAGTGCAAGAGTATTTAAATGTTCGCCTACAGCAACAATTATCGAGCCGGACATCGGCGCGTTTTTTGTCCTGCGTGCGTGGTTTTTATCGCTACTTGTTGCGCGAGAATCTCATCAGTGAAAACCCTGTTGCTTTGGTTGATAATCCAAAATTAGCGCGGTCTTTGCCGAAATCTTTAAGCGAAAGTGATGTCGAAGCACTGCTCGCCGCTCCGGATCTAACCGATCCGATTGGTTTGCGCGATCGCACTATGCTGGAAGTCCTTTATGCTTGCGGATTGCGTGTAAGTGAGTTGGTTGAATTGACCATGCCGCAAATTAACTTGCGCCAGAATGTGGTGCGGGTGATGGGCAAGGGCAGTAAGGAGCGACTGATTCCAATGGGCGAGGAGGCGGCAGCTTGGCTTGTGCGTTATTTGCGTGAAGCGCGACCTGTGTTGCTGAATAATATGCCGGATGAGGTAGTATTTCCGAGCACGCGAGCGCAGCCTATGACTCGTCAGACGTTTTGGTATCGCATTAAACACTGGGCTTTGGTGGCCGGAATCAAGAAGGATTTGTCGCCGCATACACTGCGGCATGCATTTGCAACTCATTTATTGAATCACGGTGCGGATTTACGTGTGGTACAGTTGTTGCTCGGTCATAGCGATTTATCGACAACACAAATTTATACCCATGTAGCCAAGTTGAGAATGAAACAACAGCATGCGCTGCATCATCCTCGTGGCTAGATTACAACTAACGATTATTAAACTTGCAAGAGATACGACTATGATAAAAACATTAAAAATGCTTGGCTTCGCCGCTTTAGCGACCTTCTCTGTAACTGCATTTGTAGCTACGCCTTTTGCGGCAGCGCAAGCTGATCTGCTTAAGCGTAAAAGTGTTGAAGATACAATTCTGGAAAATCTTCACAAAGCGCGTCCGGATATTAATTTCGGCAAGCCGCGCCCGTCCATTATTAAAGGTCTCTACCAGGTGCAAGTGCCTGGCGGCCCGGTTTTGTATGTGACGCCAGAAGGCGACAAGTTTATTGCTGGTGAAATATTCGGTATTGACAGCAATGGTTTCGCCAAGATTGAAGATCCTTACGTAATTGAAGAGCGCAAGAAGGCACTGGCCACTTTGGATGGTAAGAGCAGTATCAACTTTGCTCCAAAAGGCAAAGCCAAAGCAGTTGTGTACGTCTTCACTGATATTGATTGCGGTTACTGCCGTAAATTGCACAGTCAGATGCACACCTACAACGAAGGTGGCCAACAAAAACCAGGTTATAACGACTTGGGAATCGAGATTCGTTACCTCGCTTATCCACGCGCTGGTATTCCCAGCCCATCAGCAGATAAGTTGATTTCTACCTGGTGTGCTAAAGACAAACAAGACGCTATGACCAAGCTCAAGGCTGATCAGTCTGTTCCAAATGCAACTTGCGACAATCCGGTTGCAGCTCAATTCCAGCTGGGTGGCCAGTTGGGCGTGAATGGTACTCCGGCGCTGTTCTTGCCAGATGGCAAATTAATGCCTGGTTATTTGCCTCCAGCAGACTTGGCAAAGAGCCTCGGAATATAACCTTTTAGCCTTCGGAAGATTACGTTTTAGATAAGTTGCTTTGCTAAAACCGACTTATCCAATAGCGATTCCAGAGCGCAATTGACACTGACGGCCACCATGAGTATGGTGGCCGTCTTTTTTAGTATTGGCGTAAAACACACTTAAATTTGACGAGGAATTCACCTTGAATCCGGTAAGAATAGGTATCTGCGGTCTGGGCACCGTGGGCAGCGGTACAGTTAATATCCTTTCGCGCAATAAAGCGCTAATTGATGCCCGCGCCGGTTGCAATATTTCCATCGTGCAAATTGGTGCGCGTCGCGACAACCCTAATTGCGATACTTCCAAATACAACGTTACCCGTGATGTATTTGATGTTGCGAATAACCCGGACGTAGATGTTCTGGTTGAGGTAATGGGTGGCACTACCGTTGCCAAAGAATTGATCCTTAAAGCTATTGAAAATGGCAAACACATCATCACTGCTAACAAGGCGCTGATTGCTCATCACGGTAATGAGATTTTCGCTGCTGCGAAAGCCAAAGGTGTGACAGTTGCATTTGAGGCTGCTGTTGCTGGCGGTATTCCGATTATCAAAGCAATCCGCGAAGGTTTGGCCGCGAACAAAATTGAATGGCTTGCCGGCATTATCAATGGCACTGGCAACTTTATCCTCACCGAAATGCGTGACAAAGGTCGTTCATTTGCCGATGTATTAGCTGAAGCCCAGGCGTTGGGTTATGCAGAAGCCGATCCTACTTTTGACGTAGAAGGCATAGATGCTGCGCATAAGCTGGTGATTCTCGCTTCGCTCGCGTTTGGAATTCCGCTGGAATTCAACAAAGTATTTACCGAAGGTATTACCAAAATCGCTGCGGAAGATGTGACCTATGCGGAAGAGTTGGGTTATCGCATCAAAAATCTGGGTATCGCACGTCGCACTGATAAAGGTATTGAGTTGCGTGTTCATCCAACCTTGATTCCAGAGAAGCGTTTGATTGCCAACGTTGATGGTGTAATGAACGCAGTGTTGGTGAAAGGCGATGCAGTGGGCGCAACACTTTATTACGGTGCTGGTGCGGGCGCAGAGCCAACCGGTTCATCTATTGTGGGTGATATTGTTGATGTGGCGCGTACCCTGACTGCATCACCTGAGCATCGTGTTCCTTATTTGGGTTTCGGTGCAGATTTTGTTTCTGCGCAACCTATTTTGCCGATTGAAGAAGTTGAAACTGCTAACTATCTGCGCATGTCTGCGCAAGATAAGCCGGGTGTGTTGTCAAAAATTGCCACCATCCTGAGCGATTCAGGTATCAGTATTGAAGCTATGATTCAAAAAGAAGCCAAAGACGGTGAATCAACAGTGCCGCTGATTTTATTGACTAATCAAGTGCAGGACAAAAAATTGGCCGCCGCGATTCGCAGCATCGAAGCACTGGATTCCATCACCGGTTCTGTTCAGCGCATCCGTGTTGAAGCATTGAAATAATTTCTTAAAGGTTTGTTATCGTGAAATACATCAGCACCCGCGGCCAAGCGCCTGCGCTCAGTTTTGAAGAAGTGGTACTCACTGGTCTTGCGCCGGACGGCGGTTTGTATGTGCCAGAAACACTGCCCAAATTTACCAAAGAAGAAATCGCTTCCTGGGCTGGTTTGTCCTATCAGGAATTGGCTTTTAATGTAATGAGGCCGTTTGTTGCCGGTGCAATCAGCGATGAAGATTTCAAAAAAATTATCGCCGATGCCTACGCGACTTTCCGTCACGATGGCATTGCGCCCTTGGTGCAAACTGCGCACAACGAGTGGATTCTGGAATTGTTCCAGGGGCCGACGCTCGCGTTTAAAGATTTCGCGTTGCAATTTTTAGGTCACTTGCTTGATCACTTGTTAAAAAAGCGTAACCAAAAAGTAGTAGTGATGGGCGCGACCTCGGGTGATACCGGTTCTGCTGCTATTGAAGGTTGTCGTCGCTGCGACAACATCGATATTTTCATTATGCACCCGAACAATCGCGTGTCGAATGTTCAGCGTCGTCAAATGACTACTGTGCTTGCACCAAACGTATTTAACATTGCGCTTGAAGGTAACTTCGACGATTGCCAGAACATGGTGAAAGCGAGTTTTGGTGATCAATCTTTCTTGCCAGAAGGTCGCCAGTTGGTAGCAGTAAACTCGATTAACTGGGCGCGCATCATGGCGCAGATCGTATATTACTTTTACGCTGGTTTGGCATTGGGTGCGCCGCATCGTCCCATTGCGTTTTCCGTTCCTACCGGAAACTTCGGCGATATTTTTGCAGGTTATCTCGCCAAACAAATGGGCTTGCCGATCGATCAATTAGTAATTGCTACTAATAGCAATGATATTTTGCATCGTTGCATTAGCAGAAACGATCACAGCAAAAACCAATTGCAACATACTTTGTCGCCGAGTATGGACATTATGGTGTCGAGCAACTTCGAGCGTATGTTGTTTGATTTGTATGATCGCGATGGCAGTGCAATTCGTCAGTTGATGGAAGATTTCAAATCCGGCAGCATGACTCTGAAAGAATCTGCATTGGTGCGTGCGCGTGAATTGTTTACCAGCCACGGTGTAAGTGATGAAGTCACTATCGATGTAATCCGTGAAGTATTTGATCGCACTGAATACCTGCTTGATCCACACACTGCAATTGGTGTTGACGCTGCGCGTAAGACCCGTCGCCGCCAAGACATTCCAATGGTGATTTTGGCTACTGCACATCCGGCAAAATTCCCTGAAGCCGTTCGTAAAGCAGGGCAAGATGCAGATCCGGCATTGCCGCATCATATGCAGGATTTATTTGAGCGCGAAGAGCGTTACACCATATTGCCGCAAGACTTGGCAAAGGTGCAGCAATTTGTTGCGGCGAATGTGCGCAAATAAATATTTGCCTCGCTGAGCTAACAAAACGCCGCAGGGAGTTATTCCTGCGGCGTTTTTATTTTTATCGCTAGTTTTCTTTCTGTCAGACGCAAATTATGCAAAAAACTATTCGTCGCCGCGACACTGCGCGGCCAATTGAATTTCAAACAACTTTGCCTCCACTCTTGCAGCGTATTTACAGTGCGCGCGGCGTGCAGCATGAGCGTGAGCTGAAGTACCAGCTTGCGAATTTGCACAAGCCTAATTTCAAAGGCATAACAGAAGCGGTCAGCATATTGGCTGATGCAGTGGTGGCCCAGGCAAAAGTTATTGTTGTCGGCGATTTTGATGCAGATGGTGCGACGAGTAGTGCGTTGGCAGTGCTGGCATTGCGGGCGATGGGTTTACCTCATGTCGACTTTCTCGTGCCCAACCGTTTTGAATATGGCTACGGATTAACACCGGAAATTGTGGCCGTGGCCGCTGCCCAGCAGCCGGATATTATTATCACCGTCGATAACGGTATTTCCAGTGTTGAGGGGGTTGAGGCTGCACGTGAATTAGGTATTGGTGTCATTGTTACTGATCACCATTTGCCCGGTGAATATCTTCCGAATGCTGATGCTATCGTAAATCCCAATCAGCCCGGTTGTGAATTTCCCAGTAAAAATCTTGCCGGCGTCGGCGTTATTTTTTACGTGATGAATGCATTGCGCGCTGAGTTGCGCCAGATGGGATGGTTTGAAGAAAGTGGTATCACAGAGCCGAATATGGCGAGCTTTCTGGATCTGGTGGCACTCGGGACGGTTGCGGATGTGGTTCCGCTGGATTACAACAATCGCATTCTTGTTGCCCAGGGTTTGCAGCGTATTCGCGCTGGTGTTTGCCGTCCGGGAATCAAAGCGATGCTGGAAGTGTCGGGCAAGCAGGCGAATAAATTGGTCGCAAGCGATTTCGGTTTTGCGCTAGGCCCGCGATTAAATGCCGCAGGTCGGCTGGATGATATGTCGCTCGGTATTCAGTGCCTGATGTGTGAGAGCGAAAATCTTGCGCGTGAAATGGCGGCGCAACTTGATGAGTTAAATCGTGATCGCAAAGCAATTGAAGCCGGCATGCAGCAAGAAGCTATGGGGATGTTGCAAAAAACATTACAGGCTGATGCGGCGAGTTTGCCGATGGGGTTGTGTTTGTTTGATGAAACCTGGCATCAGGGCGTCATTGGTATTTTGGCATCGCGTATTAAAGATAAATATCATCGCCCAACGATTGTATTTGCTGATGCAGGTGATGATGAAATAAAAGGTTCTGCGCGCTCAGTGCCCGGCTTTCATATCCGTGATGCGCTCGATGCAGTTGCGGCGAGATATCCTGAATTGCTGAAAAAATTTGGTGGCCATGCAATGGCAGCCGGCATGAGTTTAGCGCGCGCTAATTTTCCTGCGTTTTCCCAAGCTTTCGATGATGAAGTTCGCAGGCAATTAACAGCAGATGATTTGCAGGCCGTGGTGATCAGTGATGGTGAATTGGCTACACAAGAGTTTTCCATTGGGCTGGCAACACAGCTGCGTGAGGCGGGGCCTTGGGGGCAGCATTTTCCCGAGCCAATTTTCGATGGCGAATTTTATCTGGTGCAACAAAAATTGGTTGGGGCAAAACATTTGAAAATGACGCTGGCCGTTGATGCCCAAGGCCAGCAATTGGTTGATGCCATTGCCTTTAATATAGATCCCGAGTTTTGGCCTAATAGCCAAGTCAAAAAAGTTCGCTTGGCTTATAAGCTGGATATCAACGAGTTTCGCGGTAACACTACTGTGCAATTGTTGGTGGATTATTTGGAGCCTTCACCGCAGCAATAATATTTATTGCTGCAGCAGTTTTTCTAGCTCTGGTTGTACATTCTTCACGATAATTGGCTGTGCTTCTGCAGTGGGATGAATACCATCGCGCTGTATCAACTCCGCATTGCCTCCTATTCCTTCTAGTAAAAAAGGAATTAATGCAGCCTGATTTTTTTCGGCAAGTTGTGTGTAAAGTGTTTTGAATTGGTTACTGTAGCGCGGCCCATAATTCGGTGGTATTTGCATGCCGGCCAGCAGTACTTGCGCCCCATTTTTTTTGCTGGCATCAATCATTGTCTGCAAATTTTTTTCCAGCAGTTTGAGCGGTTGTCCGCGCAGTCCATCATTGCCTCCCAACTCCAGAATAACAATGTCCGGCTTATGTTCGGTAAGTAGCGCGGGCAGGCGAGTGTTGCCGCCGGAACTGGTTTCACCGCTCACGCTGGCATTAATGATCTGCACTGAATGCTTTTTCGTTATCTCTTTTTCCAGCAGGTTTACCCAGCCTTTTTGGATGTCTATGCCGTAGCCCGCACTCAAGCTATCGCCCATCACCAGGATTTTTGTTTTTCCTGATGTTGTGTTTTGCGCATAGGCGAGACTGGTGACAAATGTCAGGAGTAAAAACAGGTAAATCTTCAATTTGCGCATGGTTATCAAAATCCTATGACCATAGAATGGGGTATTCGTATTTATTGACAATGTCGTGTTTATTGACGGTTTCGTATTTCACAAAGGTTACTCAATTATGTCTGCTGTTGCTATGGTTCAAGCGAATTCAGTTACCAAACAGGTTAATAAGCAAGAAGGTAATTTAACGATCCTTCATCCGATTTCAATTAGTGTAATGGCGGGTGAGTCGCTGGCCATTACCGGTGCATCGGGATCAGGTAAATCTACCTTGTTGGGTATTCTTGCCGGTTTGGACGTGCCCAGCAGCGGTGAAGTAATCCTTAACGGAAATAACCTGTCAGCCTTAGACGAGGAAGGACGTGCAAAAGTTCGCGCAGGAAATGTCGGATTTATCTTTCAATCATTTCAACTCTTGCCCGGCCTTACTGCCCACGAAAATGTCATGCTGCCGCTGGAACTGCGTGGCGACAAATTAGCGAATAGTAAAGCGCGTGAATTTCTGGAGCGTGTTGGTTTGGAATCGAGGCTGCATCATTATCCGCAGCAGCTGTCTGGCGGGGAGCAGCAGCGAGTTGCTATCGCACGTGCATTTGCAAGTGAACCGCAAGTTTTATTTGCCGATGAACCTACAGGCAATCTCGATAGCACAACCGGTGCGCGTATTATCGAATTGCTATTTGAGTTAAATCGAGCGCAAGGAACTACGCTTATCTTAATCACCCACGAAGAGCGATTAGCACAATTGTGCCAACGTCGTATTGAATTGGCCGCAGGCGCCATAGTGTCTGGCAGGGAGTAAAGACAATGATGCTGGCAATCAATTTATTAAGGCGCAATTGGCGCAGCGGTGAATTAAAACTCCTGGGGTTTTCGTTGCTGCTTGCTGTGTCGGTGTTAAGTGGCATTTCCATTTTTACTAACCGCCTTGAAACAACATTAATTAGCGAAAGCAATAGTGTCCTTGGGGCAGATTATATTGTTCGCGGCTCACAACCACTCAATGCCGAGTGGCCTGCGCTAGCGGAAAATGAAGATATCCGCCAAACCCAAGCAGCGTTGTTTTCTTCCATGGTGTTCGCTGGCGATGAAATGCATTTGGCATCGGTCAAAGCGGTCGATACCGATTATCCATTGCGTGGAAAATTTGAAATCAGCGCTGTGCCGTTTGCAATTGAAGCAGCTGATATTAAAGTCGCAAGCGGTATTCCTGCTCCCGGTGAAGCATGGGTTGATTCGCGCTTATTGCCTCTACTAAAAATCCAACTCGGCGATAACGTGGCTGTGGGCGAGTACGAACTTAAAGTTACTCATATTTTAATTCGCGAACCCGACAGCGCTAGTCCCTTTAGCATGACTGGTGCGCGCTTGATCATGAATATGGCTGACCTTCCGAAAACCAAAGTCGTGCAACCTGGTAGCCGTGTTGACTACCAATGGTTAATTGCATCGGATAACAACAGTAGGTTGAAAGCATTTGTTGATCAGCTCAAACCGCAGCTGAGTAAACACCAACGTTTAATTGATATTGACTCAGCGCAAGAGCGGGTAGGGCGTACCTTACAAACCAGCCGCCAATTTTTATTGCTGTCAGCAGTGATCGCGGTATTACTGGCTGGCGTGGCGATTGCAATTACTGCACGACAATTTTCAGCACGCCATACCGATCAAGTCGCATTGATGAAAAGTTTGGGTGCTGGCGCTGTGCGTATTCGCACACTGTACTTTTCCCAATTGGTTTTATTGGGAGTCATTGCGTCTTTGATTGGTTTGGTTTTTGGCGAATTGTTGCAGCGAACGGTTGCTGTTAGTTTGCAGCAGGTTTACCAAATTCGTTTGGGCGACGCTACCCTTTATCCTTATGCTCTTAGCTTTTTTTCCGGCCTCTTGTGCTTGGTATTTTTTGCTCTTCCAGCGCTCTGGTATTTACCTACGGTACCACCACTGAAAATTTTACGCCGCGAATTAGCGGTAAATATGCCGCAAGTCTGGGTGCAAGCGGCATTAGCATTATTTGCTGTACTTACGCTGGTGATATTGTTTAGTCGCGATCTGGAGTTGGCGCTCAGTATTAGCGGCGCATTGCTAGCGGTAATCATTGTGACCATATTAGCTGCATACGGATTATTAGCGCTCAGTAAAAAAATGGTGTTGCGACTCGGCGGATTTTGGCGTTTGGCATTTGCTAATTTGCAGCGTCAGCGCGGGCAGAGCCTGGTGCAGATTTTGGTTTTTGCAATCGCGATTATGCTGCTGTTTACGCTCACGATTGTGCGCACCTCGCTGATTGAAGAATGGAGAGTGCAGGTGCCTGATGATGCACCTAATCATTTTTTGGTAAATATCCCGCCGGATGAATTGTCACAAGTGCAAGCGTTGTTGCAAAAAACCAAAGTGCGTCCTGAACCTATCTACCCCATGATGCGTGCGCGCTTGACTCACATTAATGAAATCGAAACTACCGAAGATCAGCGCTCGGCTGCTAATGCATTGCGCCGCGAATTAAACGTAACCTGGGCAGATACTTTGGCAGCTGATAATAAAATTCTCGAAGGGGTATGGTGGGATAAATGGCAGCGCAGTGCTAACAACTTGCCAGGTGTATCGGTTGAAGTGAATACTGCAAAAGAAATTGGTTTGAAGATTGGCGATAAATTGCAATTTTCCTTTGGTGGATTATTGGTTGATGCGGAAGTGGCGAGTTTCCGTAGTCTCGACTGGCGCAGCATGCGCCCCAATTTCTTTTTTATCTTCGAGCCGGGTTCGCTGGATAGTTATTCACCGACTTTTATTACCAGTATCTACTTAACGCCGGGGCAGAAATCCTTTATCAATGAATTGTTGCATGATCATCCCACCATATTGGTGATGGAGCTTGACCGCATAATTGAGCAGATTCGCACTATCGTTAATCAAGTGAGCGATGGCGTATTGCTGGTGTTGTGGCTTACGTTAATTGGTGGATGTCTGGTATTGCTCGCCGCCGTGATGGGCAGTATTGCTGCGCGCAAACAACAGGCGGGATTGCTGCGCGCATTGGGTAGTCCGCGCCAATTGATCGTAGGTAGCATTTGTGCGGAATTTGCGATCCTTGGTTTTCTGGCGGGTTTGATTGCAATTATCGGTACTGAAATATTATTGATCAGCTTGCAAAAGTTTGTGCTGGATACTGCGATACAGCCGCACTACATTTTCTGGTTAATCTCTCCGCTTAGCGGCGCGCTGTTTGTATCTGCGCTGGGCTATATTTGTTGTCGCCATGTTGTGACGACGCCTCCTGCTGTTGTATTGCGCGAAGCTGCGTAATTTTACTCTTATCGTTTGATCGGGCGGGGAGTAAAATCTCCGCCTATTATTCGATTACACAGAACCTGTTATGAAACTTGCACGCAAACAAGTGCCGCAAAGCCGCGTCCTCGACAAAGGCCTTTGGGGCATGAGTCGCCCTATGTTTATCGATCAGGCGGTGACCTACACCATTCCACTTGTCGATATGTATTTCCTCAGCCGTATTTCCGATAGCGCGGCGGCAGCTGTAGGCGCAATTGCCCCGTTAGTATTTGTTGCCAATGCTTTTTTAATCGTTAGTGCGTTTGCGGGGGCGAGTATTGCGAGCCAGCGTATTGGCGCTAATGATTATGCGCGCGGCAATGCAACCATTGCAGCCTATGCGGTGTTTGTAATGGTGCTGGCATTAATTGCTGCGCTGGCGGTGAATCATGGCGGACCTTGGGTTGCCTCGGCGATGTCATTAAGTACTGATGTGGAGCAGCATGCTCGCACTTATTTATCGATTATTGGTTGGATGGTGGCGCTCTGGGGTTGTCGCGTTATCTACCAAACAATCCTTAATATTTATGGTGAACCGCAATGGAACACCTATAGCAACATCATTCTATTTGTTGCCAATATTATTGGTTGTTCTATCGCAGTTTATGGTTTTATGGGTATCCCACCGACCGGTGTCACCGGTGTAGCAACAGCAAGTGTGATCGCAGCGGGTGCAAGCCTGACATTTGTGATGGTGGTGGTTCATTTTAAATTGCGTATTCATATTCCCTTGCGCGAAGGCCTGAAAAATTTCGGTGTATTGATCACCCCGGTGATTATGATTGCAGCACCTTCTATTCTTGAACCTATGTCGTTCCAAGCCTACATGATCGCGCTCAACTGGATCGCAGCAGAAGTAGGGGACTTGGCTTTGAAAGTTAAAGTCTACGCATACAATACTTTTTTGTTCTGCCTGATGATTTCAATTGCACTGGGCATGGCAACCGAAGCGATTATCGCGCAACGTGTCGGACGAAAAGAATTTGATTTGGTTGATAAGCAGCTCAAGCAGACATTAAAAATTTCACTGATCGGCACCACTGCATTAGCGTTGACCTGGTTTATGTTTAATAAACCCATTTTGCAATTATTCAGTAGTGATCCTGAGGTCATTGCGATTGGTGCCTGGGCATTTTTTCTCAGCTTTTTAGCCGAGCCTTGGCGCACTGTGAATATTACAATTGGTAGTGCGTTGCGTTGCACAGGCGATGCAGCATTTACTTCCATCACTAGTATCGGTGTGATTTGGTTATTTTCAGTTCCGCTTGCTTATGTTCTGGCGATTCCGTTTGGGTTGGGATTGTATGGGTTATTAATTGCGGCGGTATTGGATGAATTTATTAGGGCGCTGATTAAAGGTTGGCGATGGAGAAAGGGGGTTTGGAAATACACGGGAGTGGCTGCACGCGAAGCGCGTTCGGCGTAATCCCGAGGGATTAGCGCCGAACTACATTTCACAATCTAGATAGTCAAAATAAATACAACGCCTGTGAAGGTAAATAACAAGGCCAATACTTTGCCGATATTGGCCATACGTAAAGCTCCAGCCCTTTCAAAGCTCACAATGCTTATTGCGTAGAGCGCGCAGATTGTAATCAAGATGGGTACTATGTATCTAAAATCGATATTGGCAGGGAAGGTCATTCGCATATAGGTCACACCTGCCCAAAAGAAAAATCCCGATAAAAGAATAGGAGCCATTTCTTTAAAATCGATCTTGCGCATATGGTAAATGCCAGCGATTGTGTAAAGAAACATAAAAATAGCGAGAAGGCTGCAAATTGTAGTGGTATTTATCGATATTAATTTAGGATATTTGAACTCGCCAATGATTCCTGTTTTACCAATATAATTCCAGAAAAATTGCCGCCCCATCCGATCATCATATGGATCAGCATAAGGTTCGGTGATAAATATTTTTGCATCGAACCATAGATAATTTGCTGCAGTGTTACCTACCAAATTTGCTGTTGAGATTCCGTCAAGATTATCAATATAGAGTTTGTCACGTTTACCTTGCATCTTTAGAATCATTGCAGGGCCTACGGTAATTGCTACAGCACATAACATTATCAAGCATGGAGCAATAGCGATTTTAAAATAATATGCCCAGTTTTTGGTCTTGATCATTTTGTACAGACCAATAACACCAAGTACCGCGATAAGTATTTCTCCATTTGCTTTTGTGAGCACTGCTGCAGCACCAATGATGCTGGCAATCAGCAAGTCTTTGTGCAGGTCATATCGGTACCATCGGATGATGTAATACAGGCTGGCACCGACCAAACAGTAGAGCATGGGATCATTGCCAATGCGTACGGAGTGAACAATAGCAACTGGCCACAACGCGAATAGTGCTCCTATCACCCAAAATAAATTGTCATTTTTTAATGTGTGATAGATCTTCGTTAAGCTAAATCCTGGTTTGTCGATTTGAGGTTCTGCATCGCTTATGGCTTCTTCATCCTGATTGACAGGTTTACGATATCTATTAAGCAGTTCCTGAAGGATCAATAAACCAAATAAAACGAAACCCATTCCATAACACAAACTCAGTATTTGCTGTACACGATAAATAATGACTTTGTTGTTTGGTTCCAGGAGTTGAGTTGCCTTATAGACTACTGCGCCAGTGTAGTAATACAAAGGCGGATGGAAAAAGGCGCCACCCACTGCATACTCTACTGGTGGTAATGTCCAGTTTTTGCTCAAGTACTCCGTGTAGCCAATATGATCGCCCATGTCATGATCGCGAACATCTGAAGGTGTAACTGAAAAATAAACAATACGAATTAAAAGCGCTGCAATAAATAGCACTCTCACAGGCATTGAAGCATTTATTGTATTGAGTAATTTGATGGCTAATAAAAGTGCAATGAACGTGCCTAGTAGGTAGAGGAATTGTACAACGCGTTCACCTGGCTCGGCGCTGATTACAATTCCCATCAAACCGCCACGGTCGTAGTAGAGGATCTCAAATTTATTATCCCCTTCCTTTAGATAACCATTTAAATCATAAATAAACCCTTTGCTGTAATCCTTGCGTTGCTCATGTGGGATGATACTTAGATCAACTGATCTATCGTTAATATTCAGTGCATAAACTTCATCGTCAGGAATAATGCGTAGTATAGAGCTCGATTGTTTTGTGGCCGTTAGTGTGCCGGTCAATCGATACACACCACTTTCGGGAGACTCCATAAACTCCAATACCTCCAGGGATTGGGTTTTCCCTGATGGAGTAGTTAGCACAATATTCGAAAATGACGGCTGTATGTTCTTTAGAAG
>Ga0247822_10000612_pt1 | contig 19890 bp, 20 predicted proteins | sample 13C_Cellulose_Da_FD_192423 | JGI IMG/M metagenome (GOLD analysis project Ga0247822, IMG submission 192423) | Soil microbial communities from agricultural site in Penn Yan, New York, United States - 13C_Cellulose_Day30 | ecosystem: Environmental > Terrestrial > Soil > Agricultural land | place...
GGTTGGCGCCGAGCGCGGTGCCGAGGAACTGCCAGGCATCGCCGCCCGGCATGCGCAGCTTGATGCCGGCCATGTCTGCCGGGGTCTTGATGGCCTTGTCGCCGCGAAGGCCGACCTGGCGGATACCGAAATAGGTCGGCCCGAGAATACGGATGCCGAGCTGGTCCTCGGCCATCTTCTTGAACTCGGCTCCGACTTCACTGTCAAAGAACGCACGGAGGTGGGCCGCATCCCGGAACAGGTAGCCCGAGGTCAGTACCGACCAGGCCGGGATCTGGTTCGAGACGTCCTGCGGGGCGATGTTGCCCATTTCCAGGTTGCCGCGCTGCAGCGCGACGAGCTCGGTGCCCTGCTTGAACAGGTTGCCACCATAGTAAGGCTCGAGGGTCGCGAAGCCGGCGACTCCCTCGCCGAACTGCTTCAGCATCTCGGCGCGGATGTCCTGCTCTGAGAACACGGCCGAGAAGCGCAGCACCGGTTTGTCCTGCGCGAAGGCAGGCACGAACGAGGTGGCCGCGAGCAGCGCCACCGCGCCGAACAGGGTGGCCCGCCGCTTGATACGGAAATCCATGTCATCCTCCACATTGGGCCCCTCGGCCCCATGAGCCCGCATCGCGGGCACTCCCTCGCCTTCCCGGATCTTACCGTCCGCCAAGGCCTGCTCACTTTGTACGAAACGGTTCGTACATGTCAATCGACGGCGGCGCCGTTTTGACTGGTCTCATCGATGGCAGAGTGGACACGAACATCCTCCTCCGTCAATATGCCGTTTATCCGATAATCCTGATTTCATCCGACAGATGACCGGCACCACCAGCGACACGATTGGCGAGAGCACCTTCCGCACCATCCGCGACGAGATCATCCACGGCGTGCTCCGCCCCGGCGACCGGCTGACGCTCGACAAGCTGAAGCAGCGTTACGAGGTCGGCGTCGGGACGCTGCGCGAGGTCCTGACCCGGCTCGCCAGCGAATCCTTCGTCGTGGCCGAAGGACAGCGCGGGTTCGAAGTGGCGCCAGCGACGCTATCGGACCTGAGGGAACTGGGCGCACTGCGGCTGCTGCTCGAGAGCCACGCGCTTGGCCTGTCGCTTAGGAACGGCGACCTCGAATGGGAGGGGCGGATCGTGGCCGCCCACCACAAGCTGGCGGCTATCGAGAAGCGCCTGCTGGCCGGCGAGAGCAACCGGACGCCGGAGTGGATCCTCTACGACCGCAGTTTCCACGAGGCTCTGATCTCGGCCTGCGGCTCGCGCTCGCTCATGGCCCTGCACACCACGGTGTTCGATCGCTTCGTGCGCTACCACATGCTGGCCGGCAGCTTTCGCGGGCAGCCGGTGGCCGACGATCACCTGGCCCTGCTGCAGGCGGCCCTCGCCCGCGATGTCGAGACGGCCCAGCGGCTCCTCGAGGCGCACGTGAACAAGGGCATCGATCATGTCACCGCCTCGGGGACAATCGCCGGGTGAAATCATGCCGCGGTGCGGAAGTGCTCGGTCATCGCGGCGCGGTCGGGCGGAATGCCGGTGAAGAGCTCGAAGGCCTTCACCGCCTGGTAGACGGCCATTCCGGTACCGGCGAGGGTTCGGCAGCCCAGCGCACTTGCCCGCCGCAGCAGCGCCGTCTCCGGCGGGAAGTAGATGATCTCGGCGACCCAGTGGTCCGGCCGCAGCGCCGCCTCGTCGAACGGCACGCCGGGGAATTTGTCCATGCCGACGGGCGTGGTGTTGACGATGCCGGACGCCTTCCCCAGCGCCCGCACCGAATCCGGTTCGGTCAGGACGGGAACGGCGAAGCGCTCCGAAAGGCGTTCGGCGAGCTGCAGTGCCTTGGCGATGTCGGTCTCGCACAGCGTCAACTGCTTCACACCCAGCGAAAGCAGCGCATGCCCCACGGCAGCGCCGGCTCCCCCTGCCCCGAACTGTACAACGCTTTCGAGGTCGACCTCGGCGAGCCCCTCGCGAAAGCTCTCGGCAAAGCCCCAGCAGTCGGTGTTGTGGCCGGTGCGCCGGCCGTGCGACAGCACCACAGTGTTGACCGCGCCGATGGCGGCGGCTTCCGGCGCGACGTCATCGAGCAGCGGCAGGACGGCCTGCTTGAATGGAAAGGTAACGTTGAGACCCGCAAAGCCGAGCGCCTCGGCAGTTTCGATGATCGCGGCGAGATCGGAATCGGCGAGACTCAGCGTATCGAAATCGATCAGCAGGTAGGCGTAGTCCAGCCCGATCCGGCCGCCCTCCAGCTCGTGCATGCGCGGCGTCCGCGAAGCCTGGATGCCGCGGCCGACGAGTCCCACGACGAGCTTGCGCTCCAGTTCGGCGACATCCTTCCGGCGCGCCGCAACCGCTCCGGCAAGGTACCGGCGGGCGGACTCGACACTGGCTGCAGTCACGATCGTCTCCAAGCCGCCGCGAACGAACCCTGCACAACCGGCGGCGTCTCTTGTCATTCGCCCCAGCCCGCCGATAATGGTCGCATCACGTACGCATACATAGATGTACGAACTGGTTAGTTTAGTCAATCTCTCCCCCGGGAGGGACGGGGAGCAGGACGCATGGCGGCCAAGACGGCAGGATCCGAAGCGCAGGCGGACAAGGCGCAGGTGCGCACTCAGGACCCCGAGGGCACGCGCCACAACATCATCGAGGTCGCCTCGGAGGAGTTCGCGCTGAACGGCCTGTCGGGTGCGCGCATCGACGAGATCGCCGCCCGCACCCGATCATCCAAGCGGATGATCTACTATTATTTCGGGGACAAGGAGGGGCTCTACCTCGCCGTGCTCGAGAACGCCTATCGCAAGGTGCGCGAAGGCGAGGCCAAGCTCGATATCGGCGGGCTGTCGCCGCTCGATGCCTTGCGCAAGCTCGTGGAGTTCACCTTCGACCATCACCACAAGCATGAGGATTTCATCCGCATGGTGATGATCGAGAACATCCACCACGCCGAGTATCTCGAGAAGTCGAAGGTCATCCGCCAGCTCAACGTCACCGCCATCGGCACGATCGAGGCGCTCTACGAGCGTGGGGTGAAGGAGGGGCTGTTCCGCAGTGGGCTCGATCCGATCGAGTTGCACTGGCAGGTGAGCGCACTGTGCTTCTTCAACGTCTCGAACCGCGCAACATTCTCCAAACTCTTCGGCCGCGACCTCAGTACCGCGAAGGCCCAGGCCTCGTTGAAGCGCAACTCGGTCGAGATGGTGCTGCGCTACGTCGTGCGACCGGAGATGCTGCCTAAAGAGTAGTCCCGCATCGCCAGCTTGACCGCAACCCGATCGGCCTCTACCGATTATGTACGAACTAGTTCGTTTATCGGAGGGGACGATGAAGACCTCGATTGCCACGGTCTCGATCAGTGGCGAACTCCCCGACAAGCTGTCGGCCATCGCCCGGGCCGGCTTCGATGGCGTCGAGATCTTCGAGAACGACTTCCTCGCCTTCGACGGCAGCCCGGCAGACGTCGGCAGGATGGTTCGCGACCACGGGCTGGAGATCAGCCTGTTCCAGCCGTTCCGAGACTTCGAGGGAATGCCGGCTTCGCATCGCCAAAGGACGTTCGATCGGGCTGAAAGAAAGTTCGACATCATGCAGGAACTGGGCACCGACCTGCTCCTCGTGTGTTCGAACGTCTCGACCCTGGCGCTCGGCGGCATCGATCGGGCCGCCGACGACTTTCGGGAACTCGGTAAGCGCGCTCAGCAGCGGGGATTGCGCGTCGGATACGAGGCGCTGGCGTGGGGCAAGCACATCAACGATCACCGCGACGCCTGGGAGATTGTGCGCCGGGCCGACCATCCGGGCATTGGCCTCGTGCTCGACAGCTTCCACAGCCTGTCTCGCCGTATCGACATCAACTCCATCCGCTCGATCCCCAAGGAGAAGCTCTTCATCGTCCAACTGGCCGATGCCCCGAAGATCGACATGGACCTGCTGTACTGGAGCCGCCACTTCCGCAACATGCCCGGCGAGGGCGACCTGCCCGTGGTCGACTTCACCGCGGCCGTGGCCGACACCGGCTACGATGGCTATTTCTCGCTCGAGATCTTCAACGACCAGTTTCGCGGCGGTTCCGCGCAATCCATTGCGGCGGACGGTCATCGCTCCCTCATCTACCTCGGCGATCGTGTTCGCCGCCTGACGGAGGCTGAGACTCCGCAGACCGAAGCGATCCCGGACCGTATCGAGGTCAAGGGCGTGGCATTCGTGGAATTCTCCGCCGATGAGGCCGATGCGCTCAGCCTCGGCGTGCTGCTGACGACGCTGGGATTCGCGAGGCAAGCCGAGCATCGTTCGAAGAAGGTCGCCCTCTTCCAGCAGGGCGATATCCGGATCATCATCAACACCGAAAGCTCTGGCTATGCCCACGCGGCCTTCAAGGCGCACGGAACGTCGGCTTATGCCGTCGCCCTAGTTGTCGACGATGCCAATGCCGCCATGGCGCGGGCGCTCGCGCTCGGCGCCGAGCCGTTCAGGCAACCCGTTGCCCCAGGTGAACTGGAAATCCCTGCCATTCGCGGCATCGGCGGAAGCCTGATCTACCTCGTCGACGACGCCAGCAACCTGGGTCGGTTTCACCAGATCGACTTTGATCCGATCGGGCTCGATTTCGAGGAGGCGCCCCGGCCGGCAGGCCTGATGAGCGTCGATCACCTGGCGCAGACCGTCCCTTACGACCAGATGCCGACCTGGCTGCTGTTCTACACCTCGATCTTCCGGGCCGACAAAACTCCGGTAGTGGACATCGTCGATCCCTCCGGCGTCGTCCGCAGCCAGGTGATCGAGAACGCGTCCGGGACCCTTCGCATCACCATGAACGGTGCCGAGAACAACGCCACGCTTGCCGGCCACTTCCTTGCCGAGAAACTAGGTTCGGCAGTCCAGCACATCGCCTTCGCCAGCAGCGACATCTTCGCCAGCGCAACCGCGCTCGAAGCAAACGGCTTCCGGTCGCTGCGGATATCGCCCAACTACTACGACGACGTCGAGGCCCGCTTTGGCCTCGAGCCCGAGTTCACCGAGCGGCTGCGGTCACACAACATCCTCTACGACCGCGATGATCACGGCGAATACCTGCAACTCTACAGCACGACCTTCGGTGAGGGCTTCTTCTTCGAAGTGGTCGAAAGACGCGGCTACCGGGGCTATGGCGCCGCCAACGCTATCTTTCGCATCGCAGCGCTGAAGAAGGACATCCGGCGGGCGACGGATAGCCGCTTCAAGGAAATACGCAGCACCTCTCCGTCCACTACCGCACCAGAAGCGGGGCACAGTCGTGGAGGGCAACACCCCTAGATCAGGGGGCGGAAGCGCCGACTTCGGCTTCGCTGTGCCTTACGGATCTGTAATGGGGCTGTCAGTGCACCGTGAACCTGATGGAGGATGGTGCGCTCCCAATCGGCTGTTGCCGGAATGGGAGAGAACTGATGCCTCTATCTCGGTCGATATGCTGCCTTGCGGCAGTTGCCACGCTGGCACTGGGTGCCGGGCTGCCCCAGGTCACCCCGCTCGTGGCTGCGGAACAAGCCATCGCACCGGAGCACAACCCCCCGGGCGATATTCCGGACAATCAGGTCTTCATCGCCTACGCGGGACACGGGTTCTCGATGCAGGTGCCCGAGGGCTGGACGCGGCAGGACCTGCCCGATGGTGCGCGCTTTTCGGACAAGTACAACATCATCGAGGTGAAAGCGGCCGGGGCCAGCGAGGCGCCGTCGGTCCAGACGGCGACATCCGACGAGGTAGCGGCGCTCGTCGCCAACGGCCGTGCCGTGGAACTCACCGGCGTCAAGTCCGTGACGCTTGACCACCAACCGGCGATCCGGATCGACTACCTGTCGAACTCCGAGCCGAACAGCGTGACCGGAAGGCAGATCCGGCTCGAGCATGCTCGCTACCTTTTCTTCAAGTCGGGTACGCTGGTCCGGCTCGACATGGCGGCACCCGAAGGCGCCGATAATGTCGACCAGTGGCTGCTGATGGCCAAATCCGTACGGCTCGACTGATGGCTCGTCTCGAAGCACGCGACCTCTACCGCTTCTATCACAGCGGCGAGGAGGAAACGGCGGCGCTCAAGGGCGTCGACCTGTCCCTCTCGGCGGGCGAGTTCGTCGCCCTTGTCGGTCCGTCCGGGAGCGGCAAGTCGACATTGCTGGCCTGTCTGGCAGGGCTCGACATCCCCGATGGCGGCAGCGTCCTGCTCGATGGCACAGCCATCAGCCGACGCTCCGAGGCCGAGCGCGCGGGTTTCCGGGCCCGCTACGTTGGCATGCTGATGCAATCGGGCAATCTGATCGAGCACCTTACGGTTGCGGACAACGTGGCGCTGCCGGCCTATCTCGCTGGACGGCGAGGTGCGTCAGGCCGCCGTGAACTGCTCGACCGCCTGGGACTGGCGCTGCGAGCGCCGGCCCTGCCCTCGGAGCTCTCCGGGGGCGAGACGGCGCGCGCAGGTCTGGCCGTGGCGCTTTCGGCAGCTCCGGTGGTGCTGATCTGCGACGAGCCGACGGCCGAGGTCGACACCGAAACCGAGCGGGCGGTGGTCGATCTGCTGCAGGAAGAGGCCGCGCGCGGCACCGCCGTACTGGTCGCAACCCACAGCGATGTCCTGGCCAGTCGGGCTCATCGCATCGTCAGGCTGGACGATGGCAGGGTAGTTGGATGAGCGCCGCACCCGCCGTCCTCATTCAGGTCCGCAGTGTGAGCCGCCGCTACATGCTCGGTGGGATCGCGCTCGACGCCCTCATCGGCGCGAGCTGCCAGGTCCGCCAGAACGAACGCATCGCACTGGTCGGGCCATCGGGCGGGGGCAAGTCGACCCTGCTTCACCTGATGGCGGGGCTGGATGCGCCCAGCGCTGGCGATGTGACGTGGCCCGGGCTTGGAACCCGGGACACCCTGCGCCCGACGAGGATCGGCTTCGTTTTCCAGTTCCCCAGCCTCGTGCCCTGGCTGAATGTGAGCGAGAACGTCGCCCTGCCGTTGCAACTGGCCGGGATCGGTGCCCTGGCGGCCAGTCGGGCAAGCGCCGCGCTCCGTCGCTTCGATCTCGATGGGCTTGCACTCAAGCTGCCCGAAGAACTCTCCGGCGGGCAGGCCCAGCGCGTCTCGCTGGTTCGCGCAATCGTGGCCTCGCCGGCCCTGGTTCTGGCCGACGAGCCAACCGGTCAGGTGGACCACGCGACCGGAGCCCATCTCATCGACATGCTGTTCGAATGGGCGGACGAGGCGCAGGCGGCAATCGTCCTCGCCACGCACGATCCCGTTGTCGCGGAGCGGTTCCCGATCCGGTGGGAAATGACACAGGGTCGTCTTCGTGTCCCGTCAGGGGAGCTCGTACGATGATCACCACCTGGATCGCTGGCCTCGCGCGCGCCCGCCCGGGCCGACTGATCGGCATGATCGCCGGGATCGCGGTCACGGTCGCCCTGTTGGCCGACCTGGGCACGTTCGTCGAAAACAGCGCCGCATCGATGACGGCGAGAGCCATCGCCACAGCCTCCGTCGACTGGCAGGTCGAACTCGTTCCGGGGGCCGATGCCGGGGCTGTCACCGCCGCCATCGATGCAGCCGCACCGACCAGCCTGAAAGAGACGGTCGGCTATGCTGACGTCGACGGCTTCGAATTCCGAACGGCCGATGGAACGCAGGCGACGGGGCCCGGAAAGGCGGTGGGCCTCGAACCCTCGTACATGCGCAACCTGCCGACCGGCTTTCGCATGCTGGCCGGCGACGCGAGTGGAGCCGTGCTGCTGCAGCAGACGGCAGCCAACCTGCACGCGGCTCCGGGCGACGAGATCACCGTGCACCGGCCCGGCCTGGAGGATATCAGGGTACCGGTCTCCGGCATCGTCGACCTCAAGACGGCGGACATGTTCTTCCAGGCCGTGGGCGTGCCGCCTGGTGCGGCTCCGCAAGCACCGCCCGACAATGCCATACTGATGCCGATGTCGACCTGGCACGGCGCATTCGACGCAGTGGCGACTGCGCGCCCGCAAAGCGTCCGGACCCAGATCCACGCCGTGCTCGATCACTCGAGGCTGCCTGCCGATCCCAACCGAGCCTATGGCCACGTTTCCCAGGCCGGGCACAACCTTGAGCTCCGCGTCGCCGGATCCGCGTTGCTCGCCAACAATCTGGCGGCTCAGCTAGACGCGGCGCGAGGCGACGCGCTTTACGCAGGGGTGCTGTTCCTGTTCCTCGGCGCCCCCGGCGTGGTCCTCGCGGGCCTCCTCACCATTGCACTGGCCTCCTCGGGCAGCGACCGGCGTCGCAGGGACCAGTCACTGCTGCGGCTGCGCGGGGCCTCGACAGCCACCATCCTGCGCTTCGCAGGCGCCGAGGCTCTCGCCACCGGCGTGCTGGGTTGCGCTGCAGGCCTCCTTCTGGCGGCACTGGCGGCACCACTGCTTGGCGCGGCCGCGACGAGCGGAGCCGCATCGCTCTGGCCAGCGATCGCCTGCCTCGCCGGGCTCGCGCTTGCCGCCGCCGCGGTGTTGCTGCCGGCCTGGCTCACCACGCGAACGCTCTCGGTGGTCGAGGCGCGGCAAACGCTGGGGGCCGAACGCACTCCCATCTGGGCGAAGGTATACCTGGACCTGCTCTGCCTGGCCCTTGCCGGGCTGGTGTTCTGGCAGACGGCGGCAACCGGGTATCAGGTTGTCCTCGCGACCGAGGGGGTCGCCGCCATCGCCGTGGACTACACCGCCTTCCTCGCCCCGCTTCTGCTCTGGATCGGCGCGGCCCTGCTGTCGGTCCGCCTCGTCCGCCTGTTCCTCACGGCGGGCAGGCACGCGATCGAGCAGGGATTGGCGCCATTCGTGGGGGCGGTGGCTCCGGCGGTCGCGGCGGCGTTGTCGCGCCAGCGCCGGCGGCTTGCCGCGGGGGTGGCATTTGCAGCGCTTGCCATCGGCTTCGCCGTCTCGACGGCCGTGTTCAACGCGACCTACCAGGGGCAGGCGCAAGTAGACGCGGCGCTGACCAATGGGGCCGACGTCACCGTCACCGGCACCACCGCGGCACCGGCCGGCGCCGCGCTCGATCGATTGCGGGCCATCCCCGGCGTTGTCGCCGCAGAACCCATGCAACACCGTTTCGCCTATGTCGGCACCGACCTGCAGGACCTCTATGGCATCGACCCCGGACGGATCGGCGAGGCGACATCGCTGGTCGACGCCTACTTCCGGAACGGGAACGCCGCAGGGACACTAGCCACCCTGGCCCAACGGCCGGACGCAGCACTGGTCTCGGACGAAACAGTCACCGACTTCCAGCTGTCGCCCGGCGACACGATCAACCTGCGCTTGCAGGGCGCCGATGGCCAGTATCGTCCGGTGCCGTTCACCTTCGCGGGCGTCGTTCGGGAGTTCCCCACGGCACCGCGCGACAGCTTCATCGTTGCAAACGCGGCTTATGTCGCTCGCGCGACCGGCGTCGATGCCAGCGAGATCGCACTGCTGCGCACGAGCGGTGACCGGGACCAGGTCAAGGCCGCGGCCGTCGACATCGTCAAGCAGATGCCTGGCGTGCGGGTCACCGAGTTGGGCGAGGTCGCACACACCATCGGCTCGAGCCTGACCGCCGTCGACCTGGCTGGCCTGACGCGGCTCGAACTCGGATTCGCCGTGGGCCTCGCGCTGGGTGCAACAGCGCTGGTGCTGGCGCTGGGCCTCGCTGACCGGCAAAGGAGCTTTGCCATCCTCGCCGCACTGGGCGCAAGTCCGCGTCAGCTTTCCGCCTTCATCGTCGCCGAGGCGGTGCTGCTGACAGTCGGCGGCCTGATCCTCGGAGGCCTGGCCGGTTGGGCCGTCGCTCAGGTCCTCGTTACGGTGCTGCAAGGCGTGTTCGACCCGCCACCCGAAGGCCTAAGCGTTCCGTGGACCTATCTCGCGATCGTCGCCGGGGCGGTCGTGCTCGCGGTCTGGCTGGCGACACTCAACGCAACACGCCTCGCCGCGCAGGACCCGATCCGGCGCATCCGGCAGCTGCAATAGGCCCGGCAACCCGAAGCCTCGGCAACGAGCACTTCTTACGAAACCGTATGATCGCCGTCAGGCGAACGTGAACTCCAGCCCGGAGTGTCTGGGGCGGCCGATCCGGCCGCTTTCCCGGAGATTTCCAGATGCAGAAACTTCCGCTTGTCCTACTGTTGGTAGTGGCGCCCCTGGCGTCGCCCTTGCCGCTGCTTATGGTGCCCGCCTCAGCGGCCCCGGCCCTGACCGAGCTGGGTGATCTCTCAAGCCTGCGCAGGGTCGCCGAGGACGCCTTGCGCGTTGTCCTGGCCGGTGACCTCACTGCCGCTCAGTTGCGTATCACCGACTTCGAGACGGCCTGGGACGCGGCGGCCGCCACGATGCAGCCGCTGAGTCCGCCGAAATGGGCCGCGATCGACCAGACCGCCGACGCGGCGATCGCCGCGCTGCGTGCGCCGCAGCCCGTCGGAGCGGACGCCCAGGCCACCCTCAGCGCCCTCATCGCCATGCTCGACAACCCGTCGGGGGACACCACGTCGCCGGCATCCACCGACCTGGCGCAGGCGTTCCAGGTCACCAACGCCGATGGCAGTCCGCTGCCCTGCGAGGTCGCGCTCAAGACGTTGCGCGACGCAGCCGACGGCAAGGTTCCCACCGACCAGGCCAAGTACGACGCGCTGATGAACAAGGGGCTCGAGCGCTGCAATGCCGACGACGACAAGCGGGCGGACGGTTTCTTCTCCGACGCATTCGCGCTGCTCTAGCGGGAGACCGATCATGCCCTCATTGCTTCCCGAGCATGCCGCGCTCAACCGAGTCCCAAATGTCACCGTCGATTTCTGGCTGATCAAGCTGATGGCCGTAACGGTTGGCGAGACCGCTGCCGATTTCCTGTCTCTCAATCTTGGGCTCGGCCTGCCGCTGACCACCCTGATTATGACCGGCGTGCTTGTCGCCGCACTCGTCATTCAGTTCGCCCAGAAGCGCTACGTGCCAGTCTGGTACTGGCTCGCCGTGGTGCTGATCAGTGTCGTCGGCACGCTCATCACCGACAACCTCGTCGACGTGTTCGGCGTCCCGCTCGAGGTGACGACCGTGGCCTGCACCGCACTGTTGGTGCTGACCTTCGGGCTCTGGCACGCCAGCGAGCGAACGCTCTCGATCCACACCATCGTCACCACGCGTCGCGAGGCCTTCTACTGGCTCTCGATCCTGTTCACCTTCGCGCTGGGGACCGGTGCGGGTGACCTCGTCGCCGAAAAGTTCGATGTCGGGTACCTTGGGACCGGCCTGCTGTTCGGCGGCATCATCGCAGCCATCGCGATCGCGTATTTCGTGTTCCGGAGCAACGCGATCCTGGCGTTCTGGCTCGCCTACATCCTCACCCGGCCGCTCGGCGCCTCGTTCGGCGACCTGCTGTCGCAGCCCACGGACTATGGCGGCCTGGGCCTTGGCACGATCGTCACCAGCCTGATCTTCCTGGGCATCATTGCGGCCATCGTCGCCTATATGTCGCTGATCAACCGCCGCGACGAGGCTGGCCCTGCTGCCGAGCCCATGCTGCGGTCCGACGAGGGCGCATAGAACTAGGGGGAGGCGTGATGGCGATGCGCCGGTACCTCGCCATCGCGCGGTCCTGTCCTATACTGTCCCTCTCCCCGGAGCACTCCGATGCGAATTCTCGTTGTTGAGGATGATCAGAGAACCTACGACTACATCCGCAAGGGCCTCATCGAGGCCGGTCACGTTTGCGACGTGATCGAGGACGGACGCGACGCGCTGGCCCACGCCGCGCGGGAGCCCTACGACGTGATCGTTGTCGATCGCATGCTGCCTGGGCTTGATGGATTGTCGCTGGTCAAGGCCCTGCGCGCCGCCGATGTACGCACCCCGGTGCTGTTCCTCACGGCGGTCGGCGGGGTCGATGATCGCGTCGACGGGCTCGACGCGGGGGGAGACGACTACGTGGTCAAGCCTTTCGCCTTCTCCGAGGTCCTGGCCCGGCTCAACGCCCTCGCTCGCCGCCCGCCCCAGCAGGCAATGGAGGCAACCAGGCTTTCGGTCGCCGACCTCGAACTCGACCTCGTGCGACGAACCTGCCGCCGTGCTGGCCGGGAGATCGACCTCATGCCGCGCGAGTTTGCGCTCCTGGAGTACCTCATGCGCAACCAGGGCCGGGTCCTGATCCGCACCATGCTGCTGGAGCGCGTCTGGGAGTTTCATTTCGATCCTCAGACCAGCGTGGTCGAAACCCATATCAGCCGGCTCAGGGCCAAGATCGACAAGCCGTTCGGCCGGCCCCTGCTGCACACCGTGCGCCAGACCGGCTACAGCCTGCATGTCTAGTCCGTTGCTCCGCAGCACGCCGGCCCGGGTGACGGCGGTGCTCAGCGCTGCATTCTTCGTGTCGCTGGCGCTCTCTGCCGCCATCGCGTTCGTACTGATCCGCCAGGAGCTGCTGGCGCGGATCGACCGCACCGTCCAGGACACCTATTCGGTCATTCGCCAATCCTACGGCGAGGGAGACGTAGTGGACCTGATGGACTCGGTCATCAGCCACGCCAATTCGACCATTGCCGGGGACCGCGTGTACCAATTGCGCGACCGGAGCGGCAAAGTCCTCGCCGGCAACCTCGAGATGGCATCGCCGCACGAGGGGTGGTCGACCTTGCCGGCATCGGCGGTGAACGATGGCGAAGGCGGCTCCGACTACCGCGCCTATTCGGGCACCATCGACGGTTACAAGCTGGTGGTAGGAAGCAGCCTGGGGGAAGCGGACGAGGTTGGCTGGCTTGTCCTGACGAGCCTGGGCTGGGCCGGAGCGGCATTCGTGCTGCTGGTCGCCGCAACCGGGGTCGCTGTCGCCGCCCGCGGCCAGCGGCGGCTCGATCGTATCTCGGGCACGATGGAACGGGTGGGGCATGGTGACCTCGCCGCGCGAATTCCGCTCAGCCGGCGGAACGACGACATCGACGGGCTGAGCAGCAGCGTGAACTCCGCCCTCGACCGGCTCGCCGGACTGGTGGAAGGCATGCGCCAGGTCAGCGTCGACATCGCCCACGAGCTGAAGACGCCACTGAACCGGCTCGGCATCACGCTGGAAACGACCATCGAGGCCGACGAGCGCGGCGAGCCGGTGACGGCTCTCCTCGAACAGGCGCAGACCGAGGGTCGCCAGATCAATGCCACGTTCGACGCCCTGCTGCGCATTGCACAGATCGAATCCGGTGCACGCCGAGCGCGCTTCATCGACATGGATGTAAGGCCGATCCTCGACAACATCACGGAAGCCTACGCGCCCGTCGCAGCCGAGAGCGGGCATTCGCTGACACTCGAAACAAGCGGGCCGCTTGGCCCCATCCACGGCGACAGCGATCTCGTCACGCAATTGCTGGCCAACCTGGTCGAGAACGCGATCCGTCACTGCCCCCCTGGAGCGCGCATCGTCGTCGCGGGTCGTCAGACCGGATCCGACGTCGAGATCACCGTAGCCGACACTGGACCCGGGGTGCCCGTGGAAGAGCACGAGAAGGTATTCCGGCGGCTCTATCGGCTCGACAAGAGCCGCACCACAAGCGGCAGCGGGCTGGGGTTGAGCCTCGCCAAGGCCATCGCCGATCTGCACGGTGCCAGTATCGGCTTGCGGGACAACAAACCCGGCCTGATCGTCAGCGTCGTGTTCCCTCCGGCCCATCCGGCCCATCAATAGGAGACCACGTGCGATCTCAGCGCGTTACCGTCTATGCCGGCCTGGTCCTCGCGGCAGTGCTCCTCGCTGGCTTCGGCCTCATCGCAGATGAGGTCATCGAGGGAGACACACTCGCGTTCGACAATGCCGTCCTGATGTGGTTCCGCGATCCGTCTGCCCCCGCAGTGCCGATCGGGCCGTCGTGGCTGTTCGAGGCCGCGCGTGACATCACCGCGCTGGGCAGCTTCACGGTGCTGGCGCTCCTGGTAGTCGGCGTCACGCTGCAACTGCTGCTGACCGGTGCCCGCAGGACGGCTCTCTTCCTCCTGGTGTCGGTCATCGGCGGCACGATCATCAGCACCGGCCTCAAGGCCCTGTTCGACCGGCCCCGCCCCGACCTCACCGGTGCCGTCGAGGTGTTTACCGCCAGCTTTCCGAGCGGCCACGCCACCGTCTCGGCGGTGGTCTATCTGACGATCGGCGCCATCCTCGCCCAGCGCGAGCACCGGAACGCCCTGCGGGTCTTCTACGTCGGCTTTGCCATTCTGCTGACCGGGCTGATCGGCGTCAGCCGGGTCTACCTGGGCGTGCACTATCCGACCGACGTGATCGCCGGCTGGGCCCTCGGATCGGCCTGGGCCCTCGCTTGCCTCGCTGCCGCCCTCGCCCTCGGTCTGGGCAGGACTGCCAACGAAGCTCCGTCGCGATAACGCCGACGGCACCCCGGCCCGCGGAGTTCCATTCGATGATCAGGGTTCCGAAACGGAGATTATCTCGATCGGGCCACCCGGCCTGCTGTCGTCGAACACCGCTACGAGCAGACTGGACCGATCGCGACCGTAGATGTCGAGCGCTGTGCGGCCCGCGCTGGTGACAAACGCAGCGGGTCGATGCCCATGCACGACATGTCGCCCTGCATAGTCACTCGTGTCGTCGTCCGGATAGATCTTCGACCGGACAATCCTCTGGTTCTGTTCATTCAACGGCAGGGTGTGATCGAGGCCGGCGTGAACGAAGATCCGATATCTGTCCAGATGCCCGATCGGGCGTGCAGCCAGCCAATCCAGATGCGCTTCAGGCACGATGTTGTAGTCCAGCATCCCCTCGCGCACGTGGCCATAGCTCAGGAGGGTGGGGCCACCACCGTTCTTCAGCCATCCGACCGGCCTGTGCTCGCGCAGCGCTCGGACCATCATGTGCTCGTGGTTGCCCTGGAGGCAGACCCATTGCCAGTCACCCAGAGGGCCAAGCATCAACCGCTCCACAACGCCTTTGCTGTCGGGTCCGCGATCCACATAGTCGCCAAGGAACACGACCGTCCCGGTTCGCGAACGCGCTTCGATCTTGGCCAGCGCGGCCTCCAGCAGGTCGAGCCGACCATGCAGGTCCGGGACCGCAAAGGTCAGCACTGGCGACGTCTGCCATGGGTGAAGGATCGCATTCTGCCGCAGCTCCTGAGTGGAGCCGCATGCATGCACCAGGGCGCTTACGGCCGACTGGCAGCGACCTTACGGATATGTAAGGCCGAGAATCTCCCGCCAATCGCGCACCATCACGCGCAGCCAGTTCGAGTTGGCGCCATGCGCCGGTGGCCCCCGCCCCTGCGCGTACAGAAGACATCGCCGCGACCGGGTGACCATCCCTCGGTCAACGACCATCTCCCCTCGGGAAGGAACTGCCTGCTCGGAAACGTCCGGTGTGGCGACACGCCGTGGATCTGGACCGGGGGGATAAGGTTCCAGGCTTGCGCGGATGGCGCTTGGCGAGCCTCTAAATCCCCTGCGGCCAAACCAAAACCCTGATCTACACTCTTGCGGGCTTTCCACCCTCTGGTAACGATGCCCGAGGGGAAACAATCATGTACTTCTGGGCCAACGTCCTGCAAATTGTTGCAGCCTGTCTGTTCTGCGGCTTTCTTGCCACGCACAGTTACGCGCTCGCCGTCACTGTCTGCGCCATGCAGCTATTCGTGGCCTGGCTGGGCGGCTGGTTCAACGTCCTGGACGGATACGGTCTGGCGATGCTGATCCTGCCGACGGCCCTCGCTGCTGCTGGCGCCTGGCTCGGGGCCTACCTGCGTCGCCGGCAGAAAGAGTTCGACGCCGCGAACACATTCGTGCCGCCCCCGCCCCCTCCGGGCTGGACTCCGCGGCGTCGCCGACGTCGCTCCGATACCCGCTGAGCATCGTCCGCGGCTGCGCCATCGGGCCGCAAGTGGCAGATTTGCCTTGCAATTGGCGCAATAGCTGGCCAAAGACAGCAATACGCTTCGCTGTCACGCGATACCTTTGGGCCCTGGCCCGCGGAACTCCTTGATATCGTGAACGTTTAGGCCGGGCTGGCATGTTGCCAGTCGGGAACGGGTGTCGCGTCAGCGACGCCACATATCAGGAAAGGCGCCTCACATGATCGAAGGCACCGTCAAGTTCTTCAACACCACCAAGGGTTTCGGCTTCATCCAGCCCAACGATGGCAGCAAGGACGCATTCGTCCACATCAGCGCCGTCGAGCGCTCGGGCCTGTCGACCCTCAACGAGGGCCAGAAGGTGAGCTACGAGCTCCAGACCGGCCGTGACGGCAAGGTCTCGGCGACCAACCTGTCGCTGCTCTAAGCCTCGCGCCATACGCGCACCCGCTCTTTGAGGCCACGGACCGACACCGGTCCGTGGCCTTTTCACGTCCGGGCATCGCCCCTTGGGCGAATCGCGATGCACAGGCCCCACGCACCGCTCACCGTTCATCCACCGGCGACCCGGGGACCAAATGCGATGGCGCGGCCCGCCACAATTCGCCTAAATCAAGCTCGGCATTCGACTATCAGTTGCTCACTCCGGCACCGCGAACGATCAACGCTTTCGCTGTTCACTCTGGCGGCCCACCAGCGCCGGTCCGCCAGAGGCGGCCGGAGGAGACGAGCCATGATGCGCCCCCTGCCCCTAGCCGGATTTGCCTTGCTCACCCTCGCCGCGCCAGCCCTCGCCCTCGAATGCCCGGTCCCGGCACAGATCGACAACGCCGCAACCTCGGCGAGCGTCGCCAAGGTGCTGACGCCCGGCATCGACCTCCAGGCGCCCAATGCCGTCGAGGCCGCCATCTTCGATCTCAAGCAGGCCGGCGTCCCCGAGGACATCATCCTCGACAACCTCGTCGCCAGCTACTGCCAGACCGTTGCCGCCGAGTCCGGCCTCTCCGAAGACCAGAAATCGCAAAAGCTCGAGACCTTCAGCAAGTCCACCGAACCGCTCGTCTTTGCTGACGCGCCGGACTGACGGCCGCACGCAATAACGCCTCGCCGGTACTTGCGGTGAGCCTCGGCTTGACCAAAACTGAGCGCCCGCCTGCACGACGACGTTGCCCGAAGTTCCAGACCGAGGAACGACATGACGAGCGCCAGCAGCATCAAACCACCGGCGCCCTGGTTCCGCGACGCCGAGGTCATCCTGCCGGTCGTGGCGCTTTGTGTCGGTATCGTCTTCCAGGTCCTCGACGCCGGCGGAATGCACTCGTCACTGGTCGTTGAAGCTGTGCAGGGTGTTGCGCTCCTCGGCCTTGTGTTCTGGACCGTCTTCGTCGCCCTGCGCCACGCCGAGGCCATCGCCCACAGGGTCGGCGAACCCTATGGCACGCTGGTCCTCACCTTCGCCGTCACCATCATCGAAGTATCGGTGATCGTCGCCGTGATGCTGCACGGTGAACCAAACCCCACCCTCGCACGCGAGTCGGTGTTCTCGACCGTCATGATCGTCTGCGGCGGCGTGATCGGGCTTTGCCTTACCCTGGGCGGCTGGCTGCACGGGCATCAGGAACTGAAGCGCCAGGGGACGAGCGCTCTGCTCGCCGTAGTCATGGCCCTTTCGGCGTTGACCCTGATCATGCCGAACTTCACGCTGACCGGCACGGGAACCTATTCCACCCTGCAACTCGCCTTCGTCAGCCTTCTCGGCCTGCTTCTCTATGGCACGTTCATCCTCGCGCAGATGACCCGCCATCGCGACGACTTCGTCGAAGAGCGGACCGGCGCCGAAGTCGAAGAGCCGCCCCCCCCCAGCCGCGGCCTGGTGGCGAGCTTTGCGCTGCTCATGGCCGGGCTGATCGGCATCGTCCTGCTTGCCGAGCACCTGGCCGCCGGCCTCGAAACCAATCTCGAGACCCTCCACATCCGACAGCTCGATGCGATCATCGGCGCCTTCATTGCGACGCTGGTGCTGATGCCCGAAATGGTGTCGGCGGTTCGCGCGGCTCTCGGCAACGACCTTCAGCGCAGCATCAACATCGCGCTGGGTTCAGCCTGCGCCACCATCGGGCTGACCATTCCCGTCGTGGCCGCCGTCAGCCTTCTCACCGGCAGCGAACTGACGCTTGGTCTCAAGGCGGGCGACATGGTGCTACTGGTTCTCGCACTCGCCATCAGCATAGTCAGCTTCGGAACCGGCCGAACCACGGTCCTCACCGGCGCGGTCCACCTCGTCGTCTTCGTCGCCTTCCTGCTCCTGATCGCCGTTCCCTAAGCCGGGTATCAGCCGATGCCGAGCTGGCCAAGGCGCGTCACCCGCTCCTGCCGATCTCCCGTTACCTCGACGACCTGCGGACCATCGACCAGAAGCCCCAGGTCGTCTTCGCGTAGCATCGTCTTGAGCCGCGCATCCACCCGCAGCCTGAGCTTGGGGAACTCGATCGAAACCGTGATGTCGTCGGGTCGCCTAAGCGGAACGAACACCACCCGATCGAGGCTTGCGAGTGCCTTCTCGATGCGCACGAGGAGCTTGCCGTCCGGGCTCCACTCAAAGCCTTCGCCTCCGCTGACCACGTCGAGATAGGCGAGGAAATCCAGCGGGCACCGGTCGAAGACCACATCCGTCTCGCTGGTCTCGAGGATCAGCGAACAGCTCTGCTTCAATTGCTCCTCGAGGTCCGCCACCGTTGGCCCGTCAGCGAACACCACCCCCTGCTGCGCCAACAGCCAATAGGGCTCGGCAACGTGCTCGTAGTGCGGGTTTGCGGTGCAGAAATCCTCGATGAGCGTCGTCTTCCCGCTCCCGTGCGTCCCCGTCACCGCTATCCGCATGATCGCGCCCTCCGTGTCGGCCCTCTTGCCACCACACACGGCGCAAATCCACTACCCGAGAAGGCCAACCAGTGCATCCACCAGCGGTTGCTGGCCCTTGTGGAGCTTGCTTCGCGCTTCATCCAGGCTGAACCACTCCGAACGATCGACTTCGGGAAAACTCTGGCGATGCCCCGACTGGGGCGGCCATTCGAGCTCGAACGTGTTCGAGGTAAGGTCGGCCGGGTCGAAATCTCCTTCGAGGGCGAACGCAATCAGCATCTTGCTGCGGGAGATGCGAAACTCCCCGAGCGGCACGAGCGGACCATCAGGAAGCACGCCAACCTCCTCGGCAAACTCCCGCCTCGCCGCCGCCGCCCGGTCCTCGTCAGCCTCGATCAGTCCCTTGGGAATGGACCATGCCGCGACGTCCTTCCCGGCCCAGAACGGCCCGCCTGGGTGAACAAGCAGCACCTCCCGCCCCCTCGCGCCAACGCGATGCAACACGATGCCGGCTGAAGTCTCAGGCATGCAGTGACCTCCCACCGTTGGTGCGGCCCGAGCCATTTCCGTACCACGAGTCCACTTGATCAAGCGGCGTTTGGCCGTCAAATGCCGCGCCATCCTGCGGGGGGCACCCGCAAGGAGGTGGACGATGCCCACTATTCGTCCCGAAATGGACCTGACCGCCGAACTGGTGGCCCTGGTCGAGCGCACCGAGCCCGATCCCGGCCCGCCGCCCGGCACCCGCGAACCAACCAACGACGAACTCCGCGACATGGCGGAGCGCGTCCTCGCTCAACGCCCAGCCGGCCCCATCTGGCTCTTCGCCTATGGCTCGCTGATCTGGAAGCCCGAGCTCGAGCACCTCGAAACCCGCCCGGCTCTCGCACGTGGTTGGCACCGTCGCTTCTGCATGCGGCTGACGCGTTGGCGCGGCACCCGCGAAGTGCCCGGGCTGATGATGGCGCTCGATCACGGCGGCTCCTGCGCCGGCCTCGCCTACCGGCTGCCCGACGCAGATCCACTGGAGCAGATCACGCGTTTGCTGATCCGCGAGACAGACGACGCCCGCCCGACCAACGTACCGCGCTGGATCCGTCTGGAGACACCCACCGGGCCGATGGATGCGCTGGCCTTCGTCGTCTCGCCCCTCGGCGCCAACTATGCCGGCAGGCGAGGCCGGCGCAGGAG
>Ga0247822_10000613_pt1 | contig 19887 bp, 22 predicted proteins | sample 13C_Cellulose_Da_FD_192423 | JGI IMG/M metagenome (GOLD analysis project Ga0247822, IMG submission 192423) | Soil microbial communities from agricultural site in Penn Yan, New York, United States - 13C_Cellulose_Day30 | ecosystem: Environmental > Terrestrial > Soil > Agricultural land | place...
TGCACCGGGATGACGGCGAGGACTTCCGGCGCGTTGAGCAGTTCGGGCAGCACGATCAGCGCTGCCCCAATGATGTTCACCAGCCACGTCCTGAAGCGAACAATGGACTCCCAGATATTTGCGAGCATGTCAGAACACCTTGTCGATAAGTGAGACGATGAAGCCCCAAGCCATGCCGGCGAAGGCGAGAACAGCGCCGATGACTAGGGCGATGAATGTGACGCGGCCGTTGCGCTCTGCGGGCTCGTCGGCGGGCGTTTGCAGCTCGGGCGGTGAGGGAGGAGTCGCAGCCGGTTTCGGGCGTTCCGGTGCGGCCTCGCTGGCCTTATCGATGGCCTCGAGGAACCGATAGGCGTACCCGGCGATGAGCGTTGCGCGATCGGTGCCGTTGACGATGCGCCGGCTCTCCACGAAGTCGCTCGGGAAGTCCGCCAGCTTTTTGCCGGTGAAGGTGCCCTTGAGCATCCCCTCCACGAGAATGCGCGCGGCAACCTCGTGGCCTTCCGCCAGAGACGGCTTGCTGAGCAGGTCCATGCCAAGCCGCTTGGACCAGTCGGCATAGTTCCGGCGCCCGGTGATCTGGACGAAGCCGCGGCCCATGAACCGCTTCCCGTCGCCCTTGACGGTGTTGCCAAGGTCCGCCCTGCCCTCGTAGCGCTTCTGGGTATCGGTGGGGCCCCAGATCTCGCGCATGTGGTCGTAGTTCAGCGTCTCGTGCTTGCTGGTGGCAAGGATGTACGCGAGGTGGCGGGGCTTGCCGTCACCATACTGGCCCCACGCCTTGAGGATGGCGTTGAGGGCGTCGACTTGTGCTTGCGAGAGTTCGCCGCCGAAAAGCGGTCGCACCCCCGCGAAGAACGCTGGGAGGTCCATAGGTATCTCCGATGTTGGAAGTTCAGGTGCAGTTGCGCCGCAGCGCCGGGGCCGGTACTTGTTCGTACATGAACAACCGATTGCTCACTGGCGCCGTCATCGGCTGCTTTATCTGGATGACGCTGCTGACGGTCTACATTCTGGCCCAGCCGCAGATTTCGACCATTGGCCGGCACACGGCATTCGGCGGCAAGGTCGACAATTCCACCGCGCTGACGCTGTTCGATGGTAGCCGCCAAGGCGAATTCCTCGACATCGGCCGCTACAAGTATGGGTGGACGATGATGACGCCCTACCGGCTAGAGATGCATCCCGGTGAGGAATTCTCTGTCTCTTGCTACGGGAACGGCTGTCTACCGAGGTTTCAGGTTCGCAACATCGGGGACACCGAAGGCGCGATCTGGATCAACGGCAACAACATCATCGGCTCGCAGTTCGGGCCTATCAAGTTCGCCATCGGATCTTTCACCGATGGAGGAACGGAGATCGCTCGCTTTGAGAAAGATGGCTCCTTGGTCATTCACGGCGATCTCTCGGTGGGCGGCAAGAGCCTGAGCGCCAGGATCGAGGCAATCGAAGCTCGTCTGCCCTAGACCTTCTTGCAGGGCACCTTGAAGGCGTTCCCGTCTGCGTCGTAGAGCGTGATCGTGTGGTCGGGGACGACCGTCTCCATCGTGGCAATTTCGCTCGACATGAACTTGGCCTTCACGAAGCCCGCCACCTCGAATGTCTGCACCTCGTTGGCATTGTCGGGGTGGCGCATTGCGAGATGACCCGGCGCTTCCTTGACGAGATACGGGCCGACGTTGCCGAACCGGACCTGAGGGTGATCAGGGTCAAGGAAGTCGAGCAGCATCCCATCGGTATCGGCCGCGTTGCGCGCCTGGATCCGAGCGCCCAGGTTGTTGCCGTTATGGCGCACGGAGAACTCGGGTGGCTGGGGGTTACCGGCAGTGCCAAGGAACAGTTCCAGCCGCTGGTCGAACTGCCAGCCTCCCGACTGGCGCCACGAGACACCATAGCCGTAGGGTGTGATCGTGACCTTGTTCTTGGTCGTGAGATTGATGAAAAGATCGCCAGTAACGGTAGTGGGCATTATTGGACCTTTCGTGTCTTAGTCCGCAACGAAGTAGAACCCGGAGAACCCGAGGACGGCGGTATTGGTGATGTTGGTGTCGGTGGGGGCTACAGAGCCGGTCGCGCCGCTCATCTGCAGCGTGATCGTGGTGGCGCCGTTGGCGACGTAGCCGGTCAGGTTTCCGACAATGGCGGAGCAGTTGGTCCAGAACCCCACTGTTACAAAGCCGTCTCGGAACACGCCGCTTACAGGGTGTGGGAGCCCGGAGATGGTTGCCGCCCCGGTGCCGCTGCCATTGTTGGTCAGCTCGATACGGCCAGAGAACCACACTTGCCGGCCGATCTTCACATACCGGCCCGTCTGTGCCGAGTAGGTGACGCCCGTTGACGAGCCGCCGAAGGCGATGACCGGAACCCACGCGTCTTCCTTGTAGTCGTCCAGCGTGTTGGCGTCCGCCGAGGGAACCTGTGTGCCGGGGAACTTCAGTCGGCCGCGTACAAGCTCGACAATGCCGCCGCCCGCCTTCACATGCTCGGTCATCGTCCCTGCGACGATTGCTTGGAGGCTTAAGGAAGCATCCTCGCTCGCGTCGGTCGGGTCATCGATGGCGGCCCTGAGCAGAGCATAGACCGTCTCGTTGCCACCAGCGTCCTTGCCGCTGAACTGGATCTGGCCCATGGCGTCGGAAGCGGCCGGCGAGGCGCTGTTGCGGTAGAGCGTCAGAAGCGGCCCTGCACCGGCCCCAGCGTCCGTGCTGGTGATCACCACGTCCTGAGCGAAGTTGGGAACAGTGTTGAGCCGCGCCACGCTGACGACCGAACTGGCCCCACCACGGAACAGCAGAAGGTCTTCCGCGGTCACCGTGAGGTCGGTAGTTGAGCTGCCGTTGACGAGCAGGTTGGCCGAGGCATCGAGCGTGAATGCGCCTCCTGCCCTGACCAGGCGTACCTTGCCTTCGGCCAGTGTCACCGTCGCAATCGTGGCCGTGCCCGTGATCGTGAGGCTTGGGCCGGTGGCGGTGTTGAGGTTGATGCTCGAGGCGGAGGCAATATCCGTCCCCTTCGTTGCGAGCCCATCCCAGCCGGTGATTGCGGAGTTGCCACCAGTGCCGCCAGCACTGACGGGGCGAGCAGCATTCAGGTCCGCGACCAGATCGGACAGGAACGCGTTGTAGGCCGCGCTCAGGATAGTCGTGTTGGGCGCACCCTCGGTCCCCGGGGGAACAGAGTATACGCCGGAGCCGTCACGAGGCATGTTGATGTCTCCTAGAGAAGCGAGCCGCCGCCGCCAGAGCCGTTGTAGCCGCCGCCACCCATGCCGCTGCGGAAGTAGATGTTCCCGCTCTCCCGCTCAGGATCGCGGCCGGTGCGGGGTACGCCGCTGGTGGCGCCGTAGGCTTTCGATTGGGCCGCTCGAGCAGCGAGCTGAGCGGCCTGCTGCGGGGTGACGACGGGCTTGACCGGTGCCGCCGTCTGACCACCGCGGATCAGCAGTTCGATCAGGTCGGGATTGCGGGCCACGCCCGCCTTCATGATCGCAACGTCCTGCGCTGTCGGAGCCCAGCCAGGGCGCGGACGTGGCATAGCGACGGACTTGAGGGGGACGCCCGCCTTGAGCCCAGCGGCGATATTGGCATCCTCCATTGGAGTGTAGCCTAGTTCGGAGGGCAGGACGTTCGGGCGGGGTCGAGGAAGCGGAACGCCTGCAGCTGGGGCTTGCGCCGGGACCATCGTTGCCGGCCGGTTCAGGGACACGGGCAGCAACATTGAGCCGGAAGCCCTGCCCGTGTTCCCTGTGTCGGGGAACTGGCTGCCAAAGGGGATCGTCGGGCTCCGATTGGGAATCATCTGCGGGGCACGGTAAGAACCGGGTGGGATCGCGCCCATCGCAGCAGTTTGCGCCGCCGTTGGCCCCCTGATCGGGTTAGGAACCGACTTCGGCAGAATGCCGGCATACATCTCTTCGACCGACTGCGGCGGCTGGATGTAGGACGGCGGCGCCCCGACGCTTTCGAAGGTGCGGGAGAGCATTTGGTCAGCGATCATCCGCTGCGCAGGTGACAGTTCTGCCATCGATCGCTCCATTGGGGCTTGTTGGGGTGGGCAAGCGCGCCTATGTTCCCCGCGGATGCGAGGGTTGCTTTCAGCGCTACTGGTGGTCACTTCCCCTGTTCAGGCGGGGGAATGCGCCTTCTTCAATTCCGCCGGCCAATCGGTGGCCTGGGACGGCGAAACCACTATCGTCGTGGATCCGCTCTATACCGATGCTTACATCTGCAGCCTTACCAAAATACCGGACAGCAACGGCTATGACGCGGACTGCGGCAGCTGGTCGGATACGCTGGTGGTTGGAACTTCCGTGCCGACCAGAGAAGAAGCCGACATCGTCGTTTGGCAGCGGGTGTTCTTCTGGTACCGCTGCGCGAAGGATCACGCCTGATGCCAGACATCGATCTTGAGCCTGAGAGCTATCGAGTGAGGGGGGCGCATCGGCGCATCTCGACGCGCCGCTTGCAGTTGCTGACGACCCTGTGCGGGATCTGGTTTGCGACAGTCATCACCATCGCCAGATGGTTCATATCCGGCGACAACCCGTGGGTCGTCGGCGCGATAGCGTTTGCCCCACTTGCCGTCCTAGTTGTCTACTTGCTACGGACCGAATAGTCGCAGCACGCCGCCGCGGTCTCCCTGCTCAATCAGCGCTTCCACGATTGCTGGATAGGCCGACTTCGATAGACCCGGGCTGATGTATGAACCCCGGCCGCCGCCCATCCCGATCGATCCCGGCCGGCTCATGAGCGCCTCTGCAATGGCCCGGTTCCGTTCCATCTGCTGCCGATGCAAGAACCCGCCGAGAGCATAGTCAGCTCCCTTGGCCGCTGCCGAGCCAACGCGCAGGTTGCCGAGGTTCTCAATGACGCCGGCATCCCTTGGCCTCGCCTCGATGCCTTCCTTGGCAGAGCGCAGCATTTCCGTCTTGCTGTTGCCAATGGCGAGGTTCTCGGTGGTCGCCATCGTGGCTTCGGCATCGAGCAGATCAATCAGCTTCCGCGCCTTCGCCTCGCCAAACACCGACGCCAGCTTCTCCCGGTTCCACGAGCCCTCGCCCTTCAGCAGCTGCTTGAGGGCTACCCGGTCGTTAGCCGTCGTGCCGATGGCCTCATAGATCTTCGACAGCGTCCCTTGGGACAAGCGCAATGGGCCCTGCCCCGCGCTTCGCCGCGGACCGACAGCGGTTCCAGCAGGGCCGCGAAGGGCATCAAGGGTGAGGTCGAGGTCGCGGGGGTGCATCGGATTGGCCCCACCACTGAGGACAGTGCGTCCGGTCTCGAATGCCTCACCGGCTCGAGATGCTTCGGCCTTCGCGGCATCTACCCACTTGATCCCCGGCACCTGCTGCGCCAGGTCGTTGTCCACCAGCCGGCGCATATCGCGGAGTGCCGCGACCGTAGTCCTGTTACCGCCCTGCGCGCCCGTCATCCCGTCGATCATGCCGTCCAGCTCGTGACGAACGGCGAGGATGACTTGCGGATCGGTCGTGAGTTCTCCCGTTGCCGGGTTGATCAACATGTCCCGGACCCGGGAGATGTTCGTCCGTGTCTCACCGACGAAGTTCGGCACCTGTTCATCGAGGGCAGAGAACAGCGGCGCTGCGTCGTACAGATAGTTGTCCGACAGTGCTTTCTCGCGCAGCACAGGGGGGTACCCGGCATTGGCCGCTGTCTTCGCCGCCGCAATCTCCTCGCCAACAACGGACGGGATCGGCTCAGGCCCGAAGATGTCTTCGACAGTCTGGCGAATGCGGGGATTGGCCGAAGCCAAGCGCTGCCGCATCGCGTCGATCACGATGTCTTGCCCGGGCCCCGGAGTAGTCGCAATAGCGCCGACGCGAGCCTGCAGCCGAGGCGTCAGGTCGCCAAGCACCGCGGACGGGCCAAGCGCCTCGAGCCCCGCATTAATCGCGGTCGGCGTGGTGTAGCCCGCCTCATCCAGCTGATCGGCAACCAGCTTCGGGAGCTGGCGACCATTGGCAGCGGCGGTGCGCGCTGACGCGGGCTTTGACGCAAACGATCCGCTTTGCGGTAGCGAAGCCAGTACGGCGGCGCGGTCAAGGTCGGCCGGGTTGATGTTCTCGTAGCCGAGCGCCGGGTCAAAGCTGGTCTTGCCGGTCGCCACATCGCCGGGTAGCGCCGCCGCGCCGACAATGCCTTCGACAAAGCCCGGAACGGCCCACCGACGCTCTCCGGTCGCGGTGTTGGTCTCCATCGGCAGGAGAACAGCCCGTTCCCACGTCTCTGCCTGCCCCTTGAACTTGTCCCAAGGGCCGGGCTCCGCGGCAGGCTGCTGCTGGTACTTTTCCCACGGGGGCATCAGTTCACCTTCCGCCAACTGGTCGGGCTAGCCGGATTGCCGCCGATGTACTGGTAGCCTTCCTCGACATGCCCGACGGGCGGTGGCGCGCCAGCCTGCTCATCCTTGGCACCAACGCCGAGCATGGCCTTGCGCATTTCGGGCGTGATGATCGAGATGCTGTTGAGCCGCGCCATCTCTGCCCGCGCCTCTGCCGCCGTCAGTTCGCCGGACTGGTAGCGAGTGACCACATTTGAGCGCTCGACGTTCAGAGCCGCCTTGGACTTCATGATCTCGTTGATCAAGAGGTTGGCTTCGGGGGAGTTCTTCAGCGACGGCAGGGAGTCCAGGAAGCCCTGGTACTCGATGTCCGACGTGGCGCCAGAGCCTGGTGTGCGCAGCGACGGCGCCACACGCTTGACCACGGACTGGAACGCGTCACCGGCCGAACTGAACCCCTTGAACGTCTCAGCCAGGGGGCCGACGATCACGCCCTGCGGCGCAACCTTGATCAGTTCATCGAGAATGCCGAGGTCCTGACCCAGCGATCCGGCCACTGTCCCGGCGTCCTTGATGGTGTTCCAAGACTCGCCTTCCTTGGTCGAAAGGGCCTTGCTCAACGCGCCGTCAGCGCCCTCGCCGGTATTGACGTTGATGGTCTGGCCGCTGCCGCCGATCTCGTAAAGCTTGTTGTCTGGGCCGCGCTGATAGGAGCCCGCTGGCAAACCCGAGGCAGATACCTCTTCCGGCGAGAGCAGCGAGAACCCAGTTTCCGCAGCGTCCTGCCCATCGAACCAGAGCTCCGGGCTGGCATTCTGATCGTTGGCGTTCCAGCGGTAGACATCACCACCGCTTTCCATCGTCTGCCAATCGGGGATGGAGCGCTTGTACAGCTCGCCCGCGATCAACTGCTGGCCCGGCGTAGCCCACTCGTTGCCCATGACATCGAGGAAGGCGTCTGACGAACCGGAAGCCCGCGCTTCGGCCAGTGCCTGCTTTACCTGCTCGATGCCGGCCGATTCCGCTTCCGCGGCTCGGGACATGTTGGTGTTGTAGAGCAGCGCATCGCCCACGGACGCGAGCCCTTCGCCAAGGTTGGTCGGCGTCTGGCGATTGGCCTTCGCCGCCGCCAGCTCGCGCATGATCTTGACCTGACCGGGCGTGAGCTTCTGACCGCCCTGACCCCACTGGAATGGCTGAAGCATCTATGCCGCCCTCATTGCATGGGAACCAAGGCGCATCAAACCGCCATAGTTGACGCGACGGAAGCCGCTCGGGTGGGTCTTGTCGACCAACTCGGGGTGTTTCTTCTCAAGCTCCTGCGCGATGACGCCAGTCTCGCGCTCGTTGGAGCCTTTCCATCGCCAGGACTTGACCGGCACGCCGCCGATCTCCTCGCCTGTATCCTCGATGTCGGTCTTAAGCCTCTCGTCCGAGAACGCCATGAGCGCCGACGAGCCCAGCCCGAACAGACCGCCGACAGTGGAATTCCACTGCCCCATCTGCTGGTTGTACTGGTTCATCTGGTTGGCGTAGCCCTGCTGGGTGATGCCGGCGACATCCGTTCCGGCAAGTCCTGTCTGCGGCGTGCCTACCGCTCCCGGCTGCTGCACCTGAGTGCCAGAGGCGAGCGCAAGGATCTCGTTCAGCGGCGTAGAGCGCTCGAGCAATGCTTCCTGCACGGCCTGGTTGCGGCCGGTGAGCAGCAGGTTGTTGCGCGCGTCGTTCTCGCCCTGATCGACCAAGCTCATGGCGCGGTCGTATGCCGCCGACCCGAGCTTGATCCCCTGATTGGACAGCCGGGCAATCTCGGCTTCACGCTTCTGCGCCAACTGCGGATCGAGCCGCTTGTTGGCGAGTTCCATCAGCCGGGCTTCCGTCGCGTCGTTGTCGAGGCTGAACGGCTGCGAGAGAAGGTCGTTGAGGCGTCCGGACTGTGTCTGGGCCGTATTGGCGAGGTTCTGGTTTGCCCCCTGCATGGCGTCGAAGATTGCCTGCTGACCCGGCGACAGAGCCGTGGTCTGCGTCATCTTCGGAAGATTGTACTTCTTCCCCGTGGTGGGGTCGGTGAACTCGTAGGTGCCCGACTGGGAGTACGTCACCGAGCCCTGAGGCCCAACCTGATCGATGGCGTTCAGCTGCTGCTGACCAATAGCCGTCGAGATGTTCGAAGAGGTCTGTGCGCCCGCCGTAGCAGTCGGAGACGGTGCGGACGGCGTCTTTGGCTTGCCCATCTAGTTCAGCCCCTTCAATCGTTGGCGTGCCGCTCGCTGCGCGAACTTGTTCGCTTTCCACTCGTCGTCGGTCAGCGTGTAGATCATGCCCGCCTCGTTCCGCCCTCGAAGGCGTGGAATGCGGTGCCCTGTGAAGCCGTAGCGTTCGGCTATCGAGCGCATCGTCTCGTTGCTCTCATCGACCTCAAGGATCACCATCTGCACCCCGACCAGTTCGAAGGGGTACGCAAAGACGGTGTGGAGTACCTTCGGGGTCAGCCAGCGCGAGGAGATGGCCGCAACGCTCATCTCGATGATGCCGGCATGCGGGTCATACCGGTGATAGACCATGCCGCCGATCAGCAGCCCGTCCTCTACGAACCCGATGGCCTTGCAGTTGCCGAACCCCAGCTCGCCGCCGGGGAAGTGCCGCGCGACGAAATCCGCTACGGGTTCGTCCATGTCGAAGGCGAGTTCAATCACACCACGATCCCGCCCGGCTCGTACGTTACTTCAACCGTCACCAGCTCAGCGCTAGGAGCGGCTTCCGAACCCGACGTGATCAGCACGACAGGGGCATGCGCAAAGCCGGATCGCCCGATCGACACCCACCGGGTCAGCGCGCTGTAGTACTCTGCCCCCGCATCCCATTTGGCTACGTCCCACAGCCCCACATCCCATTCGCCGGGGCTCGATGTAACGACTGCCGCATCAGGGTATGTCGGGGCGTAGGTGGCATAGTCGGTCACTACGTCGACCCGCGGATTGAACTCGTTCTGGGTTCGGAAGATGGCCCGCGCCTGAAGCACGGTCTTATAGCGCCCGATCTGCCCCAGGTGGTCCATGTGGCCCACGTACTGGTAGTAGATGATTGCCCCTTCGTCAGCTCCCGTGATGTCGGCCTGAACGAGGGTGCCGTCATTGGTGCCGAAGTAGACCTGATCGTCATGCAGGACGAGGCAGCGCGTTCCCCAGCCGGTCACCTTGCACCAGGAGCCGGTTTCGAGGTTCACCGCGAAGCACATCTTCGGCGTGACAGTCTCGTCGGCGGTCACCGGGCACGTGATGTAGCAGATGTTCCGGCTGGTCCACTTGACGATCTCCCACGGGAGGCCGCGCCGTTGCCGAGCTTCCTTTTGCCAATCCGGCTGGATGTTGCGAGAGATGGCCGCAAGAGCCAACGCGGCTGGGTCCTTGGAAATAATCACGGTCAGCGGGATCAGCCCGATATCCGTAAGGATGAGCAGATCCCCGCCCACCTTCAGGAACGCATTCTTGCCCATCGGGGGCGCCGCCTCGTATAGGCCGACGAGTCCCCATTCCGCAGAAATCGCCGGGTCGCCCTGGTAGACCGCTACCTCCCCTTCGGTGGAGACGAACGCAATCTTGTCGTCCAGACCGTCGCCGGCATCGAGCGACCATGTGGCCGTGAAAAGCAGCGTGCCGCCATTGCGGAACACGCCTGCCAGGGACACTTCGGTGGCCGTCCCTGCGATCTGGTCGGTTGGAAGGTACCACGCGCTTTGCGTGCCGCTCTGCACCAGCCAGATGTGATTGCGGTAAGCGTTGAGGTGGGTGATGCTGTCGGAGGCGACACCATAGATCTGCCCCGGACTTACCCCGGTGGTGAGCGCCGCCCATGCCGATCCGTCGTACTTCTGGATGTCGTCCGTTCCATTGGCGACAAGCAGAAAATGCCCCCCCGGCGTTGAGAAGTTCAGCGACGAGTAGTAGTCGCTCGTTTGGCCTGTTACGGCGGCGGACGGCGGAACACTCGGGTCCGCAACAGTGGTCAGGTCGAAGATCGAGCCGTTGCAGGCTCCGAACATCGTCTTGCTCGCCGCACCCACATAGGAGAACGAGCTTTCCAGCGGCTGGCCTGCTTCCGCGGTGGCGTGCTTGCGCGACCCCGCGCGCATCTTGATGCCCGTGGTCGTCGGATAGAAGTTTTCCAGCACCGCAGCCGAGCCCGGAGGAGCTGCGGCGAGGTTGGTAGCCGATATCCACCCAGACGTGGGCGCGATGAACGGCTTGTGCTGGGGGTCTGGCGCCTTCCTGCGTGGCGCAGGGACGCGCTTGTGACGGGCGTACATGGTCACGAGCCCAACGGCCACGGATAGGCTAGTCCGACATTGGCGGGTACGCGCGGGCGACCTACGGCAATGATTGACGGCCCCTTGTCCGCACCGATGCGCTCGAACAGCGCATTCTCATAGTCGGACATCGCCTCGGCGTAGTCCTGCTGCTTGGCCTGCTTCCACTTGTAGATGAGTGCGAGCGTCAGCAACCGATCATCGAGCTTGAACGTGTCGTCGTCCGCCGTGAACTCGGTCTTGGCGGTGCCGCCACTGTCCTGGGCTACCTTGTTTGTGACGTAGTAGAACTGGACCGTGTCGCCGCTGCCGAGGGCGCCCGTTGCGCCGCCGATACGAATGTGGGCCTGCGTGCCGATCAGCGTCCACATGCCGAGGACGGGCGAGAAATTCTGAACCTGCGTCCCCAGCCATTTGTCGCTGTCGATCACGTGCGTCAACGGCGAGGACGGCGAGGACGACGGCCACATCTGGGTCTTCTTCAGCATCCTCCGATAGTCCGGGGGCAGATCGAACGCGAGGCTCGTCCCGTCCCCGGTGAAAGTCCCGAGAGCCTTCAGGGCGGTCCAATCGTGGCCGCTGTCGAAGGCAATCATCTTGGCCGCGTCGTTGACCGCGTTCTGCAGCTCAAGCAGCTCACGCGTCGTGCCGGCAAACAGCACGGTCGGACGCGTGACGCCGATCCTGAGGGATGCACTCTGAACTACGGTCAAGACGGTCATCAGTTGAGGCCCTTATTGCCCTGCAGTTCGGCATTCACTTCGTCCGCGACCTCGATCAGCTTGGCCTTGCCCCAGCGGCCGTCGATCTCGCGATTGGGCGCCGCGTCCTTCAGCCAGGCGCGAATATCGTCCGCTTCGTAGTCATCGAACGGTGACGCCTTGGCGGGCGCCGTTTCCTCGGCGGGCTTGCCGGCTTGCAGTGCAGCGATCTTGGCGCTCAGCGCCTCGATCTGCTTGGCCTGCTCCGCTATCTGGTTCGTCATGCCGAGCGTATCCACCAGCCCTTGAGCGTTGAGCAGGAAGGCTTCCGCCTGGTCCTTGAGCTTGCGGCCACCCTGCCCCAGCGACTTCAACTGATTGCCCTCGAGGGCTGCGAGGTTTTCCGCCGTGAGGACGCCGACTGCGCGAAGTTCCCTGCGCTTGGCCTCGGTGAGGAACGGAAGTTCGTTGAGCGGCGTGCCCGCCTGAGACTGGGCCTCGCCAGCCTTGAACTGTTCGTACTGGCGCGAGAAGCGTTCCTTGAACGTGACCAGGCGCCGGGCCTTGGTGATCGGGTCGGTTTCCCATTTCCCGTGATCGGCTGGCTGCACAACCACGCGGTTGCCGTCTCCGGGGATGCGGATTACGCACACTTCGCGATCGACATAGATGGGGCGGCCTTCCTTCTCGGAGGCCCCCTTGTCCAGTCGGGGTTCATTCTTGAAAAAGGCGACGACCTCAACCTGAGCCATGTTGATTGTCCTGTCTGAGAGGGTGTGGGAGGAGCGAGGCCGAAACCCCGCTCCCTTTTGAGCTAGGCGGCGGTGCCGTCGTCCACGAACGGACGCTGGATCTCGATCTCCGCGAGGCCAGTCGACGGGGTGCCATTCGCCGATGCGAACTTCGCGCGCTTGACGCGGTCACCAGCAACGACAGCATCATCGAGAGAGCCGGGCGTGGCAGTAACGTAGACGTTGCCGTTGTCGGTAACCGTGCCGGCCGTAACGACGCCCTTGCCGCCAATCTGGTACCAGCCGCACTTGCTGGCGACGATGGCGCCCATGGCGATGGCGACAGGGCCAATCAGATCGGCAACGGTGCGCGTTGTTGAGTAATCGTCCTCGTTGTAGACAACGGCGTTGTACTGAGCCGTGCTGGCAACGCCCTTGAGGAAGATGAACTCGCCTGCGCCGTAAGTCTCGTCGAACGCCTGCACGATGAGGCCGTAGGGGACGGGCTCGACATAGCCGTCCGCCTGGTCAACGACTTCACCAATCGCCGGCATGCCGAGGGCCGGGTTGAGGATTTTCCAAACCATGGAAGTAGTTCCTTTCTCTGTGCCCGATCAGGACGCCGGATCGCTGTCGTAGAAGCGGGCGTGGAAGCGCGGGTTCACCTGTGTGACCTCACCCATCCAGCCGATGAACTGGGCGATTGCCGCCTGGTTGATCGGCATCTGGCCGTCGCCGTCGAACAGCTTGTCGAAGTTGTTGGCCGGGTTGACGCGGACGCGGAAGCTGTCCGTCTCGAGGAAGAAGGTCGTGTTGGCCGGCATCGGGGTGCCGAGGCCGCCAGCGAGGACCAGCTCCATGCGGCGGTTGGCGCCGATGTACTCGAGCGTGGAGAAGCCGAGTTCACCGAGGCCGCCCGAACGCTGGATGCGCTGGATCGCGACGGTGGCGGCGTCATAGGCTTCGTAGTGCTGCTGGCTGAGCAGGCCCAGGTCCGGGGCACGGGTGCCACGGGTGTGCTGGCTCATGATGCGCATGTAGTAGCGGCGGATGGTGGTCGAGTTGACCTGCGTGCCGATGTCGGTGAAGTCCGTATCGGCGTCGTAGGTCGTGGTGCGCCAGATCGCGTTATCGAGGCGCGAAATGCCGCCGTAGGTGCCCTGGTCATCGACCAGCGGAATAGCGAGGTCGAGGCCGCCGATTTCCTTGCCACCGAATCCGGTGCCGTCAGAATAGGCCGCTTCGTCCATGCCATCACGCAGAGCGCGTTCAGCCGCCTCGAGATACGAACGGAGAACGGGCTTGATCTGGTTCTCGCCGCGGTTGTTCCAGATTTCCTCCATCGAGAGGGAAATCGGAACGAAGGCCATCTTTGGCGTAAACCAGGCGTCGTTGAACAGCTCGATGGGAGCGTTGTTCAGGAAGTCGAAGCCGCCAGCCCACTGGATGTCGGCCTTGTCGATCTGCAGGGTTTCACGAATGCGAGGACCGGAATAGTCCTGCCAGAGCCCCTTGCGGTTCAGCACCGCGAAGAAAGCGTTGTTGTTGGACACCAGGTCCTGATAGCCGGGAGTGCGATCCTCGAGGGCCATCGAGAGAACCTGCTGGTATGCAACCACAGGGTTGATGGACATTTGGGAGTGTCTTTCAGTGATTGAGCGCTAGAGGCCAAGCCTCGAAAGCGTCTCGTCAATGGAGGGGAGCGGGCCGCCCTTCTTCCTTCCCACTGGGGTCGGAGTTGAAGGCGATCCCGATACGGACTTCGTGCCGGCCGGGTTGAGCGGCGCGGGAGTGGGGGGCTCCGGGTTGAGCGGAGCAGTCTGCCGGGAGGCGCCCTGAGGGATGAACCCCAGTTTGCGCGCCATATCCTCGGCGTCAGAGCGTGCCTGTGCGTAGGCATCTGGAAGGCTCTTCCCACTGCGGATATGCTCCGCGATCTGTGGGGCGAGCACTTCGAAGTCATCCTTGCCCTGCGAGAACGATTGGACCTCGCTGGCCGTCGAAGTTCGGGCCTGCTCAACGATGTGACTGGTGAGCGCCCGGATATTGGTTTCCAACTGCGCCATACGCGCATTGGTCTGATGGGTCGCGGCGTCGGCCTGCGACTGGTTCTGGTCGGGTGACTGGCCCAGCACATGGGCCGCGATATCGCGGATGCCGTACTGGCCGCCTGTCTTGTCGCGGATGACGCCCTCAAGCCCGCCAACCAGGTCTTCGCTCAGGTGGCGGTCGAAGGCGATGTAGCGCTCCAGTCCCTCGTGGAGCGTGGTACCGCTCTGCTTGGCGAGTTCGTCGTACTGCTTCAGCGGCTCCCACCGCTGCTGATGCTCGTGCAGTCCACTTTCGAGTTCCCGAATGGCCCGATGCACTTCGGCCTTGACGGGCTCTGGAGCTGTCTCCCAGTGCTGCTTGCCCTCAGTGCTGAACCGGGACGGGGCCTCCCATCGCTGGGCTTGCTGGTCGGGCTGCTGCGCCGGCTGGGGCTGTGGAGCAGACTGCTCCTTGGACGCGAAGTGCCCATGCTCGCCTCGCTGCGGCTGGGGCTTTTCCTCCGGCTTCGGAACCGGCTTCGTCTCAACCTTGGGCTGAGGCTTCTCAGCAGGTTTCTCGGCCTGCTTGGCGATGGCCTTGTCCAGAGCGTCGTCAATGGACTTGGACGGCTTGTCGGGGGGCTGACTGTCGCCCTGATCCTGTTCCGGGATCTGCGACCCAAGGGCAGATGGAGCGCGGTCGGCATCGGCGAGATCGATGATGGCGGCGGATTCGGCAGGCGCAGGTGCGCCGCCGTCGAAAGAGACGGCTTCGGTGGACATCGGGAGGTTTCCTGTCTGAGAGGAGGTGGTGGCTAGATCGGTGCGCGGTAAGGCCCGTCGTTGGCCCGCGCCTTGCCCTTGATGCGCTCGCCTCGGTTGAAGCGGGCAATGGCCTTGTCGACGCTCTCGGCTATCGCCTTGCCGTCGATCTTTTCTCGCTTCTTCGGACGCTTCCTTGCTGGGTCGTTGCCAACTTCCGTGAAGCCGTCGCGCCGGTAGTGCTTCCGGATTTCGGACTTGCTGTCGTAAATCCGGCCATTGCCTTGCGACCGAACGGGGTCCATCACATCGCTAATTACAGACGGCGCCGCCAAGACCTCGTCGGGGCGGCGATGATTGTCCGGCCACTCGTACTTGTCGTGCATGTCCCCACAATCGGGGCAGACCCTGTAGCGAAGTCCACCAACCACCCTCATGCCGGCACGTACTCGGCGCCGGAGGCGTTATAGAGCTTGGCGGGCGTTCCGAAGGCCGACACGAGCGTGATGGCAACGCCGGGCTTACCGCTGTCCACGACAGTCATTGGCGCCGCCTGGTTGGTCGATGCCTCGGCAACCTTGACGACGGGCAGGCCACCTGAGGCGACGACAACGACCGGTAGATGGGTCAGGGCCATTTACCTTGCCTCCGGCTGCTGAGTGGCCTTCGCCTTAGTCGCCGCCACACCCGCGGCAGTTGTCTCGAGCGAGTTCTTGGTCGCGACATTGGCCTGAGTGATCTTGGTGTTGAGCAGATCGATGTTCAGCCGACCAAGCTCCATGTCCTGCATGTGCTTCTCGGCCTGCTGTTTGCGCTGCATGTCCGCGAGCGCCGCCTTGTCGGCCAGGTCCTGCCTGCGCTGTGCACTGGCGTCCTGCGCTTCCTGCGCCTTGATCTGGCGGTTCAGCGCATCTTCCTCGGACTTCGACTTGATGCCGGCCAGCTTCTCAACCTGAGCGACCTGCGCCTCTTGTCCCTCGGACTGGGCCTTCGCCGCTTCGGCCTGAGCCCGCATGGTATCAGCCTGCGCAGAAGCCTTGCTGGCCTCTGCGTCGGCTTCCGCCTTGATCTGCTCCGGATTGGGAGGAGGCGGCTGGCTGGCGCGCTTGTTCACCGACTCTACGAAGTCATCGATAGCCTGCTCCATCGAGCGGCCGGCACGGTACGGGGCCAGCACGAACTTAAGCATTTCGCCGGCTAGCGGCGCCGCCTCGGGCGCAGCGGCAACCATTTGCCCTAGCCCCTGAGACGCCTGCATGAATGCAGACAGGAACTCGGTGCGCTGCTCCTTCTCCCTTTGCTCGTCTGGCTGGATGGTCGAGTCAGTCTCGATGTCCAGTACGAACGGCCTGATCTTCTGATCATGTAGGAAGGCCATGACCTTTTCCTGCGTCGGCGTGGCCTCGAGTTTGGCGATCTGCGGCGCCAGCTGCGCTTCGATCTGCTGCGTGGCCTGCGCCACCAATGCCCGGGCCTGCTCGGGGTTCTGCTGCGCCTGCTCTGCGGCGCCGGGCTGGGCCAATGCCTGCCGCGCCATGCCGTCAAGCTGCTCCCGCGCCTGCTGCTCCAGTTCCTTGATCTGCCCGGCAATCTCGGCGTCGGTCGGAATCTGCATCTGGCTCATGTCCAGAAGCGTCTTCTTGGAGAAGTTCTCCGCCATGATCTCGGCGGCGATGCGCACGAGGTCGCGGGCCACCCGCACAAGCTCGCTGACCTTGTCGCGGATGCGAACCGAGCCGTATTGCGACTTCAGTTCCTGTGCGCCGAGGGTTTCCTGCGCATCGGTCATGCCGCGCATGATGTCGCTGAGACCCATGATCTGGTACACGTCTTCGATCATCTGCCGGCGGAGTTCCACCAGCTGAACGATGACGGACGCCACCTGATCGATCGGCAGCCACACAATCATGTCGTTTGGAGCGCCCTGCCCCAGCATGGCCCAGTTCGATACGCCGACGAGGATCTGGCGATTGTCGAGCCGGTCTAGCGCAGCCTGGATGGCATCACCAATCTCGCCTGCACCGGCAGGATAGAATCCCTTGACCTGCAGGCTGTCAGCCAGCGCATGAATGCGGGCCGTGGTGTCGTTGATCTCCTCCAACTGGTCCTTGTAGAACAGCACGTCCGGAACGGGGATCAGGGATCGGCGCTGCGTGGTGCCATATGCGGGCCGCGGGCACGGGTAGAAGCCTTCAAGCTTCAGGTGCGGCTCGCCATCGTCCAGCAGGGATTCCACGCCTTCCGTGACCCAGACGACGCGGTTCTCGGTCTTGGACCAGACTTCCCAGACCTTGGCCTTTTGCCTGTTGTCGGCGCCACCATCGTCCTTGTCGTCCTTGAGGACGTTGAACGAGGCGGTCTGGTACGCATCGCCGCTGGTCTTGCGGAAGCGCTTCCGCATTTCCTTGCGGGTCATGTAGGCTGCGCCGGCAACCCAGCCGACTTCAGACCATTCACGCGCTGGCTGGTGCAGGAAGTCCTTGCGGTCCTTGTGCTCGATGCACACCCGCTCAGTCGGATAACGATCCTCGCCCTTGGTTTCGTACCGCACCCAAGGAACGCCGCGACCATTGACCGCCAGATCATCGCGCACCTGGCGCATGACCTGATCGATATCGGCAAGGTCGAAGCTGACGATGCAGCAGCGCTCGAGCAGTTCGGACGCGGTGCGGTAGAGCGGACGGCGGTCTTTGAACTTCGGCGTCACCACCGGGACAGGCGGGCGGGCATAGATCGATGGTTTGAGCACCTCGATGTTGGCCCAGAACAGCTGGAACTCGCGATCCCTCACATCGGAGGCGAGCTTGTTCAGGTCGGCGTAGAGCTTATCGATAGCATCAGCCTTGCGCTGATACTGGTCGAATGCCTTTTCCGCATCCACGATGGACGCCAGCCATGCCTTGGAACTCTTGGGCTTGATGCTGGGATCAAGCGCCTCGTCCTCAGCAGGGTCGAGTGTATCGGTCATCGATTACCCTAGCTTGATCCTGCCTTGAACCTTCCCGCCCATCTTGTGGGCAGGGATGGCGAACTGGCCTGGTGGGGGGGCGACTGGCTTTTGCTCTTCACGCTCTGCTGGCGCCTGCTTCCACGCCATCGCGAGATAGCGGAAGGCGTCCGCAAGGTGACTGGTCCAGTCGTGAACTTCGTTGGCCTTGAACGTCTTGCGGTCGTCGTCCCATTCGCGCCGATACTGCTCGAGCGCAGGAAGCCCTACTTCCTCGCATCGAGGATCGAACACCGCTGTCTTCAGTGTCGTGCGGGCCGCCTGAATGCCGTCTAGCTTGGAGGCGAGCGGCACTACCTGGGGATTGAGCCCGAGCGCCTGCATGGATTCGACGCGGGTTCGGCCGGAGCCCCATTCCTTGACCTTTGCGTCATGCGGTACATAGTCGATGCCGGCCGCCCAGCCGTGCTCGTCTCGCCGCTGCTCGCAAATCTCTGCGTAGTGATCTACGCCCGCACCGCTGGCCGTGTAGCAGTCGAGGATGTACGGCCGCCCACCGACGACCTGAAACCACCAGATCGACGTGTCGTCCTTGACCCCTATGTCCCAAGCCCGGTGGACCGGCCTACCCGGGATCACGACAACGGGCCGTATTCTCCCGTCTGCCCTGAGCCGGGTCATTTCGCGGGCATAGAACGCACCAAGGATCGCCGCATTGAACGAGCAGAGATATTCTTGCTCGAATTGTGCCGTGCCCAGATCTTCACCGAACAGGGCGATGTATTCCGCTAAACTCTCGTCGCGCTGCTGCTGCGTCAGCGCGCCGGTTTGCGTGATGCTCGACAGTTCAGCGAACCAGCGTCCGCCCTTCTGCATGTCAGCCAACGCCATGTCATAGAGCGACTTGGCATGGTTGCGACCTCGAGGCGTGGTGATGAACGTCGCCCAGCCGCCGTTCTCTTCCACCATAGGCCGAATGAAGCCCCATGCGGATGGGTTGCACAGAGCCCACTCAGAGAACGTCACCCCAGCTACGCCGGCACCAACCAGGCTGTTGTAGCGATCGGAACCAATGACCTGCCACGTCGATCCGTTCTTGAAGCGGATGAACATCTGCTGTTCATCCTTGCTGTCCCTTATGGCTTCGGGGAATGCTTCATCGATACGGCGACGGCCGGTATGCGGGTTGACCGCGGTCCAGATGGCTTTGCGGGCCTGCTCATACTCCGGCAGGCAGTGCCAGTAGCTCGCAACCCTTTCATGAGCAGCGATAGCGGTTCGATGCAATACGAGGTCATCTTTGCCCCATCTACGGTGCGCGATCTCAATCGCCCTGTCGCCGCCGTTCTCCAGATAGTCCCACAAAGGACGTTGGTAGGGCCGCGGTTGCCAGCCGTTAGGCAGACTGATGCGCAAACCGATGAATCTCTACCACTACGGCGCCACCATCCTCGCCGGTCACCTGCATTGGGAGCACCTTGCCGAGCAGGGAGGCGAACGCCTTCACATCGGTTGAGGCGACATGCTCGAGATAGCCGGTAAGGCCGTCTTGGCCCTTACCGTCCTTGCCGACCCTTTCGGCTGCCAGGATGATGGCGTCCTTGAGCGCGGCCGTGGTCTTGTTCGGCGTGCCCTTCTGGCGCCCACCGGTCTTTGGTCTACCTGTCTCTAGTTTAGACATGAGGCAGCACCCTTCCGGCCGTCTGAGGGCCTGCGAGTGGGGGTGGTGCTAGTGGTTGCTCGCGACCGCCATTGGCATTGTCGCTGATGAGGGGATACTGGCGGGCCGGGCTAACTGCCGATCTTGCCTAGCCGGGAACGACCCGGACGGGCTCAGGAGCCCTTTCGACAAGCAACGACCCGCCAGATGAGTAGCCCGCCGGGGTGCGCCGAAGCGTGGCAGGCCTTGTTTTGGTTGCAGGGGCGGGATTCGAACCCGCGACCTCTTGGTTATGAGCCAAGCGAGCTGCCGGACTGCTCCACCCTACTGAAAGCTTGGACAATAAAAAGCCGTCGCGCTCGGATGCTGCGTCCGGCTGGGGCGCTCCCGGCGATAGCGACGGATGTCCCTCGCCAGTCGAAGCGCTTCGTCCTATGGGTAGGATTATGC